>JADMIO010361672.1_pt1 | contig 22612 bp, 17 predicted proteins | sample 8958161 | NCBI WGS metagenome assembly JADMIO01 (sample SAMN16585339, study PRJNA669376) | soil metagenome | isolation source: Crop rotation soil | place: USA: Cullars Rotation, Alabama | collected 2011 | reverse complement strand
CCCGCCGATATCGGGAGGCCCGTTCGTGAGACATCACGACCAGACAGTGCGACGGAGTCCGTCGCGCGATGGGGGCCGGCACTCCGGCCTTCGGGTTCCGTCCCGGTCCGCCATGCACGAGGGAGAACAGGACCGGGCGAGGAGTGCCCGCACGGTCTGGTGAGGGGTGTCTGGTGCCGCAAGCCAAGCAGGGGACCCGACGGACCACCCGCGCGACGGCGAAGCCCGTCTGCCGCACGTTCGTCCTCGACACCAGCGTGCTGCTGGCCGACCCCGGCGCGATGCGCCGGTTCGCCGAGCACGAGGTGGTCCTGCCCGTCGTCGTGATCACCGAGCTGGAGGCCAAGCGCCACCATCCCGAGCTCGGCTTCTTCGCGCGCAGCGCCCTGCGCGCGCTCGACGAGCTGCGGGTGACCCACGGGAGGCTCGACGAGGCGGTCTCGATCGGTGACGAGGGCGGCACGATCCGGGTCGAGCTCAACCACACCGACGCCGAGTCGCTGCCGTCCGGCTTCCGCCTCGGCGACAACGACACCCGGATCCTCGCCGTCGCCCGCAACCTCGCCAACGAGCACCACGACGTCACGCTGGTCTCCAAGGACCTCCCGATGCGGATCAAGGCGTCCGCGGTCGGGCTGCGCGCCGAGGAGTACCACGGCGAGCGGGTCAGCGAGTCCGACCCGGGCTACAGCGGGATGGCGGAGCTCGAGGTGCCGGCGTCGGTCCTCGACGAGCTGTACGACGACGGCTGGGCCGACGTCGAGTCGGCACGCGCGCTGCCCTGCCACACCGGTCTGGTCCTGCTGTCCGAGCGCGGTACGGCGCTGGGCCGGGTCGGCCCGGACAAGCACGTCCACCTGGTCCGTGGTGACCGCGAGGCCTTCGGCATCCACGGTCGCTCCGCCGAGCAGCGGATCGCCCTCGAGATGCTGCTCGACCCCGAGGTCGGCATCGTCTCCCTCGGCGGCCGTGCCGGCACGGGCAAGTCGGCGATGGCGCTCTGCGCCGGGCTCGAGGCCGTCCTCGAGCGGCGCCAGCACCAGAAGGTCGTGGTCTTCCGGCCGCTCTTCGCCGTCGGCGGCCAGGAGCTCGGCTACCTGCCCGGCTCGGAGTCGGAGAAGATGTCGCCCTGGGCCCAGGCCGTCTTCGACACCCTCGGCGCGATGACCTCCCGCGAGGTGATCGACGAGATCCTCGAGCGCGGCATGCTCGAGGTCCTCCCGCTCACCCACATCCGCGGGCGCTCCCTGCACGACGCCTTCGTGATCGTCGACGAGGCCCAGTCGCTGGAGCGCAACGTCCTGCTCACGGTGCTCTCGCGGATCGGCGCGGGCTCCAAGGTGGTGCTGACCCACGACGTCGCGCAGCGCGACAACCTCCGCGTCGGGCGGCACGACGGCGTGGTCGCGGTGGTCGAGAAGCTCAAGGGCCACCCGCTGTTCGCCCACGTCACCCTGACCCGCTCCGAGCGCTCCCCGATCGCCGCGCTGGTGACCGAGATGCTGGAGGACGTCACCCTGTGAACCCGGGGGCGAGACCCCTCCCTGCGGGCCACGGGTAGGACCCCCGTCGTGACCGTTCCGTGATCAAGAGCACCTCAAGGATGTGACGGTCGGGACCGTTGTGACTCACGTGGCGGATGAGTCGGCAACTGGTGCACATTTCCACCAGTTTCTGCCGCGTTCGGTTTGCACGGGTCTCCGATGTCATGCAGGGTGGCAGGCAGTCCTCCGCTCCTCGGGTGAGTCTCGGTCTCCTCGGCGTGGTGGGCGCACCCGAGTCGTCTACCCCCGAATGCTCCTGTGCCTTCTGACCAGCCATACGTGCCCAAGCACCGGGCTGCGCCTGTCCAGACGCAGCCCGCTGCGCTGTCCGGACCCCGCCACGTCGGGAACAAGCGTCGTCCGGCGCGCAAGGCGCTGCGCACGACCGTCACCCTGACCGGGCTCGCCGCGGCCGCCACGGGCGTCGCCGTCGCCACCGGCGTGATCCAGTCGCCCAGCACCGCGGTCAACCTCGCCGACTCGCTGTCCCCGGTCGCCTCCGGCGACGGCGCCGGTGCGGGCACCGCCGACGTGCAGCACCGCACCGCCGTGGTGTCGAGGTCGGCCGACCGTACCCAGGTGTCACGCGCCGACCGGCGTACTCAGCGCGACCCGGCCAAGGCCGCCGCGCTCGGGCTCTCGGCCGGCCCCGCCGTCGGCGGCCAGGAGAACCTCTCCGCCCAGGACCCGCAGACCGTGGCCGAGGCGCTGCTGTCCAAGTTCGGCTTCGACAGCTCCCAGATGTCGTGCCTGGTGCCGCTGTGGATGGGGGAGAGCGGCTGGCGGATCAACGCCGAGAACGCCTCCTCCGGTGCCTACGGCATCCCGCAGGCCCTGCCCGGCTCCAAGATGGCCACGGCGGGTGCCGACTGGCGCACCAGCGCCGCCACCCAGATCGAGTGGGGCCTGGGCTACATCCACGACCGCTACGGCACGCCGTGCGGCGCGTGGAGCTTCAAGCAGGGTCACGGCTGGTACTGATCGACCCGTTCGGTCCTTCGAAGCCTCGGTAAAGATCGGCGCGTTCTGCACGCGTCGGGGGTGTGACTCCAGTTCAATTGGAGTGTCCGGCGTGCGTCAGCCGGCGCCGTACCGGCCGGAGTGCCGGGTCTCTGCTCGGGGGAGCGGGATCCAGGGGGATCACCATGCACGTCGCCCGTACCCTGCGCACGACTGCGCTCGGCCTCGCGGTCGCGCTCGTCATCGGCAGCGTCGGCGTCGCCGCCGCGGCTGAGGCCAAGCCGACCAAGCCCGGTGGGGTCACCGGCCTGGCAGCCGTGGTCACCCCCCACCCGACCAGCTACGACGTCGCCGCGACCTGGAACGCGACCGCGAACGCCACGTCGTACAAGGTGGCGCTCAGCAAGAGCGGAACCACGCTCGCCTCCGCCACCGTGACCACGACCTCGTGGACGCCGACCGTGACCACCGCTCCGGGGACCGCCTCGCTGAGCGTGCGTGCCGTCGCCGGTCGCCGTCCGGGCAAGCCCGCCACGATCTCCGTCCCGCTGCCGGACGTGACCGCTCCGCAGGGCAGCTACTCGTCGACCTGGGACGACGACACGGGGCAGGCGACGATCACCCAGGACTCCCTGACCGACAACCTGCCGGTCTCCGGCGTGACCCGCACCGTCGACTGGGGCGTCGGCAGCCCGGTCGACTGGCCGACGGGGACGACGATCCAGCACACCTACCCGGTGGCTGCGGCGCGCTACACGCCGACGGTGACCCTCGAGGACGCGGCCCACAACGTCCGCGTCGTCGACGTCCCGGCGATCGTGCTCGAGGACTCGCAGGCGCCGACCGGCTCGTTCTCCGTGTCACCGGCCAGCGGCTGGGCCGGCTTCACCCAGGTCTCGGTGACCCAGGAGGGCGTGCTCGCCGACAACTGGTCGCCCGCTGACCACATCACGCGCTCGGTGGCCTGGGGCGACGGGACGACGACGGACTGGACGACGTCCGACGCGACCACGCACGTCTACGCGACGGCGGGTACCTACACGCCGGTCGTCACGATCACCGACGAGGCGCACAACGCCAACCCCGTCTCCACCTCCGCCGTCCAGGTCAGCACCGACACGGGTCGGCCGAAGGTGAGGCTCCGGCTGCCTCGGGCGAAGCACTCGGTGCGCGCCTGGCGCACCCTGCGCGGCACGGCGAGGGACGCCGAGACCGCCGTCGTGAGGGTGACGGTGAAGGCCATCGAGAAGCGCGCCGGCGTCTGGTGCGGCTACGACGCCGTCGGCCGCCGCTGGATCACGGCACGCAGCAAGGCCCGCGCCTTCGCCCGGGCCAAGGCCTTCGTGCTCGTGCCCGGTGCCCGGCACCGCTGGTCGGCGAAGCCGGCCAAGCTGCGGAAGGGCACGCTGGTCTACCGGGTGCGTGCCATCGACGTGGCCAAGAACCGCTCCCGCCTCGTGACCCATCGGGCGACCCTGACCCGTCGCTGAGTCCCGCTCTCCCGGCCGCTCCCGGCCATCCATCCCCCCGCACGGTGCTGCCTGGTCGGCGCCGCGAACCCTACGTCGCGGCGCCGGTCAGGCCCACGAGCCGTGCGCTCGCGTCGTAGAGCCGGTCGCCGAGCTCGTCGTCGAGAGCGAGCCGGGACGGCGCGCGCTGCCGGTTGCGGTCGTAGTAGCCGCCGGTCTGCCCGTCGACCTCCGGGCTCGCGGCCAGGTAGGCGAGCCGGGATCCGCCCACGGCGGGGCTCTCCATCCGGCGCTTCAGCAGCGCCAGGACGGGCTGGGCGAACCACGGGGCGCCGCTCCAGATGTTCGTCGCGATCGCACCCGGATGGAGCGAGGTGACCGTGACGCCGGTCCCGTCCAGGTCGCGGGCGAGGCGGCGCGCGGTGAGGACGTTCGCCAGCTTCGAGCGGCTGTAGGCCCGCATGATCGAGTAGCCGCGCTCCAGACCGAGGTCGTCGAGGTCGAGCGTGCCGCGGTAGTGACCCTCGGACGACGTGAAGACGATCCGCGCCGGCGCGCTCTCGCGGATCCGGTCGAGCAGGAGCTCGGTGAGCAGGAAGCCGCCCAGGTGGTTGACCGCGAACGTCGCCTCGACGCCGTCGTCGGTGACGGTCCGACGCGAGAAGACCGTGCCGGCGTTGTTGACGAGGACGTCGATCCGGTCACACGTCGCGAGCAGGTCGTCGGCCAGGCGACGGACGGCGGACTGGTCGGAGAAGTCGCAGAGCAGGGAGTCGACGCGCACCTGGGGCGACTCGGAGCGGATCCGCCCGACCGCGGCGGCGGTACGACGCGGGTTACGGCCGACGAGGACGAACCGCGCGTCGGGTTCCGCACGTGCGAGCTGGCTGACGCACTCGAGGCCGATGCCGTCGGAGGCGCCGGTGACGACGTAGGTCTGGGGGCTGGTCACGGGCGGGTCATCCGGTCGACGTCGAGGGCCTCGTCCAGCTGCTCCTCGGTGAGCTCGCCGCGCTCGACGTAGCCGAGGTCGATCACGGTCTGCCGGATCGTCGCGCCGTCCGCGAGTGCCTGCTTGGCGATCTTGGCTGCCGCCTCGTAGCCGATGTACTTGTTCAGCGGCGTCACGATGCTCGGCGACGACTCGGCGTACGCACGCATCCGCTGGGTGTCGGCCGTGATGCCCCGGACGCAGTCGGCCAGCAGCCGGGAGACGCTGGTGAGCAGCTGGATCGACTCGAGCACGTTGCGGGCGATCACCGGCAGCATCACGTTCAGCTCGAAGCTGCCCGACGCGCCTGCGAAGGTGGTCGCCGCGTCGTTGCCGATCACCTGCGCGCAGACCTGGAGGGTCGCCTCGGGGATGACCGGGTTCACCTTGCCCGGCATGATGCTCGACCCCGGCTGGAGGTCCTGCAGGTGGATCTCCGCCAGTCCGGCGGTCGGCCCGCTGCCCATCCAGCGGAGGTCGTTGCAGATCTTGACCAGCCCGACGGCGTAGGTCCTGAGGGCGCCGCTGAGGGCGACGAGGTGGTCCTGCGTCCCCTGGGCCTCGAAGTGGTTCTCGGCCTCGACGAACGCGCCACCGGTCTCGTCGTCGAGGTAGCCGATGGCGGTCGCGGCGAAGTCGCTCGGGGTGTTGATGCCGGTCCCGACGGCGGTGCCGCCGAGGGCGAGCTCGCGCACGGCGGGCAGCGTCTGCGCGAGCCGGCCGCGTGCCTGGGAGACGGTCGCGGCGTAGCCGCCCAGCTCCTGGCCGAGCGTCACCGGTGTCGCGTCCATGAGGTGGGTCCGGCCCGACTTCACGGCGTCGCGGTACTGCTCCGCCTTCTCCGACAAGGCGTCGGCGAGGACTCCCATCGCCTCGTCCAGCGGGGCGGCGGCGAGGACGGCGGCGACGTGCATGGCGCTGGGGAAGGTGTCGTTGGAGGACTGGCTCGCGTTGACGACGTCGTTGGGGTGGCACTCGACGCCGGCGCGCGCCGTCAGCGACGAGATGACCTCGTTGACATTCATGTTGGTGCTGGTGCCCGAGCCCGTCTGGAAGACGTCGATCGGGAACTGGTCGTCGTGCTGCCCGCCGAGGATCTCGGCCACCGCGGCCACGATCGCGTCGCGCTGCTCGCCGGTGATCACGTCGAGGTCGGCGTTCGCGCGCGCTGCGGCGGCCTTGATCCGGGCGAGTGCATGGATCAGGTCCGCGGGCAGAGGGCGCCCGCTGATCGGGAAGTTCTCCACCGCGCGCTGGGTCTGAGCGCGCCACAGGGCGTCGGCGGGGACCTGGACCTCGCCCATGGAGTCGTGCTCGGTGCGCGAGGGGCCACTCCCTGGCAGGCTCATGCTGCCGAGGCTACGCGGGCGCGGGTCGGGTCAGGCCCGGTGGGCGGCGTAGAGCCAGTAGTGCTCGTCGCGGTCCTGGAGGCGCACGGCGTGGTCGTGCTCCTCGACCCGGTCGAAGACGCCGTCCAGGGTCTCCACGAGTCCGGGCGTCCGGGTGGCCGACCAGACGACGAGGGCACCACGCGGCTCCAGCCGGTCGTGGACGGCGCGCAGGAACGGCGCCTCGTAGAGGGCGGCGTTGGTGGTGTGCACGAGCTGGTCCGGACCGTTGTCGACGTCGAGCAGCACGACGTCGTACGTCGACGGGCCGGCCTCGGTGACCGCGACCACGATGTCGGCCACGACCACCCGGGCCCGGCTGTCGGCCAGGAGCCGGCGCCCGTGCGGGATGGTGCCGTCGCGCATCCACTCGACCAGGGCCGGCTCGATCTCGACCACGTCGACGTGCTCGACACGCCGGTCGCCCAGCACCCGGTCGAGGGTGAACCCGAGACCGAGGCCGCCGACCAGCACCCGGCGCGGCTCCGCCACCGTCTCGAGGGCCGCATCGGCCAGGGCGGACTCCGAGGCGTGCTCGGCGGAGTCCATCACGAAGATGCCGTTGGCCCTCAGCTCCAGTACGGTCGGGCCTCCCGCATCCTCCGGATCGGGCCGGCGTTCGCGCAGCACCAGCTCGCCGCGCTCGGAGTCGCTGCGTGCTACCTCGACGTACGCCACGGCTCTACCGTAGGGACCTGACGACCCGTTCGGCGCGGGGACTTGGTGCCGCGACCTAAAGTGGAGTAAAACAGTCGACAATGGCACCGGGGAGCGGCGCCACGACGATGGGGGAGGCCCGCATGCAGGACGATCGACCGACACCGCGCGTGGTCGTGATCGGCGCGGGAGCGTCCGGCAGCCTCACCGCGCTTCACCTGGCGCGGGCCGCCCGCCGGCGTGAGACGCCGCTCGAGGTCGTGCTGGTCGACCCGGCGCTGCACCGGGCCCGCGGGACGGCGTTCGGCACCAGCGACCCGCAGCACCTGCTCAACGTCGCCGCCGGCGGCATGAGCGCGCTGCCCGAGGACCCCGGCCACTTCGTGGCCTGGCGGGCCCGGCAGCACCCCGAGCTGATGACCGAGCCCGGTGTCTTCGCGCCGCGCGTGGACTGGGGGCGCTACCTCGACGAGACCGTGACCCAGGCCTTCGCCGCCGACGACCGGGTCTCCGTGCGGCACCTGCGCGTGCGCGCGACCGGCATCCGTCGTGACGACTCCGGGGTCGTCGTCGGCACCGACGACGGTCAGGTCGTGGTCGGTGACGCGGTCGTGCTCGCGACCGGTGAGCGCCCGCCCGGCTTCGCCTGGGCACCCGATTCGTTGCAGCGGTCGCCGTTCTTCGTGCCCGATCCCTGGGCGCCCGGCGCCGTCGACGTCGTACGCCGGGACGCGTTCGGCCCGGCCGAGGTGCTGCTCGTCGGCACGGGTCTGACGATGGTCGACGTCGTGCTGTCCCTGACCGGACCGTCGCAGCGGCCCGACCGGCGCATCCATGCCGTGTCGCGCCACGGCGAGCTGCCCGAGCGGCACGCCGACGAGCTCCAGCTCGCGGCGATCCCCGAGATCGACGACTGGGGCGACGAGCTCGAGGGCTACCGCACCCGTGCCTCCGCCCACATCGCCCGGGTGCAGGCGTCGACCGGCGACTGGCGCCCCGCTGTCGACGGGCTGCGCACCGTCGTCCAGGCGCTGTGGCAGCGGCTCGACGACGACGACCGCACCGAGTTCCTGCGCGACGATGCGAGCGCCTGGGGCCGGATCCGGCACCGCATGCCTCCCGGCTCGGCGGACGTGATCGCCGCGCTGGAGGAGTCCGGCACGCTGACCCGCACCGCGGCCGAGGTGGCCGACGCGGAGCCGCTGACCGGGGGCGGCCTGCGGGTCACCCTGACCGACGGCAGCGTCCACGAGGTCGGCTGGGTGGTGAACTGCACCGGCACCAGCACCGTCGTCCGCCCGGGCATCGACCCGTTGGTCGACGACCTGCTCTCGGCCCGCGCCGGTGTGGCGCTCGGCCGGCTCAGCACGGCTGGGATGGGCCTCCAGACGCGGTCCGGCCGCCTGGTCGACTCCGTCGGCTCGACCGGCGCGCCGATCTGGACCCTGGGGTCGGTACGCCGTGGCGAGCTGTACGAGTCGACCGCGATCCCCGAGATCCGTACTCAGGCGGCGCACGTGGCCGCCTCCGTCCTCGACGAGATCGCTCCCGAGCCCCGGCGCCTGGCCGACGGCCGGGTCGTGGGTGGCCACCATCCCCTGGCGCGCCCTCGCGACCCGCTGGGCCTGCCCCTGTCGACCACGGCCGAGGCCGCGGCGGCGTACAACGCGGGTCTCGAGCGCTTGATGCGGCTGCAGTCCGGCGCCGACGAGAAGCTCCTCGAGGCGATCAGCATCGACCCCGACTTCGCCGTCGCTCACGCCGCCCTGGCGATGCTCGGCCACGAGGGCGGGTCGTCGGTCGACGTCGCCGCTTCGCTCGAGTCGGCGCGGAAGGCCGCCCGGGCACGCGCCGACGACCGCGAGCGCAGCCTCGTCGACGTCGTCGGGCGACGGGTCGAGGACGTCCGCAACTCCGGCTCGACGGCGCTGATGAACCACATCGCCCAGCACCCGCGCGACGTCCTCGCAGTCTCGGCCGCGGTGCCGACGATCGCGTTCTCCGGCGTCACCGACATCCAGCAGGAGGCGTGGGAGCTGGTCGAGGGGTTGGCGCCGGCGTACGGCGACCACTGGTGGTACATCTCGCTGCTCGCCTTCACCCGCCAGGACCAGTCCCGCTTCGACGACGCCGGTCTGCTCGCGGAGAGTGCGCTCGAGTGCGAGCCGACGTCCGGGCACGCCGTGCACGCGCAGACGCACGTGATGTACGAGACCGGTCGGCACGAGGCGGGTCGCGCCTGGCTCGACCACTGGGTCGCGGAGAGCGGCCGCGCCGCCAGCCACCGTGCGCACTTCTCGTGGCACGCGGCGCTCCACGAGCTGGCCATCGGCGACACCGAGGCGGTGCGGCAGCGCTACTACACGCAGCTCGCGCCGCCGACCGTCACCGGCGTCCGGGCCCTGATCGACTCCGCGTCGCTGCTGTGGCGGTGGGTCGTGACGACGTCCGGCTGGGACGCCGCGGCCGGGACGTCGGCGTTCACCGGGGAAACGCCGCCGCCGCCGGTGGAGTGCGTGCTGGAGGCCGCCGGTCCGCAGCTGGTCGACCATCCCGAGACGCCGTTCGTCGCGCTGCACGCGGCCCTGGCGCTGGCCGCTGCCGGCGACCTGCCGCGCCTGGCCGCCCTGCGCACCCACTGCCAGGGCAGCTCCGAGCTCGCCGTCCGTACGACGGTCGCGTCGGTGTGCGAGGCCCTCCTCGCCGCCGGTGAGCAGCGTTGGGGTGAGGCAGCCCGGGTGCTGGCCGACGTCCTGCCCGGCCTGCCGCGCGTCGGCGGGTCCGCCGCGCAGCGGGAGATCGTCGAGGAGACGCTGCTGTACTGCCTGGTCAGCGACGGCCAGGCCGATCGCGCCCTCGCCCTGCTCGACGGCCGCCTCGACCGGCGGACCTCCCCCCTCGACCGGCGCCGCCGGGACTCCCTGGTCACCCCCTCGGGCTCGCCGGTCGTGGTCTGAGCGAGAACTAACTGGCATACAAACCGGAGTGAACGACGCCGCTCCAGTCCGGTTTGTATGCCAGTTAGTGGGCGTCCGCCGGACCTGGGCTACTCGGCGGAGCGGACGCGGATACCGGTGAGCGGGACCGTGACGGAACCCGAGGGGTCGGTGAAGAAGTCGTTGCCCTTGTCGTCGACCACGATGAACGCCGGGAAGTCCTCGACCTCGATCTTCCAGACCGCCTCCATCCCGAGCTCGGGGTACTCCAGGACCTCGACCGACTTGATGCAGTCCTGGGCGAGCCGGGCGGCGGGGCCGCCGATCGAGCCGAGGTAGAAGCCGCCGTGCTCCGCACAGGCCTCGGTGACGACGTTGGACCGGTTGCCCTTGGCCAGCATCACCTTCGAGCCGCCCGCGGCCTGGAACTGCGCGACGTAGGAGTCCATCCGGCCGGCGGTGGTCGGCCCGAACGAGCCCGACGCATAGCCCTCCGGGGTCTTCGCCGGGCCGGCGTAGTAGACCGCGTGGTCGCGGAGGTACGACGGCATCTCCTCGCCGGCGTCCAGCCGCTCTTTGATCTTCGCGTGCGCGATGTCGCGGGCCACCACCAGCGGGCCGGTCAGCGAGAGGCGTGTCTTCACCGGGTGGCGTGAGAGCTCGGCGAGGATCTCCGGCATCGGCCGGTTGAGGTCGATCCGGACGACGTCGGCGTCGTCGGTCGGCTGGGTCGACGACGATGCGGGCAGGTAGTGCGCCGGGTCGGTCTCGAGCTGTTCCAGGAAGACCCCCTCGGGGGTGATCCTGCCCAGCGCCTGCCGGTCGGCCGAGCACGAGACGGCGATCGCGACCGGGCACGAGGCGCCGTGCCGCGGCAGCCGCACGACGCGCACGTCGTGGCAGAAGTACTTGCCGCCGAACTGTGCGCCGATCCCGAAGCCCTGGGTCAGCTTGAAGACCTCCTCCTCCAGCTCGAGGTCGCGGAACCCGTGCGCCGACAGCGATCCCGAGGTCGGCAGGGCGTCGAGGTAGTGGGCGCTGGCGTACTTCGCGGTCTTCAGCGCGAACTCCGCCGACGTACCCCCGATGACCACGGCCAGGTGGTACGGCGGGCACGCGGCCGTGCCGAGCGATCGGATCTTCTCGTCCAGAAAACCAAGCATCCGCTTGGGATTCAGGATCGCCTTCGTCTCCTGGTAGAGGAACGACTTGTTCGCCGAGCCGCCGCCCTTGGCCATGAAGAGGAACTTGTACTCCGGGACCCCGTCGTGGTCCGGGGTCGAGTACAGCTCGATCTGGGCCGGCAGGTTGGTGCCGGTGTTCTTCTCCTCCCACATCGTCAGCGGCGCGAGCTGGGAGTAGCGCAGGTTGAGCCGTGTGTAGGCGTCGTACACGCCCTGGCTGATCGCCTCGCCGTCGTCGACGCCGGTCAGCACGCCCTCCGACTTCTTGCCCATCACGATCGCCGTGCCGGTGTCCTGACACATCGGCAGCACCCCGCCGGCGGAGATGTTGACGTTCTTGAGCAGGTCGAGCGCGACGAACCGGTCGTTCCCGCTGGACTCCGGGTCGTCGATGATCCGCCGCAGCTGGGCCAGGTGGGCCGGCCGGAGGTAGTGGGCGATGTCGTGCATGGCCTCGGCCGTCAGCTGCCGGATCGCCTCAGGAGCGACCTGGAGGAAGGTCCGACCGCCGGCCTCGAACGTCGACACCCCGTCCGTCGTCACCAGCCGGTACGGCGTGGTGTCGGGGCCGATCGGGAGGAGGTCGGAGTAGCGGAAGTCGGGGCCCGCGGGCATGTCGGGAGGGGGAGCAGCACTCACGGCTGCACGATAGTCGCCGTCCGCGGACACGAGTCGCGGACAGGGGTCCGTGCCACACTGCGTCCGTGACGACGGCCACGCGCAAGGGGACACGGGTGCGGCCGGCGGCCCCGACGCTGGAAGAGGTCGCGGCGCGCGCCGGGGTGTCCCGCGCCACGGCCAGCCGCGTGCTCCGGGGCGATGCGAAGGTCAGCCAACGCGCCAAGGACGCGGTGATGGAGGCGGCGAAGGCCATCTCCTACGTGCCCAACCTCGCGGCCCGGAGCCTGGTCACGGGGCGCAGCGACTCGATCGCGTTCCTCGTGGAGGAGAGCGAGGAGCGGATGTTCGCCGACCCGTTCTTCCTCGGCATGCTCCGCAGTGCGCAGGAGGCCGTCGCCGACGCGGGGCTCCAACTGGTGTTCACCGTCATGAACCGTGCCGAGGACCGACAGCGCTTCCTGGCCTACGCGGCCGGCGGCCACGTCGACGGCGTGCTGCTGCTCTCGTTGCACGGTCGCGACCAGCTGCCTCAACAGCTCGAGGGTCTCGGCGTGCCCACGGTCCTGAGCGGCCGCCCGCTGAGCGGACGCCGCCGGCTGTGGTACGTCGACGCCGACAATGTGGGTGGCGGCCGGATCGCCACCGAGCACCTGCTCGCCTCGGGGCATCGACACGTCGCGACGGTGGCTGGGCCGCTGGACATGTGTGCTGGGCAGGATCGGCTGTCCGGGTACCGCGCCGCCCTCGAGGCGGCGGGTCGTGTCTACGACGAGAGCCTGGTGTCCGTGGGTGACTTCACCGCTGCCGGAGGTCACGCCGCCACCCTGGCGCTCCTCGAACGCCGTCCTGATGTCGACGCCGTCTTCGCCGCCTCCGACCTCGCCGCGTTCGGCGTCGTGCGTGCCCTGCGGGAGAGCGGTCGATCGGTCGGGGACGACGTGGCCGTCATCGGCTTCGACGACATCCCCGCGGCAGCCGAGCAGGAACCCGCCCTGTCAACCGTGCGGCAGCCGATCGGCGAGCTCGGGACCGCCATGACCCGCCTGCTCCTCGACCGGATCGAGAGTCGCGGAACCCGCCCGCGACGCACCGTCCTTCCGGTGGAGCTCGTGCTGCGAGAGACGGCCTGAGGTAAGCGATTACGTTCAGCGCTTGCCGTAACTGGTCCTTGACAACGTGACGGCTGCCACAGCATCCTGAGCCGCGAGCCTCGTGAGAGCGCTCTCACGGATCCGGGAAGCGGGTCCGTCGAAGGTCACCGAGGAGGACCTCATGTCCCGAAGCCCCCTGCGCCGTCAAGGTGCGGCCCTGCTGGCGATCGCCGCCATCGGAGCGTTCGTGCTCGCGGGTTGCGGGTCCTCGGACTCGTCCGGGTCCGCCGGCGGCGACAAGGCTGACGCAGGCCCCTGCGGCACGAAGGACGACACGACGCTGACGGTCGGGCTGTTCGGCACCTTCGGCTTCAAGGAAGCCGGCCTCTGGGACGCGTACCAGAAGAAGTGTCCCAACATCACAATCAAGGAGGACGTCGTCGAGCAGTCGGCCGACTACTGGACCCGGCTCAAGACCAGGCTCGCGTCCGGCAGTGGTCTGGACGACGTGCAGGCGATCGAGATCGGGTTCGTGGCGGATGTGGTGAAGAACCACGCCGACCAGTTCGTGAACTGGAACACGGTGCCGAACGCTGCCGCGGACAAGGCCGAGTTCTACCCCTGGAAGTGGCAGCTGGCCTCGACTTCGGACGGGGGCACGACGGTCGGTCTCGGCACGGACATCGGGCCCGAGGCGATCTGCTACCGCCGTGACCTGCTCAAGCAGGCGGGCCTGCCGTCCGATCCGAGGACCTTGGCCCAGAAGTGGTCCACGTGGGACGACTTCATCTCCTTCGGCAAGCAGTACGACGCGTCGTCCGACAAGCCGGCCGGCTCGCACTTCGTGGACAGCGCCGCCAGCATCTTCTCCACCGCCGTGTACCAGGGTGACGAGGCGTACGACAACGCCGACGGCCAGCCGGACGTCGCCAACAGCGACGGTGTGAAGAACGCCTGGACCTACGCCAGTCAGGCTGCCCAGGACGGCATCACGGCCGGTCTCCAGCAGTTCACCCCGGCGTGGAACAAGGCCTTCTCCAGCGGCGCGTTCGCTGCGCTGGCGTGCCCGACCTGGATGATGGGGTACATCCAGGGCCAGGCGGGCGACCCCTACGCCGGCAAGTGGGACATCGCACCGGTGCTCCCGGGCGGCGCGACCAACTGGGGTGGTTCCTGGCTCGGCGTCCCGGAGAAGGCGGCCCACAAGGACGCGGCGATCGCGCTGGTCGAGTGGCTCTCGGCCAAGCAGCAGCAGGTCACGATGTGGAAGCAAGGTGGGCACTTCCCGTCGAACTCGGACGCCGCCTCCCAGCCGGCCGTCGCGAACGCGACGAGCGACTACTTCAGCAGCGCCCCCGTGGGCCAGATCTTCGGTGACATCGCCTCCCAGATGAAGATCCCGCCCATCGGGCTGTACGACACCCAGATCCAGCAGGCGCTGACCACCCAGCTCACCAACGTCGAGACGAAGGGCACCTCGCCCGACGACGCCTTCAGCGCCGCCTTGGACGCCATCAAGCAGGTCACCGGCTGAAGCCCCGCCGGTCGCCGACCCACACCTCCGTCGGGTCGGCGACCGGCGTCGTTCCCCACGTCAGGTCCGCAGGTGGCCTAGGAAGGTGTCATGACCGCCGTTCACCAGCCGGAGCTCGCCACCGTGCCCCGGGCCCGGCCCGTCCGACGGGCCCGGGGCCACCTCCCTGGACGCCGGGTCGCCTACGTCTACGTCCTTCCGTTCTTCCTCGTCTTCGCCGCATTCAGCGTCTACCCCTGGCTGGCGACGGCGTGGGTGTCGCTCCACGACACCCGGCTGTCGACCTACGACCAGTCCAGCTGGATCGGGCTCGAGAACTACCGCAACCTGCTGACCAACCAGTTCTTCTGGAACGCGTTCCGCAACACGATCACGATCGGCATCATCTCGACCGTCCCGCAGCTGTGCCTGGCGCTCGGGATCGCCCATCTCCTCAACTACCGGATCCGCGGGCGCACCTTCTTCCGGGTGGCGATCCTGATGCCATACGCGACCAGCCTGGCCGCGGCGACCGTGATCTTCGCCGAGCTCTTCGACCCCAAGCTGGGTCTGGTCAACTGGAGCCTGCACGCCCTGCATCTGCCGACCGTCGACTGGCAAGGGTCGAGGTGGCCGTCGCAGATCGCGGTCTCGGCCATCGTCACCTGGCGGTGGACGGGGTACAACGCCTTGATCTACCTGGCCGGCATGCAGGCGATCAGCTCCGACCTCTACGAGGCCGCGGCGATGGACGGCGCCGGGCGGTGGTCCCAGTTCCGTCACGTCACGCTCCCCGGGCTGCGCCCGACGATCCTGTTCACGATCGTGGTATCGACGATCGGTGCGGCCCAGCTGTTCGGCGAACCCCTTCTGTACCACAACGGCCTGCCCGACGGCGGCACCCAGAACCAGTACCAGACGCTCGGCCTCTTGATGTACCAGCAGGGGTGGACCAACGACCGGCTCGGCCTGGCGTCGGCCACCGCCTGGACGATGTTCCTGATCATCGTCCTGGCGGTAGGTGTCAACCTCCTCCTGGCGCGACGTCGCGAGGGGCGGGAGAACGGCGGCGCCCGGCGAACCGCCCTGACGGCGAGCGTCCCCGAGGTGAGTGCCCGATGAGCGACCGCGGCGGGGTCATGAAGGGCAGCTGGGCGACCTACACCCTGGTCGGCGTGGTCACCCTCGTCTCGGTCTTCCCGCTCTACTACACGGTCGTCATGGCCTCGCACACCAACGCCGAGATGGCCGCGAGCACGCCCCCGTTGCTGCCCAGCCCGTCGATCGTCGACAACGTGAATAAGGCTTTGGAGCTCGCGCCGCTCAACCAGGGTCTGCTGAACTCGCTGGTCGTCTCCGGGGCGATCACGGTCGGCACGGTGGCCCTGTGCACCCTGGCCGGGTTCGCCTTCGCCAAGCTGCGCTTCCGCGGGTCGAACCTCCTGCTGGGGATCTGCATCGCCACGATGATGGTGCCGCTCCAGATGGGCGTGATCCCGCTCTACATGATGATGGCCCGGCTCGGACTCGCGGGGCACCTGGAGGCCGTGATCCTGCCCAGCCTGTGCACGGCGTTCGGCGTCTTCTTCATGCGTCAGTACATCGCCAGCGCGGTCCCCGACGACCTGATCGAGGCTGCCTACATGGACGGCGCGCGGCCGCTGCGGGTGTTCTGGTCCGTCGTCGTCCCCGCGGCACGCCCGGCCATGGCGGTCCTCGCGATGCTGACGTTCCTGACCGCTTGGAACGACTTCTTCTGGCCGATCATCGCCCTGAGCACCCAGAACCCCACCGTCCAGGTGTCCTTCCAGAGTCTGGCGACGGGCTATGCGCCCCAGCAGTCCATCATCATGGCCGGAACGCTCTACGGCACGGTTCCGGTCCTCGTCGTGTTCGCCCTGCTCGGTCGGCAGATCGTGGGCGGCATCATGCAAGGAGCGGTGAAAGGGTGACCGAGCAGAGCTTTCCCCCCGGGTTCGTCTGGGGCGTCGCGGCCTCGTCGTACCAGATCGAGGGTGCCGTCCACGAGGGCGGACGTTCGGCGAGCATCTGGGACACGTTCAGCCACACGCCGGGCGCGGTCGACGGCGGCGACACCGGCGATGTCGCCTGCGACCACTACCACCGGTGGCGAGACGACCTCGACCTGATCGCCGACCTCGGCGTCGCGTCCTACCGCTTCTCGGTGGCGTGGCCGCGGGTCCTGCCCGACGGGCGCACCGTGAACCAGGAGGGTCTGGACTTCTACCGACGCCTCGTGGACGGTCTTCTCGACCGGGGCATCCGCCCCTTGATGACGCTGTACCACTGGGACCTCCCGCAGTGCCTGGACGTCGGAGACTCCGGGGGATGGCTCTCGCGTGACGTCGCCGACCGGTTCACGGACTTCGCAGTCGTGCTGGGCAAGGAGCTCGGCGACCGAGTGCCGGCGATCACGACCCTGAACGAGCCATGGTGCTCGGCGTACCTCGGCTACGCCAGCGGCGAGCACGCACCGGGCCGGACCGAGCTCGAGCTCGCCTATCGAGCGGCCCACCACCTCAACCTGGCTCACGGGCGCGCTGCGGCGGCCCTGCGCAGCGTCCTGCCGCAGTCGGTCGACCTGTCGGTCGCGCTGAACCTCCACCAGGTGCAGGCAGCGTCCGATCGCCCGGAGGACGTGGCCGCGGCGGAGCACGTCGACCTGATCGCCAACCGGGTGTTCCTCGACCCGATGTTCGGCGCCGGATATGCCGACGAGCTCCGGATCACCACCCAGGGTCTGACCGACTGGTCGTTCGTGGAGCCCGGTGACGAGGCGGAGATCGCGGTCCCCTTGGACTCGGTGGGCGTCAACTTCTACAACCCCAGCCGGGTCCGTGCCTCCGGCGAGGCATCCGAGCGGCTCTTCCCGGGCAGCGACCGTGCCTCCTTCGTGGACATTCCCGGGCCGAAGAGCGCGATGGGGTGGCCGATCGTCCCCTCGGCACTGACTGACCTGCTCCTCCGGGTGCAGCGCGACGTCGGGCTGCCGATGTACGTCACGGAGAACGGCCTCGGCTCACGTGACGTGATGGAGGACGGTGCCGTGCACGATGGGGACCGGATCGAGTACCTGCGCAGTCATCTCGCCGCCGTGCTCGAGGCGCAACGCCGTGGCGTCGACGTCCGCGGCTACTACGCCTGGACGCTGCTCGACAACTTCGAGTGGGCCTGGGGGTACGACAAACGGTTCGGCCTGGTCCACGTGGACTTCGCAGACCAGCGACGAACCCTCAAGGACTCGGCGCACTGGTACGCCGAGGTGATCCGGCGCAACGCGCTGTGAGTCCGCGGACCGAACCCGACGAAAGAAGATCTGCATGGCGACCGTGACCTTCAAGGGAGCACGACGCCGGTACGCCGGCGCGGAGGGCGCCGCCGTCGTCGGGTTGGACCTGGAGATCGCCGATGGCGAGTTCATGGTGCTCGTCGGCCCGTCGGGATGCGGCAAGTCGACCACTCTGCGGATGCTGGCCGGGTTGGAGCCGGTCGACGACGGTGCGATCTTCATCGGCGACCGCGACGTGAGCACCGTGGCGCCGAAGGACCGCGACATCGCGATGGTCTTCCAGAACTACGCGCTCTACCCCCACATGACCGTGGCCGACAACATGGGCTTCGCGTTGCGGCTGGCCGGCATGAGCAGCCGCGAACGTCGCAAGCGGGTCGCGGTCGCCGCTCGGATGCTCGGCCTCACGCCGTATCTCGACCGCAAGCCACGTGCGCTGTCCGGAGGCCAGAGGCAGCGGGTGGCGATGGGACGGGCCATTGTCCGCGACCCCGCCGCGTTCTGCATGGACGAGCCCCTGTCCAACCTCGACGCGAAGATGCGGGTGCAGACGCGCGCGGACATCGCTGCCCTCCAGTCGGAGCTCGGGACGACGACGGTCTACGTGACGCACGACCAGGTCGAGGCGATGACCATGGGCGACCGGGTGGCGGTGATGGAGGACGGGGAGCTGCGCCAGGTCGACTCGCCCCTGCGCCTGTACGACCGGCCCGCCAACCTGTTCGTGGCAGGGTTCATCGGCTCGCCCCGGATGAACCTGCTCCCCGCCTCCGTGCGTGAGGGCCGCGCACGGATCGGCGACCTGGAGGTCCCACTGCCGCGGGCCGTGTCCGGGCCGGCCACGGTCACCGTCGGCATCCGCCCCGAAGACTTCCGGCCGGCGTCGCCGGGGGAGTCCGCGTTGTCGCTGGAGGTCACCGTGGTGGAGGAGCTCGGTGCGGACAGCTTCGTGCACGGGTACGTCCCGGTGGCCGGTCACAGACACCTGGCGATCGTCCGTGCCGGCGACCGCAGCGTGGTGCGACAGGGCGACGTCCTCCGGATCACCGCGGACCCCGAGCGTGTCCACGCCTTTCACGCCGAGACCGGTGCTCGTCTCGGCGCCTGACGCGTCCGCTACCGCCCGAGCTGGGGGTCGCTGGTGCTGGGCCGCCCGGTCTCGAACCGTCCGGCCAGCCCGCGCCGGAACCGCGGCTGCTCGGCCACGGTCACCAGCACGTCGTACCACCCGTGCGTGGCCGTGATGCCGATCCGTACCTTCTTCCTGGCGTGCTTGCGGATCGTGACCTTCCGGTCGCGGCCGTAGGCGTCGGCCACGTGCACGTGCACGCGGTGTCCGGACCGGTTGTGCAGGGTGAGCACCAGCTCGCCGCCGTCGCGCCGGCCCCTCACCTCCAGCAGCGGCTCGTGAGTGTTCCCGGCGAAGCGGCGGAAGTAGCCGTTGGGTCCGTGGAAGCTGACGTCGTAGCGTCCGTGCGCGGCCAGCTCCGGGTGCAGCTTCTTGCCGGAGCCGATGGTGTAGCTGAACGGCGCGCCCGCGACGTTGTTCGACCGGGCCTGGAGGTGGGCGCCGAGGACTCCGTCGTTGGCGAGGGTGAACGCCAAGGCGCTGCCCGACACCTTCAGGTCGACCTTGAGGTTGTAGCCCAGCGCCCGCGACGGCTTGGTGCCCGGCTCCTGCTTCGGCACGTGCTGGTGCCGCGGCGGGTGCACGCCGGGGGCGTTGGGATGCCGGCCGTGGTCGGGCGGCGGCTCGTACCCCGAGGTCGCCGGCAGCGACGGCGCCGAGCTCGACGACGAGGAGAAGTCGAAGGCGGAGGTGAGGTCGCCGCAGACGGTCCGCCGCCAGCGGGTGATGTTGGGCTCGCGGACGCCGAAGCGCTTCTCCATGAACCGGATGATCGAGGTGTGGTCGAAGGTCTCCGAGCAGACCCACCCGCCGGTGCTCCAGGGCGAGATCACCGTCATCGGCACGCGGATGCCCAGGCCGTACGGGCCGGCGACGCCGTTGCGCCCGTGGAAGTACTCGTTGGCCACCGACACCGTCGAGTCGCCGTGCAGCCCGCCGACGTGGGGGTACGGCGGCACCACGTGGTCGAAGAACCCGTCGTTCTCGTCGTAGGTCAGGAACAGCGCGGTCTTCGCCCAGACCTCGGGGACGCTGGTCAGCGCGTCGAGGACCTTCGCGACGTACCAGGCGCCGAAGTTCGACGGCCAGTTCGGGTGCTCGGTGAAGGCCTCGGGCGCGACGATCCACGAGACCTGCGGGAGCGTGCCGTGCTGGACGTCGGCCACGAGCTCGTCGAAGAGCGTCTGCGGTGGAGGGGTCGAATCGCTGATGTTCGTGCCCGTGCGGGCCCGTCCGTAGAGCGGCTGGCCCGCGATGGCGTCCTGGTAGGACTTGAAGTACAGCAGGGCGTTGTCGCCGTAGTTGCCGATGTAGGCGTCGAGCCCGAAGCCCCAGCCGTGCTGGGCGTCGAGCCCGTTGCCGACGTCCTGGTAGACCTTCCAGTCGACGCCGGCCTTCTGCAGGCGCTCGGGGTAGGTCGTCCAGCCGTAGCCGCGGATGGCGTTGTTGATCACCGGGCCCTTGCCCTTGCCGTCGTTGCCCGCCCAGCCCGACCACAGGTAGTAGCGGTTGGGGTTGGTCGGCCCGAGCATGCTGCAGTGGTAGCTGTCGCAGATCGTGAAGGCGTCCGCCAACGCGTAGTGGAACGGAATGTCGCCGCGCCGCAGGTGGGCCATGGTCACGCCGGTCTGCTTGGCCGGCACCCATCGGTCGTGGTTGCCGCCGGCGAAGGCGCCGTGCTGGCTGTTCCAACCGTGGTCGATGTCCTGGATGAACGCCAGGCCGAGGTTGGCCAGGTCCGGGCGGAAGGGCAGGACCTCCTTCTTCCCGTCCGGCTGCCGCCACACCGGCTTGCCGTTGCGGAGGGTGACCGGGTGCGGGTCGCCGTACCCCCGCACGCCGCGCATCGTGCCGAAGTAGTGGTCGAACGACCGGTTCTCCTGCATCAGCACGACGATGTGCTCGACGTCGTCGAGCGACCCGGACCTCCGGTTCGCCGGGAGCGACGCGGCCCGCGCGATCGAGGGCGTCAGGACGGAGAGCGCGGCGCTCCCGCCGGCGAGCTGCATGAACCGTCGGCGATCGACCTCGGGCATGAGGCCCCCTTCGTCAGCGCGTGGCCTGGTACGGAGGCACGATCATCACCCACGACCCCTACTCTCGACCACCATGAGCTCGTACGCGCTGCTCGTGTCGCCGTCCGCCAACCGTGTCTACGCGCAGTCGGCGGCGTCGCTCACCGTCGCCGAGCTGGGCGTGCTCTCCGAGACGGTGCTCGACGGCCTGCTCTCCGAGGCGCGTCCCGAGTCCGTCGCGGGCGTCGAGTACGTGACCTTCGAGGGTGACCTCGACGAGCGGGCGCTGGGCCACGTCGCCAACGTCTCCACGGCGTTCGCGCTGTTCGAGCGGACCGGTGACGCGGCGTTCCGACCCGTCCAGCTGAAGCGACTCGACTGCCTCGACGACGACCTGCTGACGATCCTGAAGTACCAGGGCAAGACCAACGAGCTGTTCACCCAGCTGCTCCTCAACGTCACGGTGCTCGCGTCCGCGTCCGCGCCGCGGATGCTCACCGACCGCCTCCGGGTGCTCGATCCGATGTGCGGCCGCGGCACCACCCTGAACCAGGTGCTCATGTACGGCTGGCACGCGTCCGGCCTCGACCTCGACGAGGCGGACTTCGACGCCTACGCCGCGTTCCTGCCGCGGTGGCTGCAGGACAAGCGGCTCAAGCACACCGCGGCGACCTCGAAGCTACGGCGCGACGGGAGGACGCTCGGCCGGCGGCTGGACGTCGAGCTCGCGACGAGCAAGGAGGCGTGGGCCGCGGGTGACACGATCACTCTGTCGACGGCGCTGGCCGACACCCGCGAGGCGGCCGAGGTCTTCCGGGCCGCGAGCTTCGACGCGGTCGTCACCGACGCGCCGTACGGTGTGCAGCACGGCAGCCGGTCGGGCGGCGGACTGCACCGCAGCCCGCTGGAGCTGCTGAAGGAGGCGCTCCCGGGCTGGGTCCGGCTGCTCCGTCCGGGGGGCGCGGTCGGGGTCGCGGTCAACCTCCGCACCTGCCCGCGCGACGACGCCCTGGCCCTGCTGGCCGGCGTCGGTCTGGAGCCGCGCGACACCGCGGCCTACCGCGGGTTCGAGCACCGCGTCGACCGGGCGATCCAGCGCGACATCGTCCTGGGGGTCAAGCCGAGGCCGGTCTAGGGTGGCGCCATGGACGAGCACGACCCCTCACGCCTGAGGATCTCGGACTCCGACCGGCACCAGGTGGCAGAGGTGCTGCGTGAGGCGGCCGGCGAGGGCCGGATCGACTTCGCGGAGCTCGACGAACGGCTCGAGGCGACGTACGCCGCTCGCACCTACGCCGACCTGGTGCCGATCACCCTCGACCTGCCCGTCCAGCCCGCGGCCGGTCTCCCGGTCCAGTCGGCGAACGCGTCGACCCCGTCGCCGGTGGTGTCCGGCGGCCCGGCCGAGGAGAAGCACCTCGCGATCATGGGCGGTCTCGACCGCAAGGGCGTGTGGACCATGCCGGTGCACATGACCGTCACCTGCTTCATGGGTGGTGCAGACCTCGACCTGCGTCAGGCGCAGTTCGCCGCGCGCGAGGTGGTGCTGACGGTCAACGCCGTGATGGGCGGCGCCGACATCAAGGTCAACCCGCACACGCACGTGATCATGGAGGGCACCGGGATCATGGGCGGCTACAGCGGTCCGTCTGACAAGACCCCGCCCGAGCTCGACGCGAACAGCCCGGTCCTCCGGATCCGCGGCTTCGCGCTGATGGGCGGCGTGAGCGTCTCACGCCGCCCCGCCCCCGGCAGCGGCCGGGGACGCCGCCTCACTCGGTAGCGGCCTCCTGCTCGCCAGGGG
>JADMIO010803695.1_pt1 | contig 22614 bp, 12 predicted proteins | sample 8958161 | NCBI WGS metagenome assembly JADMIO01 (sample SAMN16585339, study PRJNA669376) | soil metagenome | isolation source: Crop rotation soil | place: USA: Cullars Rotation, Alabama | collected 2011 | reverse complement strand
CTTTCCAAATCACCCCCACCCGCACATACCTCACTTTGGAATAATGCCGAAGCCAGCTTTCGTCAATTTACAGCAAGGTTCGCTAACGTTCCAATTGGACGCGAGAATTTTATTTCGGTACATGTTTGAGGCACAAGACCCAGCAAATTTCTTCACGAATGAGTTCACAAAGTTGGAAAGATACACAATAGACAACTTAAAGTCAGGTGTGCCAACACATCCCTTTGTGCCAAAAGGTCAGATGCATAACGTCCCAGATGAGTTTATCCTGCAAGGACTAGAAATATTCCATTGGAACAAAGGAAATGACCCCAATGAGGCTGGTAACAACAATGATCAGCTAGCAAATTACCTTGTTGTGAGTAATGAAGACTTAACGGATCTTTGTCTGCAAACGTTAAGCTTGACTCGTTACCATCCTTTGAAACTTTTACCGGAAGGCACAGATGTCCAGGCGATATTGTTAAATGTTTAGACCCAAAACGGGCAAGGAATTCTCTTCGATGTCAAGAACCAAAGGGCAATTGATGCAATTGCAAAGGTGGTCAATGTCACGTACCACGGAGACTCAACTGAGGGCTCGTTGATTGAAAAGGAGATTAATAATGTTCTTGACGCAAGAGGCAAAGCGAGAGAGGAGTCTTTGAATCGAATGGCGTACATTTACCAGACAGAAATGAATGGCATACAAAATGTCCTGAACAAAACAATTGAATTGTTCTTCCAAAACGTGGACAATTATGAGGACGAAACAATGGACCTTGTGATTGTAGCCTTGAAAACTGAGTTCGAACAGCTAATCGAAGATATTCCTTCTTTGTCTTCAAGTTTCTATTCAGATTGCACGTTATTGAAATATTTACTCAATCTATTGCTTGATAATTTCAAGGTGAATGCAAATCTCCTCAGAGTTTCGTGTTGGAAGATTCTTGCGTTACAATACAAGCATTTAAATGCGATTCTTTCAAAAGAAAAGGATCATAAGCTTGCATTTCCTTCATGGACAATGATTGTAAACAGACTGAATGAATTGGTGAAGGAAGTTAAAGAAATCCAAGGCAAGCCAAAGGATGATCCAATGGTCCAGTTCATGGAAAGAACCTGCAGATCATTGATAAACAACATTTTCGCAACATTTATTGCATTGCTCCAAAATGAATCTATTAAACAGCCACCAGGCAAAGGTACAATGGTGACAGTTGGTGACTTGATTCTTAAAGGGAACTTGTTCGCCTTGTTTAGGGAAATCTTCGCCCTAAACATTGATCACCCGCTGACAGGTCTATTATTCCAAAACATGATCAGTAAGGCCTAAAATTCTTAATATTTCTGTATTTTTATACGTGTTTTTTTTTTTTTTTTTTTAGAAATTCTTTACTTGATCATGACGAACAAGAAACTAATGCACATGATGCTATTGGAGTGCACTGTGAAGGAAGTGGCGGAAGATTCAAATTTGGTGGAGAAAATGAAGAAGAACCAAACATTCTTCTCTTTTCTGCAGGAAAGAGGGAAGTTCCTGCTGATGGTAGGTGAAGGCGGGGATAAGGAAGATGAAAAGGATGATGTAATGACGCAATTCAAAATACTTTTGAGTGATTTGGAGGGGAGATATAAACAAAAGGAGTTCATTCAAGTGGAGGAAAAGAAGAGTAATGCGATGGATTTGAAGAATATCAATGATAAGGCAATGGAGAATGTTTATGAGACGGTACTTGGAAAGCTGACTGTTGGTGAGCATGGTGTTGCATTGAATCCGGGAATGTATTCGAAGGGAGGAGAAGCCTTTCCGATGGGAGGTTTCATGCCATTGGACCATCCACATAAACACAAAAAGCCAGGCCCAATGCCTGGTGTTGGTGCAATGACGAACCCGAGGAAAATGGCCAAATTGGTGGAAGAAGTAGAATTGGCGAGGAAAAACCTGCCAAAAACAAGCACAAACGCCATTTTCTTGAGGTATAACCCTAAGAAAATGGATGAAATGCAGGCTATTATCATGGGAGCTGAAGGCACACCCTACGCACACGGTGCATTCCTCTTTGATATTTATTTCCCAGATACTTACCCACAAGGCCCACCAAAGGTTAACTTAGTCACCACCGGAAATGGGAGCGTGAGATTCAATCCAAATCTTTACAATAACGGCTATGTTTGCTTATCCCTTCTTGGCACATGGAGAGGGCAAGCTTCTGAGAACTGGGATGAAAAGAAATCGAATTTACTGCAGGTACTGCTCTCCATTCAATCAATAGTCATGAATGAGGATATACTTGGGAATGAACCTGGCTATGACATTCAAATGAAAACCGGACCTGGAAAAATGGAGAACTGTGGCTATTAGAACATAGTTAAATACGCGAACATTAAATTTGCAATGATTAACAACCTAAAAAACCCTCCGAAGGGATTTGAGGACGTGATCCGCTATCATTTCTACTGCAAGAGAGAAGCCATCATGAAGACATGCCAGCAATGGCTTGTAGAAGCCAAAAGAGACAAGGCAAATTACGGTGGCTTGACCAGCGGGCATAATCACGCAATAGCTGCCAAGTTCTCACAGGGGAACGTCTACGCTCAGGACCTTCAAGCAGTGGTCACTGAGCTTACGCACGCCTTAGCCAGTAATGATCCAGGCAATGCAATAGAGATAAAAACAATACAAACGGTCATTCGCTATGATAAGATCATCAAATACTGCCAGCAAATAGTAGCCAGTGAGGTGGAGGCCGTGGACATTAAAGCAATGGCACAGAAGATGGATCACATCGATGCTGCCGTGGAAGATAACCAGCAAATGTTAAAGCAGAATCATCCCAAAAACATTGATATCAACGATGAAGCGGTCACAAATCGTTGGTCCCGTTACATTGGAGCCATGGGAATTGAGGCGGTGAAGAAACAAGCAACTGCACAGGTACTTTTGATCGGTTTTGGTGCATTGGGCTTGGAAATTGCTAAAAATATCGTACTTTCTGGTGTTAAACGACTATCAATTCTTGACACAGAAATAGTTACCGCTGATAATTTGGTAGGAAATTTCTATTTATCAGTTGCAGACATTGGCAAAAGGCGAATAGACTCGGCTATGAAAAAATTACAGCTTTTGAACAGCTATGTGATAGTTGATGAGTTCCAAGTGAGGCCGAATGATGTTCAGAGCATTCGCGCGTTAATTCAAGGCGGAAATCGAAATGAATTTGTGAAGGTAATGAAGAACTATAATGTTATTGTAGCTACGGAGCTTTCACCAGACCTTTCAATTGAGCTGAATTTGATAGCCGGGGAGGTAAAGGCGAAGTACATTGACTGTGACTGCAAAGGTCTTTTCGGCAAGATATTTGTGGACTTTGGCAAGGAACATGAAGTTGCAGATGTTGACGGTGCTGAGTACCCAGAGGTCTTCATCCAGTCGATTGATCAAGACGATAAGGGCCTTGTGAAGGTTCTGGAAGGAACAACGCATAACCTTGGCGATGGGGACGTTGTGCAATTCTCAAAGGTCAATGAGGCTAATGTTGGAGGAAAGACGTTGAATAGCCAGAAGTTTGAGGTGAAAGTGCATAGGAAAGACAGTTTTTACATTGGCGACACGAGAGGATACTGTAAATACGTGAATGGTGGCTTGTTCAAGAAAATAAAGCAGAAATTAATGGTAAATCATGTTGATTTATTGCAAATGCTGACAAGCGAACAAGGGATGAAGTTAGACGATAATTTAACTGGTTTCGATCCTGAGAATCAATTCGAACAATTCCTTACCTTTGTATGTTTCCAGACGTGTTACACTTTCCAAGATGCCCACAACAGAACACCCAAACCATGGAACCTTGAAGACACTAATGAATTCGAAAGAATGGTAAATGAAGCAATGAAGGCTCGTGTGGTGCCAAAGTTAGTTGACTTAACCAAGCCGGAATAGAAAGAACGTGTTTCAGCATTCATTCGATTGTTTGGAGCGACGTGCTCTGGTTGCTTCCCGCCGATGGCTGCGTTCTTTGGTGGGTTTGCAGCTCAGGAAATTATCAAAGCGGTTACACATAAGTTTATTCCGCTGAACCAATTGTTCTGCTTAAATGTCAAGGAGCTTGTAATTCCGGAAATGAAGCCACTTGCAGAGTTGAATGAAATCATAAAGAGAAATTCAATGGATTCATTAAATAAAATCCAGAATATCAATGTAACAAGCAGATTAACCAATTGTGTGGATGTAGAGTTGGTTGAAAGATTTAAGAAAACAGGTATATTTGTGGTTGGTTCCGGTGCAATTGGCTGTGAATTGTTAAAGAATTATGCAATGCTCGGCATTGGTGAAAAGAACCAGATTTATGTGACAGACCCAGATATAATTGAGCTGAGTAACTTGAATCGTCAGTTCCTTTTCCAGGAAAAGCATTTACGAAAGCCAAAATCAGTTGTTGCCTCAGCGGTTTGCATGCAAATGAATCCAAATCTCACAGGAAAGATCACTGCATTAGTTCAGAAGGTTGAACCAAAGACCGAAAATATATTCTCTGACGATTTCCTCAATGACAAAATCGATATCGTTACCAATGCACTTGACAATGTGGCCGCCAGACGATATGTAGATTCACGTTGCGTGAAGTCCCGTAAGCCTATGCTTGAAAGTGGCACACTTGGAGCTAAAGGCCATGTTCAGGTGGTTATTCCAATGGAGACAGAAACGTACGGTTCTCAGCAGGATCCGGAGGATGCAAAGGAAGTACCAATGTGTACGCTCAAAATGTTCCCAGAGGAGCCGATTCACTGTGTGGAATGGGCCAAGAATAAATTCCAGGAATTGTTCCTCGAGAAACCAAACTCAATTCACCGTGTGCTTGAAGGAATTGTCCGAGGGGATTTGGAAATCATTGAAGGCACCATTCTTCGCAAAGCTTCCAGAACACTCTCAAAAATACCAAAAACCCTCAATGATTGCGTGCTTCAAGCACGCAAGAAATTCGAAAAGTTCTTCGTACGTGACATCAAAAAATTGCTAGTCGCTTATCCTCTGGATAAATTAACCAATGAAGGCACCAAGTTTTGGACATTGCCACGCAGACCACCGACTGAAATGAAATTTGATTGCTACAATAAAATGCACGTTATGTTCGTGTCATCGTATGCTTATGTCTTGGCAATGATGTTTAATATTAAGTTACCCGCCAATTACCGTTCTATGGAAGCTAGGGAACATACAGTGGATTTGGGCAAGAATTTCGTTCCCAAAGCATTCGTCCTCGATCAAAAGAAAATTGAGGAAATTTCCAAGGAGGTGGAAAAAGAAAATAGCAAAAAGAAAGGTGGAATCAACAATCCAATCGAAATCGACGATAACCCAGCCCCTCCTCCAATTTTCATCGATTACCCAAAGGAAATACTTCAAAGTCTCGAAAGAATCGGAAAACTCAAGAACGGCAAGCTAACAATCCAAAACCCATCCGAATTCTGCCAGCCAATCGAATTCGAGAAGGACGTCGACGAAAATTGCCACATTGACCTCCTCCACGCGATGACCAACCTCCGCAGCCAAAACTACAAAATCGACGGAATGGAGTGGATTAACGTGAAACTCAAGTCCGGGAACATTATTCCAGCACTTTCGACGACTACTTCAGTGATTGCAGCACTGCAGACAATTGAATTGTGCAAACTCATTAAGAAATGTCCGCCTTCACAGCATAAGAATGCGTTCCTGAACCTTGCGGTTCCTTCACTTGCGCAGAGTGAGCCTGCGCTTGCAAAGAAGTTTACCATTAATAATCGCATTCAATTCACGCTTTGGGATCGGTGGGATATACATACAAAGGAAATTAGAATTAATAATCTTAGAGATCTCTTTGGTTATCTGACTCAGTTGACGAAATTGATGCCACAGGATGTGTTTTATGGATCCCAGGCAATTTATATGTACAAACTAATGAACATGGAGGGTCAAAACGAACAAAATGCATCAATTCTGAAGAAAGATCTCAAAACTTTGCTTGAACTAGATGTAAGTATTTTACTAAAGTTTTAGAAGTTTTTAATTGTTTTTTACATTTTATTAGGAAAAATGCAAGTACGTTGAATTATGCTTGACATATGTTATTCCAGGTACGGAGATCATTCACAATAATTTGCCACCCGTCAGATTGATTTTTTAAAGAATAGAAGAATTTAAATTTCATCCAAAATATTTAGTTGATTAATGAAGTCTACAATCTATTACCAAAGTAATAAGTATATTTCCTAACCAGATAAACAAAGAAAATCTTATATTTTTAATGTGGTCAGTCTATTAATCCAAAAAATAAGGTTATTTTTTAAGACGAATGGAAATTATCTTTATTGCCTTGCCTTTTCTTCAGGGTTTGATAAAATGAATATTTTTTATTAAACAATTTCTAATTTATCCTTTATTAAGCTGTTATGTTTGGATTAACCTTCAGACAGAATAGACAAATTGTAGAAATTTCATTTATTTGATTTAATTAAGGGCAAACAATGATAGCCCCTTTATTGGATTTAATTTAAAACTGTGCATGAAAATGAATGTTTAGAATAATTTTTACTAAGAAAAGTATAAATTTGTTTCAGAAGATAGTAAAAATAGATTACGAAAAAAAGTAAACATGCAAGACAGAATCGTATAAAAATGGAAAGAGGGAAGGAAAAAACGAAAAAAGTAAATCAACCAAATTTGTCCAAAAATAATTCTAATATTGTATTGCTGTAGGAAGAAATTAAAATCAGAGAATAAGAATTCAAATTTGTATGAACATTAATAAATAATTGAGTTATTCTTTATAATCCCATTGTAATAAAAATAAATATAAAATCAACTCTGTGGGATTTCCGATGAAGTTATTTATTTGTTCTTTTAACAATTTTATGATCATTTCATTTTTATTTGGTTACATGAAAATTAATATATATCAATTAATATTTATATTTACCTATATTTTGGTTTGTTATTTTCTTCTCAATAACTTATTCGATGAATTTATAAAAAAGCCATATTCAAGCACTTTCTTTTATTGAAATTATTATTCAATCAAAATAATTGTTATTAGCTTTGAAATATCAAAAAATAAAATAAGCTGTTTTGAAAATCTCAAATCTATAATTTTTTATTAGATAAACCATTGATCTTGTGATAAGCTGTGTATTTATATCTTTTGATATTTAATTCTTTATTTATGAATTTCATTCATTATTCCTTCATTATTCCTATCAGATTATATTTCTGAATTATTTTCAGCATTTATATTTCTCAAAAATACTTTACTTCTTTTTCCAAAGAAACCATAAAAATAATATACAATTAATGTTATTTTCAATCGAAATATCTGATTCTAACAATTCTGTGGGACCTAATAGCCAAAAAATGTTCTTCTCAGATAGTGTGTTACTATTGACCGGGTTTTCAGTTGTGATCTACTAATTCTTCTGACAAGAGGATATTTTCGATCAAATTGTTAGGATTCATTTGGATTCATCATAGATTTATTAGTATTTTTTCGCACTGACCGTATTTCTTAAGAGGGACCAAATAATATAATGGCCATAATTTTATTAATCTAAAAAGTGTGAAATATTCTCTGTATCTATTTATTTAGTCTTTTCATATTAAACAACCTTTTATTCAATTATAGTAAAACATTTGGAAAAAGTATTTTTTAACAGCCTTTCAATGTTAAAAGCTTTTTGATCATTTCATTTTATTTAACGATGATTTCTAGTATTGTACGAAAGCAAAATTGGAGTTTAGAGCACTGAAAAAGAAGATTTCAAAATGAAAAAATTCACCTCAAATAACCATAAAGATAAAACAATAAATGTCTACTCCATTGCTTACTATCCTTCCCTGATAATTGAAGCAAAAATTAGGAGAATTTTCATCCTGGGTGAGGAACCAAGAATTACGTGTGAAACCTTTGTCTTTATTTCCTAGAAAGTATGAGAAGTTAAGGAATATTATCAAATATATTAAGTCCCTTTACTATTAATACCATTTTTGTTAATATTTCGACGATTAAAATTATCAAAAAAATCTATTCTATTGTGGTTCTCCTTTTTAATCCGAATAGACAACCTCTATGTTGCACAATTAGGAATGAGAAAAACTATTGATTTAAAGGTAGAGATGAGTTTTGCTTTATTCAATGATCATCGCAATTGATAAAGATACCAACCAATTCAATCTAAATCGTCTCATAAAATAATTAGAAAGTTTCATTAAATAGCACATAAGAATTTGTGGATTAAGATCAAGGCACGAGTCTGCCTGGTCTGAATAAACTGCGTTTTAGCATAAAAATTGACCATGGTCAATTTGGATTAAGGCACATGAATGTTTCAATATATAAACACTTTAAGCTTTATTTTCTTACGATTTAATAACATGTGCCAAGAGAGGAATGGTAGATTCCTCCAAAAATAAACATTCACGAAAATAAATTGAAATAATTCTGAAAGCGCTAAACAACAACCCATTTAAGAATAGGATCTGTGGGACGAGTCCTTTAAAATAAAATATATGAATGTCTTCTTCTGATGTGGAGACCATAAATCACCCTTCCTAATTTTATCTTCAAAAAAAACGAAAAAGAATCAATATGGAAGGAATGTGGTCCATTCCTTTCCATCTAAAGAATATTTTTCGTTTTCTATTGAAGAGTTTTCACAATCAAAGAGGTGTTTTTTAACAGAAAATTCAGCTAACATAAACTAAAAAATTCAAAGCTCCTAATAAGCGTCAAGGAGTTAGCTGAATACCTAATATTTTTTGGTCGATTTCTTTTATTGGTCATTCGAAACTATAGTGATTTTTGTTATTTATCGCCCGAAATTTATCAGAAAATACCTAAATGAATGAGTTTTCTCATGTAATTTAAAAATCCTTAATAGGATCAAGAGTAGATAATCGGTTAATCGAAACCAAGAGCAAATTGGAAAATTCTAAAAGATAAGATGTATCCTGCGCAATATCCAAACCAAAACTGGGTGTATCAGACCACAAGCCCTCTGGAGCATTATGGAGAAGCACAATATAATCCCTACGATTAGTTTATGTACCCGGCAAGGGATTGGAGAAACAATAATTATAATCAATTGCCTCGAAGGGTTCTTTTCAATGAACCAGCTCAAATAAACATCCAATTCAATTATTGGGTCAATTAGGAGGTGTAGAATGATCTATCAAAAATGGAATTCATGTCAAATCAAACCTAGATGGAAAAATCATATGGTGCATCCTCGCTTAATGGAAGCCATTCTCTCCAAAAGAGTGCATCTACTCCTTTAAGGGAATCTCAGGATAATCCATTGAAAGGAAACTTTGCTGGTGGAAAATATTATACTGGTTATCTGGGTGGAAATTTTGTTGCAGAAAAATAAAATAACCCATAACCAAAAGACTCTAATATTGAGATCATTCTTTAGAAAACATAATCATTTATTTATTTCAAGAGTGTCTTTACGAGTTTCTAAATAAAAGTGAAAAAAGATCCCTAATATAAAGGACTTATTTGTTTTAAGAATCAAAACAGGCTCATTCACCTAGAGATAGTCATTTTCATTAATTTTTCTATAAACTAAAGATCGACGGACCGAATCAGAGAATGTTAAGAATATTATAAAGCTGGAATAATTCAGTAAGAATGAAATGAAAGGTAAAGAATAAGGAAATCAATCTGAAATTTAGTTTTTTGTGCTTTTGTTGATCAGTTGTATAAATTGTGAAAGAAGACTAGACGAATTGCAAATTCTTTTTAGCAATTAATCTTGTAATCTTTAGATTTTCTTCATCTCATTTTAATGGAGGTTTTTGCTTCAGTGAGTATCTACCGATTTCCTTAAAGGTTTATGGTTAAGGTCACCATAATTTTAACCGTTTTTTAATGAACTTTTAACATAAAAACATTTTTAATAGGAATTTAACAAGAATTTGTAATTTTGTAAACAAATTAAAAGACAATTTAATATAATTTTAAAGGATCAAATCAAAAATTGTTTATTATTAAATCATATCTTGAACTAAATTATTTAATTTTATTCAAATAATCATGATCTTCCATTTAATTATGTGGTTAAAAAAAATTAGCATATTGTATTGCCATGAACTAAATGGGAAAAGCTCCTTGCATTAATTCATTCATTTGAAAAGCTTTCGATATTGGAGAAAATTGATTTAAAACTATCTTAGGTTGGTACCTTAGGATAATATTTGTATAAAGAGACTTATTCAATCATGCGAATTATTCTTTAAATTGAATATTTTCCAATTGATATGGTTGTCAAGAATTCGAATTCAAGAAATGTAATACTGGTTTTGTTTGTGAATGGTAAACTGTTGATTTGTTTGTCTTTCTGATTGGATTTGCAAATATGAGATAAAGAATGTATTTCCAAATCTGATAAGGAAGCCACCCTGTTAAATTAATTACAAGTATCATATTTTCTTGATTTATATTGATTATGAATCTAAATACTATTTTTGTTGGGATGAGTGGAGACATGCAATAAAATGTTGCATTTAAAAGTCTGGAAGGATATCTAAAAGTCTGAAAGGATATCTTCACAAATATTATCCTTATTCTTCTATTTGAATAATCCCAATCAATCAATGTGTGAAATGATACAGAATATGAGTAACAAAATGTCTAATTTTATTATCTTTTATTTATAATAAATAATCCGATCTAGTCAATTCAGATTATTTATAATTTGAATAATTGAGATAAATGCGGAATTTACCGTTATATCCAACGATCATTTAACATCAAAATTGTATCACCAGAAATTTGCAAGTCAAGTATTTTCAAGCCTCAAAAAATTTAAAGTGCCAAATATTATCCTAAAAGATCGCCACCGAGTTTTTTCAGGAAAAACCCAAAAAAATAAAGAAACAAAAGAATCAGGACAACGAAATTGTGATAATTCGATCCTTTACGGATCTCTATTTTGCAAATTAGAACTTAACGGCTTAGGATCTTAATGATGCAAATAATTGATCTTAAGAAGAAATGGTCTTTTAGAAAAGGAGTTGTTGTTGTCCACCGATGGTTCCGTATTGGGTGGTTGGGAGACCGCCGTATTGGGCGGTGTAGCCGCCAATGCCGCCTAGGCCTCCGAGGCCGCCGATTCTTCTTGGGGAGGATTGGGTCCATGGGGCGAGGTATTGGGATGGGAGGGTGACACCTGATGGGCCGCCGACCAAACGACCGGCTCCCAATGGGGAGGTGCCGTAGGTGGATGGTGCCCAGGCGGTTTGGCCTAGGGTGGTTGGGAAACCGGTTGAGTAGGTTGATGGGTAAGCACCAGCCAATGCAGATGTGTAGCCACCGGCTAAGGCGGATGTGTAGCCGCCGGTGAGGGCGGAGGTGCCGTAGGTTGCGGTTGGGTATCCGCCGAGGGTGGCGCCTGGGTATCCACCGAGGGTGGTGGTTGGGTAAGCGCCGAGGGTGGAGGTTGGGTATCCGCCGAGGGTGCCGGTGGTGTAGGCTGATGGGTAGCCAGTCAAGCCGGTTTGTCCGTATTGTCCGAAGCTCATTGTGAGGTTTGGTGGTGAGATTGAAAAGATTTTTATTTTTTTGAAATGTTTATATGTTTTGAGTCTGAAAGCGGGCCAAGGTATAAATAGTCGTAATTAATATTAACATTGATGGCGAGATAATAATTTATCGAATCCATGGATGAAATTGATTGGATTTATTAAATGTTCGGATAGAAATAAAGCAAACCAATAAATCATTAATGATTCTATTCATTCGATGGAAACTGTTAATTTGAGAATTTTGACGACAATAAACGGAGATAAATTTAGATCGAAACTTTTGAACCATATTAAATAACGACAAACAGTTGAATCACTCAAATATCATTTATTAATTACCTTTTTTTTCTTTCGAGAATTGCCTTACAAAGAAGAAGAACGTAATAAATAAAGAGACATCAAGTTTAAATGAGGAACTAAAGATATTATTTCTATGCATATCCACTTTATAAGACCTATAAATTGGAATCTTCTCTCTTTACCAGGAATTAAACCCTATTATTCTACAATCTTATGAGCAATTTATTGATCTTCCGTTTTTTTGGGAGAAGTACTTGTGTAGAAGCTAACAGGGCACCAAGCTAGAAATGTTTGAGAAAAAATTGTGGAGTAACAGGAAGGTATACAAATTACCAACTGCAAAAGGAAAAAATTAGACTATTATTGGATTTTCTTTTGTTAGTTTGATTGCTAAAAATGTTGATTAAGTGAATTGTATGCTAAGAGTTATAATGTATTAATGTGGAAATTTTGGTCAAAGATTGTTTCATTGATTAATATAATATTTATAGCAGGATGTTGAATAGTTTTTATATTCTTTAGTATTTTATTAAAGTTGCGTATTTTCCTAAATTTCATAAGCATTTTGAACATTCAATTTTGTGTTTAAAAAATATCTCTCTTGTTGCGCTGGACAATTCATTATTAAATAAATCAAAAATTTATATCAATAGATTATTAGGCTTCAGACCTCGATAAAAATTCTTGTTAGTTTGGTTTAAAATTAAATGAAATCACATGTTTTCATATATCTCAGATTTTTAGATTTATTTGGTAAAATTATGGATGCCAAATATGATGCTTATATCTATCCAACCTCAAAATGATGAAATGGTGATAATTAAAGAGGAACAATTCATTTTGCTAAATCAAATTATTCCTCTCACGATGAATGATTTTAATTCTGTAAAATAATTCTTTTTATAATTTGCGAAACTATTGTATCCAAAATCCAAAAAAATTATTTTACCGAGTATTCAATTGTTTTGTATTTTTTTAAATGTCCTTAAAGTTTGAGCAACTATTTATTATTTTAAAAAATTAATAAAAAAACTATTTTGATCTCTTCTTTATGCATTTAAAGTCATCAGCATTATAATTGTTGAGTTTGTGTAATCTTTCTAAGTAATGTGAAGGAAATTTTACATGTACCAGCGTTTCTAATGTTCTGAGAATGTTGAATGATTATGGGACGAACAAATTGATTTAGCACCTTCATTGAATTGAAAGAGTTATTAAAAGAAAAAAATAATAGCTTTTTCCTTTCAAAAGAAATAATGACGGTTAGATTAAGAAAGTGGTAAATATTAATGAGATAGTTTTTTGGTTAAATGTATTGCTTTGAAATGAGAGTTTGCATTTAACATACAGATTTCATAATCCTTGTTTTTGTCATTGACATTGCACATCAACCGATATCAAGGCCATAATCCTCCTCTTTTTATCATGTAGATTCTGGACACCAATTTGCGGGTCGATTCCATTCAAAAGGTCCTTCGACTGGGTCGTTTGATTCATGAAATCCTTTAAGAATGGTAAGTTCGACCCATTCAACAGATCCTTCAACAATGTGAAAAACACCAGGAAATCGAGAATATGATCAGCCAAAAGCAAAGTATCTCTTTGATGTGACCCATTATCAATGGGTTTCTGAGGTCCAACCTGAGATAACAAGGCTTCTACGAACGGTAAAGCGAATTTTAACAACAATCCTCTGGTTGGTATCAAGAAGCTCAAATCATCGCCTTGTTTCTGCTGTGGATGATTGTCGAATTGTTTCGCAGATTCCAAATACTTCGAGAATTCCACTTCTTCTGGTGTTCCTTCGTTCCCAAATTTGAATGACTTGGTGTTTTCGGTGAGATTTTTCACGTAATCGCAGAAATATTTTGAGTAAACATTATCATTTCTTCTTACGCCTTCAATTGCACTTGCAAGGTGATGCGCATTATGGTTTGCGCTTTGTTCCTTCAGGACGCCAAGTTCAGCCTCGCTGAAAATGTGAATGTAGCGCTTAACCAAAACAAGTCTCATAACCAGGAAGAATAACCCTAGGACGCTGCTCTGCTTGGTTAGATTCTTTTCATTGAAGAATGACTCTTTAGAGGCAAGGAGGTAAGAAGCTTTACCCATCTGAGCACAAAGGGATTGGATTAGCAATAAGTTCTTATTGAAATTGGAGAAAAGGTTCTCACGAACCAAATTGTAGTCGTCGAGCATCTTCATCACTTCCGTCAATCCAAGCAGTGGTGGCGTGTCACCTGACTTGAAGGGTTGCACAGTCGGTGCATTATCGCTGAGATCCCATTCCTTCGTCTGAATAATCATTTCAGTGATCACGACGGACTGTTTGGGGCCTTTGTCGCTGGCGTTAATTGAATTGTCGTTTGCGTAGGGAATGAATTCGCTGAGGATTTGTGTTGTGCTGGCACCTTTGCCGTTGCTGCTTGTGTTGAGAAGTCTGTAGTCAATTGTGAAGTGGCCGTGCTTTTTGTCGTTGATGTCCACGGTCTTGTTGTTCGGCTTCACGATTGTGTAATCGCCTAATGAAGTGTCAACGTAGAAGCTTTTGGCCTTCTTTGGTGTTTCGGCTTTGGGATTGTCCACTTGGAATTGGTAGGATTCATTTGTGGAGTCATTGGAAAGGAACGTTTTATTGCCCGTCATGTTAAGAGCGGCCAACGCCTTTGCGTCGGGTTTCAGCTGTGAATTGGCAAAGTTTGCTTGGTGCTGCTTATTGTTATTATTACAAGTATTTATGAAGTTTGTTATATTGTTGGAATGGTTGGATTGATTGGCTTGAAGGGGAGGGTTACGTGTTAGGAGGGAAGGGTGGCCACCGGTGATTAGAGGGTGTCTTTGGATGTCTTCCCAGGAGAGACGATTGGATTCCTCGAAGGAAAGGCACTTGACGATGAACTGCTTCATCCAGTCGGACACTGGAACCTTGCGGTTGAAGCGAATCTGATCGTTCATGATCCTTTGGAAATAGTTGCTCATGCCGTCTGAGTGATCCCAAGGCGTTGCATTGTAAAGAAGCTGGTAGAGAACCACGCCAAGGGACCAAACATCGCATTTTTCAGTGTAATCGTCGCCTCTAAAGACCTGAGGCGCCATTGTCAAGGGCGTGCCTTTGATTGAATGTCGTACGGGTTCGTAGAACTTCTCAAAGATCTTGGAAAAGCCGAAATCGGTTATTTTTAGCTTTCCTTTATGCAACATTAGATTTGAGAGTTTGATATCACGGTGCATGATCTTCAGTTTGTGGACTTCGAGGTAGCCGGTGATGAATTGCCTAAGGATTTCAATGACTTTGGATTCTGGGAGTGGTCCCTTCTTCTTGGAATATTGTTCCAAGTCGCCACCGTCACAGAACTCTGTGACCATGTAGAGGTATTTTTCTGTGCGGAACCATTCGATGAGGTGGACGATGTACTGGCAGGTTTTGGTGGCTTCGAGGGCTGTGAAGACCTTGAATTCGTTTTCGACGATTTCCGCGAAGCTGATGTCACGATTGATTTCGTTGAGGGGCATGACTTTGAGGGCGAAGATGTTTTTGTCGATTTTGTTTTGGGCTTTGTAGACGGTGGAGAATTGGCCCTTGCCGAGGGGGGTGTCGATGTTGAAGATATAGTCCTTGACTAGTTTGCTGGTGCCGGAATGCATTTTTGTTTTGGTCTGTTGACAAACTGCTGTGGTTGTTGTTCGTTATTTTTGATTTCCAAATAGAAGTCGATTGTTTTTTGTTATTAACAGTCAAGTTAATTTATTATTAATCTCATAAGGTATTAATCTCTGTAACTACTATTGCGGTAGGATGTATCGTGGATACGAAGAATACTCGTTACAACAGTGAAATAGTTAAAATATATGCCAATAAGTATTTGCAAACACGTGCATTAATGATTCTATCTTAACAACCTAGACCAAATATCTTTGATTAATATGAACTTAATAAATTTAATCCAATATTTAATTAATTAATTATTTTAACAAAAGGGGATAGTGTGGAGGCTTATCAAATGGATGTAACGGGCCAAGGATTTTTTGCGTAATAAAAGGGGAAAAAAGTCATTTTTATTAATAATCATTAACTTGACTGTTAATTAACCAATCAACGAACAAAATATCAGTTTGTCAAAGGACTACCACCAACAATCGCTTCCCTGCCCTATGATACAAGGTGCCAACAAACTCGTGAAGGACTACACCTTCAACGTCAACGCTCCCCTCGGAAAAGGACAATACTCCACCGTCTACAAAGCCCAATCCCGCGTCGATAAGCAACTCTACGCCCTCAAAGTCATGCCCCTCAACGAAATCCGTCGAGACGTCAGCTACGCAGAAATCGTCGAAAATGAATTCAAGATCTTCACCGCCCTCGAGGCCACCAAAGACTCCCACCACCTCGTCCACCTAATCGAATGGTTCCGCACAGAGAAATACCTCTACATGGTCACGGAATACTGTGACGGTGGCGACATGGAACACAACCTCTCCAAGAGTGGGCCGTTTACTGAGTGCCAAGTCATTGAATACTTACGTCAATTCATTACCGGCTATCTTGAGGTCCACAAATTGAAGATCATGCACCGTGACCTCAAGCTGTCGAATCTGATGCTGCACAACAATAAGCTGAAAATCACCGATTTCGGCTTTTCCAAGGTCTTTGATAAGTTCTATGACCCTTTGCGTCATTCAATCAAGGGTACACCACTTACGATGGCGCCACAGGTCTTCAGAGGAGATGATTACACTGAAAAGTGTGATGTTTGGTCTATTGGAATTATTGTGTTTTAGATGCTGTATAATACCACGCCTTGGGATAACACTGATGGAATGAGTAACTATTTCCAGAGGATTATGAACGACCCAGTTAGATTCGATCCACATGTCCCTGTTTCTGATATGATGAAGCAATTCATTCTAAAATGCCTGGAATTTGATGAGCAAACTCGTTTCTCCTGGGAGGAAATCGAGCGCCATCCATTGGTTTCCCCTTGTGCAATTTCATTTTGTCCATAGCAAAAACAACTTCCTTTCTTTCCCGCCGCACGTCGAACCATTTCCACCGGTCCAATCGTCAATGAATTCACACACAAACCACACAATGACTCGAATTCTTATATTAATAACAATGATTCCACAGCATTGATGACGCCAAACCCAAAGCTCGCAGTCAAAGCCAAGAGCTTCATGCATGAGGAAAAGACTTCATTCGAACCCAGCCACAACTTACCTGTTTACCCTAATTCCATTGCCAATGACTCCAAATGGGGACAATGCAATTAGTACCAACAAAACTATCCAATTCATAATAATAATAATGGAAATCATAACCTTTCAAGTCTGGCAACAAACACAACCCTTTTCGACAGCTCAAACGGAAAGCCACCCCGCAACACATACAATAACCCAAACAACAACAACAATAACAGCATTACAACCCTCCGAGAATTCATCCCGAACTCCAGAGACGAAAACGAGCGCTTCACCCACGCAAATTCAGTTGATTACCTCGGCCGCTCGCCTATCCGTGGCATGAGCTCAGGCGTTGCAATGGTTGCCGGCCTACCTTCCCCTGGCCAAGTGCCCACTGCGCATTACCAACAACAGCAACAATAGCATCAACAATTACAAAAACAAGCGACAATAACGCAAGAAAGTACATTTTCAGGGCAAAGTAATTTATCGGGTCTAAGCGAAGTGATTAAAATGTTGGATGATTACACGCTGGCACGTGAGAACATTTTCTCCAATTTCCAGAAGAATATTATGATGATCCAGGCGCTCTGCACGCAGATGGGCAAGGCGTCTTATCTTCTGGCGTCCAAAGAGCAATTCTTCGCAGAAAAAGGCTTCTCCAACCATGCGAACGTTCTCGGATTGTTCCTTTTGGTGCTGCGTTTGGTGTTGGTTAAACGTTACATTAGCATATTTTCACAGGATGAAATCGGAATTCTCAAAGATCCCAATACAGATGTAAGGCAATTGACCCAGGCAATTGAAGGAATTATGAAGAATGATGAAGTTTATTCCAAGTATTTCTTTGATTACGTGAAGAACCTAATGGACACAAATACCAAAGAATACTGGGGAGACGCTGCAGATGACGCAGAATTTGCGAGGTATTTGGACAATGCGCTAATGTTCGAGCACCAGAAGTTCAACACAAGTATCATGAAATCATTGATCCCAAATCGTGGACTGTTGTTCAGGTATTTACTGCCATTTATTGATTCTTTGTTGTATGTTGTGCTTGACACTAAAGCACCGGAAGATAATATGATGTGCACTGAAATTTTGCTGCTTGCTGATCATATACTTGATTTTTTGGTGTTTTTCACGGTTTTGAAGGATTTGCTGAATGGTTCGAACGTGCCGTTTTTGAAGGATTTCATGAATCAAACGGCGCAATCGAAGGAACTGTTGACTGCGACCGATTTGGAAATTGGCGTGCTGAATATTCAGGATAAGAAAAAGAGGATTCTGTCCCTGATCTCTGCGGAGGCACATATTTTGTGAATTTAATAATATTTACTTTAATCTAACAAAATCGTTTGCCTTTCCTTTGTATGTAAAATGCTTTTATTACTCCTTTAATGCGATCGAGTTGTTCTTGCGTCGCAATCCTTTTGTATTGATTTAATAAAATCAAATGAATAAAATAATCAAGTGTGATCAAACTTCTTTTCTCCATATGATTAGAGTTTTAGACAGAAATTTTAAAGGTATTTATGTCTTTAATGAAAGAAATAATATTGTTAGAATTTGAATCAAACGTAAAATGAATAATATTAGCAATCAATCTTCATTAAATTTTATTTGAATAATTACAAGTAAATAATATTGTTGAGAATGTAAATATCAACTAAATAGAATGTTGCTCACTTAAAATATTAAAAAATACACAAAATATTAAGGGGAAAAAAATAGATACCAAATATTGCGGCTTATCGTTAACTTAAGGATGTTTATAGTCAAAATTTTCTAAAAATTACGCCAAAAAAATTAATTTAAATCAAAGGCAAAAAATTCAAATTATTTTTCAAAGACTATGGATTGTTAAATTAGAAAAACCACTGAAGTATTTAATTCGATTGCCTTAATATTTTTTATGTTTTATTCATTTCAAGCGCTTTCTCCTTTTTCTTCTTATCCTTCTTCGCGAAAATGCTTGGACAGCAACGAGCCAGCAATTGCCTGATCTTTTGCCACTGGCTGGAAACCATTTTATAAATGATTTGCACAATGAACTTCAAATTAAGCAACGCTAAAATAATCAGCGAAATGTCCTTCAAGCCCTGAATTTTGTTCTCCGTGTAAAACAGCACCAAAAACAGCGTGATAATATACAGCTTCGTGCTTCTCGTATCAATCTTATTCAAACCCTCGTCATAATATGGCTTGAATCCTCTCGTGAGGAAATAATAAATCACCAGCACGAGAATCAAAAGCATTGCCTTGGACTTGAAATCATTCTCAAAGAGGTAAATTCCTAGCATTAGAATAGCTTTCTGTAGTAACTTCAAGAACTCCCACCAGTATAGCCTTGGGTCATAGTCATTGATAAATAGCCCGAAACGTGGACGAATTGCTTCCAAGTTATCGCGACTGCCTGAAAGGTTCAGCCAAATGACCAAGGGGACGATAACAAGGAAGAAAATCAAGAACAATCCTACAATTACCTGGAACAATTGATATGAATTTGTATCACATGAAATTTCTGTTGAGTATTTCATGACATTTAACGAGTCGCTGACCTTACGGCAGGGGAATGCACTGAAGAAGAATGACACGAGGTCAGGGAAGTAATTGAAATAAATGACGAGAATTGACGTGATTGTTTTGGCGGTGCTTCTTGTGGCGGAGGATGCTTTGAAGAAGAGATAAATTAGGAAGATTTCAAGCATAGGAATGAGAACAAGGGCGACCATGCGTAAATGAATGACGTTTTGGGTTTTGAAGATTGGAATAAAGCAATGGATAGTGTCGACGATGGGACCGAAGGGGTTCCCATAGAACTCATGAAGGAACTTGAATTTCGCGCCTAATGTTTGATCAACAGTCACGATGACCATGATAACTTGAAGGTAAGTCATTAGCACCTTTGTCAGGATACTGTTGATGTCAACTACTTTGGATTTATCTGCTTTTCTCACGATTTTCATTAATGGAGCTGTGTTTAGAGAGGCCTCGTCAAGTGAACTCCTCCTTTGGAGCCTTCTTACGGAATGTCTGCCCTTTTCTCTTGTGTTTTGATGCAATTCACCCCTGTAGTTATCATCTACGGCACCTTGACGGCCACCTACCATCCCATCCGCACTGAATTTCCTATTTCCCTGGGGGACAGCCTCTGTATGCCTAACTATCTTCATTGCCGACTCATTACTATTATTATTGCTATTTGCTATTGTATCGTCCATAGGTTTGGTCAGGAGACGTTCACCTTTCTTTGAAATATCAAAATTAAACAATTTCCCAACTAGTTTGGTCTTAAAGTTCATTATATCCTTTCCGATTGTACTTTCCGAGGAATCATTTCCTGATTTTTTCAATTTCTTTCTGCTGGGAATATCATCGCTGCTTTCCATTGGCGTGAACTCATATGTCGTGGACTCAAGAATGGCTTGATTCAGCTTATTGGTTGCAATGATTTGATAAATGATCAGCGAGAAATGGAACACGCACATCAGAACAATTTTGAAGATACTTATTGTAGAGCATTTGAAACACAGATCCTATGTGCCGAAGCTCGTGAACCCGTTGCTGCGGTCACAATTCTGGCAGAAAGGACCGACGTAGCCATCCACGCATTCATTGCCAGGGAAAGCGCCTTTGCACTTAAGGATATCCGTTGGCAGGCAATAGTTTATAATATCGGAGTATTCATCATGTCGCCAGAAATTTTCCTTCAAACGAATGACGCCATCGGTGCAGTTGTGCGGCTTGGGGCATGGAACGCACTTGGCGAACGGGTTCAGGACGTAAGTGTCCCCTGCACAGTTTTTGCACGTCGGCTGGTATGGGTTCTGCGTGAGGAAATACTCGCCTAGCTCGCAGCCTCTCACTTGCACGTCAAATTCGCCAGCAATTACCAGTTCTTCATTTGAAACAACGTCACTTGGCATGCGGAAAGTTATTTTAACATTGGATTCAGGTAACGAATATAATAGAACCTTGTCCAGTGGAATTACCCACGGCTGGCTCGGTTCATCCTTCTTGCTTTCTTCAAGACCTGAAAGCGAGGAATTATACACATCGAGATCTGTGAATTTATCCTTAAGATTGGCAGCGTACAGATTATCATCCTCGACCTATGCATGGCTTGTCGTCATTGCAAGTCCAGTGTGCGCCTTTTCGAAGTAGAAAAGATTATTACGTTCATCGGCTATTACAAGTGAATGGCCGGAGTCAACAGAAAGTGCGGAACCTGAGGCAAATTCGCAGAAAGTGTACTCACCTGGCTTGAAAGCGTAGAACATATTGCCATTATCGTTGATGTCACGAAGGGAGGATGAATTGAATTGGAAAGGGTTGAGGAACGTGAGTTTGTTGTTGGGTGAGAGGGTGACGAGGGAAAGGCTGTCGATGTGGGAGCGGTCGATTGGGGAGCACTTCTTGGAATGTAGGTCGAGCTGTTCCTCGAGGACTTTCTTTTTCACGAGGAGGTACATCTGCTTTTCGTACGTGAAAATGTCGTTGTATGCTTTCGAGTTCGCGTTGTTTGCTACGTTGTTTGTGATTGTTACGTTTTTCATTATTGTCTTCATTGAAAGGTAGCTCAGCGCACCTCCCTTGTCGGTTGCCGTGTTATTCAGGAACTTTGAGTTCTCAATTGTTAGGTTAGATGTATTGAACCGTTTTGTTGAGTAACTTAGAGCCCCACCAATGGCTCCGGTATTATTTGTGAAAATGCTATTGTTAACGATAATAATGTCACCACCTGAAATACTTAGAGGGGAATATAAATCTCTGATGGAATTCGTGGTAATTATGCTGTTGTTTAGTGTGAAGTACTCGCCGTTACCTGCTGGCCGTCTTGGATTCTCGCTGAAGGTCACATGAATTGCCGGCGGTCTTTGCTGGTCCTAAAAGCCGGTGATATTTACATGGTCCAAAGTGACTTGTAAATCAGCTTCTGCACAACGCACGAAAAATGCACGAGAGGAGTCTTCAGCACCTGGATCATTGACAAAAGAGGTGCTTAACATTATGATTTGGTCTGTGAATGGCACAGCATATGTGGTTTCATTTGATTTATCATACTAGAACAGGAACCCACGGGCACCGCTCGCGTAATTGTTCACGAATTTACTCGAAGTTACAGAAACATCTGCAGGTGCGTCGAATTTCAGCAATGCTTCCGTGTATTTGTTGTCAATAAACGTTCCTTCTGACATAAGAAAACGAATACCTCTGCCAGTGAATGCTGAACGCTCAAGTTCATTGCCAAGGATTGTTACACTATCAGCCTTTAAAGTGCACGGAATCACTGGGTCGCAATTCATAATGATAAGGGCGGAGCTGCCATTGGAAAGAAGAACTTTCTTGAAATTAACCGTGACTTCCTTTGTGTTTTTGACCTCATCGACGCCTTCGAAGCTGCTGGACTTTTCCATCAAGCTCGTAGGCACCGGATTCATTAAAAAGTAAAGAGCTAAACCATTGCGCAAGAATCGGCAATTCTCAAAGGAAATTATCAATTTCTGCGTCATTCCAACATATAATTGCGAGTGCACCACAGAACCATAGCTACCAGCTCTTTCCAGCACAGTGGGATCCGAAGGGGAAAG
>JADMIO010888927.1_pt1 | contig 22615 bp, 18 predicted proteins | sample 8958161 | NCBI WGS metagenome assembly JADMIO01 (sample SAMN16585339, study PRJNA669376) | soil metagenome | isolation source: Crop rotation soil | place: USA: Cullars Rotation, Alabama | collected 2011 | reverse complement strand
GGGCCCACGGCAGGTGCATGGCCGAAACAGGATGGACTTTTTGCGGACCACAGGCACTCTGCACTCTGTTCAGCTGCGGTGACGTCCTGTGCGCCAACGTCGCTCCCCCGCATGACCGACCGGAGTTTCTGGCCTTCGCCAAAGCGGTCCATCGCCGCGGGCTGAACATTCCCTGCTGGCCGAAACGGTACCGCGACAGTACCCTTTGCGGCGACGCTTTCTCGATGCCCATGGGGCGGAGGCCACGTCGGCAAACTCAGACGGTATGTTCAAGACGCTGACGGCGCGCGGCGCACTCTCTTTCGCGGCCCGAACGATCCCTTTGGAGATCGCCTGCACCCACGTTTCAGGAGAGGCCGCGGCCCTGGATGCAGAAAAGGGAACAGTGTCGGAACCCTTTCGACCCACTCGGAACATTCGAGCGTGTCAGGCCGAGGTCGACATCCCGCATCTGGCGGAGGAAAGCTTCGGACCCACGCATTTGTGTGAACGCATCGGGCCAAACAAAGAGGCCACTATCCACAGGCCTTCTGACCGACAGGAACGGACCGCCGACGACGCCGCCGATCGCTGCCCCATCGGCCTTGCCTGATCGTCTCCGCCAGCACCAGCATGTGCTTCAGCTTGGCCCTCCGCATCGCCAGCGCTTCGGAGGCATGCGCCGGTCGCGCTGCATTGGCTCTGGGCATGGCTTTTACGAATAGCCCGTTTGGCCAGCCTGAACTAGCCGTTTTTCCCCGCCACAACGCACATTTCGATTCGAGGCATGAAAGCGTTCCTTCGTCCGAGCGCCCGGTTGTCGATCACGGGAATCAGCATTCATGGTGTCATGGCGTCGTACAGTGGCAGCATCCCGGTGCGACCCGGCGGCGTCGGCGTGTCGTGGTAGTTCTCCGCGCTTGCGACGTTGCATCTGCCGTCGCGGAGCAGCGCGCTGAGCCGCTCGGCCGTCAAGGGTCGGCTGATGAGGTAGCCCTGCATGACGTCGCAGTCGAGCTCTGCCAGCAATTCGAACTGCTCTTCGTTCTCGACTCCCTCGGCAATCGTCGTCATGCCAAGCGTGCGCGCCATCGCGACGATCGCGCGCGTGATCGTCGCGGCCGCCACGTCGGTTGCTACTTCAAAAGTGAAGGACTTGTCGATCTTCAGGATGTCGATTGGGAAGCGCTTGAGGTAGCTCAGACTCGAGTAGCCGGTGCCGAAGTCGTCCAGTGCGAGCTGCACGCCCAAGCGCTTGAGCCTGCGCATCGTTTCGATTGCCGCGTCTGTATTGTTCATCAGTACCGACTCTGTCAATTCGAGTTCGAGGCACTGCGGTAACAGGCCGGTGTCGTTGAGTACCGCCTGCACCAGCGACGGTACGTCCTGCTGCTGGAACTGTCGGGCCGACATGTTCACCGCCATCGAAAGGCCGCGGTGGCCGCCTGCGTGCCAGGCTTGGGCTTGTGCGCAGGCGGTTCGGAGCACCCATTCGCCGATCGGAACGATGAGGCCGGTCTCCTCGGCCAGGGGGATGAAGCGCGCCGGCGGTATCCAGCCGAGCTCGGGATGATGCCAGCGCAGCAGCGCTTCGACACCGACGATGCGCCGGCCGGCGCGGTCCACCTGCGGTTGGTAGTGCAGTTCGAGCTGATTGCGCGCAAGCGCGAGGCGCAACGCGCTCTCCAACTCGACGCGCTGACGAGCCTGCTCGCCCATCTCCTGCGAGTAGCTCTGCACCGCGTTGCGGCCGTTCGCCTTGGCGCGGTACATCGCCGCATCGGCGTTCTTCAGCAGGCTCTCGCAGGTCTCGCCATCCTGTGGGGAGACGCTGATGCCGATGCTCGCGCTCAGGTGCAGGTCGCGGCCATCCTGCGACAGCGGCGCGGCGAAGCATTCAGCAAGCTTCGCGGCGATCCCGCAAGCGGCTTCGGGCTGATCGAGCTCGGGCAGCAGCACGACGAACTCGTCGCCCCCCAGCCGGGCGATGGTGTCGCCGTCGCGCACGGCGGTTTGCAGCCGGCGCGCCACCGAGCAGAGCAGGGCGTCGCCGAAAGAATGGCCGAAGGTGTCGTTGACGAACTTGAAGCCGTCGAGGTCGAGGAACAGAACCGCCACGTGGCGTCCGGTGCGTCGCGCCTGAGCCAGTGCCTGCACGACGCGATCGTTCAGCAGGCTGCGATTGGGCAGCCCGGTCAGCGCATCATGGCTCGCTTGGTGGGCCATGCGTTCGGCCTGCGAGCGGCGTTCCGAGATGTCGCTCGCCACGCCGTCGATGCGCAGCGCGGCCCCGTCCGCCCCCCGTATCAGGCGGGCGCGATCCTCGAGCCAGCGATGGCTGCCGTCGGGTCGGACGATGCGGTACTCGAGCGTCAGTGATTTCCTGTCGGGCAGTTCGCTCAGGCGGTTCTGAACGTGCCGCCGGTCGTCGGCATGCACGATGCCTCGCCAAAGACTGGCGTCGGTGAAGAACTCGGCGACTGGGCGCCCATAGACGCGCTCCGCGGCCGGGTTCAGGTAGAGGAGCTCGCGCCTGTCGGCGGAGATCGACCAGACAACGTGGTCGATCGAATCGAGTACGCCGGACAGCTTCTCTTCGGTACGGCGCAGCTCGTCGACGCGCTGCTCCAGGCGCGTGTTCGCATCGGTCAGGTCGTCGCGCGCCTGCCGCAAGCCCTCGCGCGCGCCGTCGAGCCCATGCGCCGCAAGCCCGATCTCGGCCTGTAGCGTGTTGAAACTGGCGGCCATGTCACCGACCTCGTCGCGCGTCGTCACGCGCACCGGCGTGATGTCGACCTGCGCATGAGCGGCCGCAAGGTCGCCGCGCCCGAGCGCCTGCATGGCGCGCGAGAACTCCGCGAGCGTGCCGCTGGCCAGGCGTTTCGCGGTTTCGGAGACCTCGGTGGCCGCGTGCGCGATCATGCCCGGCAGCACCAGGGCCACGGTGATCGAGAGCATCGCGACCGCCACGAAGATGTCGGCGAGTGCCGTCATGAGCGCGCTCTGCTGGGGCGGCAGGTTGTTCACGGCGAGCAGATAGCCGGCCCCGTCGAGCACCAGCACCAACAGCAACGCACCGGTCAGCTTGATCTGCAGCGTACTGGCCATTCCGGGCAAGCCGGCGCTTCGGCGATCGAAGTAGCGACGCCAAGCGTACAGCGCTGATCCAGAGTAGGCGAAGGCGAGGCCGATCAGCACCGTCGTCAAGCCGAACTGTTCGAAGCCGAGCAGCGCCGAGCAGGCCCAGACCACGGCAGCGGTGAGGCCGAGCGCGATCGTGCCGCGCGGCGCGCGGTAGGGCCGGTGCATCTCGGGTGCGTCGCGGCGCAGCAGCCAGACCGCGACGCTCGGCAGCGCGATGCTGATCAGGTAGGTGAAGTTGGCGGCGGCGATGAGCCAGATCGGGTCACCGATCCACAGGAAGAGGATCGCCATCGCCGCGGTCAGCAGGGTCGCAACCCACGGCGTATCGGTGCGTGAGCGCCGGGCGAGCAGGCGCGGCAGCAGTCCATCTTCCGAAAGCTGCGAAAGCGCCCGCGCCGCACCCGCTAGCGGCTGCAAGGTGCCCGAGAACATGCTGAGCACCATGAACCAAATAGCCGCTGCTTTCGCCGCGCTACCGAAGACCGGCGCAAACGTGGGGCCGAGCACCAAGGCCAGGTCCTTGCCGAGGGGCCCCTCCCCCAGGCTGCCGAGCCAAACCAGGGGCAGCACGGCGAAATACAGGCCCGCGAGCAGGCCGCTGGCGAGCATCGCACGCGGCAGCTGACGCGTCGGATCGACCGTTTCGCCGACGTGGCAGGCGGCCGCTTCGAAGGCCGGCGCGGCAAAGCCGATCAGGTAGAGCCCGGCCATCAGGCTTGTCACTTCACCGAACCAGCCCGGAAACGGCGTCGTCAGGTGGAACGTGGTCGCTTGGCGCCAGTCGACTTCGCCAGCCATGATGGGCGCGAGTCCCGAGATCAGCGCCAGCAGTGCGGAGGCGCCGGCGACCGGGACGGCGAGCCGGGTCACCCATTTGATGCCGAGCAGATTCACCAGCGTGAATGACAGGACGAAGCCGATCGCGAGCGCTGTGACCGGCACCGCCGGCAGGTACCACTCGTGGATCGCCGAAGCGGAGAGGATCGCAGTGAGGCCGCAAGTCGGCACCCAGCCCCACCAGTAACAGACCCCGGTCAGGTTGGCCAGCACCGCGCTGTAGGGCCTGAAGGCCTCCGCGCAGGTGGCAGAGATTCCGCCGACGCGGTTCGGATACATCAGCACCAGCTCGGTCCAGCCTGGAGCGGCGGCCCACGAGAGCAGCAGCCCGACGATCAGGAGCGGCACCGCTGCACTGCCTTGCCCTAGGATCTGGTCCTGTCCGGCGAACAGCGCTGCCAGGATGAAGAGGCTCTGGTTGCTACCGCCCATCGCGAGGGCGGTGGTGCCGATCCAACTGAGTGTGCGCGGGTGCGGCGCGGGGGTCACGTCGTGATCGGACTGAACGCTGAGAGTTGCTGCGGATGTCACCTGCCTTGGCCCTGTCGAACGACTTGGCGGTGCGCGCTTCCAAGCCCTGGTTGGTCGGGGGTTGACTATCGTCGAGGACCCCGTTGACACGGCATCGGCAGAGTGCTGGGCAACTTGAGGCAGCTTTCGTCGCCGCCCGACATTGGCTTGATGTGGATCAAACAGCGGGCGTGAAGACTTCGCAAGGACGCTGAGCGGAGCGCTACGGTGCAGGTTGCTCGTGGCCTGGCGCCCCGGTCAGGACAGCGTTTGATTGCCGTTGTCCGCGCCGGGATTGACTCCCACGTCGGGCGTGTTCGCCTGACGCAGGCTTGCTTGCTCGCCCTGCCTTCGCCAGAATCTGGTTCCTGCAGGGTTGTCCACCGGTTCGTGGCACAGGTCGCGAGCAAGGCGGGGGCCCTGGGAAAGACCGTTTCGCGGGGCGGTCGGCGCCGTGCGCCTCAAATGCTCTGCCACTGGCCCGGGCGATCTCAAAAGGACATCCGCACCGCGTCAACATCGAAGGCGTCATGACACATCTCATCGAGCATCTGGCCAACCTGACGGGATTTCGGGATCGCGAGATGCTGGACGTCACGGTGGTACGCGCCATCAAGGACATGCTCCAGCCGCTCGGCGTGGGCATTTATCGCTGTGTCGGCGAGACAGGGGCCGAGCGCTGGCTGACCCGTGCTCGCCAGGGAGCGGGCGACACCACCCCCAGCGCCGATCCGCCCTGGCTGCCCCTGGCGGCATTGCCGGCTCTCGACGACGTGCCGGCGCGGCGCGACTGCCTAAAACGTGCCGAGGTCATCACCTTGGACGAGCATCCGCGGCTCAGCTTCTTTCCGATTGCGACGGAGCGTGAGGTCGTCGGCGTCCTTGAACTCGAGACGGAGACGCCGCTGACCGCGGAGAGCCGCATGATGGTCGGCGCGGTATTGCGAATCTTCGGCAATTTCCATGACCTGCTCGATCATAGTGAGCGGGATCCGCTGACGGGACTGCTGAATCGCCAGACCTTCGACGCAGCGTTCATGAAGCGCACCCACCTGCCGTCCCTCCCTGGCGCGCCTGGCGGGCCGCCTCGGCGCACCTCCGCCGCGGTGAAGTCGGTGTGGCTCGGTGTCGCGGATATCGATCACTTCAAACGCGTCAACGACGTGCACGGTCATCTCATCGGCGATGAAGTGCTGCTGCTGATGTCGCGGTTGCTACGATCGAGTTTTCGCTATCACGATCGCCTGTATCGATTCGGCGGCGAGGAGTTCGTCGTGCTGCTCGACTGCGTTGCCGGCGCACAGGCAGCGCTCGCCTTCGAGCGGCTGCGCCTGAACGTCGAGCGCTTCATTTTTCCGCAGGTGGGCCATATCACAGTGAGCATCGGATTCACCCGGACGGAGGCTGCCGACGCGCCGTCAGCGGCATTTTCGCGTGCCGACAAGGCGCTTTATCACGCTAAGGGGCTCGGGCGCAATCGGGTGACGCAATACGAAAACCTCGTCCACGCAGGATCAATCGTGGAGCCAAGAATCGGCGGTGACATCGAACTTTTTTGAACGGGGCGGTTCTCGCTCCCACTTGCCGAACTCGACGAGCGTGACCGCTCGGCTGTTATCCGCGGGTGTCTTGGGTCCAGAGAGCGAGCGCTGCGAGCAGCGCTTCACCGGGCGCAGTCCATGGAATCCGGTGCGCCTGCCGGCGCCGACTTGCGATCGTGGATCGGTCAGGTAAGGGGCAGCTCGCTTCGTGGGCATCTTCCGCAGCGGTGAGGTCAGTGCTATGTGCGACGAGAGCTTGCCGCTATCACGAGCCGAACGTGCTGCGTTTGCAATGTCGGCCATGACGCCATGACGCCACGTCGTGCAGGCGATGTCCCGCAGCTTACGGCTCGACCGTCCATGCAGCGCCAGCTTGTCGTTCTTGTTGTCCTCATAGCGCCACTTCGATTCGCATCGCCGGCACGTAAAGTACGACAGGCTGCTCTGGGCCAGCCCGCTGCTGGTCGAGGCGCGTTGGACGTATCTGTCCGAGAACCCCCGTCCGGGACGGACTGGATCAGACGTCGAGGACGTGGCGAAGCGCTGCGTAGGGCACGCTCCAGGCGGCGCCGTCGCTGTCGACGCTCGCCGTCTTGGGGTTGCGGCGATGATACCGACGTGGAACTGAAGGTGGCGATCGGTGAACGAGACCTTGGCGCCGCGCCTGAAGTCCGCGCGGGTCGGCCGGGGCGTGCTCGGCGGCGCCGACGGCGCGGCGGGGGATTTGGACCCCGGCTCGGGCGGCTCGATCGCCGCATAGGGCAGCTTCCACTGGCCGCGGTAGTCGCTGGCCTGCACCGGACGTATCATGATGGCTTCGGCGCATTCGCGAGCGTCGAAGACTGTTCGGCGGACCGTGGATACCGGGCTACAAGGGCGGCGCCGACACCAGCCCATATTCGTGGTGCAATCCGCCCAGCACAGCTATCAAGCGCAGCACGATTTGAGCGAGCGTCACCATGGCCTCATCGTGCCACGCTCTTCGGTCCGAGCCAAGTGGCTACCGGGCGGTGTGGCCTGATATGTCACTGGATTGATGAAACGGTCTACTAGTTCGTGCTACTTAGGCAGCGATGCAGGCCTCCCGGACGCTGCCAACGATCCTGTTGCCTGTTCCGGTGCAACCAAGGGTCCGGCAAGAATCCGCGGTCCGCTTGCGGCGGCGGACCGTGCCACTCTTGCTGACGATCTGCCGGCCCAACTCCTCGGCCGCCCTGCAAATCGATACGCATGCTGCGACACCGTCATTTGCGGGTCCACCTCTTGGTCGCTCCCTACCGATCAACCCGTCGCAGCCTGGCTCACGAAGCGGCGTTGCCCGGCACTACAGATGCGCCGAGGTCTCGATGGTCCTTCCACCGTCGGGTATCCCCTGCCGCAGCCACTCCAGCGCCGCCGCAGCGGGCTCCATGCTGTGCCAGCGCGGCTCCTTCCAAAGGGCTTCAGCCAAGTGTTCGAGGTCCGCGCGATCCACGCGAGGCCACTGCTCATGCAGTTGCTGGGCGCACTTGTAAGCCCACGTTTCGGCGTTCATGCTCTGCCTCTTCGATCCGTCGTTGATGGACAGCCATCCTAGCCCCGTACTGGATGCATGTACAGTATCGACGTGCAACGACGCCTTCATGGCGACTCATGTTGCGAAGCGCCCGCGCAGCGCGGTATTGATCCCTGGAGAAGGACGATGAAGATATTTTGGCGAACTGTGTGGCAGGGACAAGCCATCGTGGTCTATCGCGACGACACACAAGTCGACCGCCTCGATGCATCGCAGATCGAGCGGGTCGTGCTGGTGCATCGGGGTTCGGGCAACGCGCCGGGCGATGTGGTGCTGGCGCTGATCGAACTCGAGAGTGAATGCTTGATTTTTCCAGCCGAGACCGGTATCACGGGGCCGGTGAACTTCGAGCGGCAGGCGTTCTGGACCGAACGGGCTTGCGTGTACTGGGTCGCCGAACGTCGCGCACCTCTACCGCGCCGGATGCGCCGGGGGTCGTGGGTCCTGCCGTTCGCGCCGGAATTCATGCGCGTGCCTCGTGCGCAACTTGCCGGGCGGATCGAACGCTGGCCCCTGCAAGGCCCCCAGACCTGGGAGCAGCGCAAATGGCAGTTCATCGCTGACAGGCAGCCGTTTGCATCGAAGGACGACAGTCACTTGGGAAGCTGACCCCAAACTGCAGGCGCTCTCTCGAATGCCGAACGCATGCGTGGACATCGGCACCAGGTGGCTCAGCTCGCATCTTCTAGCGCGCACCCCGCCACCTCACCGGGCCGCACAGCCGTGAGCATCAGCAGCCGGAGCGTATGCAGGGTGTGGGTGTCACCCTCGTAGGCCAACAGCTTCGCCAAGAACTCTGGCAGTTCGCGCTCCGTCAGCGCTGGGCGATGCTGCACCTGCCGAGGCCTCAGCACCTCAGACGCCATCAAGTCGATATCGGATGGGTGTCGATGCGTGGTGAATCACCGCGTACCGGAACGCTGACTTGACCCGCTGCAGCACGCGAGCGGCCATTTCGCTGGCGCCGCGTCGTTCGCCTTCTGGACGGCGACATGACATCGCGCGCCGTGATGCTGGCCCTGGGCCGGATACCGAGCTACGGGAAGATGCCAGCAAGCAGCGTGAGCGTTCCCGATCGATCAGCCAGCGAAGAGGCCTGCTGTGCCGCGGAAATTCCCCGATGGCGCCTCTCGCATCGAGCGACGTACGCGTGCAGGTTCGAGCGTCTTCACGTCCACCGGCTGGAAGCGCGACGGCAAGTGTGCCAGCGGTTCCGCCACGGGCCGACGGGCACAACGCACGCGGGGCGAGTCGAGACCTCGTCCCCGAGGATGCTCGAGAGCCAATGCAGTCGAGGTCGCAGCCGCGTTCGTCGACATCGTCGCCCCGTTGCGAGGCCAATCCGTGCAGCGCTTCTCGCTTCACGAGCGACACCCCCTTGAAGTAGGCATAGCGTGGGGGCGTCGTGCTGCCTAACCTTTGTGCAGACGAGAACACTGCGCGGCATCACCAGCAACTCACCGGGGACCTCGAAATGACGGCTTCGACGACGAACTCGCACGAGACATCGTGCTACGAATTGCGCTTCCGATCGCTCTTCGACGAAGGCCGAGGCTATGCCTTCCCATGCGATGCCCTTGGGCACGTCGACATCGACGCACTCGGCAACCAAGCCCGCTTGAACTATCTGTATGCGCGGACCGTCGTAGGTCGCGAGTTCGCGACGCCGGCCGTCCACTTCAGCGACTTGCACTGAGCCACCACGCCAAGCCCTGGCTCCGCGGTCGCCGCCGCCAGCACGTGGGTATCGGAACATCCGATCGCCAGGGAGCGAATCCTGTTCGAACCGAACGCCGAGATCGGCCGCGTCGACCGTGGAGCCGCGCGCACCGCTCTGTCGGCAATGACGAGCGCCGACAAGTGCCCTTGCGTGCTCAGGCCGCCAGCGGCAGGCGCAACGCCGCCTCGTTCTCGTCGACGAGCTTGGCAACCGACTGCAGATCAGCCTCCATGCGAGCGTCATCTCCCATGGGCGGACCGGCAGTTTCCTGGGCCATCGCGACACGGCCCAGGTGCTGGTGGACGCCGGACTCGTCGTCGCGGCCATCTCGCATCCCGGCGACAACGCGCAGGACAACAGGCAGTCCAACGACCTGTCGGCGTTCGTCGAACGACCGGCTGACATCAAGCGGCTCGTGGACTATATGCTCGGCTCGTGGAGCCAGGCCTTCGCCATCGATCCGGATCGCATCGGCCTGTTCGGCTTCTCGCGAGGAGGCTACACGGGGCTCGTCGTGGTGGGTGCCCAACCTCGATTCGGAGCGGCCGTCGGCTTCGGTGTGGGAACCGGAGCTGGTCCAGCGGCTGCTCGCCGTCGTCGATCTCCGCTCCCCCAGGGGCAAGCGTGACTATGCCATCTTGCTGCTCGCCGCGCGCCTGGGTCTGCGCCTGGGCGACATCAAGGGATTGACGCTCGACCAGCTGCACTGGACCACTACCACGATCGAGATCGTGCAGAACAAAACGGGGGAGCCGCTGGTCCTGCCGCTGATCGAGGAGGTTTGGATTGCATGCGGGCAGAGCCGTCTCGGTCGCGCAATGGCCTGCTCATAGTGCCCCACCTCGTTAAGTGCTTGAAAACATTGAGATCTGACTCTCGTCATCGATGTGACACGGGCGCCTTGTTCGCGCTGCCGCCTCGATCACCTTCGGGTCCAGCAGATCGCTGGCCCGAATCTGGTACGGCGCCCGCGGCACCACTTGCTCAGCCGGTAGCAAGCCGTCCTTGATCAAGCGCCGGATGCGGTGATTGTTGACGCCGAGCTGCGCTGCGGCCTCCGACATGGTCAGCCACTGGCCATCCTTCTCCGCCGAGCGATAGGCGTGAATGTCGTGAACCTTGCGAGTCGACGCGACACGGTGCGCCGTCCATGTCTTGCCCTGACCGGTGGGAATGCGCATGCGGTTGAGCGACGCCGCGATGTGCTCGTCCGACCACTTGCCAGCCATGCTGCGAATGACCGCCAGTGCCTCTTCCGGCGTGCGGCAGCCATGTTCACCGCTGCGTGGCTTGAGCACCCGCAGTTGCGAGTGCTGGCCGCCACGCCAATGGATCGTGAGCACCACCTCGCGCGTCGCGTCATCAACATCGGCGACGATGTCCTTGACGAGCGTGCGCAGCAACTGCTGGCGCGTTCGCATCGTCACGCCCGGCGCTTGCCACGCCGCGTCGAGGTCATCGGCCAGGCCGGTCAGGTCAGGCGTCGGCATCTCGGCCTGCACCCGGTCAAATTCTTCCAGGCGCTGCTCACACCGCCGGACACGCTGCAATGCATCCTCCCAGCTCTTCTCGAGTTGCGCGGCGATCAGCCGATGGTCCGGATCGCAGGCTGCGTAGCGGCGCTCAGCCAGCGTGGCCTCGTACCTCGCCTGCTGCAGTTCCAGCTCGCAGATGCGCCGTTGCTCGGCCTGGACTTCCATGTGCCTCCGTTGCGCCAGCTGTGCCGCCTCGATCGCCAGCGGCTCGACAACCCGCAACAACTCGCGGCCGATGGCTTCGTCAGGACGGCGGGCTCCGAACGTGAAGCAGCGCGGCTGCGCCAGTTGCAGATTGGGCCGGTCGCACCGATAGACCGCTTGGCGAATGCCGTGCCCCGTATACGCCACCCCAAGCCGACGGCCGCATCGTCCACAGCACAGCATTCCGGTCAACAAGGCGCGGCCGCCACGCCCCGACTTCGCGCCGCCCACTCTACCGTAGGCATTGATGGCCAGCTGGCGCTGGTTGCGCTCGAACTCCGCCCAGCCGATGTAGGCCTCGTGGTGGTCCTTGAGCATCACGTCCCACTGCTCGAGCGGCTTGCCGTGGCCATAGCTCTTGCGCAGCCGGCCCTCGACGAACGTCGTGCGCTTCTCGCTTTTGCCGTACACGTAGGTGCCGGCGTAGAAGGGGTTCTTGAGCACCGAGATCACGTTGCGGTAGCGGATCGGCGTCCAGTCGAAGCTCACCATCTTCTTGCCGTCCGAGGGCCGCGGAAAGTGCACGCCGTCGGCGCTCAGCGACAGCAGCACCTGGCGCGCGCTGCCGAGCTTGCGAAAGCGCTCGTAGATCAAACGGATCACTTGCTGAAGGCGCAAGTCCGGATCGAAGCCGAGGCCAACCTCGCGGTGCCAGATGTAGCCGATCGGCACGCTGATGCGCAGCTCGCCGCGATGGGCCTTGGCGCGGGCCGCCTCGAACATGCGCGCCTTGATCACGCCGAGTTCGAACTCGCTGATGCTGCCCTTCATCCCGAGGCGCAGCCGGTCATTGGGTCGGCACGGGTCATAGATGCCGTCCGGATCGATGACGCGTGCCTCGACCAGGCCGCAGAGCTCGAGCAGGTGATGCCAGTCGCGCCCGTTGCGGGCGAGCCGCGACGCGTCGAAGCACAACACGGCACCGACTTGGCCGGTGCACAGACCGGCGACGAGCCGCTCGAAGCCCGGCCTTGCGACCATGCCGCCGGCGGAGCGACCGAGATCTTCGTCGATGACCTCGATGTCGATAAATCCTCGGCGCCGTGCCTCTTGCACGAGGTCGTACTGGCGGCGCTGGCCCTCCAGGTTCTGCTGGACTTGCGACTGGGACTGGCGCACGTAGACGACCGCCTTGCGCCGCAGTACGGCCGCCGGCAACTGTTCAGCGTTCGCCATCGTCATCTCCTGCGAATTGACCGGCGGCTTGCAGCAGCAGGATCGACAGCTGCGCGACCACGCCGGCGCGCTCGTTCGACGTCAGCGCCTGCAGCACCGTCGACTCGAACACCAGGTTCAGTTGGTGCGGCGTCCACGGGTGGGGCAGCGTGGGGATCCGCGCTACGCGCTGTGTGCGGGTTGACTGCGTCATGGAAGGCCTCGCCGGTCGGATGAACACCGGCACAGCTTCGTCGAAGTCCGAGTTCGGACAGCAGCAGGTGCAACTCGGCGAGCGCCACCACAGAGATCTTCGGCAGGCCGAACTCCATGACCGCGCATGCCGCTGCGTTGAGCATCCACGCCGGCACGACGATGACGATGCCCGGCGAGGATTCGACGTGAACGACCTCGCCGTTGGCGCGCTGCTCGCTGTATTGCCGCTTCACGCGGCGGCCGTACAGAGGGTGCCAGCGGTAGAAGACTTCAACCTCCTGCCCGACATCGGCAGAATGACCCAGTGATTGCTCTATCGAGAAAAAACTGGCTCTGGGCCGGCTCCGAACGGGGCGGCCACGCCGCGGCGGTGGCCTTCAGCCTGATCGAGACGGCCAAGCTCAACCGCGTGGAGCCCTACGCCTGGCTGCGCGACGTGCTGCAGCGGATCAACGACCATCCGGTGACCCGGCTCGAGGAACTGCTGCCGATGCATTGGAGGCCGGCGTGAACGGCCCAATGCGCACGCCGCCGATGCAGGACGCGACGCTCATCGAGGCGCTGGGCAACGCCACGAGCCTGGAGCTCTATCAGTTGGCCGCACTGGTCGAACGCCTGATGAGCGATCCGCGGCGCATCGTGGCGATCCGCAAGGACCTGCATCTGGGGCAGACGGTGCGCTTCTACGAAGCTCGACACGACAGGCTGCTGCTCGGGCGCATCGTCGACCTGCGCGACACGAGCCTGACGGTACAGGCCAGCGAGTACCGCGGCGAGTGGAAGCTGCCCTATGCGGCGATCGAGCCGCCCGAGCCAGGTGCCAAAGCCCCTGCCGCCCCGCCGGCACCGCCGAGCGCTTCCCGACCGACCCGCGCAGACTTCAGCCGCGGCGCCAAGGTCTCGTTCACCGATCGGCACCTTCAGGTCCACGTCGGCATCATCACGCGCTGCAACCCCAAGACGGCCAGCGTCGACAGCGACGGCGCCGCCTGGAGCGTGCACTACGCAGCGCTCCGGCACGTTCTCGACGTCTGACCGAGTCCGTCCAGGACGGGGGTTCTCGGACAGATACGCCCTCGCGCCTCGCGTGGCAGGACATCGACGCGCCACTGATCAGTGCCTATCTCGACGACTTGGAGAGTCGTCGCGGCATCACAGCGCGCTCGCGCAATCTGCGCCTGACGGCGATCCGATCCTTGTTCAAGTACGCCGCCTTCGAGCTGCCTGAGCACGCCGAGCAGATTCAGCGTGTCGTGGCGATCCCGTGCAAGCGCTGCACCCAGCGACAGATCGGCTACCTGAGCCGCCCGGAAGTCGACGCGCTGATCGCCGCTCCGGATCACGGCAGCTGGGCCGGTCGACGCGATCATGCATGGATTCTGCTCGCCGTTCAGTCCGGGCTGCGTCTGTCTGAACTGACGGGGCTCACTCGGGACGATGTCATTCTCGGCACGGGCGCGCATGTGCGCGTGATGGGCAAGGGGCGCAAGGAACGATGCACCCCACTGACGCAGCAGACGGCAGCAGTCCTGCGTGCGTGGCTGCAGGAGCCCGCACGAGGTGACGGTCGGATCGCGTTCCCCAACCGTGACGGCGGGCGGTTGAGCAGTGACGGCGTCCAGTACCTGCTTGCGAAGCATGTGAACACGGCCCGCCAGACCTGCCCAACGCTGCGTGACAAGCGTGTATTTCCGCACCTGTTGAGGCATACCGCCGCGATGAACCTTCTGCAGGCCGGTGTCGACACGACCGTGATTGCGATGTGGCTCGGGCACGAGTCGGTCGAAACGACTCACGTCTATCTGAACGCGGATCTGGAACTGAAGCGACGGGTCTTGGCCAAAACAGCACCGCCAGGTTCCGCTCCGGCGATCTATCAGCCTGGACGATGCATTGCTCACCTTCTTGAAGGACCTGTAGTGCGAGGAAGGCTATGCCGAGTTTTCCATCGTGGATCGCAAACGTCGATCGAGAGGGAGCGGATCTTGCCGACCGAACACTCGGCATGCGCAGTAACCCGGCGTAGTGGGGCCACTTCGGCCATCTGCAGATCGGCCGTGCACGCCGGCCGCTGATGGCCTTCGCGATGGTGCTGAGCTACTCGCCGCGCATCTTCCTGAGGTTCTCCCTTGATGCACGCATGGACAGCTTTCTGCGCGGCCATGCTGAGGCCTTCATAGCGTATGGCGGCGTCGCGAGGGTCGTGCTGTACGACAACCTCAAGAGCGCCGTGCTCGAGCGCGTGGGCGATGCCGTGCGCTTCAATCCAGAGCTGCTCGCCTTCGCCGCCCATCATTGCTACGAGCCGCGCCCAGTGGCCATCGCGCGCGGCAACGAGCCGCGCGCGTGCGTAGGAACCGTCACCTGGGCGAGTCCTGCCGACTTGTCGGGCACTTGTTCGGTGAAGGTTCTGGCCTGCCCGTCGACAATCGTCCGTCCGACCTCGTTTCCGGGATCGTGGCCGTAGACCTGACCGACCTCGGCAGCATCCGCATCGGCCAAACCCTTCTTCTGCCGATCGACGATAACGAAGTCGCGTTTGTAGAGGTCGCCCAGACCCTGGACATAGGCCTGCCGTGACCCGGCGCCGGCCGTCGCGCGGTAGGCCACGGCACGCGCCAGATTGCGCGCCTTCATGACTGCGCCCTGCTCGATTTCCGAGCGCTGCTGGGCCACCACGCAGGCGGTGAAGACGAGAATGGTCAGGCACGTTGCGCCCACCGCCGTCAGAATTTTCGGTCCGACGGCTATCGCCTTCTTGGACCTGCCGGGGTCTTCGAAAGGGCACGCAATGTTGGATGCCGCCCCGGCGGAGGACTTCGTCATGGGTCGGACCTTGACAATGGATATCGGACGGCCGTTGTCCATCCCTCTCGTCGGATGACGTCAACCGGCTTTATCGGACAGGAATTGCCAATCCTGAAGAACGCACACCCTCGCGGTTGTCAGCGACGATGGTGCGCGACGGAGGCTGAGGCGACCGCCAATCAGGCGTTCCGTCGGCCGTCCGCGCGTTCTTGAATGGAGAATCTGATGAACCTCCAAGTCGGACGCCATCATATTTGCTGATTAAAGACTGACGATTGCTCCGTCGATATGCAGACATCAAGCGGGCATAGGTCTCGAATGCATTGCGAACATCGGATGCGACGCCTCTCTACACGCAAAACCAGCGGCGCTCGCACCCATGACCCCGGCTATTGGCAAGAGACCTTGAATTGAAGATCGGCCCGCACGGCGATTGCGTAGAGACAGCGCAAGCAGCCGGTCATCGCGCTTCCGGCGTGACGCTCATCGAGTTGCTGATTGCGATGGTGGTGTTGGCGCTGCTCGCCACCGTGGCGTATCCGGCCTACCGCAGCCAGATCAACAAGGCTTACGTGGCTCAAGCTGTCACCGATATCCAAAAGCTCGAGATGGCTCTGGAGCGGTACTACACTGCGAATGGGAGCTTCCCGCCCGACCTGGACTCTGCCGGCCTCGCGATGAACGATCCCTGGGGCAACCCTTACCAGTACCTCAACATGGACGCGCCAGTGTCGGCAAGGTCCGCAAGGACAAGTCCCTGCATCCGCTGAACACCGACTACGACCTCTACAGCATGGGCGCCGATGGAAAGTCGGTCTTGCCGCTCACGGCCCAGGCCAGCCGGGACGACATCATCCGGGCCAACAATGGCGCCTTTGTGGGGCTGGCCTCGGGCTTCTAGGGCCGTCCGGAAACCCTGCCGATGAACCGCTTCTTCAACGGCAGCCGCATCGGTTTGCGCGTCTTCGGCATGTGCCGAAGAGGTGTAGACCACCGAGCAGTTGCGCGTGCTGAGCCAACTCTAGTCCCGATTGTTCGACTCTCCCGGGATTCGCTGCAATTTCGAGCGATGTTGATCCAGCGCAAAGACCAACTCGATCACCAAGGTCTGCCCATCAACCTTCGAGCGCTTCGTTCCGATAGCGGCGCACAGCCGCACAAACTCGCCCCCATAAGCGCCTCCACTTCGCCGTTTGCTTGGCCGATAAGCAAGAGTGGGTCTAGTTGCAAATCGATGCCCCACTGGATTGCTGAGCCACGCGCTGCGATCTTGAATAGACCAGCGCACCACACACTACGGGATTCATAGACATGTTCAACAACCTGAAGACCGGCACCAAGCTGGCCTGCAGCTTCGGACTGATCGTGGCACTGCTGCTGGTTATCACGGTAGTGACGACACTTCGCATCCAGGCGATCAATGAGCGCATCGCCGACATCGTTGACGACCGCGCCGTCAAGGTCGCCCTGGCCACCGACCTGGACCAGGCCACCAACGTGCAGGCGCGCTTCCTTCGCAACGCCCTCATCGGGCACAAGGATGCGGAAGAAGTGCGCACCTCGCTCGAGCGCGTCGGAAAGGCCGTGACCGAGAACACCGAAACACTGGCCAAGCTGGAGAAGATGATCAACACGCCGATCGGCCAGAAGCTCTTCAAGGCGATGCTGGATGCGCGCGGACCCTACGGCAAGGGCCGAGACGAGGTCATCGCCATGCTCAAGGCCGGCAAGGTTGAAGAGGCAGGGACGTATCTGCTGAAGACGGTCCGTCCCGCGCAAAACGAGTTCTTGGCTGCCATCGATGCGTTCTCTGTCACGCAGAGCAAGCTGTTGGCCGAATCGGGAGAGAAAGCCAAGGCCGAAGGAGCCGCCGCCATCCGCATCAACCTGGCCACCGCCGGGTTGGCAGTCTTGCTCGGCGCAGGTATTGGCTACGGCGTCACGCGGTCGCTGACCCGCCAACTTGGAGGGGAACCTGGCGAGGCGCGGGATCTTGCGTCGGCGATTGCCGACGGCGACCTGACGCGGCCCGTCACGGTCGCGGCCGCTGATCAGACCAGCTTGATGTCACGCCTGGCCACTATGCAAGACAGCTTGCAGAAGCTGGTCTCCAACGTGCGCATGAATTCCGAATCCGTGGCGACCGCATCAGCGCAGATTTCCCAAGGCAACCACGACCTGAGTCAGCGCACCGAAGAGCAGGCTTCGGCGCTCGAAGAGACCGCGGCCTCGATGGAAGAGCTCAGCTCCACCGTCAAGCAAAACGCCGACAATGCCAAGCAGGCGAGTCAGCTTGCACTCAGCGCCAGCAGCGTCGCCGTCAAGGGCGGCCAGGTCGTGAACCAGGTGGTCGAGACCATGAAGGGCATCAACGACAGCTCGAAAAGGATCTCCGACATCATCAGCGTGATCGACGGCATCGCTTTCCAGACCAACATCCTGGCCTTGAACGCCGCCGTGGAAGCGGCGCGCGCCGGTGAACAGGGCCGCGGCTTCGCGGTGGTTGCGACCGAAGTACGTAGCCTGGCCGGCCGTTCGGCTGAAGCCGCCAAGGAGATCAAGAGCCTGATCAACGCCAGTGTCGAACGGGTGGAGCAAGGCACTGAACTCGTCGACCAGGCCGGCGTCACGATGACCGAGGTGGTCAGCTCGATCAAGCGTGTGACCGAGATCATGGGCGAGATCAGTGCCGCGAGCAGCGAGCAGAGCGCCGGTGTGTCGCAAGTCGGCGAGGCGGTGAGCCAGATCGACCGGGTGACGCAGCAGAACGCGGCGCTGGTGGAAGAAAGTGCCGCCGCCGCGGAAAGCCTGAAGGGCCAGGCGCAGCAACTGGTACAGACCGTAGCGGTGTTCAAGCTGCCCCATGAAGGGCATGCAGGCGTAACCCGCATTGCGACATCGGCAGCCAATGAGCCCAGCGGTGAGCGCCGTGGCCCGGACCGAGCGAACAACGTCACCCGCCCGGCGTTCAAGGCGAAGCCGGCCGCCACACCGGCACGCATCTCTGAGCCGAGCCAGGTCGCCAGCGCCTCGGCCAAGACCGGCACCGACGACTGGTCCTCGTTCTGAGCGAGCCCGAGTGCGCGACATGATGCTCATCTCGACACGTTATTGAAGTTCCAAGGGAATAGGTTCGGATCGTCGATTAGCGGAGTTCGGCGCGCCGAATCGACAGACGAGCGCAGCTCAGGCCGATCGAGTTCGCAGCGCGCGATGACCCAGGGCTCCCCACAGGCTTGCGTCGCAGCGACCGCTGTCCTCACAATAGTCCTGTCCATCGCCCGGCCCCGCAGCCGCTTGGCTGGGACCGAAGTGCGTGGCACGCTGAGGCCATGGTGACGCTCGCTCGAATCGTGCCGCGCTTGCTCGTAGACGCCCTGCGGTGGCCGATGTTGCTGACGCGTTCGGATGAGTCTGTCCGCGCCGAGAACCTCGTGCTTCGTCGGCAACTGGCTATGTTCATCGAGCGGGGAATCGAGCCCCGTCGAATAGATGCTGCCACCCGAGCCAGCCTGTAGCGACAGAACCCGCTGGAACGAAGGCGCAACCGTCCGCCGCCACCCAGCGCCCGGAGCGTTCACTTCGCCCACGTGCCGCGTGTCACGACAGCAACAATTCACGTCGGCGACGGCTGCGGGCCGCGGCGCACGTACGCCCACGTGAACCCTTCTCGCTCATTTGACCGTCGGCCGCGTCGATCGGAGCGACGATCAGCAGGCATCAGGTGGGCCTGACTTGCGGTTCCAGCGAGATAGCGGCGCTCTCGAATAGCATGACGCGGTTGCGACCGGCCTGCTTTGCGCTGTACAGCGCCTGGTCGGCCTCGTCGATCAGGGCTTCCAGGCTGCGCGCACCACCGCTCAGCGAGGCCAAGCCGAAGCTCGCCGTGATCGGCATCACATCGGCGTCTCGAACGGCGCCGCGGGCCGTTGCCTCGATGTCGGAGCGAATGCGCTCCGCGACGGCCCACGCGTCTTGCGTCGTGGCGCCTGGCAGCACGATGCAAAACTCCTCGCCACCGTAGCGCCCCAGGACATCGGGCTGGCGCAAACCGGCCGACAACGACCGCGCGACCACCTGAATCACTTGGTCCCCCACGGCATGGCCATGCGTGTCGTTGAACCGCTTGAAGTGGTCGATGTCGACCATCAGGCAGCACAGGCCGGTCTGGCCGCGCCGCGCCAGCGCAAACAGTTCTCCGGCGAGCTCGAAGAACGCCCGCCGGTTCAAGCACCCCGTCATCGAATCGCGCGAGGCGAGCCGGCGCAGCTCTTCATTCTGCTGTTCGACACGCTGGCGTGAACGCTCGAGTTGGCTCAGGGTGCTGCGCAGTTCCTCGTTGGCGCGGTGGATGGCTGTCACGTCGTCGAACGTGATCAGGCAACCCCGCGCGCGACCCTTGTTGTCGGTGATCGCCACGCTGCTCACGAGCAGTTGCGTCGAAAGCCCATCGGGCCCAGGCAGTTCCAGCGGCTGCGCAGACACGGACACCCCGGAGCGAAGCGTCTGCATCCACGGCGCAGTCGTCGCGGACGCGGGTGCGCCGCTGCCGCTCAGCCAATCGAGCGCATCGATGGGCTGGCCGTTGAGGTCGGCACCGGCGCGCGGGTGAAGCTGGCGAAAAGCGCGGTTGGCCAACACGATGCGTGCCTGCTGGTCGACGATCAACAGGCCTTCGGCGAGCGAGTCGAACGCCTTGCGCACGCGATCGGGGACGCTCGCCGATGGGTCGAGGAAATGCATCGCGCGACGCAGATAGGCGTAGCACAACAAGAAGCCACCCAGGCCAAGCACGATGACCATCTGCACGCCGGGTTGCCCCAGCCAGGCGCCCAGCGTGGCCGGTTCGGCGGAAGCGAAGCGGATGTCGAGGGCTCCCAGGGGTTCGCGACCCGACGCGATGGACATGTGCAGGCTGTCGGAGGCGGACCCAACCGAACGCGCCGCGTCGGCGGCCGGCGCTGAACCGCGTTGCAAGAGCACGGATCCGTCGATGCGCCGCACCGTGATCGAACGGATCTCCGTGTCGCGCGCAAGCACCTGCTGGATCGTCTTGTCCAGCCGCAGCGCGTCACCCGCTTCGAGCATCGAACTCAGCTGCAGCACCAGGTTTGCCGCCACGCGCTGCCGTATGTGTCGCTCCGTATCGACGCGCCCCGGCACCACGCCGAGCACCATGTCGGCGACCAGCGCCAAGCTGACAAGCAAGGCCGCCAGGCCCAAGCTGAGGCGGGCGATCGGCCCGATTCGAATCGCCGTCACCCTCCACGATTGGACATCTCGCGCGGATCGCCCGGCGCCCACGAGCGCGAGTTCGCGGGCAAACTCGCGGGAGAGCGTCGGGGGCGTCGTCCCGGCGTTCACTGGAGTACCCTCGGGCTGCGCCCTGCGGTATTCGCCCTTGGGACGGCTCGGCAGGCTCATGGCAGGTCTCCTTGGAACGAGTGTTCGAGTACTCGGCTCACGGCCCGTTCGTCGCGTGCGGCTTCTTCGTCTTCGGGGAGGTCCCAGGCATCGTCTTCGTTGTCGTCGGGCAAGACGGCCAGCAGATCGGCATGTCGCCACGTCGGTAGCGACAGCAGCAGACTGGTCAACAGGCCGCCAGAACGAAGGGCCCACCACACCGTTCCTGCGGTGAGCGTCAGGCCGGCGATCTCGGCGACTTCTTCCCAAGTCGAACCGCTCGCGCTGTCTTCGGCGGACGCAGGGGTGGCGCTGGCCTGGCTGCTCTGGGGTCGGAACGGGAGCTTGACCTGGGTGGCCAACTCTGCCTCCGGCGCCTGAGACTCGGGCGTCCCGGTTGACTCTCGGTCCTCGGCGCCGGCCATCGCATAGGTATCGCCCGCTTCGACGTGCGGCCGTTTCGGCTCCGCCGGCGGCGTCTGGCGACCCGGCGCGGCCTGCGTCGGTTCGAATCGAACCAACGCCGCAGTCGAGAATTCGATTCTCTCTTCGAGAGGCTTGCCCGGCGCAGGCGGTTCGGCCACCGCCAGGCTCGCGGCCGATGCAGCGGCCGGCAACGACACTGCCGGCGCCGCGAGGCCCGCCGAAACCGATCTGTCAACGCCGGTCACCGGCGGGGCCGGCGACACGCTGGCGGCCGCCAGCGGTGTTTCGCGTTTGAACACGATGGTGGCGCCGACGGGCGCGCTGTACGAGTAGCCGTCGAACGCCGTCACGGAGAACGTGGCGGCATCGGTGACGCTCGTAGACACGAAGCGCACGCGGGCCGCCGCGATGTCGGCCTGGGTGAACCGGTCGATGGCCACACCCGGCGTCGCGACCCACTCGAAGCGTCCGCCGCGAACGTCGGCGACTACGAACGAGAGGGTCGACGCCGCGCTATCCGGGTCCGTGGCGCGCAGATGAGCCGGGTCCAGCAGCAGGCTCTCGCCGGCTTGCAGCTGCAGGGTCTGCACTGTCAGCGTCGCCGCATCGTCGACTGCGGTGATGCTGAGATTGCGTTGGCCGGCATTGCTGCTGGTGCGGCCGTCGTTGACAATGAATGAGACCGTGCGCATGGCGGTGCTGGGGTTGTCCGAGCTGTTGACGTAAGTGATGCTGCGCAGCGCCGTTTGATAGCGGGCCACGGGGGCATTGCCTGCCAGCGTCAGCACGCCGGTGCCTGCGTTCCAACTGCCGGCGATGCCGCTTTGCGCGACAAAGGCCAGTGTGTCTTCGGCAGGCTGGTAGCCGCCGGAGATGGTGACGGTGGCACCGACCAGGCTGACGCTGCCCGCGTCGCCAATCTCGAGCGAGCCATCCACCGCAGCAGCCGCATCGTTTTCGACATAGGCCAGCGTTGTGCCGGTCGTCGTCACCACGGGTGCCTTGTCGGCCGCGGTGACGGTAACGCTGGCGATATCGGTGGCGGTGCTGAAGGCGGTGGCGACGTCATTGGCGGACGCATCGACCTTGCTGCCGACGGCCCCACGGGTCTGATCCCAGGCGCGGAAGGTGAGCGTCGCGCTGGTAGCGTTGCGCGCGTCCGGCACCAGGCGCAGCAGGTCGGTCGGACGCAATAGCAAGGCCGAGCGGTCGCTGACCGCGCCGATGCCGCTCCACGATGCGCCGCCGTCGGTCGAGTACTCCCAGCTGCCGTTGCCGCCGGCCACGCCGATGACCGCGATGCCCTGCACCGCGCCGGCATCGACATCGGTGATCGAGCCGGCGACGATCGAGGCCACGCTTTGGCCGGCATTGGCAGTCTGGTCCTGGGTGAGCGAGGCGAGCAGCGGCGCGCCCGGGATCAACACGGGAGCGTCGTTGACCGAGGTCACCGTCAGTGAGGCGCTGTCCGACGTGCCGGAAAAGGCGCCGCTGCGGCCGCCGGCACCGGGGTTGGCATAGGCCGGTGTCGCGTTGCTCGAGGCGCTGCCGCTGCTCTGGTCCCAGGCCTTGAAGCCGAAGG
>JADMIO011606043.1_pt1 | contig 22625 bp, 14 predicted proteins | sample 8958161 | NCBI WGS metagenome assembly JADMIO01 (sample SAMN16585339, study PRJNA669376) | soil metagenome | isolation source: Crop rotation soil | place: USA: Cullars Rotation, Alabama | collected 2011 | reverse complement strand
GGCACGCGTCTATGTCACGCCCGCCGCGGCGCCGCCGCATTTTCGAGTGGAAACGAATGAAGCAGAACTGCGCCGAATTCGAGAGACATACAAACTTGAACGCGATTACATCCTGGCGCTCGGATCGATTCAGCCTCGCAAAAATCTCGCGCGCTTAATCCGGGCGTACTCGACGCTTCAGAATAAATCGAACAAGTTGCCGGAGTTGGTGATCGCGGGCAAGCGTGGCTGGCTCGAAGCGGAAACAATGCGCGCGGCCGAACAAAGTCGTGCGCGAAACAACATACGCTTCATCGGCTACGTGCCCGAGAATGATTTGCCGCCGCTCTTCACAGCCGCGACGTGCTTTGTCTACCCGTCTTATTTCGAGGGCTTCGGCTTGCCCGTCGTTGAGGCGATGCAATGCGGGACGCCGGTGATCGCCGGGAATCGGACGAGCCTGCCCGAGGTGGTTGGCGAAGCAGCAGTCCTGGTCGATCCCTTCGACGAGAATGCGATCGCGCGCGCGCTGTCTGATCTGATTCATAATCCCGACTATCGAACGAGCTTGAGCACGAAAGGTTTGGAACGAGCAAAGACTTTTAGTTGGGCAAATACCGCGCGACTAACCTTGCATGCATATGAACGCGCGTGTCAGAAATGAGCTGTTCGCTTTCTATTAAAAGATTCTGTTTTCCTCTCGACTTCCGCATGGCGTCTATGGTTTGATGTAATGCTTCCCCCGAAACAGTATTATGCGCATCGCGATTCTCGGAACGCGTGGAATTCCCGCGAACTATGGCGGCTTTGAAACTTTCGCCGAGCATCTTTCCACGCGTCTAGTAGCTCGCGGGCACGAAGTTACGGTCTACTGTCGCGCCCACTACACCAGCCCGCGGCAGCTCGAGTTTGAGGGCGTCCGCCTCAAAGTGCTCCCGACAATTCGTCACAAGTACTTCGACACAGTGGTGCATGCTTTTTTATCGGCGCTGCACGCCGCTGGCGAAAGATACGACGCCGCGCTCATCTGCAATGCGGCCAATGCGCCTTTTGCCCCAATCCTGCGGCTGACGGGCACGCCGGTCGTTATTAATGTCGACGGGCTTGAGCATAAACGTAAGAAGTGGAACTGGATTGGCCGTCAGTATTATCGGCTGGCGGAGCGCCTGGCAACGATTCTGCCGACGGAAATCGTAACGGACGCGCGCGTGATTCAGGATTATTACCGGGCGCGTTACAACGCTGATTCGACGATGATTGCTTACGGAGCTGATGTTGAGCGCCGGTCGGATCCGACGGTGCGGCGTTGGCGCGTCGAACCAAACCGTTACGTGCTTTATGTTTCCCGGCTTGAGCCTGAAAACAATGCGCACCTGGTGATCGAGGCATTCAAACGGGTGAGGACCGCTCATAAACTGCTCATCGTGGGCGACGCCCCGTACGCGCACGATTACATCAAAGACCTGAAACATCGCGCGCGGGGCGACAAGCGAATTGTTTTTACAGGATTTGTTTTCGGGCGTGACTATCGTGCGTTGCAACAGAACGCTTACTGCTACGTCCACGCTACAGAGGTCGGTGGGACGCATCCGGCCTTGCTGGAGGCGATGGGTTTCGGTAATTGCGTGTTGACGCTCGCAGCGCCTGAAAATGTCGAAGTCGTCGGCGACGCCGGGATTCCATACGCTGACGAAGTTGATCTCGCGGAAAAACTTCAGCGGGTATTGCGGGACGGGTCTCTTGTCCACGCTTACCGCAATCGTGCGCAATCCCGGGTTCAAGCGATGTACGATTGGGAGTACGTCGTCGACCGATACGAGGAATTGTTTGCGCGCATGGCCGGCGGGTCCGTCACCGCGGAAACGAGTGGAGAAACCGGCACGGAAGAATCGGCGACAAAAGAGCGCGCGTTGAGCCGCTCGGCTTCCGCCTGAAAAGCTTGCCCGCCCCCTCGTCTAGCGACGGCCCGGACTGCTAAGAGTATGAAAGGTAGCTTGGACTTACGCGTTTTGAACCGAAGAGCCGTCTGCGCCGCAAATTGCAACAGCCGCTAATCCTCTCTGCTATCAGTCGTTTGGTTGAAATTTCTTACTTCGCGCTTGCGCGAAAAATTGCGTGGGTCTATTCTGCCGCCGCTCTGGCAATCGATTTGGTTTAGTTCGGAACCTTCGGAGAACCGACTCCGGAACACACAACTACCGGATCGCCAGAGAGGGTCTTCGAATGGCAATCGTGCGGTATTAGCAGTTTCAAATGTCTAGCGCGAGCTTACGCTGACGCTAGCCGTCCGGGTTCAGAACAATAACAGCGACCAGACAACGTCTTCCGCAAGACCGATGAGGTCGACCGTATCGGAAGCAGGCAGCATGGGGGTTTCATCCGGATTCGTTGAGTTGCTCAAGGACTGAGCGACGCAAGGGGGCGTACTTACTTCGCCCGGAGTACACGACGGCTCGGCAGAACCCGTCCCGGCAAACGCGCAGAGTAAGATTAAAGAGAGACCTAGCTTTCTCGAGATCTTCATTGGTTTCCTTAGCTTTCTGGTTGGTGTGTCTGAGACGACCAAACCGGTTAGTGGAATTGACCTGAATTCGACAAATGGAACTACCTTGCTTATCGGCGCAGCAATCTTATCACTCCACTAGAAGGGTTGGCCTCACATGAGTTTAGCGTCACGCTCCAGTGTCGAAAATCAACCGATCAGCGCTCCGTTGATGGAGCGGGCACGTGCCGCGTGCCGCACGGCGAAACAGCTGGAAAAGGTAGGCGATTACGACGGTGCTTATGCCGCAATGGCAGAGTTCTGGCCGGACCGAGAAAAGCCACCAAATCTTGAAGATCTGGACGAGCTGACAAAAGCCGAGGTGCTTTTACGGTTGGGCGCCCTGGCGGGATGGATGGGCGCCAGTGACCAGGCCCAGGACAGTCAAGAGTTAGCTAAGGATTTCATTACTAAAAGCATTGAAATTTTCGAAGGACTTGGCGCGGCCGAACGCGTGGCGGAAGCTCATGGCGACCTCGCACTGTGTTATTGGCGGCAGGGAGCTTACGATGAAGCACGGGTAAATCTCGATACGGCCTTAGCACGCCTCGGAGGTAAGCCTTCTGACCTTCGCGCCGTACTTTTGATTCGTGCCGGTGTAATTGAAACCTGGGCGCAAAAGCCAGAGCAAGCGATGCAGTACTACGAACAGGCCGCTCCTCTGGTTGAAAGCAGTTCGGATCATGCCCTCAAAGGAACATTTCACAACGAATATGGCTTGGTTTATCGACGGTTAGCGGCGCCGGAAAATCGCGAAGACTATCTTGATCGCGCCTTACTCGAATACACCGCAGCCAGTTTCCATTTCGGCGAAGCGGGAAATTCCCGCTACGTAGCTTTCGTCGAACTGAACCTGGGCTTCCTGTATTTCACAATCAAACGATTTCAAGAGGCGCACCATCACTTGGACCGCGCACGCAGTCTGCTCCTTGACCTTAAAGACGTCGGCACCGCGGCGCAGGTTGACGAAACTCGAGCGCGCACGTTACTCGCTGAAGGTCGTCTGCGTGATGCTGAGCGGATGATCAAGGGTGCTATCAAGGTTTTAGAAAAAGGTGATCAGCAGGCGGTCCTGGCGGAAGCACTAATAACTTACGGAGCGATTGCGGCGCGCATGGGTAACCACGCGCGGGCGGCGTTGCTGTTGCAGCGCGCGATTGTGATGGCCGAAACCGTGGGTGATCGCGAAGGCTCGGGGCGCGCGCACCTGACCATCGTCGAAGAACTGGGCGGCCATACGCCACTTAAACAGTTGGCGGAAGTTTACGGATCGGCCGTTGCGCTGCTCGATCGATCGCAGGACCCGACAACGAACAAGCGCCTGATCGCCTGTGCTCGAAGAGTTATCGATGCATTCCTTGCTGAGGAGCAACATCCGACTTCACCTCCGGAAGTAGATTCGTGGCAAGGGTTCTCTTTGCGCGCCGAGATCAGAAAGATCGAAAAGCTCCTGATCGAACGCGCGCTGCGAGATGCCGGCGGCTCAGTGACAAAGGCTTCGCAGCTTCTTGGTTTCAGGCACCATCAGAGCCTGATTGGTTTGATCAATAGCCGCCATCGCGAGTTGCTGCCGCAACGATCGATCGTGCGCCGGCGCCGGCGTCATCTTTTTTCCGAACCCAAGCGAACCAGGAAAAAGGTGGCGACCGCAAACTCAGAGAATTTGCTCACCGTGTTGCACGTCGAAGATCACAAGCCGGTCGCGCGTTTAGTCAAAGACGCGCTCGCCGATGGTTATCGCGTGCAATCCTGTGCGAATGGATTGGCTGCTTTGGATTTCTTGAAGACAGACACGCGCGTTGACGTTCTGATTGTCGACAATAACTTACCCGGAATTAGTGGCCTGGAACTGGTGCTGCGCGGTCGCAGCCTGGTCCACCGTCGCAATCTTCCGATTATCATGCTCGCGGGCGACGACGTGGAAAAAGAAGCCTGGCGGGCGGGCGTGGATGCTTTTCTGCCAAAATCCGAAGCCGCTAATCAATTGGCTGCCACGGTAAAGAGGTTGCTGGCAGAAAAAGACTCTGACGACAACGACGATGAAGACGACGGCGAATAATCGCTGTTCGGAATCGATTGCAATCCCGTTTCTGCCGCGACAATCCTTCTTCTTCCGTGGAGAGATCCTCAAAACCTTTGCTCAGGTTCAGAGTTTCAGCGCGCTTCGCGCTCGAACTCCCCAGGGAATTACTTTACTGCCTTGATGCTTGATGGTTTGGTGAAAAGCGAATCGGGAACGGGTTTGTTAAGTTCGATCAATTCGTAATTGATGCGGTGCGTTTGTACACCGTTCCGGAAGTGATCGACGACCAAAGGCATAGTGACACCGGAAATCGTGATCGGTTTGAATAGTCGATCTTCTTCAGTGACTTCCGAAACGATCTCAGTATCGGGATTGGTCTGTTTCTTCTTGTAGATGACTTTTGCTGGCGTGCCTTCGACGGCTGCGAATTCAAACTCGATCCAGAAGCCATCGGGATAAGTCAGCTTCACAGTTTCGTTGCGGCGTCCGAGGGTCGCCTCGCGCCGGCCGGCGTAACTCAACGTGGCGCCCGCTTTCCGCCACCATCCGTGCAGCAGATTTTCCATGCTGGTGCGCATGCCGGTTTGAAAGTCTTCCACCTGGCGCGCCGTTTGGTCCTTCAAAGTCTTCGCGGCCGCGTCGAACAACCAACCCTCGTTCTGAAAATTCGTCTGGATGATTCGATTGCCGCCGCCGGTAAACTCCGTCCGCTCGCGATCGGGATACGAGATGTAATCGACGAACTTCGTGGGCACACCTGAAACGCCATCGTGATACTCGGTGAAGAAACCGCGCGCGATGACAGTTTGAACTTTAAGGTACGCGTCGCCGCCCACGGCCTGGATTGCTTTCTGAACAATTTGTTCGGCCTTTTCGTCGGGCTTGGATGGTTCGGCTTGTGAAAAAGCCGACGTCGAAGCGAATAAGATTGTCAGGAGTCCGAGTGTAATTCTTCGAAAGTGCATTTGATTATTGCTCGTCGTCGTCCCCGTCGACGACACCGCGACGAATTACAGCACAAACTAAAGAGAGCCTCAAACTGTAAAGCTTGAGGCTCTCTATATTTCATTTCGCCGGCTGGCAATGCCGAAGCTCAGCCGCCGTTTGTCTCGACGACGGCTTCGTTGGTCGCGCGCGCGCCGAGTTCGCCGTTTTCAACATCGACGACAAACCGCGAAGCGTCTTTCCACATCGTCGTGAGCGGCAGCTTAACGTGCTCATCGATGTAGCGTTTCAGGAAACGCGCACCGTATTGCGTGCTGTAACCTTTCTCCGTCACGTGATCGATGGCCTCTTCAGTAATCTCAAATGATTTGCCCTGCCGCTTCATCTGCCGCCGCGTCTTTTCGAGATAAAGCTTTGCGATTTGTTTTACCTCGTCCATCGTGAGCGGCGAAAAGACCACAATCTCGTCGATGCGGTTGCGGAACTCAGGCGAGAACCGCGTCTCAGCCGCCTTCAGAACTTCTTTGTTCACCTGGCGGAAATCGCTGGTCGTCTTAGTGCCGAACCCGAGCGGCTTCTCGAACTTCTTGAAACTCTCGGAGCCGAGATTCGACGTCATAATCACAATCGCGTCCGACAGGTAGACGCGCCGGCCGCGGCCATCCGTCAACCAGCCTTCATCGAATGCCTGCAGGAACAGATTCATCAGATACGGCGAGGCCTTCTCGACTTCGTCGAGCAGCAAAACCGTGTAAGGGTTCTCGCGAAGTTGTTCAGTGAGAATGCCGCCCCTTTCTGAGCCGACGATGCCGCGCGGCATGCCGATCAACTTTTCAATGCTGACGGTGCCTTCGCTGTACTCGGACATGTCGAGACGAACCATCTTGTGATCGTCGCCGAACATAAATTGCGCAACGGCTTTCGCCAGTTCAGTCTTGCCGACGCCCGTTGGGCCGAGGAACAGCAGCACGCCGTCCGGTTTGTAATGCGATTCCTTGAGCGGACCTTTGTTCAGCCGCAGACGTTGCGCAACTGCTTTGATTGCGTCTTTCTGGCCAATCACGCGTTGCGCGAGCTGCGCCTCGATCAAAGCAAAGCGATCGCTGGTATCGCGAAAGATCATGTCGCGCGGAATCCGCGATTCCTGCGAGATCACATCAATGACGTGCTCAGGCTTAACGACCATCCCCGCCGGCTCGTTGATCTCGACTTTCACCGCCGCGGTGTCGAGCCAGCCAATCGCTTTGTCCGGCAAGTGCAGGTTTCGAATGTATTTCGGCGCCATCTCGAGGGCCGTATTAATGGCCTCGTCGGAAATTTGCACTGAGTAATTTCGTTCCAGACGCGAGCGCACGCCGAGCAGAATCTCGCGCGTCTCGCCAATCGAAGGCTCGTCAACTTTCACGAGGCGAAAACGGCGCGCGAGCGCTTCATCCTCACCGATATATTCTTTGTACTCGTTCAGAGTCGTGGCGCCGATGATGCGCAGTTCGCCCTTGGCCAGCGCCGACTTGAACATGTTGGCCGCGTCTGACGACGTTCCGAGCGCTGCGCCCGCGCCGATAATCGTGTGCGCTTCGTCGATAAACAGAATCAGGTTTTCGCGTTCTTTGACTTCGTCAATGATGCCTTTGATTCGTTCCTCGAACATGCCGCGCAGCATCGTACCGGCGACGATGCCGCCCATCTGAAGTTGCACGATGTGCGAATTGCGCAGACGTGCCGGAACCTTCTGCGGCTCGAGTTCGATCATTCGCGCGAGACCTTCGACCACCGCAGTCTTGCCGACGCCAGGTTCACCGACGAGCATCGGAGAATTGGCACGCTCGCGGTGACAAAGGATCTCAATGATCTGCTGAACCTCTTTTTCGCGACCGATGGTCGGTGGAATCTTGTCCATCCGCGCCATGCGATTCAGCGAGACGCCGAAGTGCTTGAGGTACGCCGGCAGCTCATACTTTTTCCGATACTGCTCTTCCTGGCGCTCGCGTTCATCGATATTCGTTTTGACACTGCTGGCCACCATTTCGGGTTTCGCGCCGAGACTGCGCAGCACTTCAACGAAGAGACTATCGTCCCGCGAAAGCACCTCGAAAATGTCGGTTGATTCGATCGTCTTGCGACCGCGCGAGCGGGCACGTTCCATCGCGCGCTTGAACAAATCCGTCGTGTCCGGAGCGATCCGAAAACCTTTCCCGACGTGCTGGCGCGCGTTGTCCAGCCGGCGGCCGATCGCCTGAGTCACGGCATCGGGCTCGACAGACAGATTTCTAACAGTTGAGTTGAAAAGATCCGGCTCTTCCAGGGCCAATGCGTGAATGATGTGCTCGACCGTGATGTAATTTTGGTCACGACGCCTGGATTCGCCCAGCGCCTTTTCGAGCACGCGCTGGCCACTGTCGCCGAACTTGTCCTTGTAAGCTCCCAGATCAACCATGGATCTGATAATTCCTCTTTCCTGGTCCGCGTCGCTTTGACTCGAGTTTCCCTCGAATCGAAGCTTCATTTTGATGCCGAGAGAATATTCGCCGTTGCGTTTCCGTGCAACAGGATTATTCCCGCAATTGGGCAAGCAATTAGCTTGCCAGCAAACAGTGTCTCACAATCTCGCAGCGCGAGGTTGCACTTTAAGCGGCGGCCGCTGCTTTCCCCGTATCAAACGCCATTTCACCGTTCGCCGCCGAAACGGTAATTATTTGGCCGGGCGCGATTTCGCCGCGCAGCAGTTTCATCGCCAGCGGATTCTGAATCATCGTCTGGATCGCGCGCTTCAAAGGCCGCGCGCCATAACTCGGATCGTAACCCTCACGCGCCAGCAATTCCTTCGCTGAATCGTCCAGCACGATCGAAATGTTCCGTTCGTGCAGCATCTGCCGCAGGCGCTCGAGTTGGACATCGACGATCTGGCTGATTTGGTCACGCGACAGACGATGAAAGATCACAACGTCGTCGACGCGATTGAGAAACTCAGGTTTGAAATGTTCGCGCAGCACCTGCGTCACAGCTTCGCGCACCTGCTTCTCGTCATCGCTCACGGATTGAATCTCTCGCGAGCCCAGATTCGACGTCATAATCAAAACCGTGTTCTTGAAATCAACGGTGCGTCCCTTCGAGTCAGTTAGCCGGCCGTCATCCAGAATCTGCAGCAGCACGTTGAAGACGTCGCTGTGTGCTTTCTCGATCTCATCGAACAGGATCACGCTGTAAGGCCGGCGGCGCACGGCTTCGGTCAACTGGCCGCCTTCCTCGTAACCGACGTAACCCGGCGGTGCGCCAATCATGCGCGCCACCGCGTGCTTCTCCATGTACTCAGACATGTCGAGGCGCACCATCGCGCGTTCGTCGTCGAACATGAATTCAGCCAGGGCCCGCGCCGTCTCTGTCTTACCGACACCCGTCGGGCCGAGGAAGATGAACGAGCCGATCGGCCGATTAGGATCCTGCAACCCGGCGCGCGCGCGTCGCACTGCATTCGCAACTGCGGTCAAAGCTTCGTCCTGGCCGATCACACGCTGACGCAGACGCTCTTCCATCGTCAGCAGCTTGTGCATCTCGCCTTCCAACATTTTGGACACCGGCACGCCCGTCCATTTGGCAACGACTTCGGCAACGTCCTCTTCGTCGACCTCTTCTTTCAGCGTGACACCGTCCTGCTGAATCTTCGCAAGCTTTTCCTGTTCGCCTTCGAGCTTTCGCTCCAGTTCAGGAATTGTGCCGTACTGAATTTCCGAGGCACGCGCGAGATCGCCCGCGTTGCGCGCTTGATCCAGTTGCAGCTTCAATTGCTCGAATTCGGCTTTGGCGGTGCGAATGTGCTCAATAATTTCCTTTTCCGATTGCCACTTCGCTTTCATGCCCGAAGATTTTTCCCGCAGATCGGCAATGCGCTGTTCGATCTCGTGCAAGCGCGCCTTTGAGCGCGCGTCTTCTTCGCGCTGCAATGCCTGGCGCTCGATTTCGAGCTGCATGATCTCGCGTTCGAGCTGGTCGATTTCCTGCGGCAACGAATCGATCTCAATGCGCAGACGCGAGGCGGCTTCGTCGATCAAGTCGATGGCCTTGTCCGGAAGAAAACGATCCGTGATGTAGCGATTCGAAAGCGTCGCCGCGGCCACGATCGCAGAATCCTTGATGCGCACGCCGTGATGAACTTCGTAACGCTCCTTCAGGCCACGCAGAATAGCTATCGTGTCTTCGACCGTCGGTTCGCCGACATAGATCTGCTGAAACCGTCGCTCAAGCGCGGCGTCCTTCTCGATATATTTTTTGTATTCATTCAGCGTGGTCGCGCCGACACAACGCAACTCGCCGCGCGCCAGCGCCGGCTTCAACATGTTCGACGCGTCGATCGCGCCTTCCGCTGCGCCCGCGCCGACAAGTGTGTGCAGCTCATCAATGAACAGGATGATCTGTCCCTGCGCGTTCTCGATCTCTTTCAGGACGGCTTTCAAGCGATCTTCAAATTCGCCGCGGTACTTCGCGCCGGCGAGCATCGATCCGAGATCTAATCCGACCAGCCGTTTGTTGCGCAGCGTTTCGGGCACATCTCCGGAGATGATGCGTTGCGCCAAACCTTCGACGATGGCGGTTTTTCCAACGCCGGGTTCGCCAATCAACACGGGATTATTTTTGGTGCGCCGCGAGAGGACCTGAATGGTGCGGCGAATTTCATCGTCTCGGCCGATTACCGGATCGAGTTTCCCCTGCCGTGCGAGGTCCGTCAGGTCGCGCGCATACTTAGCCAACGCCTGGTAATTCGACTCGGCATTCTGATCGGTGATGCGCGCCCCGCCGCGCGTCTGCTCGATCACTTTCAGCAAGTCATCGCGATTAACACCGTGTTGGCGAAGAAGCTTGCCGGCATCTCCGGTTTTCTCGTCGGCAATCGCCAGCAGCAGATGCTCAGTCGAGACGTACTCGTCCTGCATCGACTCGGCCTGTTTTTGCGCCGCCGTAAAAATTTGACTGAGGCGCGGCGAAAAATATTGCTGGCCGCCCTGCACTCGCGGCAACCGCGCCACCGCCGCTTCGCAATCGTTCTTAATGACCTGGATATTTGCGCCGAGCTTACCCAGCAAAGGACGCACGATGCCCTCAGGCTGATCGAGCATCGCACAGAGAATGTGTTCAGGTTCGACCTGCTGATTCTGGTTGCGTTCGGCCAGTTCGATGCCGGCCTGAATCGCTTCCTGTCCTCTCAATGTGAACTTGTCTAAACGCATAAACTAACTAGAACCCTTTTGCCGGAAGCTGCGTGAATATTGTACGCCTGACTAAGAGAAAGCAACGGGGCAACCAGCGGTTTCGCCAGCGCCCCGTCACAGCCAACGTCAAACTGTCAATTAGCTTTTCGCAGCTGATGCCTTCTCGGCTTTCGCTTCGATAGTCTTTGGAGCGTCGCCACCTTCAGTCTTGATCTCGATCCGGCGCGCCTTGGTTTCTTCGCGCTTCGGAATCGATACGCGCAAGACACCATTGCGGTAGTCCGCGCTGGCGCCTTCGGCCGAGACGGTGTTCGGCAGCGTAAACGAGCGCGTGAAGCTGCCGTACGCACGCTCAACGCGATGATAGTTGTCGGTGTCCTCTTTCTTCTCGAACCGGCGCTCGCCACGGAGCGTGATCACGTTGTTCTCGATCGACAGGTCGAAGTCTTCGCGGGTCATCCCGGGCAGCTCTGCCTCAAGCACGATCTGCTCTTTGTTTTCGTAAATGTCGACACTGGGATGCCACGCGCCACGCGCGATTCCCTCATCGTCGAAACTCCGGCCCGCATTGCCGGTGAACAGCCGATTCACTTCCTCCTGAAGATTTTTGAGATCGCGAAACGGATCGTAACGGGTAATAGTCATGACTAACCAACCTCCTAATTATTTCGAATTTCCCGCGCCCAAGCGGGGCCGACTGCCCCGCGTCTCCATCTGAGCACGTGGCGATAATAATATCTGAGTCTAACGTTGTCAAGTGCGCTCAGGCGCATGGAGAAGCTCGGATTCAGCTGGGATTTTTGGGTGTGCGCTTGTAAGTCGCAGGCGGTCGCAGGGGGTCAGCCGAGGCCGAAGAATCGCTTGATTGAGTTTAGCAGACCCGCGGATTCGGCTTCAGCGGCGAGCGGGATTTGCTGGGAACTGGCTTGGAGACCGGCTCGGCGTTCGGCGATAGTCCAGCTTATGGATTCCGCCAGGTCAGGGTTGGTTTCGAAGAGGTGCTTCATCGCGGCGTGGCCTATTTCCATTACTTCAGTTTCTTCGAGCGCGACGACGTTGGCCGCGCGGGGTTCGCCGGTAAAGAGCGCCATTTCACCGAAAAAAGCGCCCTCGCCCAACTCGGCGACCGCCCGCGCTGTGCCGCCGTCTGAAACCTGGACCTGAACGCGCCCGTTGTGAACGACAAACATGGAAGAGCCCTGATCGCCCGCGCGAATTACCAGTTCGCCGGGTGCGAAGACGTGGCGAACGGCTGCGCCCGCAAGTTTCTCAGTCTCTTCGATGGAGAGCGGGGCAAAGATGTCGACCGCGGACAGCCGTTCGATGACTTCCTTTTGCCGACCGGTGAGCGCCTGCACCGACGGTTTGCGTTCCAGGTGCAAGGTTCGAGTCGGAAATGCGAAGTTGATGTCGGCGCGGCGCAACGCGTACCAGATCAGCTGCCGCACCAACGCGTCGGTGTCGTTGTACTTGGCGTAGTCCTGCGGCCAGTACTTCGCTTCCCACTCGATGGCGCTGTCACCGAAATTTCGAATGCGCACGACGGGAGTTATCTTCGTGGAAACGTTTTCAGCTTCGCGAATTGCTTCGCGCACGATGTGAATCGTCTTGGCCGGTGAATCGGTATAAAGAGTCCCAAAATACACGAGCCGCGCGTTCAGGTTGTCGCGTGGAAAAACTTCGATCGCTTCTTTTGCAGCCACGCTGTTGCTGACTAATGCCACGTTATTGGCGAAGGTGCGCAGCTTGATTGCGCGCCAGGTTATCCCTTCGACGACGCCGGTGATTCGCTGCGGGCCAAGCGCAATTACGTCGCCAACCTGAAATGGCCGATCAGCGTGAAGCGAAATGCCGGCGAAGAAATTACCGAGCGTATCCTGCAGCGCGAGACCAATAATCACGCCGAAGATTGCCGAGGTGGTGAAGAGCGCGCCCAGGTTAACCTCGACATAAATCTTGTTAAAGATGAGAAGAAAGAAAAGAGTGAAGGCGACCAACGTGAAGATGTTGCGCACCAGCGTGGGCGCTTCGTAGCCTCGCCGCAGGCGAAACGCAAAATCGAAAAGCAGCGCATTCAGCACGCGTATGCTGACGTAGGCAAGCGCCGACAAAAGGACGAGCCATGGAATCCGCCACCAGCCCTGGAACGGGTGTTCGGCCGCGTGATTTCCGAAAAACTTAAGGAAAAGAAAAGTCGCCAGCGCCGCCGCCACGGTGGCGATCAGATACAGAAGGATGTTGCTCTTTGGCCGCGAAGAGGCTGTCATTCGAAGTCTCAACGGTGCGCTGCTTTGTGAAGCGAGTGTACTTTTACCATCAAACAGCAGGACTTGGCGAGAAGAAGAATCGCGTTCCGATAGCCGAACTGACTGCGCCAGCTTAACGAAAAATTGTAACGGCAAGCAGAACGACTGAGGATGCCGAGACAATCAAGACGGTCGCCCAGGCCGTAATGTTGTACAAGGGCCCGTTGACGTGGCGGCCCATCAACTCGCGATCGTTTACCAGACGCAAAATGGCGAAGAGGATGATCGGCAAAAGCACGCCGTTGATGACTTGAATCAACAGCAGGACGCGGATGATCGGCAAGCCAGGCATCATCGCGATCAGCGCGCCGAGTGCTACCAGAAATGTGAAGATGCCGACGAAGATCGGAGCTTCGCGAAAGCTGTTCGAAACGCCTTTTTCGAATCCCAAAGCTTCGCTGATTGAGTACGCCGTCGCCAGCGGCACAACGCCCGCCGCCAGCATCGACGCGCCGAACAATCCGATTCCGAACAGGGCTTCCGCGTACGTGCCTGCCAAAGGCCGCAATGCGCGCGCCGCCTGCGCCGCAGTCTCAACGTGCTCGCCACGCACATTCAATGTTGCGGCAGTGGAAATCACAATGAAGAACACGATCGCGATCGCGAAAAACGTTCCCGCCCACACGTCGATCTTTGTCAGCGAATAGTTTTCCGGCCGCACGCCTTTTTCCACGATCGACGATTGAATGAACACTTGCATGTACGGCGAGATGGTCGTGCCGATGATCGCGATGAAGGTGAAGAGGTAAAGCGGCGTGAATTCAAACGAAGGGTGCACCATCTCTCGCGCGACGGTGCCCCAGGACGGATGCGCGAGAAAAGCCGACACGACGTAGCCGAGAAAGACTAGCGACATCGCGAGAAACACGCGCTCAACCCGCTGGTAACTTCCGCGCACCACCAGCCACCAGATGGCTATCGCGGCGATCGGAACAGAGAAGTAACGGGCAATGCCGAACAACTCCATGGCCGCGGCGATGCCGACAAACTCTGAAACAGTCACGCCCCCGTTTGCGATTAGCAGCGTAAGCATGACGACCGCCGTCCAACGCACGCCAAATCTCTCGCGAATCAGATCCGCGAGACCTTTGCCTGTGACCGCGCCCATGCGCGCGCACATCTCCTGCACGATCCCGAGACTAATCGTCAGCGGAACCAGCAGCCAGAGAAGTTTGTAACCGTGTTCTGCGCCGACTGAAGCGAAGGTGGCGATGCCGCCGGCGTCGTTGCCGGCGTTAGCAGTGATTACGCCCGGGCCGAGGATGGCGAGATAGAGAAACATTCGCGGCCGGCGCGCGACCGTGCGACGCACACCTTGAGCGCCACGCCGCAGAATGCGCCGTCCGGCGACTCGCACGTTGGTTCGCGGTTCTGACACTCGGAGGGTCCTCTGACATTTTTTCGATCCCGAATCGGTACGCGCGCGTCGCCGCGCTTTCTACGCTGCACGCCGGAAGCGTGCGTACTCGAATCTTCACGCCAACAATCTCGGCAATCTTTGTCGCCAATCCTTGGGCAGCAGGAGCTCAATGGCATCATCTACGGTAACGATGCCGAGAATGTCACCCTCGTTATCGACGACCGGCAGCGCGAGCAGGTTGTATTCGGCCACCTTGTGTGCGACGTCGTCTGCGCTGTCGTCAGGATGAGCGACCTGCAATTCAGTTCTCATCACGCGCTCGAGCGGCGCGGACGGCTCGGCGAGAATCAAACTGCGCAGAGCGATCACGCCGACCAGCTTCCAGGAATCTTCCGTTTCGACGACGTACAAGTAATAAATCATATTCGGCGTTTCGGCCATCTCGCGCAGCCGCGCCAACGCCTCGCCCACCGTCAAATCGCGCGGCAGCGTCACGAACTCAGTCGTCATCAATCCGCCTGCCGTGTCGTCTTCATACGGCAGAAGTTCAGCCACATCGGACTGCTCGTCGTCTTCCATCCGATTGAGCAAGTCCTCGGCTTTCGCTTCCGGCAGATCCCCCAGCACGTCCGCCGCTTCATCCGGCGACATGCGCTCAAGAATGTCAGCCGCGCGTTCTTCGTCCATGTCGCTGAGGATCTGTGCCTGCCGCGCGGCAGCCATTTCTTCCAGGGTCTCAGCCGCAGTCTCATCGTCGAGCGACTCAACGATCTCCGCGCCCTGTTGATAAGAAAACGCTTCGGCCAGCCGCGCAATCTCGACCGGATGCAGCCGCGCCAGCTTCCCGCGCGACGACTTTAATTGCACGGTCGCGGCGTCAGTTGCCAGATACCCAACGTCGGCCCAATCGATCACTTCGACCATCCGCCCGCGCGCGAGAAAACTCGGCGCCAGCCGCCGCCACAAACCGGCAAGACTCACGTCCGCGCCGGTGACATGCCACTCGTTTGCGGCTTCGATGATCTGCACATCGTTCACGCGCACGACGCGCTTGCCGTCCACGTCGATCAGTTGCTTGTCGAGCACGTCGCGCGCCAGCAGCACTTCGCCGTCGCGTCGCATGAATGGCCGCAGATCGAGAATGTCCGCATTCAGGCGCACGCCGTGCGCGTCGAAATTCGAAATGCGCCAACGCGGCAGAAAGAAATCGCGGCGCCGATAGCGCGCGACAAATCCCGCGACGGGCGGGTGATCGCCTTCGCCCAAACGGACGATGACGTCCTTTAAAGTCGCGACACGCTCGCCTTCAAGATCGCGTATCGGCCGACCCAACACTTGCGACAGATAAAGCATGGATGATTCGCTTCGCGAAGGGCGATGATAACACGCGCGGATAGCAGGAAGGTTCAACCACAGAAGACACAGAGAAAGACAAACCAGCTAAGAGTAAAGAGCAAAGGGGAAAGCGGGGTGATGTCGTCACGTCGGCGATTCGTCTTGTCGCTTTGCGCTTGGCCTTTTGCTCTCCGCTTGTCGTTCTTCCTCCGTGTCGTCTGTGGTTAGTTCCTATTCCAGCGGCGGTTTTCGGAAGTTGTAGCGCAGCAGGATGCGCATCGGGATGGCGCGGCGGTTTCGCATCGCTGGAAAAAAGTGAAGCTGCCTGACGGTGGCGATTACCGATTCGTCTAAACCGTATCCGGCCCAGCGCGCAATCTCTACGCGAGTAACTTCGCCCTCGGCATCGACATCGACCAGCGCATCAACGATGGCTTCAATTTCTGACGCGGCGGCCGCGGACGGGTAGTCAGGTTTCAGGCGGCGCATAGGCCGAGGCGGCCGTGTGTCGCCCGATTCATAAGCCGCCTCGTCGGACATGATTTCAATGACTGGCGTGCCTTTCTCAACTCGTTCAGCACGTTCAGCGGCTTCGCGTGCTCGCGCGTCTGCGATGGCGGCGACGTAACGATGAATCGTGACGGCATCGCTGAGTTGCGCAAGCAACGCGCGCTCAGCGTCGTCAGCGTTTGCCGCCCGGGCGCTCGGCCTTTCCCAGAGAACCAGTCGCCCGCTGCGCGCGCTGAGCAGAAAGATCGCGGCGAACGATTCGTAATAGGTCGGGCCCGTCGAAGGCGAGCGCCGCAACGTCTGCGCGTCGCCAACGAAAAAAAAGTCACATCCGATTGCGGCGCCGAGGTCGCGCGTCTCTTCCGTCGACAGGTTTAAAGAGCCGGCGTAGCCTGCGCCGCTCGCTCCCGCTCTCGCTGCGTCGCGATCGATGATGACGATACCCGGCGCACTTGAGATCTTCTCGCGGAGAAGTTTTGCGACGCGAATGCCTGTTGTCTCACTTCCAAAATCAAGCACTGCAATTTTGCTCGGCGGCGCTGGGGTTTGCGACCAAGCGAACGCGCACGTCGCGCACATCACGGACGCAATGGTCGCTAACTTCGAGAGCATTGACGCGATACTTTTCAAAGGTGGTGTGTAGCGGAAGGTCACGGCGCGCTGACCGGCATCACCCGCAGAAACATCTGCGTTCCCGATTCCAGTCTTAGAACTTTTGCGTTGATGGCGAATATTGTCAGCGGCGGCGGCGCCGTCAGATACCATGAAATTGCCACGCCTTTATAGCCAGCCGCCCCCTGGGATTTTTCAGTCAGCAACGGCGCCTGACCGTCAGAGAGCTCGATTCTTCCGGCGGTGACGTGCGCGCTTGAACTTGAGTTATCGCGAGTTGGAGAAGTTTCGGAGGCTGACTTTGTCATCGCCGGGTCTATTCGCGGCGCTGCGATGGCCGCGATGATCGCGTGTAAAGGCAAATCGGCCCCGTTGTTACGCGCGCCCCGATCGATGGAAAGTGCGAGCACTGATTTGGGTTTGTTTTTACCCTTGATCGCAACTGCGCCGACATGACCGACGATCTTCGACCCCTTCGGCAAAACGATCTTGCCATCGACGATGAGGTCATTGAGTGTCGTCAGGAAAATTTCATCACCGCGCACGGCAGTCGTCGTGTCGACGGGCGTCGTCAGCACCGCGAAAACGTTGAGGACGGTTGTCTTGTTGCTTGATTGTGCGAGGAGGGAGGTGGCCCACACCAGCACAACAATCGACACGGCTAACGATCGTGCTGCGAACCTCATTGTGAATCCGAAATCCGACGTGTGGCTGGGGTAGACGCCGCAAGCATACTCCGTTTCAATCAGAAGTTGCACGCGCGCGGCGATGGTTAACGCTTCAAAGCTGGTTCGAGCTTTGGGGCATGCTCGCGGCTGCGGTCCCATGATAGAGGCGATAGATTTCGTCTTTCACTTCCGCGGGAAAGCAGACGCGATGCAGTTCGTAGCCGCGACGCAAACCGCGCACGGCTTCGCTGATTTCGCTGATCTCGCGAATCTGTGGCCGCGCATAACCGTCTTCGGCATAGATGCGCCCGTGCTCTTCGGCGCCCTCGCCGGTGTAGTAACCGTAGTACGGAACATCGGTCGCACGATCTTCGACAAAGTAGTAATCGGCATTGAATCCGTGGCGCGTTACCACTTCGCGGGCCGCAGCGATAAAGGCGCCGCGTTCGTTTTCCGGCATGTCGAGATCGATGGCTTTGAACAAGCGGCGCTCGACGAAGCGGCGGCTCAGGTCGGCAAGAATCGAGTCTGCTGAACGCTGCCATTGCTTCAAATGAAAGATGACGTCCGAGTCGTCGATCTGAAGATGTTCGCTGACGGTCAGCGGTTCGCGCCGCAGGACTTTCGCGAACGATGCGCCGGGCGCGCACCAGACTTCGCCGTCTTGTGACGTCAGCTCCAGCGCGCGCCGCAAAGCTGATCGCAGAACGGCTTCGGCCGATCGCAGCGTCCGATGAAAGTAAACCTGTCGAAACATGTAGTAGCGCGCTTGCAGATACTCCTCGACGGCATAGACGCCGCGGGCCGCCACGTAAACGCGATCGTTCGCTTCGTCAATCTGAATCGCGTTGATAATCCATTCCAAATCGTAAAGGCCATACTTCGCGCCCGTCATCAGCGAATCGCGCAAAAGATAATCCATGCGATCGACGTCAAGCTGTGACGACACGAGTTGCGCCAGCGCCTTCGGACTAAACGTGCCCGCGATTACGGACGCCACACGCTGCGGCAGATCGCCGGCGTGGGCAGCCAGCATCTGATTCAGCGCGGTCTCTTTAGAAGTAATCGCCGCGATGGTTACTTGTTCATGATGCACGCCGAGCGTTCTTTCCATCGCGTGCGAAAACGGCGCGTGGCCAACATCGTGAAGCAGCGCCGCGGCGCGCACTGCCAAACGATCTTCTGCGGCGATGCGATAACTATCGGCGAGCCGATCAAGGATGCGCGTCATCAAGTGCAAAGCGCCAAGGCTATGAGTAAAACGCGAATGCTCTGCTCCCTGATACGTGTACAGCCCGAGGCCGAGCTGCTTTATGCGCCTGAGCCTTTGAAATTCCGGCGTGTCGATCAGCCGAATCATCAGCCGTCCCTCGGCGGTGTCTTCGCGCAGAGGAATGATGTTATGGACAGGGTCGCGATAGATGCGTTGGGACAATTCGACCGACCTAACGAACCAAGGAATTTGGGAGGCGCAGTCTATCACACCGCGCGATTCAGGAGCGTAGGCCTGAGCGCGATCGGCGCAACGTTAGAAACAGCTCGCGATTCGCTTATGGATTTTCGGAGCGAAACCAAAAATTCGGATTTGCAACATTTCGCATCCACGACAATCCGCCAAGGTTACTGAGGAGAGCAGCGAAATTTCGCGTTGGCATCGTCGTTGCCTAAAAGCCGTTTGCGTCTCTCTCGATTTCTTCAACGATCGATCGGTGAATCGCCCACGCCTTCACCGCTTGGTAACTTTCGATGAATGGGGAAGCCAATAGAGTGTCGACAGTCTTCGTTGAGTTCGAGGGCTGCCGCGCGGGCCAACCACTCAATGGCTCTTCTTCTGCCTTCTCACTACAAGAAAGGAAACGAATGATGAAACGAGCTTACATGCTGATATTGGCGGTGTGCCTTGGTCTTGCTTCGGCCGCGGTGTTCGCGCAAGAACCTAACGGCGCGATTGAAGGGACCATAACCGATCCGCAAGGAGCGGTCGTCGCGGGTGCGACGGTAACGGCGCGGAATACGGCGACGAATTTGAGCCGGACGGCGACAACCGGTGACAACGGTCAATTCCGTATCTCGCAACTGCCGCCGGGCATCTATGAAGTTAAAGTGGCCGGAGCAAGCTTTAAGACTACTGTCGTGTCCGACATCAAAGTCGAGGTCGGCAGAAACGTTCCCCTCGACGTCAAACTCGAAATCGGCGGTGCTACTGAAGAAGTAACGATTGTCGGCGGCGCGGAAGCTCAGATCGAGCGGACAGACAATGTGGTCGCCGGCGTCGTCGGCACGCAGCAGGTGCAGAATCTTCCTTTGAATGGCCGCAACTTTTTGGATCTCGCACAGCTTCAGCCAGGTGTCGAGAAAGTTGAAGGCGGCAGCTTCGATCCGACCAAGGCGAATTACACGGGCGTTTCGATCGGTGGACAGGCCGGACGCTCCGCGCAAATTTCGGTCGATGGCGGCTCAGTCGTTGACAACGTCGTAGGCACAACGGTGCAGAACTTCTCTCAGGAGATCGTGCAGGAATTCCAGCTCGGCATTTCGAACGTTGACGTTTCGACCGGCGCGTCGGGAACCGGCTCAGTGAACATCGTTTCGCGCTCTGGTTCAAATGAATTTCACGGTAACGGGTACCTCTACTGGCGCGACGACAAGTTCGCAGCCTTTCCGGGACTTTCGCGTCTGGACGCGGCCAATGGAATTCCGGCGATCGCCCAGGCAGATCGCATTCCGTTCGATCGCGAGCAGTATGGCGCAACCATCGGCGGGCCGATCAAGCGGGACAAGTTTTTCTTCTTCGTAAATGTCGAACGCAATCACCAGGATGGTTCGGCATTGCACAACCCGCCGGAAGGGCCTTCGTTCGCCGGCTTTACGTCCAACCCGTTTCGCGAAACGCTTTTCACCGGCAAGTTGGACTGGGTCGTAAGCAGTCGCACCAACGTGAGTGGCCGTTACTCTTACGACGACAACTTCCAGCAAACCCCGTTTGCGCCGGGCAGCGGTATTACGCCGCGGCAATCAGGTTCCGGGATTTTTCAGAGTAACGATCAAATCGTGACGAATCGCGCTCACAGCATCGTGGCGAATATCAATCACTCGTTCAGCTCGACGCTGACGAACAACTTCGTTTTTAATTTCGTCGACTTTTCGAACGTGATTCTCCCGGCGACGGAGAACTTTCCCGAACTTCGCATCCTTGGATCGCAACTCTGGAAGTCGGGCACGAATTACATCACCCCGCAGACGACTTTTCAGGAGCGGATTCAGTTTCGTGATGACCTGACGAAAATTTGGGGCAATCACACGTTCCGCTTTGGCGGTGACTACGAGCGCACTTCGATCAACGGTCAGTTCGCTTTCGCGAAGCCGGCGCGTATTCGTTTGTTCGATCCGGCGACGCCCGGAGCCGGATTGACGATTCCGACGACTGAAGCTGAGTTTCTTGCTTATCCGGTGCGCGACATCTCGATGGGTATAGGAAACGACATTCTGCCGTTCGCATCAGACGCGAGCGACACGCTCAATCATCGCTTTCAGCCTTACATCAACGATTCGTGGAAGGTGAGACCCAATTTCACACTTAACCTCGGTCTCGCTTACCGCTACGACACGAATTTATGGAACCACGATTTGGGTCATCCGGCGATCATCGCGCCGCTTTTCGGCAAGGGCACGGCGCCCAGTCCACGCGATAAGAATAACTGGTCGCCACGCCTGGGATTTGCCTGGGACATCGGCGGCAATGGCCGCACGGTTGTCCGCGGCGGGTTCGGAATGTACTACGACTCAGCGATCGACAACCTGCGGTTGTTTGAGCGCGCCGACTTGGGCGCTCCCGGTTCCGAGCTGTTTCTCATCGGCACAGACCTTCGCAGTCCGCTGCTTCCGGGCGGCGACGGTCGCTTCAGCGTCGGCCAGTTAACGCTGGGGCAGGCGCTGGCGCTGATGCCCGCGGTGCGCACGAACGTCGAGAACGCCATCGCCGCGTGCACACTGCCGACGGGCATCGAATGCGAAGACTCAATCGGATTGGCGCCTTCGGGGCCGCTTTTCTCGACCGAGTTCCAGGTACCCTATTCGTTGCAGTACAGCCTCGGGGTGCAGCGCGAACTGCCCGGGAAGATGCTGCTTCAGGTTGATTTCAACTTCCGCAAGGGCGTTCATGAAGTCTTCACTTACGACGCTAACCACTTCTTCGATCTAAACGGAGGGCCGCGCACGGCCTTCGGAAACTCAGTTCCGTACGCAGACTCGTCGGGCTTCTCGACTTACAAGGCGATGCTCTTGAGACTGGACCGTCGTTTCTCCGGCGGATTCCAGATGACCGCGAGCTATGCGTTGTCGCGCTTCAAAGCCTTTGGCGGCGACACACTGGGTCTGGGCGCGACGCTCACCGACCTCAACGATTTTCGGAAAGAGTTCGGTCCGGCAGGTCTCGACCGCACTCATCGCTTCGTCGTGAGCGCGATTTACGAGTTGCCGTGGGGACGAAAGAGCAACAGTGCCTTCACGCGCAATGTGTTGGGTGGCTGGCAAGTCTCAGTCATCTCGACCGCGTTCAGCGGCCAACCGTTCAGCGTCTTTTTGCCGAACTTCGTTGACCTGTCGCGATCGGGAACCTTCCAGACTTACCTGCCGGGAACAGGCGAGGGCTCGCTGGGCCGTTCGGTCCGGAGCGTGAGCGCCCTCAATGCGATCATCGACGCCTACAACGCAAGCGTGCCTACGCTCGGTGAACCGTGCGACGTAGATCCCGCGGTGCGCTGTGATGCCGGTGATGCTTCGGATCCGAATGGCTTCTTCCATGATCCGATCGTGCGACTGGCGCATGTGCCTGACGACACGCTGCTCGGCAGTGACTCGCTTATCTCGCAAGACCTGCGAATCACAAAGACGTTCAGCTTCAGCGAGCGCGTCAAGCTCGATCTTATCGGCGAAGTCTTCAACGTCTTCAACATTGCAAACCTGACAACCGGCGGAGTGCAGGCCTTTACCCTTAACGAAGAGGGCAACAACAGCAATCCGATCGCGCCGTCAGAGCGAACGACAAGCGTGTTCGGCACCGGCGGACCGCGCGCGTTCCAGTTCGCAGCGAAGTTCCGCTTCTAGCGGACTCCGCGTCACTCTCCGGTAATTCGGCGGGG
>JADMIO010826440.1_pt1 | contig 22625 bp, 25 predicted proteins | sample 8958161 | NCBI WGS metagenome assembly JADMIO01 (sample SAMN16585339, study PRJNA669376) | soil metagenome | isolation source: Crop rotation soil | place: USA: Cullars Rotation, Alabama | collected 2011 | reverse complement strand
GCCGCGACTTCAAGTCACGTGAATTCCAAGCTTCGGATCCCACTGTGCTGGAAAGCGGGTCACACCGGGCACTTCTCGCTGGGCAATCCGACGCTCGCGCAGGTCGACGCGATCCGCGAGCGGGCGGTCGCGCTGAAGCACCTCGGCTTCCAGGCGGCCGCCCCCACGAGTTTCGGCAGACCCGTCACCCTCGAGCAGCGCGAGGCGGTGATCGTATGAGGCGCATCGTGCTGCTGGGCGGCGGCTATGTCACACTCCACGCGTACGCGACTCTCGTCCGCCGCGTCGGCCGCGCGGTTCGACACGGGCAGATCGAGATCGTGGTCATCTCGGCCGACCGTGCCCACCGGTTCCACGGCTTCACGGGTGAGCTCATCGCGGGGATGGTCGATCGTGATCGCCTCGTGACGCCGCTCGACGAGGCCATGCCGCTCGCCCGGATCGTGATCGGCCGCGCCGTCGAGATCGACCCGGTACGCCGACTCGTGTCGTATCGCATCGCCGAGGGCGCGGTCGACACGCTGCGCTACGACCACCTCGTCGTCGGCACCGGAGCCAAGGAGCCCACCGCCGAAGTCCGCGGCATGCACGCGTTCGGGTTCACGCTGCGCGGACCCGACGAGATCGGCGCGCTCGCCGATCACCTGGCCGCCGTGCCCGGCTCGCCCGTCGTCGTCGCTGGGGGCGGCGTCGCGGGTGCCGAGCTCGCGGCGGCGGCCGCGGATCGCGGGCATCCTGTGACGCTCGTCAGCTCGGCGCCGGGCGTGCTCGGCGAGTGGGCCGATCAGCCGACACTGGTCGACCGCGCCGAGGCCGAGCTCACGCGCGTCGGCGTGACAGTGCTCACAGAGCGACGCGTCGTGGAGGTCTCGCCGTCCACGGCCCGGCTCTCCGACGGCACGGTCATCGCCTGCGAGACCGTGGTCGCCGCGACGGGACAGCGGCCCGTGTGCATTCCAGGGCTGGAGGGGCGGCGCGACGAGCGCGGGCGGCTGCGCACGCGCCGCACGCTCGCCGTCACCAGGGGAGTCTGGGCGGCGGGCGACGCGGCACGCGTCGTGCACCCCGTGACGCGGCATCCGGTGCCCGCGAACGCGCTGTGGGCTATCAAGGGCGGCGACCACATCGGCCGCTCGATCGCGCGCGAGCTGCGTGGCGGCACGGCGCGGCGCTTCCGCTATCGGGGGCTGGGGCGCGCCGCCTCGTTCGGGCTCGGCGAGGGCATCGCCGAGCTGTACGGGCTTCCGATGACGGGCGCGGTGGCGTGGATGCTGCGGCTCGTGTTCTTCCTGCGGTTCATGCCGTCGCGGCGCCGCGCGGCCGGCGTCGTCGCCGACCTCGCCCGCTTCGTGGCGAGCCCGAGCGCCAGGCGCCGCCGTGCGGACGTGCTCGCGCCCGTGGCGCTCACGGCTCAGGCTGCGTGACGGCGAGGCTCAGGCCCAGCGGCGGCACCACTCGTACATCACGACGGCGCCCGCCGCACTCGCGTTGATCGACCGCGTGGAGCCGTACTGGGTGATCTCGACGACTCCGGATGCCGCCGCCACCGCCTCGGGAGAGAGCCCGGGCCCCTCCTGCCCGAACAGCAGCACGCACCGCTCGGGAAGCTCGGCCTGATCGAGCGGCACCGAGCCCGCCACGTTGTCGATCGCGATGATCGGGAGGGATGCGGCATCCGCCCATGCCTTGAAGGCCGCGACGTCTTCGTGATGCCGCACGTGCTGGTAGCGGTCGGTGACCATGGCGCCGCGGCGGTTCCACCGGCGGCGCCCGACGATGTGAACCTCGGCCGCGAGGAACGCGTTGGCGCTTCGCACGATCGAGCCGATGTTCATGTCGTGCTGCCAGTTCTCGATCGCGACGTGGAACGTGTGCCGACGCCCATCGAGGTCGGCGACGATGGCGTCCATCGACCAGTAGCGGTACCGATCGACGACGTTGCGGGTGTCGCCGTGGGCGAGCAGCTCGCGGTCGTAGCGGTCGTCATCGGGCCACGCGTCTTCGCCACCGGGCCACGGCCCGACGCCGTACGGCAGGCTCGGCTCGGGCGTCGGCTCGTCATTCACCGGCCCAGGCTAGCCGTCGCCGTCCCTCCCGTGCGTCGCGTGAGCACCCGCCCCCTCGTCGTTCCCGTGCTGGGTCATCGAGAGGCCACCCAAAGTACGTCGTCAGCGTGCTGGCTCGGTGATCCAGCACGGGAGCGACAGGGATGGATGCGGGCGGGCCGCGTGAACGGGTGGATCAGATCTTTCGGTATGCCGAAAACCGCCGTAGGATTTCGGTATGCCGAAATCTGGCACGCTCCCCGACGTCGTGGCGCCGACCCCCTCCGCGGCCTCCACGCGTCACCTGGCGTGGCTGATCGGCCCCGCCCTGGTGGCCGGAGTCGCCTACCTCGACCCGGGCAACGTCGCGAGCAACATGACCGCCGGCGCCCAGTACGGCTATCTGCTCGTGTGGGTCGTCGTGCTCGGCAACGTGATGGCGTGGCTCATCCAGTACCTCTCGGCGAAGCTCGGCATCGTCACGGGGCGGAGCCTTCCCGAGACGCTGGGCCGCCGCATCCGCAACAAGTGGGGGCGCCGCGCGTACTGGGTGCAGGCCGAGCTCGTCGCCATGGCGACCGACATCGCCGAGGTCATCGGCGGCGCGGTCGCGCTGAACCTGCTGTTCGGCCTCCCGCTGCTGTGGGGCGGCCTCATCACCGGCACGGTCTCGCTCGTGCTGCTCGTGATCCAGTCCCGCCGGGGTGCCCGCAGCTTCGAGTTCGTCGTGATCGGCCTCGTCGCGATCATCGCGATCGGCTTCACGTTCGGCGTCTTCGTCGGTCCTCCTGATCCCGCCGCCGTGATCGGCGGTCTCGTCCCGCGGTTCGAGGATGCCGGATCCGTGCTGCTGGCGGCATCCATCCTCGGCGCCACGATCATGCCGCACGCCATCTACGCGCACAGTGCGCTGGCGCGCGACCGGTTCGCCCCTGCCGGCGCTCGCTCGAAGGCGGCCGCGGCGAGGTCGGTGCCGCGGGGCGCCGCACCTGACGACGACGAACCGGCTCCCGTGCGCATCGACATCCCGCTCGAGGAGCTGCGCGGCATCCCGACCGTGCGCCTGCTGCGTGCGACACGGTGGGACGTCTCGATCGCCATGATCATCGCCGGCACCGTGAACCTGTGCATCCTGCTGCTCGCGGCCGCGAACCTCGCGGGCGTGCCCGGCACCTCGACGCTCGAGGGCGCCTATACGGCGCTCAGCGTCGGACTCGGCCCGCTCGTGGCGACCCTGTTCGCGGTCGGTCTGCTCGCGAGCGGGCTCGCCAGCACCTCGGTCGGCGCATACGCCGGGGCCGAGATCATGCACGGCCTGCTCCACATCCGGGTGCCGCTCATCGCGCGTCGGCTCGTCACGCTCATTCCGGCGCTGATCATCCTCGGAGTCGGCGTCGATCCGACCCTCGCGCTCATCCTGAGTCAGGTGGCGCTGTCGTTCGGCATCCCGTTCGCGCTCATCCCACTCGTCGCCCTGACCGCGAAGCGCGAGGTGCTCGGCGTGCACCGCAACCGGGTGTGGACCACGATCGCGGGGGTGGCGGCATCCGTCTTCCTCATCGCGCTCAACGCCGTGCTGCTGTGGCTCGTGTTCACGGGCGCCTGAGCCGCGCCGGCACGGCCGGTACCCTGATGCCGTGGCCTCCCCCGCCGTCGACGACTACCTGAAGACGATCTACCACCACACCGAGTGGCAGAACGATCGCATCACGCCGTCGCAGCTGGCCGGAGAGCTCGGGCTCGCTCCGTCGAGCGTCACCGAGATGGTGCAGAAGCTCGCATCACAGGGGCTCGTCACGCATCGGCCGTATGGCCCGATCGCGCTGAGCGAGGCCGGCGAGCGGCGCGCTGCGGCGATCATCCGTCGCCACCGCCTCATCGAGACGTGGCTCGTGCAGGAGTTCGGGTACGCGTGGGACGAGGTCCACGACGAGGCAGAGGTGCTCGAGCATTCCATCAGCGATCGACTGCTCGAACGCATCGACGCGCGACTCGGACACCCGCGCTTCGACCCGCACGGCGACGCGATCCCGGATGCCGACGGCACCGTGCACCGCGAGCCCTTCGTGCTGCTCGCTCGGGCGGCCCCGGGCCATGCCGGGCGCGTGCTGCGGGTGAGCGACCGCGACCCTGGACTGCTGCGCGCCATCGAGGCCGCAGGCGTCGCCGTGGGCGCCGATGTGACGGCGATGGATGCCGCCGCCCTCCGCATCGCGGGGTCGGATGTGGCGCTTCCCGAGGGTGCCGCCGAAGCCATCTGGCTGAGCGCCTAGTTCTGCCCGCAAGCTCGGGTCAGAAGAAGTACGCGCCCGCGAGGTAGCTCACGGCCATCGTGCCGAGGCCCACGACGAGGCTGCGGGCGAGCATCCGCAGCGCGGAGAGGCGGCCGAGACCCGCCGCGACGAGCGAGGTGAGCACCAGCGAGATCACGACCGCGACGATGATCGCGGCGGTCTCGATCGCGACGGGTGCGAAGAACGTGATGAGCACGGGCACCGCGGCCCCGATCATGAACGCGAGAGTCGTCTCGACTCCCGCCCACCACGGTGCCGCCGCCGGGAGGAGCTCCTCCAGGCCGTGCTCGGCATCCAGCTGGGCGGCGAGCGCGTCGCGCTCGGTGAGCTGCTCGGCGACCTCGCGGGCCAGGGTGGCCGTGAGCCCCCGGCCCTCCCAGTACGCGGTCAGTTCGGCGAGCTCGCCGACCGGGTCGTGTGCGAGCTCCGCCTGCTCCTCGGCCGCGATCTTCAACTGGGCCTCGCGCTCCGCGGCGACCTCTGCCCACTTCGCGCCTCCGGCGCTCAGCCCTCCGGCGATCATTGCCGCGATCGAGGCGAACAGCAGCAGCCGGTCACCCGCGCCCGCACCGGCGAAACCCTGCAGCAGACCTGCCGTCGCGATGATGCCGTCATTGGCATCGATCGCCCACGACGACTCCTGCAGCCGGCGCACGAAGCGGGTCCACAGCGATGCCTGCGCCGCCATGCGACCTCCCGGCGTCAGTCTGCCAGGGTCGTGCGCGGCACAGCGTTCAGACGCGCGCCGCCTTGGCGATCGGCCACCGCACGCCGGTCGCCTCCTCGCACACCCGCCAGAGCCGCGCTGCGACCTCGAGGTCTCGGGTGATCTTGGCGGCGGTCTGACGGCGGGGCTCGCCGCGCGAGCCGGTCTTCGGACCCCAGAACTCGCCGCCCTCGATGCTCGGGTCGATGAGCGCCCTCACGAGCGACCACGCGCCGTGCTCCTTGGACTGGGAGATGGCACCCTGCAGGTTGTCGGTGAACCGCGTGAGCTTCGAGGGCGAGTTGACGCCCACGATGCCGGGGGTGAGGCCGCTCGTGGAGTATCCGGGATGCGCGACCACGCTCGTGACGGCGACGCCCGCGTCGCGCAGCCGACGATCCGCTTCGAACCCGAGCGCCGTGGTCGCGACCTTGGACTGCACGTACGCGCGCCAGCCCGAGTAGCCCGTCGTCAGCTGCGGGTCGACCGGGTCGTACGGCGTCAGGGAGGTCGACATGCTGCCGACCCACACCATGCGGCCGTGCGCCGCCGCGAGGGTGGTCAGCAGCTCGCCCGCCAGCGCGAAGTGCCCGAGCACGTTCGTCGCCAGTACGACCTCGTTCCCGTCGCCCGTCGCCTCGCGGGTCTTCGGCGGGTGCACGATGCCGGCGTTCAGCAGCAGTCCGTCGAGGCGGTCGCGCATCCGCGCGCTGGCCGCGGCCGCCCGCACCGACCCGAGGTTGCTCGTGTCGAGCAGAAGCGTCTCGACGCGCTGGGGGTCGGCATCCGCCACACGTCGCCGCACGGCAGCCCGCGCTGCGGCGAGGCGATTGGGGTTGCGACCGGTCATCACGACCCGCGCGCCGGCGCGCACCAGCTGCTCCGATGCGAAGTAGCCGAGACCTGCATTGGACCCCGTGATGAGGTAGCAGCGATCGGACAGGTCGGGAAGATGCTGGGGGTCCCAGCGACGGTCGGCTCGTGGCACGACTCCGACCCTACGCCCGGCAGGGTCCGGCGCCGTCGATAGGCTGAGCCCATGCGGACCCGATCCGACATCGAATGCTGGCTGACCGACATGGACGGCGTCCTCGTGCACGAGAACACGCCGATTCCGGGCGCCGCTGCGCTGCTGCAGCAGTGGCGCGACGAGGGCACCCCGTTCCTCGTGCTGACGAACAACTCGATCTTCACGCCGCGCGATCTGAGCGCCCGGCTGCGGGCGTCGGGTCTCGTCGTTCCCGAGAAGTCGATCTGGACGTCAGCGCTCGCGACGGCCGACTTCCTGCAGTCGCAGATGCCCGGCGGATCCGCGTTCGTGATCGGCGAGGCAGGGCTCACCACGGCCCTGCACGAGGCCGGTTTCATCATGACCGAGACCGATCCCGACTACGTCGTCGTCGGCGAGACCCGCAACTACTCGTTCGAGGCGATCACGAAGGCGATCCGGTTCATCGGCGCCGGAGCGCGGTTCATCGCGACGAATCCCGACGCCACGGGTCCCTCCATCGACGGCGTGCTGCCTGCCACGGGAGCCATCTCGGCGCTCATCACGAAGGCGACGGGCAAGGAGCCGTACGTCGTCGGCAAGCCGAACCCCATGATGTTCCGGTCGGCGCTGAACCGCATCGGCGCGCACTCCGAGAACACCGGCATGATCGGCGACCGCATGGACACCGACGTCGTGGCGGGCATCGAGGCGGGCCTTCACACCGTGCTGGTGCTCACCGGGATCAGCGATCCCGCCGAGATCGAGCGCTTCCCCTTCCGCCCCGACGAGGTGCTCGAGTCGGTCGCCGACCTGGTGCGCGACGAGGTGGCGGAGTCCGACCTGCCGGAACTCGACCTCTGATGGGCGCGCTCGACGACGGCGAACGGGTCATGGCGGTGGATGCCGCGCAGTGGCGCGCGTGGCTCGAAGTGAACCACGCGACGTCGAAGGGAGCGTGGCTCGTGCGCCCGCGGCCGGGCTCCGGACTCGAGCTGATCGACTACGAGGACGCCATCCTGCAGGCGCTGTGCTTCGGGTGGATCGACGGCCCGGTCCGCTCGTTCGACGAGAAGACCGGCGGACTCTGGTTCGCCCCGCGTCGCCCGTCGAGCGCGTGGGCAGCGACCAACAAGGCGAGGCTGATGCAGCTCGAGGCCATGGGGATCATGGCGGATGCCGGCATCCGGGCCGTCGAACTGGCGAAGGCGAACGGCTCTTGGACGGTGCTCGACAACGCCGAGGCCGGGATCGAGCCCGACGACCTCAAGGCCGCGCTCGACGCGGATGCCGCCGCCCGTGCGAATTGGGACGCCTTCCCGCGATCGGTCAGAAAGTTCGGCATCGCGGCTGTCGACGCGGCTCGCCGGCCCGAGACCCGAGCCGCGCGCGTCGCGAAGATCGTGTCGGATGCCGCCGTCGGAAAGCGCCCGCAGTGAACGAGTTCGAGCAGAACCTGCTGTTCGCCGTGACGACGCTCGCACTGGCCGCGACGCTCATCGTGTTCGTCTGGCAGTACATCCGCATGAATCGCCGCGACAAAGACGACTGACCGCCGGCTCCCCCGTTGCAACACGCCGGGCGAGCCCGCACTTCGCGACAGGCGAGCCCGGCTACTGCGGGGCGAGGCCGAGATCGTCGAGGTCGATCGCCGCGAGCCACTCGAGGCCCTCGGCCTCGACGGCAGCCTGGGCGCCGGTCTTGCGGTCCACGATCACGGCGACGGCGACGGGCTCGGCGCCCTCGCGGCGAAGCGCCTCGACCGCCTTCAGCGCCGACTGACCCGTGGTCGAGGTGTCTTCCACCACCACGACGCGCTTGCCCGCGACATCCGCCCCCTCGACCTGACGCCCGCGGCCGTGGTCCTTGGGCTCCTTGCGCACGACGAAGGCGTCGAGCGGGTGGTCGGTGCGCGCCGACTCGTGCATGACGGCGTTTGCGATGGGGTCTGCGCCGAGAGTGAGCCCGCCCACCGCCACGATGCCGTCGACGTCGCGGATCAGGTCGAGCATGATGCGCCCGATCGCGGGAGCCGCCCGGTGGTCGAGCGTGAGCTTGCGCATGTCGACGTAGTACGTGGCCTTCTTGCCGCTCGAGAGCGTGAAGTCGCCATGGAACACGGCCTCGCCTTGGATCAGCGCGATGAGCGCCTGACGGTCGGCTTCGAGTTCGGGCGTGGAGGCGGCGGTCATGGCTCAGAGTCTACGGATGACGCCGCCTGCCGACCGGTCCCCCTCGCTTTTCTGAATTCATCTGCGATCAGACGCCCGTCGACCTGTGGATAGCGCATCCGCGGGTCGCGTCGGGCCATAGCATTTCAGCCGGATCGTCGATCCGCACGTCCCGAACCCGTCTCCGGAGCTGCAACCATGTCTGTCACCACCCCTGCCGTCGAGGCACCGCCCGCACTGTCCCAGCCGCTCCACGGGGCGTCGATCGTCCAGGCGATCACGCGCTTCTTCAAGAAGTACGCCACCTTCTCCGGCCGCGCGAGCCGCAGCGAGTTCTGGTGGGCCTACCTGGCCTATGTCGTCGTCGGCGCCGTCATCTACATCCCCCTCAACGCCCTCGGCGTCACGAGCGTCACCATCACCGACGACCTCCAGGTCGTCTACGGGCCGGGCTTCTGGGCGGTGTGGACGATCAGCCTCATCGTGACCCTCGCCCTGATCGTGCCGTCGCTCGCGCTGACGTGGCGCCGACTGCACGACACGAACAAGTCGGGCGGGTTCTTCTTCCTCGCCTTCATCCCGTTCGTCGGCCCGATCATCCTGATCGTGCTGCTGGCGCTGGCGTCCGACCCTGCCGGGGCACGCTTCGACCGCTGAGTCGACGCCCACGAACGGCCGGCGCGGATTCCGCGTCGGCCGTTCGGCGTCCGCCCGGCGGTAACGTCGTCGCGTGGAGCATCTCGCGGGCGGATCCGGTGGCGTGTGGCGGGTCGACGACCCCGACCTCGGCCCGGTTGTGCATCGCCCCACGGGGCCTTGGACGCCGGCCGTGCACGACCTGCTCGCCTACCTCGCGTCGACGGGGCTTCGCGGCATCCCGACGGTGCACGGCTTCGATGCCGAGGGGCGAGAGGTGCTGTCGTTCGTCGACGGCGAGGCGCTCGACCCAGGAGTGCGCGAACCGACGGACGAGATGATCGCGGATGCCGCAGCGTGGCTGCGCCGCTACCACGACGCCGCGCGCGACTGGCGACCGGGGCCGCGAGTCTGGCGACAGACGCATCGCGAGCTCTGCTCCGACGAGCTCATCTGCCACAACGATCCCGGCACCTACAACTGGGTCATCCGCGACGGCCGGTTCGCCGGCGTCATCGACTGGGATCAGGCAGGTCCCGGCCGACCGATCGACGACCTCGCGTTCCTCTGCTGGACGGCGGCGCCGCTGTGCAGCCCGGCACCGGCCGACCACGTGGCGCGGCGGGTACGCCTCGCGGCGGACGCGTACGGCGGAGTCGACCCGGCGTCGCTGCTCGATGCCGTGGCACCTCGGCTGATGCGGTCGGTCGACCGTATCGCGGCGGGGATCGACCGCGGCGACCCCGGAATGCTGTCGCTGCGCGAACGCGGCGAGCCCGAGAACACCCGCCGCGCAGTCGACGCCATGCTCGCCCGGATGTCCGGCATCCGCAGCGCCCTGTGAGGCCGATCGGCGTCGGCCCCTCGCTCTAGGCTTGACCCCATGCGTTTGGCCACCTGGAACGTCAACTCCATCCGAGCCCGCGTCGACCGCATCGTCGACTTCGCGGTGCGTGAGAGCGTCGACGTGCTCGCGATGCAAGAGATCAAGTGCAAGGCCGACCAGTTCCCGTTCGACCGCTTCGAAGACGCCGGATACCACGTCGAGGCGCACGGCTTCTCGCAGTGGAACGGGGTCGCGATCGCGAGCCGCGAGCCGCTGAGCGACGTGGCGACGGCCTTCCCTGGCATGCCCGGCTTCGACAAGGACCATTGGGGAACGGATGTCGCCCCCGAGGCACGCGCGATCGGCGCCACGGTCGGCGGGGTACGCGTGTGGAGCCTGTACGTGCCCAACGGCCGCGCGCTCGGCGATCCGCACTACGACTACAAGCTCGACTGGCTCGCCGCGCTGACCGAGTATGCGAAAGACGCGCTCGTCCAGCAGCCCGACCTGCCGCTCGCCCTCGTCGGCGACTTCAACATCGCCCCGACGGACGCCGACAACGGCGACCCGACCGTCGTGCCGGGCTTCTCGACCCACGTATCCGACCTCGAGCGGCAGGCCTTCGCCGGCCTCCAGTCCGTCGGCATGACGGATGTCGTGCGCCCGCTGGTGCCGACCGGCTACACGTACTGGGACTACAAGCGCCTGCGCTTCCCCCGCAACGAAGGCATGCGCATCGATTTCGTGCTCGGTTCACCCGCGCTCGCCGACGCCGTCGCAGGCGCCGAGATCCACCGCAACGAGCGCAAGGGCGAACTGCCGAGCGACCACGTTCCTGTCGTGGTCGACCTCGACTTCACGAATGATGAAGACGACGACTTCGACCGCCCGATGATCTTCTGAGACCCGAAGAGGGCCCGGCGATTCCGCCGAGCCCCCTCTGGTCAGATCCTGGTCATAGGAACGTGGCGATCCAGTCCAGGTCGTCCGCGCGGTCGATGCGGTACACGCCGCCCGTGCCGCCACACGTGCTGTTCAAGCCGAACGACGTGACGCCCGCGAGGATCGTGGTGTCGCCGAGCAGGTTGGCCCCGCCCGAGTCTCCGAAGCAGGTGCCTCCCGTGTTGGCGTTGTTCGACAGCAGCAGCGATCCGTCACCCGTGAATCCCGTGTTGATCTGGATCAGCCGGGGGTGCGCGACCATGCGGGTCTTGAGCGCGCTCTCCTTCCACGCCGCCGCGTCGGGGAACGCCTTCTGCAGGCCGTAGCCGACCGACGTGAACGTGACGTTCTTCTTGCCCTTGTTCGCAGCGAGGGTGTCGAGCAGGTTGAGCGTGGGCAGCTGGGCGTACTCATCCAGCACCACAGGCTCGTCCAGCACGACGATGCCGAGGTCGTGCAGGTAGAAGGCATCCGGGTCGTACAGCGGGTGCGTGTACACCGTGCCCGACACCTCACCGTCTGTCGGGTACCCGAAGTCCGCCGGCACCGGCTCCAGGTCGCTCTGGAACCAGAGCTCGGCCGTCACAGCCGGATCATCCGTGCAGTGCCCTGCCGTGACGTACACGGTGGGCGAGATGAGCGTTCCACTGCATCTCCACAGCGGATTGCCATCCTCATCGATGGCGACCATCAGCCCGACGTACGGATGATCATCCCCATCCAGTTGGCCGTTCGTGACGGCGTTGGCGGGAGCCGCGCTCAAGGTGAGCAGGGCGAGAGCCGCAATTGTGGCGGCGAGCGCTTTGTGGCGCATATCGATACCCCTTCCCGGTCGATAGCGCGATCAAAGCACCCGCTCGGTGTTCCGACAAGGGGTTGTCCCCCTGCGGGACGAGGGGTACGCGTCGCCCACGAGGGCGACGGTCAGACCCCGCGACCGGGCTGCGTCATGTCGCCCGTCGACACCGCACCCGCCGACGCGTAGCGGAGCGTGACGGCTCCGGCGCTCCCCGCCTCGGGCGGTGCGACCAGGCGCATACGGCCGGGTTCGACGCCGTCGGGGAACACCTTCTTGCCCTGGCCGAGCACGACGGGGTACACCCAGAGCACGAGTTCGTCGAACAGCTGAGCGTTGATGAGCGTGTGCGCGAAGTCGATGCTGCCGATCACGTGGATCTCGCGATATCGGTCGCGCAGCGCGTCGACCTCGGCCAGCACGTCGTCGCCGAGCTGCGTCGAGCCCTCCCAGCCGAGCGTGGGCGTGCCTCGCGAGGCGACGTACTTCGGCACGCTGTTGAACTTCTGTGCGATGGGGTTGTCTTCGCCCTCGCCGTAGTGGGGCCAGTACGCCGCGAAGATGTCGTACGTGCGGCGGCCGAGCAGCAGCACATCAAGGCGTGAGATGCCCTCCATGATGTGGCGGCCGGCGACATCGTCGGCGAACGGTGCCTGCCACCCGCCGAACGGGAATCCTCCCGACGGGTCTTCATCGGGGCCGCCCGGCGCCTGAGCGACGCCGTCGAGCGTGGTGAACAGGTCGATGAGGATGCGGCCGCGGCCGGTGCTGTCGGTGGTCATTGCAGTGTCCCTTCGAGATGGCGAGGGGTGTCGATCGGTATGGAAAAGCTCGCGGCGAACCGCTCGAGCAGGGTGGCGTCGCCGAAGACCACGGCGATCACCTCCTGGTCGATCGCGGCGGCCGGTGTGAGTTCGCCCGAGATGAGGCGACGGATGCCGGGACCCGCGGCGAACACGAGATCGGGCTCGCCCGAGGTGTCGGTGAGCAGCGTCGGCGACCGCATGTCGACGGGCCTTCCCGCAGGGGCGACCTGCGCGATGCGCAGCTCTGCGCCGTCGACCCGCACGCGGAGCACGATGTCCCCCACGTGCAGCTCGTAGTCTGCGGGAGGCAGCGAGGCTGCGGCATCCGGCCGGAATGCCGTGCGGAGCGCCATCGTGAGCGAGTCCGGCGTCACGACATCGTCGATGCTGGGCTCACCCATCTGCTCGAAGCCCCAGCGCCCGAGCGCGAGCACGATCGGCTCGAGCTGCCGCCCGTACGGCGTGAGCTCGTACACGAGCCCGCAATGCAGGAGCGGGACGCGGCGCACGACGCCGCTCTCCTGCAGCTCTTTCAGCCGCGTGGAGAGGATGTTCGTCGGGATCTTGGGCAGTCCCTGCTTGAGGTCGGTGTAGCGGCGAGGGCCGACGAGCAGATCGCGGACGATGAGCACCGCCCAGCGCTCGCCGATCAGCTCGACGGCCGTCGTGACCCCGCAGTACTGTCCGTAGCTGCGGGAGGCCACGTCAGGCCTGGGCCTGCTCCGCCATGTACGCCTCGGGGCCCTTCGCTGCGGCCTCGGGGTCCATGTACATGAACTGGATGCCGTTGCCGTCGGGGTCGATGAGGTCGCGGCTGTACATGAAGCCGTAATCCTGAGGCTCACCCGGAGCCGTGCCGCCGTTGGCGACGCCGGCCTCGATGATCTTGTCGACGTCCTCGCGCGAGTCGCGGCTGATCGACAGCAGCACCTGCGCGTGCGTCTTCGGGTCGGCGAACTCCTTGTCGGTGAATGTCGAGAAGTAGTCCTTGGTCAGCACCATGAAGTAGATGTCGTCGCTCCACACGATGCATGCGGCGTTGTCGTCGGTGAAGAGCGGGTTCAGCCCGCAGCCGAGGGCCGCGTAGTAGGCCTTCGCGCGCTCGATGTCGTTCGTCGGGAGGTTGACGAAGATGTTGGTGGCCATTTCATGCTCCTTTGCGTCGGCTCCGGTTGTTGAGCTTGCAGGAGCAATACTTGCAAATAACAAGTTTGCTTGTCAATAACAAGTTCGACCGGTTTGGGCTGCGCTGTACGAGTCCGTAGCGTGGACCGAGGGGACGACGAGGAGAGTGCGATGCTGCAGCTGACGGGGATCACCAAGAGCTATGCGGGCCGCCGCGTGCTCGACGACGTCTCGTTCGTCGTGCAACCCGGGCGGCTCACCGGATTCGTCGGCGGAAACGGCGCCGGCAAGACGACCACCATGCGCATCGTGCTCGGAGTGCTCGCGAAGGACGGCGGGTCCGTCACGCTCGACGGCGCCGAGATCACCGCGGCGGACCGCCGGCGCTTCGGCTACATGCCGGAGGAGCGCGGGCTCTACCCGAAGATGAAGGTGCTCGAGCAGATCGTGTATCTCGCGCGACTGCACGGCTTCTCGAGAACGGATGCCGAGTCCCGCGCCCGCGCGCTGCTCGAGCAGCTCGGTCTCGGCGAGCGTCTGCGCGACAACGTCGAGACGCTGTCGCTCGGCAACCAGCAGCGGGCTCAGATCGCCGCCGCACTCGTTCACGACCCCGAGGTGCTGATCCTCGACGAGCCGTTCTCGGGCCTGGACCCGCTCGCGGTCGACGTCGTGGCGGGTGTGCTCCAGGCGAGAGCGGCTCAGGGCGCGGCCGTGCTGTTCTCGTCGCACCAGCTCGACGTCGTCGAACGACTGTGCGACGACCTCGTCATCATCGCGGCCGGCGAGATCCGCGCGGCGGGGTCGCGTGAGCAGCTGCGCGAGCAGCACTCCACGCGCCGGTTCGAGCTCATCTCGGCGACGAGTGCGGCGTGGCTCGGCCAGGAGCCCGGCATCCAGCTCGTCTCGCTCGACGGCGGATACGCCGTGTTCGACGCGGACAGCGACGAGAGCGCGCAGCGGGTGCTGCGCTCGGCCGTGGCGCACGGGGATGTCGCGAGCTTCGCACCCCAGCATCCGACCCTCGCCCAGATCTTCAAGGAGGTCATCCAGTGAGCGCCCCGGTCACCCAGGCGCCGACGATGGCGCAGAGCGTGTGGCTCGTCGCACAGCGCGAGATCGGCTCGAAGTTCCGCAGCAAGGCGTTCCTGATCTCGACGATCATCCTGTTCCTCGGCGCACTCGCGCTCGTGATCTGGGGCGGCATCCAAGCCGGCGCCACGAACGACACCCGCGTCGCGGTGACCGCGGACGCGCAGCAGTACGTGCACGACGTTCCGGGACTCGAGGTCACCGACGCGTCGGACCGCCCCGATGCCGAGTCGCTCGTCACGGCGGGAGACGTGGATGCCGCGATCGTCGGCGACCCCGATTCGCCGGTGGGCTTCGCCGTCATCGCCGACTCCGATGCGCCCACGTCGCTGATCCTGTCGCTCGCTCAGGTTCCGCCCGTGCACCTGCTGAACCCCGACACCACCGACGACGCGCTGCGCTACTTCGTCGCGATCGGCTTCGGGATCGTGTTCCTGCTCGCGGCGTCGCTGTTCGGCGGCACGATCGCACAGAGCGTCGTGGAAGAGAAGCAGACGCGCGTCGTCGAGCTGCTCATCTCGGCGATCCCCACGCGCACACTCCTCGCGGGCAAGGTCATCGGCAACACGATCCTCGCGATGGCGCAGATCCTGATCCTCGCGGCTATCGCCCTCGTCGGCCTCGCGATCACCGGTCAAGCCGCGGTGCTGGAAGGTCTCGGCGCGCCGATCGCGTGGTTCGCGGTGTTCTTCCTGTTCGGCTTCGTGCTGCTGGCGTCGCTGTTCGCCGCGGCGGCAGCCATGGTGTCGCGGCAGGAGGACATCGGATCCACGACGACGCCCCTCACGATGCTCGTGATGGCGCCCTACTTCCTGGTGATCTTCTTCAACGACAACCCCGTCGTGCTGGGGGTCATGTCGTACGTGCCGTTCTCCGCGCCGGTCGCCATGCCGGTGCGCGTCTTCCTCGGAGACGTGCAGTGGTGGGAGCCGCTCCTGTCGCTCGTCATCCTGATCGCGACGTGCGTCGCGGCCATCCTCGTCGGGGCACGCATCTACGAGAACTCACTGCTGCGGATGGGCGCGCGGGTGAAGCTTCGCGAGGCCCTCTCGGCCTGACCGCAAGCCCCTGACGACGTCAACGGGCGTGGACTACCGTGGCGCCATGGACGACTCCGAAACGGCCGACACGACGCTGTGCATCCTGGGAGCCTCGGGCGACCTGACATCGAGGCTCCTGCTTCCCGCGCTGGCGGAGCTGCTGACGGAGGACCCGCATCGTCGTGTGCGACTCATCGGGGCCGGCATGGACGACTGGGATGACGAGAAGTGGCGTGCCACCGTGGCGGCGGCGTTCGCCTCGGTGAAGGGCACCGGCCCGACCGTCGACTCGGTGCGGGACACCACGACCTATCGGCGCACCGACATCACGGATTCCGACGACTTCGCGGCGCTGCTGGCGGAATGCACGGGGCGCGTCGCACTGTATTTCGCGGTGCCGCCCGCGATCGCGGCGAAGGGCTGCCGGGCGCTCGAGGGCGTCGACCTCCCTGAGGGCCTCGTGCTCGCGCTCGAGAAGCCCTTCGGCAGCGACGAGGCGTCCGCACGGGAGCTCAACGACCAGCTGACGCGTCTCGTCCCCGAGCCGCAGGTCTACCGCATCGACCACTTCCTCGGCCGGTCGACGGTGCTCAACATCCTCGGGCTGAGGTTCGCGAACCGCGTGTTCGAACCCGTCTGGTCGAACGAGCACATCGACTCCGTCACGATCCGCTACGACGAGACGCTCGGCCTCGAGAGCCGCGCCGGCTACTACGACCACGCGGGCGCCATGATCGACATGATCCAGAGCCACCTGCTGCAGGTGCTGGCGATCGTCGCGATCGACCCGCCGGCGACCCTCGACGCCATCGACTTCCGCGACGCCAAGGCGGCGGCGCTGCGGGCGACGAAGGTATGGGGCGATGACGCCGTCGCGAACTCGCACCGTGCCCGATACGCCGCCGGATCCGTCGGCGAACGGCAACTGCCGAGCTACGCCGACGAAGAGGGCGTCGATCCCGCGCGTGAGACCGAGACCCTCGCCGAGGTCACGTTCGAAGTCGCCACCTCACGATGGGCCGGCGTGCCGTTCACGCTTCGCTCCGGCAAGGCCCTCGGAGAGAAGGTCAGTGAGATCGTCATGCGCTTCAAGTCGGTCTCGCACCTGCCGACCGGCTTCGAGGGATCGACAGGCCCCGCGGTTCTGCGGCTCTCGCTCGGACCCGACCGCATGTCGCTCGAGCTGAACCTCAACGGGCCGGGCGACCCGTTCCACCTCGACCGTGCCACGCTGGAGGCCGAGTTCGGCGAAGGCGAGCGCCGCGCCTACAGCGAGGTGATCGAGGGCATCCTCGACGGCGATCCGACCCTGTCGGTGCGCGGCGACACCGCCGAGGAGTGCTGGCGGATCGTGCAGCCCGTCGTGGACGCCTGGCGGAGCGGCTCGGTGCCGCTCGACGAGTACCCCGCGGGATCCGAGGGTCCGGCGACATGGCCGCCGCTCGACAGCGAGGGCGTGATCAGACCTGCCGATCGGCGGTGACCGCGGTCACGAGCCCGGGCCGCGCGGATTGTCGTCGGGGTGGAAGGCCGTGAAGAGCGAGTACGTCTCGCCGTCGGCATCCGGCTCGCGCTCTTTGAACTCGGTGACAAGGGCGTAGAGCCGCTCCTCGAGCTCGGTCTTGTGCTCGTCGTTGAGCTTGAGGCCGAGCCACGTGGTGTGCAGATCGTCGCCATCGAGCCGTTCGATCTGCTGCAGGAACGTCTCGACGAGCACGCGCGAACCGGGGGGCAGCGAGGTGCGCCACGACAGCCCGGTCGCGCGATAGGGGATCTCGCGGCTCCCCTGCGCGCCGGCGCGTTCCGGCTCGGGGCGGAGGTACCCGGTCTGCACCAGGGTGCGCACGTGGTGCAGCATCGTGCCGGGATTCACTCCGAGCAGTTCGGCGAGTTCCTTGTTCGTACGCGCCTCGAAGGCGCACAGGCGCAGCACCCGCAACCGCAGCGGCGAGCTGAGCGCACGCAGGCGCGCTTCGGCGTCGGGATCGTCGTCCCGCAGTTCGATGCGCTCCTCGGCGTCGGTCACGCCCCCAGGCTAACGGACTGATTGACAATCCTCAATCGGAGTTGCAGACTGATTGACATGTCCCAATCAGACGAGCCGACGACGGAAGTCGACTCCGCCGACATCGTCGCCGAAGCGCGGGCGGAGTCGACGACGGCGTCGACCGCGTCGCGCATCGAGGATTCGGCGGAGGCCGACCGGGCCACCCACGCTGCGACGCTCGAGGCACCGCACGCTCCGAAGGGGTCGCTGTGGCGCGACCGCAACTTCCTGACGATGTGGAGCGGCCAGGCGCTGAGCCAGTTCGGCATCCAAGTCACCGAACTCGCCCTGCCGGTGCTCGCGGTGCTCATCCTGAACGCGACGGAGTGGCAGATCGGCGTGCTCGGGGCCGCGCAGGTCGCCGCGTTCCTCATCGTCGGGCTCCCCGCCGGCGCGTGGATCGACCGCATGCGCAAGCGGCGGGTCATGATCTGGGCGGATGCCGTGCGCGCGGCCGCGCTCGCGGCACTGCCGGTGCTCGCCCTATTCGGTCACCTGCAGATGTGGCACATGTACGTGGTCGCGCTGATCATCGGCGTCGCGACGGTGTTCTTCGACGTGTCGAACCAGAGCTTCATCCCGTCGCTCGTGCGCACCGACCAGATCGGCGAGGCCAACGGCAAGCTCAGTGCCACCGAGCAGCTCTCGGGTCTCGCGGGCCCCGCCTTCGGCGGCTGGATCGTGAGCGTGCTGACGGCGCCCGCCGCGATCTTCGTCACGGTCGGCACGTACGTCGGGTCGTTCATCGCACTGCTGTTCACGCACGATCACGAGAAGCTGCGGCCCAAGGAGGAGCACGGCCCGCTGCTGCGCGAGATCGGCGAGGGTCTGCGCTGGGTGTTCGGCAACCCGCTCCTGCGCCGCATCGTGGGGACAACGGGCGTCGCGAACTTCTTCGGCCACATCTCCACGACACTGCTGCCGATCTTCGTCCTCCGGGAGCTCGGGCTCACGCCCGCCATGTTCGGGATCGTGTTCTCGCTGTCGGCGGTGGGCGGCCTGCTCGGAGCCGTCGCGACGCCGCGCATCGTCGCACGCATCGGCGAAGCGCGTGCCATCCCGATCAGCGCGATCGGCTTCTGCATCGTGCCGTTCTTCCTGCCCGCCATCTCGCTCGTGCCGGCGCTCGCGTTCCCCTTCCTCGTGGTGCAGGCCTTCCTCATGAGCTTCACGGTGCTGCTGTACAACATCACCCAGGTCACCTTCCGCCAGCGCATCACGCCGCCGCGGCTGCTCGGGCGCATGAACGCGTCGGTGCGCTTCGTGGTGTGGGGCGTCATGCCGATCTCCGCACTCCTCGCGGGCGCCCTCGGCACCTGGATCGGGGTCGTGCCGACGCTCTGGTTCGCCGCGATCGGGCAGCTGATGGCGTGCCTGTTCGTCGTGACCGGACCCTTCTGGTCGATGCGCGAACTGCCCGACGCGCACGCCGAGCACACGGCGTAGCCCTTCCCCGGTAGGGAATGTTTCCAGATCCATGCGGTTGAATAGATCGGGCCGACGGCGTCCCGGTAGAGATCGCTCAACCGCAAGGAGCCGAAATGTCCACCCTCATCACCCGCACCGCCGAGACCGACGCCCCCATCATCGACGTGCTCGCCGAGCGCTGGAGCACCCGCATCTTCGACCGCGATGCGGTCATCGACGAGGCCGCCCTCGCGAGCGCGCTCGAAGCCGCCCGCTGGGCACCCACGGCCGCGAACACGCAGGCCTGGCGCATGATCGTCGCGCGCCGCGGTTCCGCCGCACACGCCAAGGTGCTCGCCTCGCTCGCCGGCTTCAACAGCGCATGGGCAGGCGACGCGGCCGTGCTGGTCGTGTTCGTCGCCGAGACGAGCCGCGACGGCAAGCCCATGCTGTGGGCGCAGTACGACACCGGCCAGGTCGCCGCGCACTTCACCGTCCAGGCTCATGCCAACGGCCTGTCGACGCACCAGATGGGCGGCTTCGACCGCGACGCCATCGCGGAGGGCTTCGGCCTCGGCGAGGAGTTCACGCCGGTCACCGTCATGGCCGTCGGCGAGCTCGGCGACATCCGCGCGGCATCCGATGAACTGCAGGCGCGCGAGAACGCTCCGCGCGTGCGTCGCCCGATCGCCGAGTCGGTGCTGGTCGACGACTGATCCCCGAGGGTCAAGGGCGTGACGTGACGCCCACCCCCCGTCAGCCGTGCCTATGGTTGACCATGGCCGCGAGCATTCTGTCGATCGGGACCGCCGTCCCGCAGGCGCGGGTGTCGCAGTCGGCGGCGCGGGACGTGTTCGCGGCTCAGCCCGGGCTCAGCCGCATCGCGCGGCGGCTCATCCACGCCGCGTTCGACGCGTCGGCCATCGATCAGCGGCACACGGTTCTGTCCGACCTCGCCGCGTTCGCCGCGGGTGACTCCGCGGCCGGGCGGGTATCGATCTCGCCGACGGACGAGGGCGGCACGATCCTCGCTCCGTCGACCGGTGCGCGCAACGACGCGTACATCCGCCTTGCCCCGGCGCTGTTCGCCGAGGCGGCGGCCTCGGCGATGGCCGGAGCATCCGTCGCCCCCGACGAGGTCACGCACGTGGTGACCGTGTCGTGCACCGGCATGTTCGCACCCGGGCCGGACTTCCGCCTCGTGAAGGATCTCGGCCTGTCGCCGGCCGTCGAGCGATACCACATCGGGTTCATGGGGTGCGCCGCCGCCCTGCCCGGTCTGCGAGCGGCCGCCCGGATCTGCGCCGCTCAGCCGGATGCCGTCGTCCTGGTGGTGGCCGCGGAGCTGTGCACGCTGCACATCCGGTCGTCGGATGATCCGCAGCAGATCGTGGCGGCATCCGTCTTCGCCGACGGCGCCGCGGCCGCGGTCGTGTCCGCGCAGCCGCGCCACGACGGTCCTCGGCTCGCGCTGGACCGATTCGGGACCGTCCTCACCAGCGAGGGCGAGTCCGACATGGTGTGGACGATCGGCGACGAGGGTTTCGACATGGTGCTGACGGCAGAGGTGCCACGCATCATCGGCCGCGAGATCCGCGGGGCGGTCACCGACTTCCTGGGGCCGGACGAGCCCGCCGTCTGGGCCGTGCACCCAGGCGGGCGCAGCGTGCTGGATCGGGTGGAGTCAGGACTCGAGCTCGATCCGAGCGCGCTCGAGGCCTCCCGCTCGGTGCTCCGCACGCACGGCAACATGTCGAGTGCGACGATCCTGTTCATCCTGCGCGACCTGCTGAACGACGAGCGGCTCACCGGCGGCTCCCGGGTCCTGGCGCTGGCGTTCGGTCCGGGGCTCACGGTGGAGTCGGCGCTCATCACGCGCGACGCGGCGGGGTCGTGAGCGCCGACGTCGTCAATCTCGACCTGCGCGACACGACGGTCGAGGAGTTGATGGACGATCCGGCGTGTGATGCCGACCGCCTCGCCGCGACCCTCCGCCGCTTCCGCATCGTCAATCGCCTCTTCAGCGGGTGGGGCGCGCTCTACCGATCAGATGTAGGCCCGTTCCTGGCCTCACTCGGCCGACCCGCGCGCGTGCTCGACCTCGGCTGTGGAGGCGGCGATCTGGTGGTGCGCCTCTCGGCCGCAGCGGCGAACGATGGACTCGACGTCCGCTGGGTCGGAACCGATCCCGACGATCGGGCGATCGTCATTGCCGCACCGAAGACGACAGACCGTCTCCAGTTCCGCCGAACGGATGCCGCGACCCTTCGCGCCGAGGGAGAGCGCTTCGACCTCGTGCTGTCGAACCATGTGATCCATCACCTCACCTCGGACGAACTCGCCGTGTTCGCCGACGATTCGCTCGCCCTGTCGAGCGGAATCGTCGTGCACTCCGACATCCGTCGCAGTCGGGCGGCGTACCTGCTGTACGCGATCGGGATCACCCCGTTCGCGCCGGGGACGTTCCTGCGGACGGATGGCCTGCGTTCCATTCGGCGGAGCTACCACGCGGACGAGCTCGCGATCACGCTTGGCGAGCCATGGACCGTGGACAGCCGGCCCCCGTTCCGGGTGGTGGCGCGGGGGTGGGGTCATGGCTGACATCGTCGTGGTCGGGGCCGGTCCGGTCGGCACGCTGCTCGCCGCCGAGCTCACCCGACGGGGCGTCGAGGTCGATCTGCTCGAACGCCGGGTGGATGCCGGTGAGGGCACGCGTGCGATCGGCGTGCATTCCCCCGTGCTCGCGGCCCTCGAGGCATCGGGCGCGACCGAGCGGCTCCTCGGCGAGGCTGTGCGCGTGTCACGGGGTGAAGCGCGTTCGCGCGGACGTCTGCTCGGCGCGGTGCGGTTCGACCGCCTGAACCGGCGGTTCCCGTTCGTGGCCACGCTCCCCCAGTCCGCGACCGAGCGGGCGCTCGGCGCCGGCAGTCCCCCGGCCAGGCGCGGCGTCATGGTCGCGGGTGTGGACGTCGGAGAGCACAGCATCACCCTGTCGCTCGCCGACCGGTCCCCGCTCCGCGCGCCGATCGTGGTCGTGGCGGGCGGCTGGCGAGCGCGCCCCCTGGTGTACCGGCCAGAGGCTCTGCGCGTGCGCCGGTACGGCGACCGGTATCTTATGGCGGATGTCGCGACCGATCATGACGGATCCGTCGCCGTCGTCAACATCGACGGCTCAGGCGTGCTCGAGTCGTTCCCGCTGCCTGATGGCCGGCGGCGGTTCGTCGCGTGGGATGGCCGCGCTGACGACACTGCCGTCGAGGCGCGCACGGAGCGACTCCGCAGCGCGCTGCGGTCGCGGGGCGAAGCCGTCGCCGCAGCGCAGGTCGTGTCCGCGACGGCATTCGAGGTGCGGCGGGCGGTGGCCCCGGCGCTTCGTCGCGGCCGTCTCTTCGTGATCGGCGATGCCGCCCACGAGGTCAGTCCCATCGGCGGCCAGGGGATGAACCTCGGGCTGCTGGACGCCGCCACTCTGGCACCGCTGCTCGCCTCCTGGGTGAGGACCGGCGCCGCTCCCGAGGTCGCTCTCGCGCAGTGGGAGCGACGACGCGTGGCATCCGCGCGGACCGCCGCCCGGCTCGCGACGCTCAATACCGCTCTCGGACGCCCGCTGCCCTCCGCGGCGAACGCGCTCCGCAGCGCGGGCCTGCGCGCCGCCCTGCTCCCCCCGGGCGCGCGCTTCCTCGCCCACGCCTACGCCGGGAAAG
>JADMIO010690392.1_pt1 | contig 22630 bp, 19 predicted proteins | sample 8958161 | NCBI WGS metagenome assembly JADMIO01 (sample SAMN16585339, study PRJNA669376) | soil metagenome | isolation source: Crop rotation soil | place: USA: Cullars Rotation, Alabama | collected 2011 | reverse complement strand
CGTAATACGCGCGACCGGTACCGCCACGAATCCGCAGACCATGGCCATGCCGCGCCCAGCCATAATAGGCCGCGCCCCGCGCCACCGCCAGGTCGAGCTCCGCGCCCGCCAGTTCCTTCACTCCTGCGCCCCCGTCGGACTTCAACCAGCGATTGAGCACATCGAGCACGCGCTGCTTCAGCACGCCGGATTTGAAAACGCCGCCGTTGAAAAGAACCGCGGTGGGATGAACGAAACTTCGTCCCGTGATCTTCACGGGCTGGTCGTGAGCGGTTGCGAGCGCCCGCGCCTGTCGCGCGAGGAATGCCGCCAAATGGCGCGTCACTCCGGCGTCCTGGGCGTACGGCAGCCCGATTTGCGCGAGCCCCGTCCGGCGCGTCATCTGTGGCCCGTCGGTGACCGCCACGTCGGGAAAGAACCCGTCGGTCAAGACGCGCGTCAGCTCATCGCGGGTCAGCTCCGCCTTGATGGTTCCGCCGATCAGCGAGGAACCACGGCCCGGAATGACGAGCGGCGAACGCGAAATCTTGGGGCTCGCGAACATCGTCTCCTTGGCTTGCCGGCAGGCAAACGTCAGCGCGTTGAACTGCCACGCATCGAGCTTCCGGCCCTCGCCCGCCAGCCGCTGGCTCACGGCATGGGCGAGCGCGAGATCCATGTTATCGCCGCCCAGCAGGATGTGATCGCCCACGGCGATCCGCGTCAGCTGCACCTCGCCGTCCCGGTCGGTCACGGCGATCAGGGAAAAATCGCTCGTGCCGCCGCCGACGTCGACCACGAGAATGACGTCGCCCGGCCGCACTTGTTTGCGGAAGCGTTCGCCCATCTGCTCGATCCACGCATAAAAGGCCGCCTGCGGTTCCTCCAGCAAGGTGAGGTTCGCGAGACCGGCCTGCTGCGCGGCCAAGAGCGTGAGTTCGCGCGCCGAGGCATCGAACGACGCCGGCACCGTCAGGACGATTTCCTGCCGGGCAAACGGCGTATCAGGAAACTGGTGATCCCAAGCCGAGCGCACATGGGCGAGATAATGGCGCGACGCGTCGACCGGCGAGATCCTGGGCCCGTCGGGCGGCGCCGGCCAGGGCAGGATCGCGCTCTGCCGATCGACACCCGGGTGGCTCAGCCAGCTCTTGGCCGACGAGACGAGCCGCGCCGGGACCTTGCTGCCGTGTGCGCGGGCGAATTCGCCGACGATGAAGCCATTGGGGGCTTGATCCCACGGCAGGGCGAGACCCGCGGCCGGGAATTCCTGCGCGTTGGGGAGATAAAGAAACGACGGCAGCAGCGGGCGGCCCTCCACGGTGCCCAGGGCGGTGATTTGCGGGATGGCCAGCGTCGGCTGGTCACTGCCGCGGGGCCCGGTCCGATCCAGCTCGAAATACGAGACGGCGGAATTTGTGGTGCCAAGATCGATACCGATGGAATAGCGGGACATGTGCGTGGAGTGGTGCAGCGCTCGGGCGGACCGGGAGCGGGCATCGCGCCCGCCGTGCGGACGCCGGAAACCGCCCGCACCTCGGGATCAGAGTTCAACCTCCGCGGGAGCGATGACCCGCGGGTCCAGCTTCGACGCCAACGCCGGGAGCCGCACGGAGGTCGCGATCCATCCGTGATGTTTCAACGCGCCGCGGAACGGCGGCTGGCCGGCCACGTTGCCCGTCAGCCGGATTCGTTCGGCGTTGAACCCCGCGGGCACGGTCACGTTGGCGCCTTCCGCCTCGGGAAGCACGGCTTCGAGCGTCAAGTATTGCTGGAGGACCTTGCGGCTCCCCGCGTGGACCACGCGGGCCGCGCCACCAATCTCGGCGTCGGAAAACCCGCTGACATCCTCCTGCAGGAAATCCACCAGCCGGCCTTCGCGTTGCAGCAATCCCAACACCGCCAGCCCGGCCGCATGGATCTGCTCCGGCGGCCGCTCGAGCACCGCATCGGCGGCGACTGCAGCGGGTATTTCAAGGCGGGCGACCTGCCCGGCCAGCGATGCATCGCCCAGCACGCGAAGCGCGAGCTTGAGCCGGGTGAAGAAGGACGGAGCGGTGGTCGACGTTGCCATAAATGCCAGCGATACAAGCAGGCTCCGGACGTAGATTCAACGCCGCGACCTTGGCAAATGCCGGAGCGGAAAAGGTGCGCGCTTCGTCCCGCGAACCGGAGCGGGGCATTCCGCCTTTTGGCCGCGATTGCGACCCTCCGCCGCCGGGTCGATCCTTCCGGTTGCGCTGTCCGGCATACGGCTGCACCGTTGCTCGTCTCGATGGCATTTCCAATTTTGCAACGTCTCAGTGCGGGTGCGTTCTCCCGCGCCCGCGGGCATTTGGCGCGGATCGGCGAATGGATCCAGGAGCGGCCGCGACTGGCGCCGTGGTTCTATCCGCGCCAGGAACGCTCACCCGAGGCGGATTATCGCCGGTACAATGGCCGCATGTTTGCCGGTTTTCACGAACAGGAACGAATGCTGGCCGACCAACCGCGGATGGCGTTCTACCAGGCGGCGATCGCGCGCCATATTCAGCCGGGCGACCGCGTGATCGATCTGGGTACCGGGACAGGCATTCTTGCCGCGTTGGCGGCCCGCCGCGGCGCGGCGCACGTTTACGCCATCGATCATTCGGCGATCCTGCGGCACGCGACCACGCTGGCCGCCGCCAATCGGATCGAAAACGTCGAATTCATTGCCACCCACAGCACGGAATTCAGCGTGGATGCGCCGGTCGACGTGATCGTCCACGAACAGATGGGCGATTGCCTTTTCGACGAAGCGATGGTGGCGAATGTCACCGATCTCCGCGATCGCCTGCTCAAGCCCGGCGGATTGATTCTGCCGAGCATCTTCGAATTCTATTGCGAGCCGCTCAAGGTGAACGACCGCCGGTTCGTGCCCTTCATCTGGGATTTGAACGTCCACGGCTACGACTACGCGAGCCTCGAGCGTCACCGGCCGCAGGAGCCGGGGTACTACCACCTTGTCAGCAGCGACCTGAATCTGGTCGACCACTTTCTGGGCGAGCCGGAGCCCGTGCTCGCGATTGATTTGCACACGTTGAACGAAGCGGAGATGCCCCACGAAATCAGGTTCACCCGCACGGTAGTGAACGCCGGCCGGTTCGACGGCTATGCGGTTTTCTTTCGCGCGCGGGTCGACGACGACCTGCAGCTGAGCTCGAGCCCGCTGGACTTGGGGCGCGCGCCGCATTGGGGATTTCGGATCCTGCGCACGGAGCGCGATGATTTTGCCGTTGGCGATCAGATCGACGTCCGACTCACCGTCGGCCGGTGGCCCGATTTGGATTCATGGCGCTGGAGCCATGTGAAGCGAAGCGCATCCCTGCTGGGAGAACGGTCCAAGGCAGGGCCCTGATTTTTGGCTGCGGGCTTCGGGCGCGAAAACATTCGCGCTCTCCCAAGCCATCGCCACCCCAAGCCTTACTCGCAGAAACGAATCTCCACGTCGCGTGAACGGTGACGCCGGCGCGATCGCGACGGCTCCTCCCAGCTGGCGACGAGCGCATTGAGATAGGCGAGCTGACGCTCGAGGAAGACGATATCGTGACGGAAATTCATTTCGGTGCGTCGGTGGAGCTGCGCTCTTTTTTTCACCGCCAGCGTGAATCGCCACGCCGGCGAATCGCGATAGCGGCGTAATTTGTGTTCAACATCACGCCGCGCCGCGTGAAGTTCCTGGATCGCCGCCAACAGCCGGCTCAACGGCGAGCCGGCCGTCAGGACATCATGCGCGGCGTCCCATTCGACCTCGAGCCGCGCCAACCAATCGGCATCGCCGGCGGCCCAGGCTTGCTGCACTTCATGCCAGAGGCGCTGGCGCGTTGCGGTCCATTCGCCGCCTCGATCGGGATGCAGGCGCTGGACCAGCCGGCGGTAGACGTCCCGCGCAGTGGCGTTTGGCCGTGATCGGGCTGCGGCTCGCCTCGGCTCGAATGTTTGTTCCCACGCTCGGTCCGATTCCGCGCCGAAGTCGTTTTCGTCCTGAAAAAAATCATCCTCCGAACCGAATTCTTCGTCGCGGAATGGATTGCCCGCAGTGCTCTCCTCGCGCTCAAACAGCTCAGGGTTGGCTTCGCGTTCCTGCTGCTCCCGCCAGATTTTGCGCGCCGATCGGCCGGTGTATTCCGCCATGGCCTGCACCATCTGGACCTTCTGACCTTTCGCGAAGACTTGCTCGTGCAATTCGCGCAGCCGGGTGACGAAGGTGGGAAACGTGCGATGCAGCCACTCATCGTAGGCCGGGCGATCGACTTCCTCGTGTCGATGCAGGTCGCGCGCGGCCTGTTCCTGCCGCTTGCGCGCCGCCTGCAGTTCGGTCCATGCGGCGTTTTTCCATGGCCGGTCGTCGATCACCAGCAGCGCATGGCGCGCCGTCGATTGGACGGCGGCTCTTGGTCGCGACGGGCGCTTGGGCGCAGGTTTGCGGCTCGCGGGCATTGAAACGCGGAAGAAAGCACGGACCGCGCGGAGCGCCAGCCTGCCCTGGAAAAAATTTCACGAACCCGATTACGGAACTTCGTAAACTTCGACGATTGCGAGTCCGCTGGTGCCATTCACTCCGCTGGCTTGCGCCGTATAATCGCCGGGCGCGAGGGTGACGAGGAGCATGGCGTCCCGACTGGCCGGGTCGTTGATCGGAAAAGCACCGACACCGGCAGACGCCGCGATTAGTTGCGACTCGCCGCCCCAGTTGTCGTTGGAAGCGATCATGGTCTGCGCGCGAAACAAATCGAGTTTCGGATCCGCCATCAAGCCCGTCAGGCCGAAGGCGGCGAGTCCGGGTCCAATGACTCGAACCAGCACCGTCCTCGCGGTGGTGCCGCCAATCACAAACCCGGCAATCAACGGGCTTCCGGTGGGAATCTGCTTTCGCACCGACATGTTGATCAGTCGGGGAGTGGTCGCGCTGAACGTCCCGCCCGCCGTAGCGTCGTAAAGCTCTGCAATCAGCGTTCCCGTTGCGCCGCCCACGCCGCTGAACTGCATCGTGTAATCACGTGCCGGGGTGGCCGCGTTATAGACGACGGCGTCCCGTGACGTCGCGCCCGCCAGTGGAAACGCACCGACCCGCGTGAAAATCGTGCTGAGCGTTGCGTCTCCGCCCCAGTTGTCATTGGTCGCAAACGTGGCGGCCCCCGCAAACACGTCCAGTTTCGGATCCGCGATCGCGTCGGTGATGCCAAACTGGGAGAGCGAGGGGCCAATGCCGCGAACGAGCAGCGGCTTGCTGCCCGTCGTGCCCCCGCCGCCGAGCACGGTCCCCACGATGAAGAACGGGTCGGTCGCGGTCACGTTCGTGCGAATGGAAAGATTGATCAGGTGCCCCACGTCGGCCGCGGCGGCGTTGACGACCGTCAGGACAACGCTGGAGCTGCTGGCCGTGCCGGAACTGTTCGTGGCCGTCACGGCGTAGGCACCGGCCGCTGCCAGCCCGGTGCCGCCCAGCACCAGCAGCCGGTTGGTGGCGCCGGCCAGGGGCGTGCCGTCGCGACTCCACTGATACAGCGGGGCGTTGGTGGCGCTGGCCGCGAAGACGACCGTGCTGCCGGCGGCGATCGTTTGGGCGGCCGGTTGCGCGGTAAAGGCCGGCGCGCTCGATCCGTTGATTGTCAGCGTCGCACTCACGCTCGTGACCGTGCCGACCGCATTGCTTGCCGTGACCGCGTAGGCCCCGGCATCACCCGCTTGCGCGTTGTCGAGCGTGAGCGACGCGCTCGTCGCCCCGGGAATCGGCTGGCCGTTTTTCGTCCACTGCAGCGTGGGGGCCGGGCTGCCCATCACGACGGCGGTAAATGTCGCCGTCTGGCCGGCGGTGACGCCCCGGCTCGCCGGTTGCGTGGTGACGTTGGGCAGCGTACTGGTGCCGGGCAGCGACACGCGATAGGCCAGGACCATGGTGTCGATGTTGAGGCCCGCCTTGTACGACAAACCGTCCTGAATCCCATTGGTCGTGGAGAAGTCGTTGTCATTGCCCACGAGCAGGAAAAAATCGTCGGGCGCGGCCGGATCGAGCGCCGGGACGAGCGCGAGGCTCTCCCACTTTTCGGCGAGGGTATCCGAGTTTTCGTTCGAGCTGTTGTTCAGGTCAAACTTCGCGAGCTGCGAATTGTCATTGATGTCGATGAGCACGCCGGACGCCGCCGGGGTGATGGCGCTCGAGAGGTTCCCGTTCGGTGCCGCGGGCGTGTTCGGATTGTCGAAGGCCGTCCCCGCGATATTGGTCGCACTGGCAATATCGTACACCAGGACGGCGCGATAGAGCGATCGCGACGAGTCGCCGCCGCGGCCGTTGCCATCGCGCACCAGCACCAGGAAATGGCGACGACTCAGCGTTACGAGGTCGCCGACGGATGCGACCTGCTGCGTTCCGTTCAGGGTGTAGATCGGCAGCGGCAGGATCCATTCCCCGGTCAAGATCGGCGCGGCCGGATTCGCGATATCATACTCGAGCAGACGTGTGTAGCGACGGGTGCTGTTGCCGCCGGCACCTCCATCCTGGCGCGTCGCGGATTGAAGCAACGCGTAGAGCGTCCGGCCGTCGGCGGAGACGCTCAGGCCCTCCAGACCCTGACTGTTTTCCCGACCCGCGTCGGGTCCGCTCGGATTGGGCGCCGGCTGTCCGGCCGCAGGGCTGTCCGACGAGAAGGAGTCCTGGGCGTTGCGCTTGGGAACGAGCGCCTCGGGCGGGCGGACCGCACCCAGCAGGGTACCGCTGGCGGCGAAGCGGTAGAGATAGGGGCCGTATTCATCGCTGACGAAAAAAGTGCCGTCGGGCAGCAGCGCGAGACCCTCCGCGTCGATCGCGATGCGGCTGTTGAACGCCTGGGGCAACCGCGGAAAACCGGGGCGCGTGGCCGCTCCCGTGGCCGTCGGATCAAGCGAGGTGAGCGGCGTGCCGTTGGCTTCAACGAGCAGCGTCGTTTCCGCCAGCGAAAAATCCAACTGGTCCTGCTTGGAGGAACCGTTGGGGTCGGGCTTGAACGTCAGCGTGAATCGATGGCGGCGCGGCCGGTAGTTCGTCGTGACGCCGGACTTGACGTAGCCGCGATCGGGCTGGGTGTAGAGCGTGCCGGTGTAGGAGCCACTGGCATTCCGCTGCCACGTACGAGCGTCCACCACGAGCCCGGAAAGCGAGCCGAAGGTCTCGTTCTGCTTGTCGTGCTTGTCGGCATCGATCCGGCCGACACCGACGAGCCCTTTTTGGGCGAACGTGAGGCCGCCCAGCGTGACGGACTGCGCGAGAGTGGAATGAAAGGCGGTTGCGGCGCTAACGCAGATTATTGCCACAAGTCCGCGCGGGCGACGGGGCATGAGGCCCGTGTTATTGGCGCGCGGTTGCACAAGTCGAATCGATTTCCGCAAACTATTTTGCGGTTGCGACAATAGGGCGCTCGCGAATCATCGCGCGCGGATGTCGATCGACCGCGCCCAACGCCAGCGACGCGAAATCAAATACATGATCCGGGAGGAGCAGGCTCTCGCCGTCCGGGCGTATCTGAGCAGCTATCTGGAGCCGGATGAATTTGCGGTCGGCAAGCCCGACAATTCGTACAGCGTGCACACGCTATATCTGGATTCGAACAAACTGTTCACATTTCGCGCGGCCAACGATGGCGACCGCAATCGGTTCAAGCTGCGGATTCGCTACTACGACGACAATCCCGAGTCGCCGGTGTTCTTCGAGATCAAGCGGCGGATCAACGAGGGCATCGTGAAACAGCGCGCGCGCGTCCGCCGCGAGGCCGTGAATTCACTGCTGGTGGGCGAGACGCCCGCACCGGAACATCTGTTCGCGTGGCATCCGCAGCACTGGGCGGACCTGGTGGATTTCTGGGCGCTGGCCGAGCGATTGCAGGCCGCGCCCAAGGCGCACAATGCGTATTTGCGTGAGGCGTACGTGAACGCCGGTCATGCCACGGTGCGCGTGACGCTCGACCGCGCCATCCGGATCGGCCCGGAATTCGGCGGCGAGTTGGGCACCGAAATCGATGATGGCACGGAAGTTTTTCCCAACGCGGTGGTGCTCGAGCTCAAGTTCACGGACCGCATGCCGACCTGGTTGATCGAGATGGTTCGCGGTTTCGATCTGAAGAGCACCGGTGCGGCCAAATATGTCCAGGGGGTCCATCTGCTCGGCGAACAACGGGTAGCGCGCCGGCGCGTCGGCTTCGAGTGGGGCCACGCCGTCACCTCCGTGGCGACGAGCGCTCCCTGGCTCGATGCCTCCGCCGCCATTCGCGGTGCCTTGGGGCCCAATCGACAATGAATGCTCTTTTCGAAGGCGACCACGCGTCCGCCCCCACCAGTTTTCAAGCGTTGGTCATCGCGCTCGTCCTGGCCTACCTGTTCGGTCAGTTGATCGCGTGGGTTTATGTTTTCACCCACTCCGGGGTATCCTACTCGCGCTCCTTCGTCGTGTCGCTGATCGTGCTGCCGGTGCTCGTGGCGCTGGTGCTGATGGTAATGTCGAATAATCTCATCACCGCCTTCGGCTTGATTGCGGTCTTCGCGGTGGTCCGATTCCGCAACGTCCTGCGCGACACGCTCGACACGTGTTATGTCCTCGCCGTGATCATCCTCGGCACCGCCTGCGGGACGCAGAAATTCTCGTCCGCAATCGTGGGCGGGATCGCGGTGGCCGGGCTGTTTGTATTTCTGTGGATGACCGCGTCCGGCACGCGGCACCGCTTTGATTTGATTCTCAATCTCCGCTGGACGCGACCGGCGTCGGAGCTGACCGCCGTCGGGCATTTGCTCCAACGCCACAGTCTTCGCGTGCATGTGGCCAACCAGCATTTTGGCAAGGGCACCGAGGCGGCGAATCTTTCGTATCGGGTGCTCCTCCGCGACCCGTCGCGAGCGGCCGAGTTGCTGACCGAGCTTTCCGAACTCCCGGGAGTGGATCGGGTGTCGAGCGTGCAGGCGGCGGACGAATCAGAGATCTAGCGCCATGGACTCTCGGATTCTCACCCCCATCCCAACGCCGCCAGCGCAACGCTGGCGTGAAGTCCGGCTGCTCTATCTTCCCCGGGCGTTGTTTCTCTGTGGCGTGGTGCTGGTCGCGTGGATGTGGCGGCAGGCGGTTGCGCCCTCGTCGCTCGTCGCGGAGGCCGAAGCCGTCGGCTCGGAGCTGCGCACCACCCAGGACGGCGTGCTCGCCAACCTCAAGGTCACGTTGCACCAGCATGTGCGTGCCGGGGAAACCGTGGGCTACGTCGTGGCGGCGAACTCGCGGCTGCTCGATGCGACGCTGGCGGTGATTCGGGCCGAGGTCGGGATGCTGAATGCCACCATGCAGGGGGCGACGGATCGGCAGCGGGTGGCGCTCGAATTCGAGCGGCTCCAGCTGGACTGGATGAACCACCGCGTTGAACGTGCCGCGCTCCAGGGCAAGCTGCAACAGGCGGAGATCGATCTCTCGCGGGCCGAGCCTTTGCATCGCAGCGGCCTGATCACCGAGGAAAATTACGAGCAGTTGAAGATCGCCCGCGACATGCTTGTCAAACAGGTGGACGAAAAGAACAAACTGATCGCGCGCCTCCAGCCCATCTTGCCCACGATGTCCGTTTCCGACACCAAGGCGGCGGAACTTTCCGGAGAATCGGCGCTGGCGGCGGCGGTCAAGGTCCAGGACGCCAAGCTCAAGCTGGCCGAGGAACAGCTTGCGCCGGTACCTCTGATCGCGCCGATTGACGGCGTCGTCGCACTTGTGCTGCGTCGGCCCGGCGAGGCAGTGCGGGCGGGTGAACCGATACTGCGGTTGACCGCGACCAAGCCGGAGCGGCTGGCCGGTTATCTGCGACAACCCCTTTCCTTCGAACCCAAGCGCGGGATGTCCGCGGAAATCCGGACGCGCGGCCTCACCCCGAAAACCGCCGCTACCAAGATTACGGAGATTGGCACTGCGCTCGAACCGATTTCGCCGGGCATGCTGACGGCCATGCGGCTGCCGACGGCACCGGCGCCGGAAACCGCGTTACGGATTGAGTTCGCGTTGCCGACCGGACTCGAGCTGCGGCCCGGCGAACACGTCGACGTTTTCCTGCGGTAAAGCCCCGTCCCGACGAAAAAGGGCGGATAGGACAAAGCTGCCCCGCGAGAGTGAACTGTGCGGCTACTGCACCTCGTAAATCTCGAGGAGAATGACTCCCTCGGCGGCCTTGCCCGTTATCTGCGCGGTGTAGGCGCCTTCCGGCAACGTCACGAGCAATGCGGCGTCACGGCTGTTATCCGGCAGCGGAAACGCCCCGACGGTGCGCGACGCCGCGGCGACCTCCGCCGCTGTCGCGGCGTTGCCGATACGCGTCCCCCAGTCATCGTTGGTCGCCACCCGCGTCGCACCGCTGAACACGTCCAGCAACGGATCGTCCAGCGCGGTCGTGACCCCGAACGACGCGAGCGTCGGGCCAATCGCCCGCACGAGCAGCCGTTTGGGCCCGGGACCGCGCACCACGACACCGCCGATCAGCAGGGCTTCGCCGGCCCGGACGACGCCGCGGGTGGAAAGATTGATCGTTCGGCCAATCGCAGCATCGACTTCGTAGATTTCGGCCAGGCCCACCCCGGTCGCGTTGTTGGCACTGGAAATCTGCAGCGTGTATTGGCCGTAGGGCAGCCGGGCCAGCAACGCCGCGTCGGAACTGCCCTTGGCGAATGGAAATGCGCCCACGGCTTTCGTGATGTCGGGGATGTCACTCGCATCGGGGCCGTTTTCCCAGCCACTGTTGGAAGCAAGCTCGCGGCCGTTTGCGTCGAGAATGCGTAGGACGGGCTGGTTGAGCGCGCCGCTCACGCCGAAGCCGGTCAGGGCCGGGCCCACGGCGCGCGCGAGATACTGTTTGCCCGCGGTGTCGTTCACGACCACGCCGGTGATCAGGACGCTTTCACCGGTGCCGACGAAGCCGCGACTCGAAAGGTTGGCCAGTCGGGGCCGCGGGTTCAGGGGGAGCGATTTCGATCCTCCAACCGCTGAACTCCACGCACTCGACGGAATGGTGTTGGCATTGAATTCGAGACGGTAGCTGCGTGCCTGGAGTTCCGTCGTATCCGGAACGGTGATGGGCGTGGACGAAAGTCGAGCGCTATTGGCGAGGCCGCCGCCAAAGGCGCGCGGATCCGTGCCGTCCGTCGTGTAGGCGAGCTGGCTGCCCGCGGCGGGCGTGATCGTCATCACCCCGGTCGTGGTCACGAGGGTGGGCGGCGCGATGAACTGAAGATCAATCCATCCGACGCGCTGGGTCAGCCAGGATTTCATGTTGTCGATTTCACCCTGCCAGCCATTCGGAAACCCGCTTTTGTCATCGGGCCAGCGCGCGGCATCGCGCGCCGCTGCTGCCGGCCCCACCTGCGCGGCGAGCGAATCGACCAGCGCGGTAAGGTTGGCGGTCGCGAATTCATTTCGCCGCAGCGTCTGCCAGCGGTCGATCCACTCCTGCACAAATTCCGGATCCTGCGCGAGCATACCCCACCAGCCGTAATTCCAGAAATCGGTCGCGTCAGCCGCTCCGCTCCACACGTCCGGATGATCCGTTCGCGGATCGCCGCCGTCCATCGCGCGATCGTAGTCCCACGCGGGTCCCGCCACGATCCGGCCACCGCGATCCTTGGTGAAATAGGTGCTGCGGACAAACGCGTCCGCGTTCATCGCGAGCACGTTGAGAATATGGCTGTCGACCCAGGAGGATCGATCGAGGTAGTCGAGATGCGTGCGCTGCCGCCAGCCACCGTTCAGATCGGAGGTCAACGCGTCATCCAGCGCCTGCACGTAACCGCGAATGTAGTCGCGTTGCGCCTGCGGAAGGTCAGCCCCTTTGGGCTGGTTCACCACGATGGCGGATGGCGCATCCGGAAAATTGCGCGTCAGCTGGAAGCTGAATTCGTCGGGATCAGGCACGTCGTATTTCAGGACGTACCCGCCGGTGATTTTCTTTGCCCCCACGTCGCTGGGCTCGATCTCCGCGATATCGATTCGTTTTGGATCCACGCGCAACGCATCGGTCAGAATGTAGACGCCGGCGTAGTCGCTCATGTCCAGATCGCCGCCATTGGCGTTGAAGAACAATTCGACCAGCTGGGTGCGCGGAGCCCAGCGTCCGATCCGGTTGCTCAACGCGTAAATGAACGCGTTATGAATATAGGTGAGATCCCAGGTCCAGGGCCCGATGAGCGACCAGCGATCGAAGGAGGGCAATCCATAGAGCGGGAGTGGATTATCGTGCCCGGAGGTGTCCTGCAGCCGTACGGTATAGCTCTTTTTGGGAAAGTCGGCCGACGAAGCCCCTCGTACGTTCGTGGTCAGGTAGCTGGCCGCCGACGGCGTACCGGTCAGCGTGGTGTTTCCCGTGGCCGGCCGATTCCAGGTATAAAACCATCCCGGATGTTCCAGATTGTCCTTCACCAGCGGACCGCTGCCGTGCGTGTCGATGACCATCAAGGGAAGTTGGCTGGCAAACGTATCGAGCCGGGCTGTTCCCGTGGTGCCCAAACGCACATAGTGGGCGCTGCTGGGTTCGCCGCGCGAAACATTGTCGGCGGAGTAAACCGCCGCGCGGACAACCGACGATGCGGCAATCACAAACGGGCCAGTGTACTCGGTTGCCGTCGGGCCCGGATCCGTGGCGGCCACCCCGGCAGCTCTCGGAGGATCAATGGTGTACCGGATCCGCTGGCCGGCGCCTGCTCCGCTGAGCGTGAGCGTAAAGCTGCCCGTAAACGGACCCGATGCCCGCGAGAAGGCGACGCGTTCGATCAGCAGCAGCGACGCGGCGCCGCCATTGCGTGCGCCCGGCGTGGGGGTTCGAAAGTATCCCAGGCGCGGCACCTCGCCGGGCGTGGACGGCTGGGTGATCCCGTAGGACACATCGTCAAGCTGCGCCGGATAGGAAGGAGCAAACTCGGTTGCGACCGTCACGCCATCCGGTTTCACCAGCGCGAGGTAGTCGCCACTCGCGTTCAACACGAAATTCGTGTGCAGCGGTTTCGTGGGATCGCGACGATTCTCGTTCGACGCCCACACGATGAGGTACCCGCCGGGCGGCAGGGTGACATCCGGAAACTGCCACTTGGTCTTCGTTGCGGCACTATCGGTGAGGTACCAACCGGCCAGGCTCACCGGACTGACGTCCGGGTTGTGCAACTCAATCCAGTCCGAAAAGACTCCGTCGTTGTCGGCCAGAATCGTCGAATTCGCCGCCAGGAACTCGGTAATGGCCGGCTCGGCGCGCAGGCCTCGGCACCATCCGAAGGCAAGCGCAAGGGCGAGCGCGGCCCGGTGGAATAAGCCGGGATGACTCATCTTGCGGGTTGAGCGCAACAGCCCGCGGGGCCTGATGCAACCCTGCGGGTGAGACGGCGGCGCGGCTTCGCGCCCGGGCCCGCCCGCGTCAAACCTTACGAGATCGTTACGCATGATGCCGGCTTGACACTTGCCTGGGATAATTGCCCAAGCATCTTGTCACCGGTGGTTTTTTCAGCCGCACCCCGCATTGTCGCGCTTTGGGCCCTCGCGTATTTCGCCGGCCTTTCTTCGGTGTCCGCACAAGGCGGTTCGCCCTTCGCGAGCGGCGTGTGGTGTGGCAACGTGACCCCGACGAGCGCCACCGTTTGCGTGCGACTCAATGCCCCCGGGCTGCGCGTTCGCCTCGCCGTGGGCACCAACGATCGGCTGACGCCGGCGGTTTTTTCCGGCGCTCAGACGACCGCGGTCGCATCGGGGAATGTCGTTTCGTTGGATATCCAGGGTCTGCAACCGTCCACGGAATACAACTACGGCATCGAGGTTGACGCGACGCTGCGGGCCGAGTCCATCTCGCGGGGGCGGTTCCGAACGTTTCCGCAAGGCGCCGGGTCATTCCGGATGGCGTTCGCCTCCTGCGGAGATATCAGCGACGCCGATCAGCGGGCCTATGATGCCATCGGCGCGGAGCAGCCGCTGCTTTTCCTGCACTTGGGCGACTTTCACTACAAGGACACGAACAGCACGATTGCCGACGACTACCGCCGCAACTTCGACGATGTTCTGAATCATCCCTTGCAAGGCGCGCTCTACCGGAACGTGGCGCTCGCCTACATGTGGGACGACCATGATTTTGGCGGGGATAACAGCAACAGCACGTCGACCGGCACCGCGACGGTGCGGTCAGTCTATCGCGATTACGTGCCCCATTATCCGATCACCGTCACCGGCGGCACGGTCGCGCAATCCTTCACCGTGGGCCGGGTCCGGGTGATCATGACGGACTTGCGGAGCGCATCGGGGGTCTCCACGGCGGCCGAGTCCGCCAACAAGAGCCGCATGGGGGCGGCGCAGAAGGCCTGGTTCAAACAGGAGTTGATCACGGCGCGCGATGCGGGGTTTCCGTTGATTCTATGGGCCAGCACCGTGCCGTGGATCGGTCCGGCGCAGCTCGGCAACGACACCTGGGCGGGGTTCGCGACGGAAAGGACGGAGATCGCAAATTTCCTGAAGGACAATCGGATTCGCAATGTCGTGATTGTTTCCGGCGACATGCACGCGCTCGCTTATGATGACGGCTCGAATTCAGACTATGCCGTTGGTGGAGGAGCACCCCTCGTCGTGCTGCAGGCGGCCCCGCTCACCCGGCCGGGCGAACCCAAGGGTGGCCCGTACACCGCCGGTCCGGTCCTCGGCACCGCCCAGTATGGGCTGCTGGAAATCACGGACGCGGGGGGGCCGACGTTGCAATGCCGTTATTCCGGCAAACGCGTGGGCGACGGGGCCAAACTCGTGTTTCAGTTTGCCGCCGCCACCGCGGGCATCATCCCCAACGCGAGTTCCCCGCCGGGCCCGGAAACCGATCGTGCCTTCGTGAACATTTCCACGCGCGGTCGGATTACGAATGCGAGCGACACCCTGATCGTGGGCTTCGTCATCGGCGGCACCACGATGCGGAACATCCTGATGCGCGCCGTCGGTCCGTCGTTGACCGCCTTCGATGTATCCGACGCGCTGGCACGCCCGATGATTCGGCTCTTTCGCGGCACGACGATTATGGCCAGCAACGATGACTGGACGATTGCCGATCCGGCGCGCATCACGGCCGCATTCGACCGCGTCGGCGCCTTTCGTTTCGCCAGCACGACCAGTCGCGACGCTGCGCTGCTCGTGTCGCTGCCGCCGGGCGCCTACACCATGCAGGCCAGCGGAACCGGGGGCGCCCTCGGCACGGTGCTGGTCGAAGCGTACGAGGTTCCTTAGGGTACGCCCGGGTCTAGGCGAGCGGCGTCAGGTTTCCTTCCGGGTCGAACTGCAGCTCGCGAGCGGCGCCGATCGCGCGGAGCCGGGGATCGTCCCGGGCCGACTGCCAGAGGGATGCGGAGACGTCCATGTCGACCACGGCGAGCGTGTCGGCAATCCGCACGAGCCGGACGGATTGGGCGTCATCGAGGGCGAGTGATTCGATCGTGCGTTCCAGGGCCTCGCGGTCCGTGTCGAAATGAATAGGGATTTTGGCCGTGTGGGGCGTCAGCGAGGTCAGGGCGTTGATGCTCGTCACGCGCAAATCGAGCTCGCGGACCAGCCGGGTCGTCGTGACGTCGGCCAGGCCGATGCCGATGCCATTGCCGTGGGTTTCCGGGGTCAGGCCGCGCACAAAAATGCGGCGGATGAACGGGGAGCCGGGCGCCTCGCGCCGCAACGCACTGGAATAACCCTGTACCCAGCGATTGGTGACATTCGGATCCATGCCGGCGCCGCTGATGTTCTTGCCGATTCGATCGATGATGAGCAGATCGATCTCGTCGAAAGGCAGCAGGGGCATCAGCCCGCGGGCCTCGACCAGCAGCGCGTTTTCCGCCGTTTCCATTTCGGCCCGTGGAATCGCCACCAGCCGGGCGGTCTCGTGAAACTGGTTCTCGAGAATCGCCAGCCCGCCCAGTACCGGCGCGTGCCGCAGGATGACACCGGCCATCCCGCGAATGGCCCGCTCGTGGCCGATGCGACTCGCCGAGCTGTGCATGGCGGCCGCACCGGTGCGTTTGCCAAGCCCAATCACGCACATTTTCAACAAGCCGCTCCCCAGCTCGCCTTGAAAATCCGTGTGCGGTTTGATCCGGTTCACGAGGAGGATGCCGTCGGCCCCCAGCGCCTCGACGCTGCAAAACACCGGCGCGCCCTCGGCGGTCTGCCCAATTTGCCGCACGTCGAGCGAGGGTCGGATCGGCACGCCCATGGTCGCCTCGGTGATGTCGTACGTGCCGAGCACATCGCGTTGACCCTCCGGAGTGGCGCCGCCGTGACTGCCCATCGCGGGAATGATGAAGGGTTGCGCGCCGGCGGCACGGAGTTGCTCGATGACCTCCGCAATGATGGTGCGCAGGTTCGTGATTCCGCGGCTGCCGACGCCGACCGCGACGCGTGCGCCGGCCTTGATCGCGGGCCGCAGTTTCCGAAATTCCGTCGCGAGCATGGCGGGCACGTGCACCGGCGCGGTCGGAGTGAAATGCTGCCGGACGCGAACGACCTGGGGGAACGAACTCATCGACAAGCTGGCACGGCCATCCCGCCGACATTGGGCGGCATTCACCCGGAAGGCGAGCGGTTGCTGGCGCCGATGCGCTCCTCAATCCGCCGGGACCGGGATGCCAGTCGAGCGACGCACGCGGTCAATCCGCGGGCACGTCACCGTTTTTCCGGGACGGATTTCCCCGCGGAGGCCTTGGAACTCTTGGGTTTCTTGATGGGTTCGATGGTGACGTTCTGGAGCGCAATCGACCCCGCGTGCGCAAGCATTTCCGTGCCCTCCACCCCGCGAAACGTGCAATCCGTGAGACGAATCGCATCGATAACGGCGCCGTCGAAGCCCGCGACCCACAGCACGCGCGGACTGGCCTTGCTGCTCACGTTTTCCAGCGCGACGTTGCGCACGACCGGTCGGTGCGGACCCCTGGCTCCCTCCTCATAGACCAAATCGATGGTGAGGATGGAATCGGCGACGCGACCAATCTCGACGTGGCGCATGAAGATGTTCTCCAGAACTCCACCGCGTTGCGCGTTCGATTTGAAACGCAGCGCACGTTCGAGGTGCGGGCTGTCCATCCGGCAGTTTTCGATGAACACGTTTCGACAGCCGCCCGAAACCTCGCTGCCAATGACGACCCCACCGTGGCCGTCTTTCATCGTGCAACCCCGGATGATCAGGTTTTCGGACGCGACGGCCACGCGCCGGCCATCGTTGTTTCGACCGGACTTGATGGCGATGCAGTCATCGCCGGTGTCGAAAACGCAGTTTTCGATCAGGACATCGCGCGACGATTCCGGATCACACCCGTCGTTGTTGGGACCATGGCTCGAAATGTTGACGCCGCGCACGATGACATTCGACGACAGGACCGGGTGTATTTCCCACATCGGTGAGCGGACAATGGAAATGCCCTCGATCAAGACATTCCTACAGCGATAGGGCTGGATGAAATTCGGGCGAAGAAATCCGCCTTCGCCAAACACCCGTTCGGCCACGGGCACACCTTTTTCCCCCATTTCATTCAAGCGATCACGAGCGGCGCGCTGCTTTACCCCGCCCGTTCGCTTGTCATTCCAGGCCCACCACGTTTCCCAGCTGGCACCGCCGTCGAGCGTGCCCTGGCCCGTGACCGCGATGTTCTCCTGTTCAAAAGCGTAAATCAGAGGGGAATGATTCATGCATTCCACGCCTTCCCAGCGGGTGAAAACGTTTGGATATTTGGCGGCGTCGGTGAGAAAACTGAGCGTGGCGCCCTGCGCCAGGTGGAGGTTGACGTTGCTCTGCAGATGAATGGGCCCGGTGCGAAACACGCCCGCGGGAACGACCACGCGGCCGCCCCCCGCCGCGTGGCATGCGCCGATGGCCTGGCGGATGGCAGCGGAGCAATCCGCGCCATCGGCCGTTGCGCCATATTCGGTGATGGCAAAGTCGCGTTCGGGAAACCGGGGCGCCTTGATTCGCGCGAGAATGTCAGGCACCGCATTCCAATCGACGGTAGTCGCCGGGCTCGAACTCGGAGGTGCGGCGGACGCCGCCAGGGCCACGGCCCCATTCAGCAGCGTGAGCAGCCCAACCCGGACGACGAGTGAGGGAAGCGGAGTTTTCACAGGTGGAAGCGCGGATTCGTTTGACCAGGGGGCGGGGCAGCACTGAGGCCGCCGGTCGGATGCGAGTCAAGAAAGACACGTGTCCGCGACCGCCTTCCGCCGAGCCTTCACGCCGTTAAGATGGCGCTGCCTCAAGGGGAACGGTTCATTCCGCCGCTGTCAGTTAGGCGATGTTTGAACGGGGGAGAAACGCGATCGAGCAGTTGCTTGGGCTGGGCGTCGACGCTTCGGCCCTCGGATTGGGCCACATGGCGGCGCGAACGTTCGTGGTGTTTTGTTTCGCGGTCGCACTGATCCGGGTCGCGGATCGAAGGCTGTTCGGCCACGCCGCCGGGTTTGACATCGTCGTGGCCATCATCCTCGGGTCGGTGTTGAGCCGCGGCATCAATGGTCAGGCCGCATTTTTTCCCACGCTTGGGGCCAGCGCATTGCTCGTGGGACTACATCATCTCCTCGCGACGCTGACCTTTCATTCGCACTGGTTCTCCTCGATCGTCAAAGGACGACCGCACGCGCTGGTACGGAACGGGAAAGTTCACCGCGAGCACCTGCGGCAAAACAAAATCACCGACGAGGATTTGGACGAACAGCTCCGATTGAACGCCAATCTGGCCGGGATCGGCGACGTGGAGGAGGCCCGACTTGAACGCAACGGCAGTGTCAGCGTCGTCAAGTCGAAGCAGCCGCGAGGCGGCGGGGCGTCCTAACCGGATATTTCACACGCATGAAGATCCTTTTTGAGAAAATATCCGTCCGGCCTGCGGCCGGAGCGACTTTGTCGCGGTTAGCCCCGACAAAATCGGCCCGACAGGGCGAACATTTCCCCCCTGTAAGTGTGAAATGTTCGGGCTAATAACCGGAGTCCGCCAGCTGCTTGCGAAGCTCGGCGAGGGCGGGTTCGATCTGCCGCGGCAGGTCGGTCCAGTTGGGTTCGAGCGCCAGGCGGGCGTTGTAACCGGTGCGATGCAGCGCGCGAAGAAACGGGCGAAAATCGTCGCCGTACGTCCCCGGCGCGGCGCGGTCCTTGTTTTCGGCGACGTGAGCGTGGCGGATGAGCGGACCCACTTTCACGATGTCGTCCGGCGACTCGCCATTGCGGAGCATGTGGAAAATATCGACGAGCAGCCTGACCCCGTTGGTGTTGGCCCGTCGCACCGCCTCGGCCCCTTCCAATACCGTGTTGACCAGGTTGCACTCGCCACGGTTCAGGGGTTCCACCACGAGCGTCACCCCGTTTTCTTCGGCCAGCGGTCCGAATTGGCGGAGCAAATCCACGTACTGTTCGAACGCCTTCGTGATCGGAAATCCTTCGGGGACCATCCGCGCACCGGCGCTGCCGAAGACGATGAGCGTCATGCCGATTTCGCGCGCGCGGCGAAAAACCGTATGGGCGTAGCGGTCCAGCCGGGCGTAATCGATGTCGGGGCCGCTGCACTTCAACGTCGCCGGCAACAGCACGTTCGCCGCCGGCATCGGAAAACCGCTGGCGCGCAACGCCGCGGCGCGCGGGGCGAAATCTGCGTCCGGCGCCTCTGGCGTCAGAAAATTGACGACATGCCCCTCGATAAAATCGCAGGGCGGCCGCGCGGGCAGGGTGGCGAGCGTGGCCGGATCAGTGCAGAAGCCGATTTGCATGGTTTTGAAATGGAGGGCGGACGGCAGCCCACCGCCGCAACAGTGCGGATTCCCGACGCCCGCTCCCAGCACATTCGCCGTGAAGTAAATGGTCGGGCTGGTGAGGCCCTGAACTGCGTACGATTACGGAGATCGTTCTGCGGTGTTTCCCTGCGCGTTGTCGGTGTTAGTAACTTTTTTCTTGATCGGCGCGTGTGCGCCCGCACACTACGCGGCGAAGTCGCCCCCCCCCGGCGCTGCGCCAGTCCCGCAGAGCCGACGACCCTTGCGGTTGAAACCGCAGCCCGCTCCCGGCGCTCCGGGAATTTTCAGGACGGAAAAATTGTTCCTTATGTCTAAGCACCGTGAATTTGGGCTGTCAGGGAGAAAGAAAGTTGCGAACAATAGGTATCGGGAATTTCCCTATGAAATGCCCGCCCCCCGTCTTGCCGTTCCTATTGTTTCTGAGGGGCTACGTCTTTATCTCGCCCGGGTCGCCCGCGTGATTTCTTCCCATTGCTCGGAAATTCAGGTCGCAGCGATTCTTGAGGACCTTGAAGCGTTGGCTGAGGAGAACCAGGAAGCGTTGCCTTCACTTCGGCAGCGAGGGCGGAAGCAATTGGCTGCACGTCGGTAGTTGCGTCTTCCTGCGGCGGCCGGCGCACGGTGCGAGCCATTATGCCGTCCGCTATACGTTTCGCGCACGCGAGAACTTCGGAGTCGTCGCTGCTATACGCGATCCGAAACGCGAGGTCGTTCAATTGAAGCAGTGCGTTTGAATCAGCCGCCAACTGCGCTATTTCGTTAGGAGACGCGGAAGCGATTCGCTCCCGGAGCATATCTACGATCGCGGACGAAAAGCTCCTCTGGTACTCACTTCTTTTTTCAATGTGAGCCCACACGTCTAGCGGTATCTGAATCTTCAGCTCCCGGTACTCTTCTTTAAACGCGCGGTTGGCCATTTGACGGGGGATCGAGAAGAAAAAATAGGCTGGTAGCGAAAAAAAGTATTGACTCATGGTGGTTCATCATCACCCGTAATCACTCATGAGCCACCGTTTACAGGTAACATTCGCAAACGACCAATCGGTTTTCGGGGAGGTAGTGAAGCTCGCCGAGGCCGAAAGCCGCTCCCGTAGTTCCATGGCAGAAATTCTTATCAAGCGCGGCATTGATGCGCCGGACCCCAAGGCGATGCAGTTGGTTGCCGCCGCTGAATGCGTTGGTGGAATTGAGGCAGCTATCGCGATCCTTGGGCGGTCCGCTCGGGCGCGAAAGGTTGCATGAACGCCATCGCTGAACTCCGCGATTGGATATTCACATCCGTCGCCCGATGTCGTGAGCGCCGTTCATTTGACGCCGCTTTCCGTTTTAGTGTCGCAATGGACATCGTCCGCGACGCGAGCGCGCAGCAACAGAAAGTCGCCCGCGACGCCTACAGTGCGGAGCAGTCCGACCTTGAGGCGGTTAAAATTTTACAGGCGGCGGCAGAAGATGGTTTCACAAACGCCGACCTTCCTGCCGTCGAGAAGGCAATCCGTCTCATCCGCCGTAGTGCGGACAAGGACCACGCCATCAGCGACGCGACCAACACGCCATGATCGCCGAAGCCTCCACCGTCGCCCTCCGCACCGTGTATTCAGCGGAGCAGTTCGCCACCGAGATATTACAGGGGCACCGCACCGCCCGATGGGTGGCCGACGAGTGCCGGTACAAGCGCATCAAAACCGTGGGGGCGCGGCCTTGGATGATTCCACGGTCGGAGGCGCTGCGCTTTATCAGTCCAACACGATGAGCCGCCCTACTGGATAAATCCGCATGACCACCTCTGGCCCATGGGAAGTTCGCGAACGCAAGATGGACGGCGAGCGCACGTTCATTGCGTCCGCCATGGTTGAAAACGTCGCCTGCTGCCGCAACCCGGATGACGCGCCATTGATTGCTGCCGCGCCCGATTTGTTGGACGCGGCGATTCTTGGCGCCGCTTCCATCCGCCTTCTGTTGCAACAAGTCCCGCGCGGCTTCCCGCCATCACTGCGCAATGAATTTGAAAAGCACCTCGCGATTATCGACGCGGCAGTTGCGAAAACAGCCCCATGAAAAAACCAACCCGCGAAAAGGAACGACTGCGCCAGCGCAACAAGTGGCAAGCGAACAAGGAGCGGTACACTGGTCGCGACGTGGATCGCGGTTTCATTTATTTTTGGTCTCAGCGCGGCGTGCATTTATCCCATGAAAAACAAATCTCCGGTTGAACGACGCGCCAAGCACTACGTGCCGCTCTACGATATGCTCTGCGAAATCGTCCACGCCATCAAGGACGACTTCGAGGCCACCCCAGAAATGAAGGCTTTAGCGCGACGTGCGCGCAGGGTTTTGGACGCTGCGAAAAACTAAATCCGCCGCGTGAACATTTTCCCAACCATCACCGGCCAGCACTGGCGCGAAGCGCTCGCTCGATCCCGCGCGGAAGGCAACACGCTCGCCGCCCAAGTCATGGCCATCGCCCAGCAGTCCGCCGATCTTCGGCTGCTTCGATCCGTCGCCGATCACTGCGGCTGGCAGGAGGACGGCATGGGCGGGGGTTGCGAGCTTTGGACCCTGCGCAAGCCGCTAGGCAGGCATCCGGCTGGCAGCACGGTCACACGCGCCACGGTCCTGCGGCTCTTGAGCTTGCGGCAGCAGGCGATTGACGAAATCGCGGAGGCCAATGCCGAGGGCCGGGTCCTGCATTACCGCGACTTGGCGGCGTATCGTAATTTTCACGACTGAGCACATGTTATGAAGATCCAGATCAAGACCATAGCTGGCAGCGTCTTATTTGAGGGAGATTTTACATCCGTCTCGAAATGCGTCGAGGCGGCGGTTGCGGCTGGTGCGAATCTCACTGGTGCGTATCTCACTGGTGCGAATCTCACTGGTGCG
>JADMIO013021198.1_pt1 | contig 22631 bp, 17 predicted proteins | sample 8958161 | NCBI WGS metagenome assembly JADMIO01 (sample SAMN16585339, study PRJNA669376) | soil metagenome | isolation source: Crop rotation soil | place: USA: Cullars Rotation, Alabama | collected 2011 | reverse complement strand
CCGTGGTCCCAGACTAATAATCAGACCGACGATACGAGTGGGACCGTGGTCCCAGTCTGATTATCAGACCGACGATACAAGTGGAACAGTTATGCCCGGGAATTCCTGCAGGATCGATCCGCTCGAGAAGCTTTCTAGTGGTACCAACCCAGGCAGGTAGCACAGTGCGCGCCCACTGCCTTACGGATAGCACGACGCATCTTCGCCGCAGCGTTGTTCCCACGGGCGATAGCAGCACGCCGCTTCGCATGGCTCTTCACACTGCGCTGTGCCTGATAGGTGGCGTGGTGCTGAGCACAGCGCCCACCATGAGTAGCCCAGTCCCTACAGTCGAGACACCGGGTACGCATAGGGCACCCCCCCCCCCCTTCCGGGGACACCCCCCTATCCGTCGACACCCCCCTACCTACTCACGTGAGTAGGCTGGGCGCGGCAGCGCTAGAAGCGACCGCCCGTCATGAAGTGGGCAGTGAGCCAACCCATGAAGGCCAGTAGCGCAAAGCGTCGAGCACGCACCCAACCCGAAGGCTTGCCTGTACTGCCGCTTTGCGTGGCGAACCATGACCAGACGTGTTCGCTCAGCGTGTCGCCCGGCTTCTTATTGAAGAGCGCTCGACCCTCAATGACGCCGAACGCGGCAAGCCATGCGAGCCAAGCGATTGTGTATCCGCTCATTGAGCCCCCCGACGGATTCGAACCGCCGACCCCCTGATTACGAAACAGGCGCTCTAACCGAACTGAGCTAGGGAGGCAACGCCGGTCGCTCAACCCTGGGAGAGATCAGGGGAGTGACCGGCCTGAGTGGGTAGCGCTCGACGCCGTTCCTTAGCGGTGCTTGATGCGTGGCGCGTAAACCCCTCTACCTATATGAAGGTTGTCGGCAACCTGATTCGGGGTCACAGCGAAGGGCGCCCGGGTGACGCTGTGATGAAGTGGCGTGAAGTCTGGATTACCCAATGAGAAGTCATTAGGAATGTGTGTTTCGAGTCATTCCGTCACAGCATCACTTCCCCCAGGTCAACGGCTCGCCCCGCTGTGCTGTGGTGACGGAGTCACTGTTACTTAGGCTAACTAACTAAACCGAGACAAGAGAAATGGGCCGACCGGGGGACCGGCCGACCCTTCCCGCTGCCCCAGGAAGCCCGCTGTGCGCCCGTCTCAGCGCCTAACAGGCTTCCCGGGTGTCTCGCTACGCCGCTACGTCTTCCGTGCCGTCCTGGGCGTCGTCTTCGTCGTCGTCGGTCGGCGGCTTCGCCCACGTGATCGAAGCGCGCTTCTCGATGGGCGTTCCCTGCCCCCTGCCCGTAGTCGACTTCGTGACAACGATCTTGTCTACGAAGAGCCCGACGAACACGCGCTTGTCGTCTACTGACGCGCGCCCCCACCACGACTTAGGGCCGGTCGGGTCAGCGTCGGCGTCTTCGGGGAACCATTGGTCAAGGGGAAGCTTCGGGGCTTCGGCGGCTTCAAGTTCGGCAAGCCGCTCTTCCGCCCCTTGCTGCCGGAGCGTCAGCGCTGCCTGTTGCTTCCGGAAGTGCTTCCTGCCAACGGGTCCGTCGTACGCGCCTGCCGCGCGGTCTTCGTACAGCTCTTCAAGGGCGTTCAGGGCGTCGGCGCGCTCCGCAACAAGGTTCGCCCGTTCGCCGCTCTTCTCAGGCGCCTCAGTGAGCTTGCCGAAGCGTCGGGCGGCTTCCCACAGAAGCGCCAACGTCTCTTCGTCGCCTTCGGCGTGCCTGATCTTGTTGAAGATGCGTTCCGCAACGAACTTGTCGAGTGCCGCCATGCTGACGTTGCACGTGCCTTCGTGCTGCCCAGGTGCGGACGGGTCGACCACCTTCCGGCGACGGCAGCGGTAAGAGTCCTTGATCGATTCTTCCCCGCGCTTCGAAGTCATGACGGCGCCACACTCGCAGTACAGCTTGTCCATGGCGGACAGAATGGCTTGCCCCCGGGAAAGCCCCTTGCCGCGCCCCCTGCCGTCCAACCACGCCTGAAGCTCATACCACTCAGCGGGCTCGATGATCGGTCCGCAATCAAGCTCGACCGGCCGGAGCGTGATCGGGTCGCGCTGAATGCGGTAACCCTCAATCTTCGTGGTCGGCGTGCCGTCCGGCTTCTTCTTGTAGATCACCTCAGCGGCGAAGCCCGCAATACGCGGGTCCCGAAGGATTCGCATAACGGTTGCCGGGTCCCAGGCGCTTGAAGCGGTCTTCTTCCCAATCGTCTCGCCCCGGGTCGGCACGGCGTCAGCGTCCATGCGCTTACAAAGCCCCGTGATGCTGCCCGGGTGAATGGCGGCTTGACTGCCCGGCTTGAAGGGAAGGTGTTTGTGCGTCTTGATCTCACGCCACCACCACCGGATTACGTCGGGCTCGAACTCGAAGGGTCCGGTAAGGGGAGTGGTCGAGTGCGCAAGCTTGTTGATGACGACATTGACCATTCGGCCGTTGCGCGTGATCTCCTTCGTCTCCGAAACAAGCTCGAAGCCGTAAGGCGCCTTCCCGCCGACGTACCCGCCCAATTCGCGCTGAAGGTTCTTCGTGTCGAGAATCTTCGCCGACTTCAGCGAAGATTCTTTGTGCGACGCGTCGAGCCGCATAATCAGGTGAATCAGGTCCATGACGTTTCCCTGCCGGAAGACGCCTTCCTGAGTGGAAACAATCGTCACGCCCAGGGCGAGCAATTCCGAGACAATCGGAATCGCGTCCATGACCTTCAGGCGCGAGAAGCGCGACACGTCATAGACAATGATCATGTTGAGCCGCCCGGCGCGGCATTCGTTCAGGATGCGTTCGAACTCCGGGCGCTCCGCCGTCCCGAACGCCGACGTGCCCGGCGCTTCGCTGAAATGCCCGACGAACCTGAACCGGCCCCCGTCGCGCTCGACTTCGCGCTGAAGGTCGGCCGCCTTGTCTTCGTTGGCGCTACGCTGTGTCGCTGGGCTTGCTGCGCTCGAATTCTCGCGCTCGCGCGACTGACGGTCGTAAGCACCCGCGTACGTGTCCACCCCGGTCACAACCCCTTGTGTCATGTCGGCGACCCTACGCCCCCAACTGAGAGAACTCAAAGGTTACCCCAGTTGGGGCACTACTCCCGAAAACCGCTTCTGACCTGGGAAAACGTGAAGCCCCGGGGCATCCGCTGAGGGTTGCCGCCGGGGCTTCGGTGTGTCCGTCAGTACGGGCCATAGAGGGGCGTCGTGTAACCCACCCAGGGCGATTGCTCCGGCACGGGGAAGCCGCGCCACGCCTTCGGGACGTCGCGGTGAGTTCAGGCTTTTTCATATCTCATTGCCCCCGGACGAGCGTCTGCTCCGCCATTCGCCGTCCGCCGTGCCAATCGGATCAGCCGTCCAAATGCGGGATTTTCGTTAGTCGGAGGCCAAACGGCATTGAGCGTCAGCATATCATCAGCGAGCTGAAGAAAGACAATCCCCGATCCGCTCCACGTGTTGCCCCAGCAATCAGCGCGACCTTGCCCCTCCAACGTCATCTCGTTCTCCGCTCATGAGCTCAGCCACTGGCGAGCGGCATCGCATTCTTCGCATCCCGCCTCTGGCGGATGCAGGAAGATCAACGGATCTCGGCCCAGTTGACCCAGGGCTGTCGCCACAATGTCGCGGGAGCGGATCAACCGAGCAAAGGCATGACCGACTGGACCTTCCTTCTGAAGGCTCTTCTCCTTGAGCCACCTGTCCGCCAAGGCAAAGCGCTCACAGCAGTGGTCATTCTCGAGATAATCGACGCGTACCAACTTGCCATCCTGAAGAATGGTGCAGTGTCTCGGCACCCCATAGGGAACCTTTGCCATCAACTCGGCAAGATGCAGCGTCGTGTTGGCATCGTGTCCCACGCCGAGGAGAAGTACCTGCCCATCGAGTTCATGGACACGGGCGACCGGGCTTGCAGGCGAGTGAGGTGGCAGGGGCAATGGATCAGAGATGATCTGCTCTGCCTGTGGCCCCGCTGCCGCAAAGGCAAATGGATGGGCGCTGCGCTTTACATTTGGCAGGCGCCAGAATGTGTCAGAGACAACTCCAAGGTCCGGTGTAACGGGCGACGTGGCAGGATCGAACGGCTCGTCGTCCAGACCTGACCACGAGGGCATGACGAGCGTCCCTCCCGGACCCAGCGCAGCACGCAGGGCCTCGATCAGTCCAAGTGGCCCATCTTCGAGGGGCCGGACGCTACGGAAGGAGCTGTGGACCAGCAGCACACCGCCGGGGGTAACCCCAAGGTTGAGAAGCTGACCGATGAGCTCGGCTTTTCGCCATTCGTATTGCACGACATTGCACTCCACCGCTGATGACATCAGTCGATCATAGCACGATCAACGGCACTGTTGCAAATAGTCGGTGGTGATAAACTTATCATCCCCTTTTGCTGATGGAGCTGCACATGAACCCATTCAAAGGCCGGCATTTTCAGCGTGACATCATTCTGTGGGCCGTACGCTGGTACTGCAAATACGGCATCAGTTACCGTGAGCTGCAGGTCGACGGATCTTTTCCGCTGCATAACCCTGCTTCGGGGTCATTATAGCGATTTTTTCGGTATATCCATCCTTTTTCGCACGATATACAGGATTTTGCCAAAGGGTTCGTGTAGACTTTCCTTGGTGTATCCAACGGCGTCAGCCGGGCAGGATAGGTGAAGTAGGCCCACCCGCGAGCGGGTGTTCCTTCTTCACTGTCCCTTATTCGCACCTGGCGGTGCTCAACGGGAATCCTGCTCTGCGAGGCTGGCCGGCTACCGCCGGCGTAACAGATGAGGGCAAGCGGATGGCTGATGAAACCAAGCCAACCAGGAAGGGCAGCCCACCTATCAAGGTGTACTGCCTTCCAGACGAACGAAGAGCGATTGAGGAAAAGGCGGCGGCGGCCGAGAGAGAATATTCAGGCCAGTTATGCTTTCTGGCCTGTAACAAAGGACATTAAGTAAAGACAGATAAACGTAGACTAAAACGTGGTCGCATCAGGGTGCTGGCTTTTCAAGTTCCTTAAGAATGGCCTCAATTTTCTCTATACACTCAGTTGGAACACGAGACCTGTCCAGGTTAAGCACCATTTTATCGCCCTTATACAATACTGTCGCTCCAGGAGCAAACTGATGTCGTGAGCTTAAACTAGTTCTTGATGCAGATGACGTTTTAAGCACAGAAGTTAAAAGAGTGATAACTTCTTCAGCTTCAAATATCACCCCAGCTTTTTTCTGCTCATGAAGGTTAGATGCCTGCTGCTTAAGTAATTCCTCTTTATCTGTAAAGGCTTTTTGAAGTGCATCACCTGACCGGGCAGATAGTTCACCGGGGTGAGAAAAAAGAGCAACAACTGATTTAGGCAATTTGGCGGTGTTGATACAGCGGGTAATAATCTTACGTGAAATATTTTCCGCATCAGCCAGCGCAGAAATATTTCCAGCAAATTCATTCTGCAATCGGCTTGCATAACGCTGACCACGTTCATAAGCACTTGTTGGGCGATAATCGTTACCCAATCTGGATAATGCAGCCATCTGCTCATCATCCAGCTCGCCAACCAGAACACGATAATCACTTTCGGTAAGTGCAGCAGCTTTACGACGGCGACTCCCATCGGCAATTTCTATGACACCAGATACTCTTCGACCGAACGCCGGTGTCTGTTGACCAGTCAGTAGAAAAGAAGGGATGAGATCATCCAGTGCGTCCTCAGTAAGCAGCTCCTGGTCACGTTCATTACCTGACCATACCCGAGAGGTCTTCTCAACACTATCACCCCGGAGCACTTCAAGAGTAAACTTCACATCCCGACCACATACAGGCAAAGTAATGGCATTACCGCGAGCCATTACTCCTACGCGCGCAATTAACGAATCCACCATCGGGGCAGCTGGTGTCGATAACGAAGTATCTTCAACCGGTTGAGTATTGAGCGTATGTTTTGGAATAACAGGCGCACGCTTCATTATCTAATCTCCCAGCGTGGTTTAATCAGACGATCGAAAATTTCATTGCAGACAGGTTCCCAAATAGAAAGAGCATTTCTCCAGGCACCAGTTGAAGAGCGTTGATCAATGGCCTGTTCAAAAACAGTTCTCATCCGGATCTGACCTTTACCAACTTCATCCGTTTCACGTACAACATTTTTTAGAACCATGCTTCCCCAGGCATCCCGAATTTGCTCCTCCATCCACGGGGACTGAGAGCCATTACTATTGCTGTATTTGGTAAGCAAAATACGTACATCAGGCTCGAACCCTTTAAGATCAACGTTCTTGAGCAGATCACGAAGCATATCGAAAAACTGCAGTGCGGAGGTGTAGTCAAACAACTCAGCAGGCGTGGGAACAATCAGCACATCAGCAGCACATACGACATTAATCGTGCCGATACCCAGGTTAGGCGCGCTGTCAATAACTATGACATCATAGTCATGAGCAACAGTTTCAATGGCCAGTCGGAGCATCAGGTGTGGATCGGTGGGCAGTTTACCTTCATCAAATTTGCCCATTAACTCAGTTTCAATACGGTGCAGAGCCAGACAGGAAGGAATAATGTCAAGCCCCGGCCAGCAAGTGGGCTTTATTGCATAAGTGACATCGTCCTTTTCCCCAAGATAGAAAGGCAGGAGAGTGTCTTCTGCATGAATATGAAGATCTGGTACCCATCCGTGATACATTGAGGCTGTTCCCTGGGGGTCGTTACCTTCCACGAGCAAAACACGTAGCCCCTTCAGAGCCAGATCCTGAGCAAGATGAACAGAAACTGAGGTTTTGTAAACGCCTCCTTTATGGGCAGCAACCCCGATCACCGGTGGAAATACGTCTTCAGCACGTCGCAATCGCGTACCAAACACATCACGCATATGATTAATTTGTTCAATTGTATAACCAACACGTTGCTCAACCCGTCCTCGAATTTCCATATCCGGGTGCGGTAGTCGCCCTGCTTTCTCGGCATCTCTGATAGCCTGAGAAGAAACCCCAACTAAATCCGCTGCTTCACCTATTCTCCAGCGCCGGGTTATTTTCCTCGCTTCCGGGCTGTCATCATTAAACTGTGCAATGGCGATAGCCTTCGTCATTTCATGACCAGCGTTTATGCACTGGTTAAGTGTTTCCATGAGTTTCATTCTGAACATCCTTTAATCATTGCTTTGCGTTTTTTTATTAAATCTTGCAATTTACTGCAAAGCAACAACAAAATCGCAAAGTCATCAAAAAACCGCAAAGTTGTTTAAAATAAGAGCAACACTACAAAAGGAGATAAGAAGAGCACATACCTCAGTCACTTATTATCACTAGCGCTCGCCGCAGCCGTGTAACCGAGCATAGCGAGCGAACTGGCGAGGAAGCAAAGAAGAACTGTTCTGTCAGATAGCTCTTACGCTCAGCGCAAGAAGAAATATCCACCGTGGGAAAAACTCCAGGTAGAGGTACACACGCGGATAGCCAATTCAGAGTAATAAACTGTGATAATCAACCCTCATCAATGATGACGAACTAACCCCCGATATCAAGTCACATGACGAAGGGAAAGAGAAGGAAATCAACTGTGACAAACTGCCCTCAAATTTGGCTTCCTTAAAAATTACAGTTCAAAAAGTATGAGAAAATCCATGCAGGCTGAAGGAAACAGCAAAACTGTGACAAATTACCCTCAGTAGGTCAGAACAAATGTGACGAACCACCCTCAAATCTGTGACAGATAACCCTCAGACTATCCTGTCGTCATGGAAGTGATATCGCGGAAGGAAAATACGATATGAGTCGTCTGGCGGCCTTTCTTTTTCTCAATGTATGAGAGGCGCATTGGAGTTCTGCTGTTGATCTCATTAACACAGACCTGCAGGAAGCGGCGGCGGAAGTCAGGCATACGCTGGTAACTTTGAGGCAGCTGGTAACGCTCTATGATCCAGTCGATTTTCAGAGAGACGATGCCTGAGCCATCCGGCTTACGATACTGACACAGGGATTCGTATAAACGCATGGCATACGGATTGGTGATTTCTTTTGTTTCACTAAGCCGAAACTGCGTAAACCGGTTCTGTAACCCGATAAAGAAGGGAATGAGATATGGGTTGATATGTACACTGTAAAGCCCTCTGGATGGACTGTGCGCACGTTTGATAAACCAAGGAAAAGATTCATAGCCTTTTTCATCGCCGGCATCCTCTTCAGGGCGATAAAAAACCACTTCCTTCCCCGCGAAACTCTTCAATGCCTGCCGTATATCCTTACTGGCTTCCGCAGAGGTCAATCCGAATATTTCAGCATATTTAGCAACATGGATCTCGCAGATACCGTCATGTTCCTGTAGGGTGCCATCAGATTTTCTGATCTGGTCAACGAACAGATACAGCATACGTTTTTGATCCCGGGAGAGACTATATGCCGCCTCAGTGAGGTCGTTTGACTGGACGATTCGCGGGCTATTTTTACGTTTCTTGTGATTGATAACCGCTGTTTCCGCCATGACAGATCCATGTGAAGTGTGACAAGTTTTTAGATTGTCACACTAAATAAAAAAGAGTCAATAAGCAGGGATAACTTTGTGAAAAAACAGCTTCTTCTGAGGGCAATTTGTCACAGGGTTAAGGGCAATTTGTCACAGACAGGACTGTCATTTGAGGGTGATTTGTCACACTGAAAGGGCAATTTGTCACAACACCTTCTCTAGAACCAGCATGGATAAAGGCCTACAAGGCGCTCTAAAAAAGAAGATCTAAAAACTATAAAAAAAATAATTATAAAAATATCCCCGTGGATAAGTGGATAACCCCAAGGGAAGTTTTTTCAGGCATCGTGTGTAAGCAGAATATATAAGTGCTGTTCCCTGGTGCTTCCTCGCTCACTCGACCGGGAGGGTTCGAGAAGGGGGGGCACCCCCCTTCGGCGTGCGCGGTCACGCGCACAGGGCGCAGCCCTGGTTAAAAACAAGGTTTATAAATATTGGTTTAAAAGCAGGTTAAAAGACAGGTTAGCGGTGGCCGAAAAACGGGCGGAAACCCTTGCAAATGCTGGATTTTCTGCCTGTGGACAGCCCCTCAAATGTCAATAGGTGCGCCCCTCATCTGTCAGCACTCTGCCCCTCAAGTGTCAAGGATCGCGCCCCTCATCTGTCAGTAGTCGCGCCCCTCAAGTGTCAATACCGCAGGGCACTTATCCCCAGGCTTGTCCACATCATCTGTGGGAAACTCGCGTAAAATCAGGCGTTTTCGCCGATTTGCGAGGCTGGCCAGCTCCACGTCGCCGGCCGAAATCGAGCCTGCCCCTCATCTGTCAACGCCGCGCCGGGTGAGTCGGCCCCTCAAGTGTCAACGTCCGCCCCTCATCTGTCAGTGAGGGCCAAGTTTTCCGCGAGGTATCCACAACGCCGGCGGCCGGCCGCGGTGTCTCGCACACGGCTTCGACGGCGTTTCTGGCGCGTTTGCAGGGCCATAGACGGCCGCCAGCCCAGCGGCGAGGGCAACCAGCCGAGGGCTTCGCCCTGTCGCTCGACTGCGGCGAGCACTACTGGCTGTAAAAGGACAGACCACATCATGGTTCTGTGTTCATTAGGTTGTTCTGTCCATTGCTGACATAATCCGCTCCACTTCAACGTAACACCGCACGAAGATTTCTATTGTTCCTGAAGGCATATTCAAATCGTTTTCGTTACCGCTTGCAGGCATCATGACAGAACACTACTTCCTATAAACGCTACACAGGCTCCTGAGATTAATAATGCGGATCTCTACGATAATGGGAGATTTTCCCGACTGTTTCGTTCGCTTCTCAGTGGATAACAGCCAGCTTCTCTGTTTAACAGACAAAAACAGCATATCCACTCAGTTCCACATTTCCATATAAAGGCCAAGGCATTTATTCTCAGGATAATTGTTTCAGCATCGCAACCGCATCAGACTCCGGCATCGCAAACTGCACCCGGTGCCGGGCAGCCACATCCAGCGCAAAAACCTTCGTGTAGACTTCCGTTGAACTGATGGACTTATGTCCCATCAGGCTTTGCAGAACTTTCAGCGGTATACCGGCATACAGCATGTGCATCGCATAGGAATGGCGGAACGTATGTGGTGTGACCGGAACAGAGAACGTCACACCGTCAGCAGCAGCGGCGGCAACCGCCTCCCCAATCCAGGTCCTGACCGTTCTGTCCGTCACTTCCCAGATCCGCGCTTTCTCTGTCCTTCCTGTGCGACGGTTACGCCGCTCCATGAGCTTATCGGGTCCACTCGCGAACGCAGAAAGGCCCACCCGAAGGTGAGCCAGTGTGATTACATTTGCGGCCTAACTGTGGCCAGTCCAGTTACGCTGGAGTCACTAGTATTTAGGTGACACTATAGAAGCGGCCGCGACAACTTGTCCACGTGGAATTCTAAGCTTAGGATCCCAATGTGCTGGAAAGGGTGCGCGCGTTGCTGAACGGCAGGGCGGAACTGGCGCGACTGGCGCCGCATCTGGCGCGCCCCGCACCTTTCTTGCTGCCGCTGCAAGGTCACGCCTGGAAAGCACGCGCGGGGCTGCGCTTGTATTCGGCGCTGGCGAGGGACGGCAGCTTGCAGTCGATGGATCGCGTCGCTGCTATCGCTGCCGAGCCGATGCTCGATGGACAGCCATTTTCGCGCGCGCTGCTCTACCAAGAGCTGGCGACGCACGACGCCCGGTTGGTTGTCGAGATGGCGCTTGGGGCCGCGGAAGCGGGTGCCACGTTGTTGACGCGTGTCGACTGTGTCGAACTGCGCGACGACGGCCACGGAAACAGCGAAAAGGCGAACGGTGGCGCTGGTGCGCTCGCGCGTCTGGCACTGCGTGATCGCCTGACGAACCAACGCCTGGAAGCGCGTGCGAAGGTTGTGGTCAATGCCACCGGTCCTTGGTGCGACGGATTGATGGGAGCGACGAGGGCACGCTCCGTTGACCGAACGGCACGCCGTCGCCCGGCTGTTCGCCTATCGCGCGGCACGCACATCGTGCTGGCGCCGCGGCGGCTGCCGCTCAAACACACCGTGGTGCTGTTTTCCCCCCGCGACGGCCGGGCGCTGTTCGCATCCCCGCGGGACGGCTTCGTCTTGATCGGCACGACAGAAAACGAGCACATCGGTCCCGTGGGCACCTCCGCGCCAAGCGCCGCCGACGTCGACTACCTGCTCGAGGCTGCACAGAATACGTTCCCAGGCGCGCGCTTACGTCCGCGCGATGTCGCGGCGACCTTCACGGGCGTCCGTCCGCTGCTGCGGCGTGAAGGGATGCGCGACCCCGGGTCGCTCGATCGCGGCTATTCCGTCGATTGGGACGGTCCGCGTCTGCTCACGGTTCGGGGGGGAAAGCTGACTCTGGCACTGCACGGGGCGCGCAAGATCATGGCCGCGATTGGTCGGAGGGCCGGTGCTCTTGGTATTCCTCGCGCCGCAACCGCGCCCTTTCGGCTGCCCGTTCTTCCGGGTGCCCGACCGCCTATTTCGACGGAGCCACGCGGGCTCCGCGCTTCATTGCCCCCCGCGACCATCACCCGGTTGGAGAGGATTTATGGCGGGCGGGCAACGCTGCTGCTGCCCTTTCTCCGTGCCCCCGGCGGTAGCCTCCCCCTGACGGAGGGCGTGCCGGTGCTGCGCGCCGAATGGGATATGGCGCACCACCTGGAGGAAGCGCTCACTTTCGAAGACTTCTCCCGGCGTCGCAGCGACCTGTCGTTGCTCGCAGCCGTCTGCCGACACGAGAGCAGGGAAAGGTCCCCACAAACAGCGTCGAATGAGATTTCCGTCTCCGTGCCGTTCGCACACCAACAACCTTCTGGGAGAGCCGCATGACTGATCCCGATCTCCGATTCGATGCCGCCATCAATCCCTACGGATGCGCTCCCGCAGTCGTCACCGCTCTGCACGAAGCCGTGGCGGCCCGCGAATACCGGCACTATGGCGATCCGGATGCCGGCTGCCTGCGCGGGCGGTTGGCCCGCCACTACGACCTGCACCCCGATAATTTCCTGGTCTACAACGGCGCGGGCGAAGCCTTCGTGTGGCAGTGCCTGACGAGCCTGCTCCTGCCGCGAGGCACTTTTATTGCCCCCTTTCCATCCTACGAACGGTTCGTCGATGTGGGCCGGCGCTGTGCGCGCGCCCTGTTCGAAGTCCCCTTGGAAGCGCCCGATTGGCAATTGCCGGTGGACCGCTTCATCGAAGAGGCGCGCAAGAACCAGGCGACCCTGGCGATGATTTCGTCACCAAACAACCCGACAGGGAACCGCCTGTTGGACGAGCGCGCGCTGACCGCGATTTTGGCTGCTCTGCCCGAATGCAAAGTCATAGTGGACGAGGCCTATGCCGAGTACAGCGGAACGACGTTCGCCCCTTTGGTACGGCAGTGGCCCAACTTGATCGTTCTGAAGACCTTTTCCAAGGCCTACGGATTGGCGGGGTTGCGCGTCGGATACATGGTGGCAAACGCGGAGCTCGCGGCCGGGGCCCGGCGCTTGCAAATTCCCTGGGCTGTCGACAGCTTGGCTCTGCGGGCGGCGGAGGTGGCCCTGGCCGAGCAGGTGTATCTGTGCGAGGTGGTGCAGCGGATCCGCCAGGACGTGATGGCGATGGGTGAGGCCCTGCGCCGGCTGAGGGTGGCCCGGGTGTGGCCCACGGAAGCCAACTTCCATCTCGTTCAGCTTGATGACCAGGATGCGCCCAAGGTCGCCGCCGCGCTGGCCCGTCGCGGAATGGTCGTGCGCCGACGCGACGATCTTCCTAGTCACCTGCGCATTACTTCGATGCATCCGCGGGCTAACGCCGCCCTGCTGGATGCCTTGGCGGATGTGCTGCGATGACTGCTCTCTCGCGCGCCCTGCGCACCGGACCAAACGTGGTCACCTTATCGCGTCTAGGGCTGGTCGCGGCCTCCGCAAGCGCCTATTTCGCCGGGGCCGTCGGGACGGCACTGGCACTGGGCGCCGCTGCTGGCGTGACCGACTACGTGGACGGCTGGTGGGCGCGACGGACCGGACAGGTCACGCGCATCGGCGAGATTCTCGATCAATTCTGCGACATCGCTCTCGAGGTCGTCTTCCTAGTCATCGCCGTGTCACTGAAGGCTCTACCGGCTGCGGTCCTGATCCCACACGTTTTGCGCGAGGTGTGGGTGACGTCGCTTCGACGCTATTCCATCGAATTGGGACAGAACATCCCAAGCCGGAAATCGGGCAAGCTGAAGGCGGCATTCGTGGGGTGGTCCTTCGTGCCGCTGCTTCTGGGAGCCATGGAACAGGCTGGCTCCGCTTCCGCAATCTTGCTTCGTATCGGGCAGGTTGGCATCGGGTTGGGAATTGCTCTCACGGTTGCGAGCGGTATCGCGTATACGCGTGACTTCATCGCCGCCTACGAGGGGGCGCATCGGGAACGGGTAGCAGGCGGCGGAGCTATTGCCGCGCCGTTTCGCTAGGTGACCTGGTCCAGTATCTTCGGCCGATGACGAAGATTCGATGGGGGGTTATGGGCGTCGCGAAGATTGCGCGCGACAAGGTAATTCCAGCCATCAACGCCTCCGCCGATGGGCCTGTCGTAGCCATAGCCTCGCGATCTTTGGAAAAGGCGAAGCAGGCCGCTACACAGTTCGGGATCGCGCGCGTGCATGGCACGTATGAAGACCTGCTGGCCGATCCCGAAGTCGACGCGATCTACAACCCGCTGCCCAACCACTTGCACGTGCCCTGGTCGGTCCGCGCGCTCGATGCCGGCAAGCATGTGTTGTGCGAAAAGCCGATTGCATTGACCGCCCAGGAGGCGCGCGCATTGGTCAGCGCACGAGACCGCTCGGGGCGGCTGGTCCAGGAGGCGGTCATGGTGAAGACGCATCCCCGCTGGTTAGGAGCGCGCGACCTGATTCGAGCCGGACGAATCGGTCCGCTTCGCGCGGTAACGGGATTCTTCTCGTATCACAACGCCGTCGCGGAGAACGTGCGCAACCGCGCCGACATCGGCGGGGGCGGTTTGATGGACGTAGGTTTTTACCCCATTACGATGTCTCGGTTTCTATTCGAGGCGGAACCGCTGCGCGCGATGGCCCTGCTTGACCATGACCCCGTGTTCAAGACCGATCGTCTGTCGTCTGCCATGTTGGAATTTCCCGGCGGACACGCCACGTTTACCGTGGCGACGCAGCTCGTCCCCTATCAATCGTTTGAAGCGTTCGGGACCAAGGGGCGACTCTCATTGGACACACCGTGGAGCATGCCGGCCCATCGCCCCAGTCGCATCCTCATCGATGACGGTAGCCATCTACTGAAGGACGGAGCAGTCAGCGGAGACATCGGCGGGGGATTGACGACGGTCGAATTTCCGGCTTGCGATCAGTGGCAGGTGCAGTGCGAGTCCTTCGGGTCTGCAATTCGGGCGGGGGGCCCGGCGCCAGTGCCCATCGAGGATGCGGTGGCGACCATGCGGGTGATGGACGCGCTCTTTCGCTCGACGACGAGCGGCAAGTGGGAGTCCGTAGAGGCCGACTAGGCGAGCGGCAGCGCCAGCGTGGACGCCAATGTGCTAGCCGCCCACTAACGGATCAGGTTCAACATCGTTTGGCGGTAAGGGGCGTAGTCATCTGATGCGCTGGTGCAGGATTGCCCCTTGGCCAGACACTGTTCGATGTAGCGCGGGTGCGCCAGATCGCGCGGAGCTCCTTCGAAAAGATTCGTCAACAAAGTGCCAGTGGGTCCGCGCACCGGCAGTGTGACGGCGGGATCTAGGTGGCCCCGCAGCGGCGGCAAGCCGAGCAAGGCGACGGTTGTCACCGCGATGTCGGGCAGCTCGGCATAGGGAATGGTCGTCCCGCGCTTCAACCGCGGCCCACGAAAGGCCATGAACGGATTCCATGACGATGCCGTCGAGGCCTGGTGGGTGCTGCTGGCCGCTTGTCCCATGCCGTGATCCGCGGCAACGACCAAATAGGTCCGGTCCCAAACCCCGGCGTCGGTCAAGGCATCGACTAGGTCGCCAAGCAATCGGTCAACGACCAGCAATTGTTGAATGTAGGCCGATGCGGGATTCGTCTTGTCCGCCGGGCCCTTCCAGAAGTCACGCACGCGCTGAAGGTGCAACCGCAACAGGCGAACCTTGTCTTTTTTCAGATGGTCGACCGCAAGCTGAACGGTCGTCGCGTCGTCCATCATCATGCCGTAATGAAAGTCGGCGGTGGTGAAGATGGCGTAATTGTCGTCGCCGCCCGAGTAGACCGACTTCAATCCCCCGGCACGGGCGGCCAGAAAGATGTCGTCCATCTGCTTGGACTCGAAGAGGTGACAGCCGGTGTGGACGGCCACGTTGCCCGAGGTGGCCCGCGCCCAGGGTTGCGTCCCGCCGGGAGCCCCCTGGGGCAACTGAATGACGGCTGCCGGGCTGGTCGAATGGGCGACCTCCACGCGAACGCCCTCGTCCCAGAGCAGTTTGAAGTGACTGGCGCCGGCCCCAATCGCCGTCTGCACCGCTTCGGTCGTCATGCCGTCCACGAGAAACAAAACGACCGTGGCGTCGGCGACCGGCCCCGGTATGACCGGCCCGTCGGCGGCGCCATCGCCAACCGCTGCGTCGATGGTCGAGCTTCCCGAGGAGCCGGCGCTGGCTGCTCCTCCGGCCGCCGCTCCACTCATTCCGCCGACCGAGGAGAGACCCGCACCGCCGGTGCCGGCGCCGCCCGCGCTCTTGCCACCAGCACCCGCCCCGTTCGTACCCGCGATACCACCAACGCCCCCCTCGGTGGCGCCCGCATCCGTGGCGGCGCCACCGGACTTGGTTCCGCACGCAGGGATAAACACGAGGAGAGCTGCCACACCCATCCACGCCATGACTGACAAGCGTCGCGCCCGATTCATCGATCCTCCTGCTGTCTGCTCCTGTCCGGTCCTGTCCGCTCCTGCAAATTCGCTCGCCTGAGCTCGCTTGCCGCCATCTGAGGCGACGGGGCACTGAGTGACTAGCTCGGTTCCGGAAGCGGGGCTGCAGCGGCTGCGCCTTCGGGATTCGTTTCTTCGGACGTCGAGAATCCCAGCTTTTCCGCGAAGGCGCACCAAATCGCGCGGCTCGACCTCTTCTGCAGGCGCTCCGCGACCAGCTCCTCGGTCAACGACCGCTCGATCGTTCCATGGCCGACCGCGTTTCCCGCCGCATCGAAAAGAGCGCTCGCCAAGTCGCCCACGCCCGAGCCAAGCGGCCCGCTGGCGCCGACCAGCGCAACGAGCAGCTGGGCGAAGCCGTGTCGCAGGGAGGCATCCGCCGCAGGCGCGCCGCTCCCCACCAGATCACGGCCCAGCTCGAGCGCAAGCCGGGCGGCTGCCACCGGCGCCGTTTTGCGCGCGGCCAGCAGGCCCGGAAGCAGCAGCGGAAACACCCGATGGCGGCTATCTCTGGCTAGAGCCCCCGGCGGCACGTCGACTCCGTCGACAGACACCTGAACGCCCCCGTTCTCGTCCCAGCGGGCGATGAAGGAAGCATCGCGCTCATCGCCGGTCCTCTCGACCGTCAAGTGGGCGCGGCCACGCAGCTCCATGCGATGGCCGTCTCCCGACGTCGAATGCGAGAGCAATTGCACGTGGTGTCCTGGCGTCAGCTCGTGCACCAGGGCCGTGTCTGGTCCCGCGGTGAGCGCCAACGCGACCGTTGCGACAACCCGCTCGGGCGTGATGCGATCGCCCGCGCCCAGTCGAAACACATCGGCTCCCGTTTCGCGCGGACGTTCATTACTCTTCGCCTGGGCCAGCGTATCCAACATCGCCTCCAGGGGCGGCGTCCCCCCAGCCACCTTCATCAGATCCACGGCGTGCGCCGCGAAACGGAGAATCAGACTGGCTTCCAGTCCGGCGATGTCATCGAAGTACCAGCCGCAACTGGCGTACATCAGGAGGGTGGCGCGTTGAAGCTCCAGCAACGACCGCAAGCGCGCGCGCGCCTCCGGCCCACCACGCAGAAGCCGCTCGGTTCCGAATTCGGCCATGTGGGCATCGCGCTCGGCCAACGGCGCGTCCACCACTTCCCCATAGGCATCACGCGCGCCCCACGGATCGACGACGAGCTCGGCGGCCGCATGCTCGTAGAAGGCGGCGGCCTCCCGCTGCAGATGATCGAGCGCCTCACGCAACGGAGTTCGCCACCGCTGATTCCAGCCACGCTCCTGGGCGACCATCGTGCAGCCGCAGTCGCGCCACCACCGTCCCACCCCGTGGGCGCAACTCCATGACGTCCCTTTCCCGTCCGGCCCCTGGGCCAGCATCATTTCCCAGGTCGGGGGATGCGCATTCAGATAGGCGGAAAGGTTCGTGGGATTGACGCCGGAACGCGGCCCTTCCACAAAGGTGGTGAAGGCGAGGTTCAGGTCGGCAAACTTCTTGTGATGGCCGAACAGCTCGCCATCGGAAGCGCAGAGAACCAAGGGGGGCTCGGACACGCGCGAACGGGCGGCGGAGGCGCGCGCCATGGCCATAAAGGTGGCGGCATCCCGGGTGGCGTCCCCAAAGGCCACGCCACGCGACAAGGGACCGTCGAACACGGCAATGTTCAAGAAGCGCCCCGAGCCATCCGGGTGCATCCATTTATAGGCGCGCCCGGTGTCCACGGTGTCACGGTCGACGGAGGTCCACTCCTCTCCCACTCCGGGAGCCCGAACCGCCGCCACCTGCTCGGGCGCCAAAATCGTAAATCGCACGCCGAGGTCGATCAGAGTGGCCAGCGTCGCCACGTTGGCGGCTGTCTCCGGTAACCACAATCCCTCCGCCGGTCGACCAAAACGTCGCCGAAAATCCGCCAGCCCCCATGTCAGCTGGGTATGCCGATCGGCGGGCGCGCTGAGTGGAACGATCGGGTGGGCGTACGCCTGCGCCATGGCTCCGCCGAAACCCAACCGCCTGCGTTGGGCGCCATCGGCTGCCTGGAGAGCGGCGTGGGCGCGACTATCATTCCGCTCGATCCAACGCGCCAGCGTCGGACCGAAGTTGTACGACATCCGCGAATAGTTATTGACGATCGACTGTATGCGGCCGCCGCCGTCATGGATGCGGGCAAAGGCGTTGGCCCGATAGCACTCGGCGTGGATGCGCGCGTTCCAATCGTGGAAGGGCGCGGCGCTCGGCTCGTCGTCGATGCTGTCACTCCATGGGTTCTCCCGTGGAGGCTGATAAAAATGCCCGTGAACCACCAGCGCGAACGACGACACGAATTGCTCCCGTTGTCGGCCTAAAAGTTTCGCGAACGGGTCAACAAGGTGTCCTTCGCCTTTTGAACCACGGTAACGCCCCCCTCGCTGACAGTGAAGCGGAGGGCGTCGCGAGCCAGGTCATGACCAATGTGATCACCCTCCGCGATGCGCACATTCTTGTCGACGATGGCGCGGTAGACCCGCGCATTGCGGCCCACGTAGACATTGTCGAAGAGCAGGGAGTCGCGTACATCGGCGCCCGCATCAACGAATACGTTCCGCCCCAGCACCGAGTCCTTGACGAATCCGCCGGCGACGATGCATCCACCGGAGAGAATCGACTGGACGGCGATGCCGCGCCGGGTCTCCTCGTCGAAGACCAACTTCGCCGGAGGATCGGGAAACTGAGCCGTCAAGATCGGCCAATCCCAGTTGTAGAGATTGAGGCTAGGCACCACGTTCTTGAGGTCCATGTTTGCTTCGTAGTAAGCGTCGATGGTCCCTACGTCGCGCCAGTAAGCGTTCTCGATTTCGTCGGATACGCCGCGGATGCGATTCAGTCCGAAGTTGTAGGCAAATACGCGCCCCGACTTCAGCATCGCCGGGAGAATGTCGCGTCCGAAGTCGTGATAACTCTGATTTTCCGAATCGGCCCGCAGCTCGTCGATGAGTGAGCCAGGTTGAAAAACGTAGTTGCCCATCGACCCGAGGCAATGGGCGGGATCGCCCGGAATAGTGATGGGATCGCGCTCGGGCTTCTCCTGGAATCCGACGACACGCCCATCGCCGTCGACCTGCACCACGCCGAACTGGTGCGCCTCCGCGACCGGGATGGGGAGGCAGGCGATAGTCGCCATGGCGTTTTTCTCGTGGTGATAGTCCGTCATCTGACGGATGTTCATTTTGTAGATGTGGTCGGCACCGAAGACCAAGATGGCATCGGCGCGGAACTCGTCCACGAGGTGAAGATTCTGAAAGACCGAGTCTGCTGTCCCGCGATACCACTGCTCGCCCGTTCGCATCTGGGCCGGTACGACGGTGACGAACTGGCCGAAGGTGCTGCGAGCACCCCAGGTTCGCTGAACATGCTCAGCCAAGGACTGAGACTTGTACTGAGTCAGCACATACACCGCCCGGATACCCGAGTTCGCCATGTTCGAGAGGACGAAATCGATGATGCGGTACCGTCCACCGAAGGGAACGGCAGGCTTGGCCCGATCGAGCGTCAGGGGATTGAGCCTTGAGCCTTTCCCTCCGGCCATGATGAATGCGAGATATCGGCGCTGTCCGTCCATGTTGAATTGCGCATTATACAGAATACCGACGGTGTTCCATTCGGGCTATCATCATCGTCCATGACGCCTGCGCAGAAGTTCCAAGCACACCTCACGGCCCTGTCGCGCAACCTGTGGTGGTCGTGGAACCCAGATATCATAAAGTTGTTTCGGGACGTCAACCCGGACGGTTTCCGAAACTCGAATCACAACCCGGTGGTGATGCTCAGCGAATTGCCGCCGGAGCGTCTCGAGGCGCTTTCGCGGGACGCCGCCCTGAGCGCGCGCGTAGACGCCGCTCATCGCGAGCTGACCGATTACCTCGACGAGCGCCGCACCTGGGCTTCCATCCATGCGGCCCCTTTACGTGTCCGGCCGGTTGCCTATTTTTCCGCTGAGTTCGGCATCCACGAATCCTTGCCGATCTACAGCGGCGGCCTGGGTGTTTTGGCGGGCGATCACCTGAAGACGGCGTCGGATCTCGGTTTGCCCCTGGTGGCCGTTGGCCTGTTCTACCGCGAAAGCTACTTCCGGCAGCGCCTGGATCGGGAAGGGATCCAGCACGCCGAGTGGCTGCGCTCGCCCGCGGAGGCATTGCCCGCCAAGCCGGCCTTGACGCCGAACGGTCGACCTATCGTCGTTGGAGTTCCCCTCTCGACCACGGAGACCCTGCTGGCACAGGTTTGGGAAATCCGGGTGGGTCGCAATCAGTTGCTGCTGCTGGACACGGACGTCGACGGCAATAGCGACGAAAACCGGCAGCTGTCGGCGCGACTGTATTTCGGAGATCACCGCATTCGCATTCGACAAGAGCTCCTTTTGGGCGTGGGCGGAGTGCGCGCTTTGCACGCGGCAGGCATCCACTGGGGCGGCCTGCATCTGAATGAGGGCCACAGCGCATTCGCTACCCTGGAGTACACGCGGCTGCGCATGGAATCCACGGGAGCGGATTTCGCGAGCGCGGCACAGGATGTCGCCCAGACCACCGTCTTCACCACGCATACGCCGGTCGACGCCGGACATGACCGTTTCTCCCCCGAGCTGGCGGACGGTCATCTCGAACCGCTGCGACGCTCATTGAACCTGTCGCAGCATGATTTCTTGGGTCTGGGGCGCATCCGGCCCGAGGATTCGCAAGAGTCGTTCTGTATGACGGTGTTGGCATTCAAGATGTCACGTTATGCGAACGGGGTGTCGGCGCTTCACGGCCGAGTGACCCGAAAGTCCTGGCAAGTTTTGTGGCCGCACCATCGTGAAGACGAGGTCCCGGTGGGGCACATCACCAACGGCGTCCATGTTCGGACGTGGCTGGCGTCGGCCATGCAGCGGCTCTACTCGAAGCACATAGGTCCCGACTGGCATTCGCGACTGTCGGATCCGGAATCGTGGGTACGCATCGAAGGCGTGCACGACGGGGAGCTCTGGGAAACGCACCGCGTGCTGAAGGCCGACTTGGTGCACTTCGTGCGCCGTAAAGTGACCGAGCAGCGCCAGGCGAACGGTTATCCCGAAGACGCAGTGAAGGCGGCGCGCAACCTTCTGGATCCCGATGCTCTCATCATCGGCTTCGCGCGCCGGTTCGCGACCTACAAACGGGCGAACCTGATCTTGCGAGATTTCGATCGGATCAAGCGCTTGATCACCGATGCCAAGCGGCCGGTGCAGTTCGTTTTCTCCGGCAAGGCCCACCCCGCCGATCACCCCGGGCAGGAGGTGTTGCGAAAGATCCACGAGGCCACGTTGAACTCCGAGTTGGCCAATCGTGTGGTGTTCATCGAGAACTACGACATCAACGTGGGCCGGCACCTGGTGCAAGGGGTCGACGTGTGGCTCAACAATCCGCGCCGTCCGCAAGAAGCCAGCGGGACCAGCGGTCAGAAGGTCTTGTTGAACGGAGGGCTCAACTGCTCGGTGCTCGATGGCTGGTGGGCCGAGGCGTACGACGGGTTGAATGGTTTCGCCATCGGCGATGGGACGACGCACGTCAATGTCGAGGAGCAAGATCGACGAGATGCCGTGAGCCTCTACGACGTCCTCGAGAACGAAATCATCCCGCTCTACTACGATCGCGACGAGCACGATGTGCCGCGAGGTTGGGTGGCGCGCATGAAACGGACCATCCGGACGTTGGGCTGGCGGTTTAACACCGATCGCATGGTGATTGACTACACGCGGGAATGTTATCTGCCCGCGGCCGGCGCGCAGACCTGCGCGATGCCCAAATAGCGGCACCGGCTGGCGAAGTCCGACAGAATCACGACACCAAGCCGGGCGGAACCGTGGTGTTCGGTGGAGTGACACGCACGGCGAGGGGTTTTGCGCTTGATTCGACGCATGCGCGCGTCAGCTTTCTGACCCGGGGGATCGGCAAAATTTTCCCTGTTAATTGCCGCTGGAGGGATGCCGATTCCTCCCAGCATGTGGCGAAAGTTGATGGCGACCGGACTGCTGGGATCGTTGACGATGTCGGCTCCGATGGGGGCCACGGCGAAGCCCAAAAATAAGACCAGCGTGCTTGAGGATAGGTCGGCTATCGCGAAGGGGGACGTTGCGGTAGCGGCATCGTGGAACGCCAGCGCAGCGGAGACACCCGGGCCTTCAACGGTGAAACGCGACCCCGAGACTCTGAACCGGGAAGAAATGCTGTCCCTCGCGCGCAAGTACGCTACCGACATCGCCGAGGCGTTGGTCGACGGAGAACGACAGAGGGAAGACGCTGTCCGCACCAAGGATTCGATAAAGCTGTCCTGTATCCAGGATCGTCTGTCGAACATGAAACTGTCGAAGAGGCTGGCGGACGAACACCTGCGCGCGACCGCGCGACCTGTGATCAGGGATGATGAGCTGAACCTGCGACACGAGTTCCGCGGGGTGGAGCTGGCGCACGAGCGCGTGAGTCAGCTTCATAAGGAGCTCCTGGAGTGCGTCGGCGAGAGCCTGGAGGTGACCTACAATGGGGGCACCGATTCGACAAGGGCATCCACCGCGGGTGCTTCGGATCCCGGTGGCACCGGTGTCGAAACACCCCTGTCGATCGGCCGCCGCAGGCGAGCACGTATCAGTAGACTGAGCAGCGGGTCTGGGTCGGGCGGGCGGGCGGGCGGCCAGGTCGAGCTCGGGGCGGCGTAGGCTCTGGGTCGGCTCGGTTGGAGGGTGGCTGGTCGGGGCTGCAACGGGGGAGGCGCGCGATCTGGCGGGGACCGCTCCTGGGGTG
>JADMIO010806542.1_pt1 | contig 22631 bp, 21 predicted proteins | sample 8958161 | NCBI WGS metagenome assembly JADMIO01 (sample SAMN16585339, study PRJNA669376) | soil metagenome | isolation source: Crop rotation soil | place: USA: Cullars Rotation, Alabama | collected 2011 | reverse complement strand
CTTTCCCCTCAAGATTCACCTCTGCGATTAGCTGAAGTCTCCGCCGGTATCCCGAAAGGAGCGAAGCCCTCAGGGCCCGATGAGTTTTTTTGCGGTCGTTCCATGCGACCCCGTCCAGAAACAAGCCGATCGAGTTCCCCACGCGGCGGACAAGGGGGATCAGGAAGGACGGTATGGCCGACGCCAGCCGGGCCGCTAGACGAATGCGCGCGCGGCCGCGAAAACGGGGAAAGGAATTGATCACGACCAGTCGTTTGACCCGGTTGGGGTATCGCAAGGCGAAGTGCAGCGCGACGGTGCCTCCGAACGATTCTCCCAAAATCACAGCCTGCGGATCTCCCAGGCGATCCATAATCCTCTTTATATCGCCGGTCAGGTCGTCGTAGGTAAACTCGCCCTCGGCGCGAAGCGGAAAGGTGACGACGCGATAGGAGTCGGCAAGGCCGGGTGCTTGCCTGAAGAATAACTCGCCCGTTCCATCCAGACCGCAAATATAGATCAACAGGGGACCGGCACCCTGAACGCGGAAGCAGAGGCTGGAATCGACGGAAATCCATTCGTCGTTTCCGGCCGGCGTGCTGGCTGGATCGGTTTTAGAGTGGGAGTGGTTCGGCGAAATGCCTGCTTGTTCCATGAACTGCGGAATCGGAAAACACAAGGCGGCCGCTAGAGGCTCTTGTCGATTTCTTCCAGTATCCGTTCCGCGGCGGCTCGCGGCTCGGCGCTTGAGGTGACAGCCCTGCCGACCACGATGAAATCGGCCCCGTCTTTGATCGCCGCGGCAGGCGTCGCGATTCGTTTCTGGTCGCCCTTCTGCGACCAGATGGGACGAATGCCCGGCGTCAAGATAATAAAGGTTTCGGGCGTGATTTTTTCGCGGATCAATCGGATTTCATTCGGCGAAGCCACGACACCGTCGAGTCCCGCCTCTTGAGCCAGAGCGGCAAGCCGGACCACCTGGGAGGCCAGGTCGGTTTCGATGCCGATATCCATCAACCCGGGTCTGTCCATGCTGGTCAGAATCGTGACGCCCAGCACCGCGGGTCTGGCCATCCATAACAGACCGCGGTCTCCAACGGCGTGCGCTGCTGCCCGCATCATCTCTGATCCGCCCAGCGTGTGGACGTTCAGGATCGAAATGCCCAGGTGGGCGGACGATTCGACCGCGCCCGCAACGGTATTGGGAATGTCATGAAACTTGAGGTCGAGAAAGACCCGCTCGCCGGACGTAACGATCTCGCGTACGAGACCCGGTCCCTCGGCGGTGAAAAGCTGACTGCCGATCTTGAACATCCCGACGATGCCGCTCAACTCTTCCACAAGCGGTAGCGCACTGTCGCGGTCCGGCACATCAAGCGCAAGGATCAACCGGTCCTTTGTGCTGATCTGTTTGGCGGCAAGGGTCATAGGGAAAGAAAGGCCTTCTTTCTGTCTGATTGAACGAATCCGTTTCCTGACTTCACTATAACCGCCCTCGATAGATCGTTCAAGTTCGGGGCCTGGAGGGATAGAGCGGATTATGTTCAGGAGGAGAGATCGCAACAACCGGCGGTTCTGTATTCTGTCATGCGACTGGCAGAGCGCAACAGCATCGTCCCTTGACGGCTGATTTGATCAAACTGGGTGTCTGTCCTGAACCGCGCTGCGAGATTGCGAGGCAGGGGCGAGATCAGGCCCCTTTCAATTTGCGCTTGTCGTCCTTCAAGATCTCTTCGGCGCGGGTGAGGCTGGCCTCGGCGGCGGCATCATTGCCCATCTTGATCAGGCCGTTCAGGACGGCGCCCTCTTCGATAACCAGAACCGGAGTGACAACATCGCCGTTGATACGGCCGGTTCTTCGAATTTCTACACGGTTCCGGGAGATCAGGTCGCCATGAATTACGCCGAAGACGATGCACGTTCCCACATCGATCTGAGCTTCCAAATGGCCGGATTCGCCGATGACGAGCGTTCCGGTCTCGGACTGCAGCCGCCCCTTGACCTTGCCTTCGATCTGGAGACGATCGGAAAACGAAATGTCTCCCGAGATTTCGATTCCTCGTCCGATCCAACCCAGGTCGGAATTGTTGCCGTCCGTCTTAACGAGTTTCATGTCAGAGTCTCCAGAACCGCCGCTGCCCGAGCGCAAATTTCCCAGCCGAAGTGCCATCGATTCTTCCAGGCGAAAAGTCTGATCCGCATCACTGCCGGCGACGCGGGAACAGCAGGGGTTATACGCTGACGCGGATACCGAAGTCAAGGTAGCCATTTGACTCTTCCCGCGAGCAGCCGCATGCTAAACGAATTATGAAGGCGGTGAGCTTACGGCTGGACTGTCCGAAATGTGCTTCCGGCAATATAGCGTATAGCTGCGATCCGGATTGCTGCTTGAATCACGTGTGCGGTGATTGCCTGGCCAGCTTCGAGCCCGCGACCCGTGATACCGGAACGCGATGCCCTGAAGCGGCATTTCCGGACCAGGAGCGGGACGTTTGCGAGCCGACGGTGCGATGTTGCGTTTGCGGAGGATTGAATGTGTTTCGGCTCGAAAGCGCGGATGGCCGCAATGGCAAGCTCATCTGCCGCGAGTGCCGGGCATTGCTCGACCTGACAATAGAGAGTTGACCCGCACCGATCCAAAAGAATGAAGCCGCAAATCGTCTGAGATTCGCGGCTTCATTATCGTTTCCGGCTTCTTGGCATTGGCGGAGTTGGCTACTGTCAGCCTACTTTCACATCGATCTGCCGCGGCCGGGCCTCGTCTTTTTTAGGAACACGAACCCTCAGAACGCCCTCTTTGAAATCGGCACTGATCGAATCGGCGTTCGCGTTCGGAGGCAGGGAAAATGACCGGAAAAACTGCCCGTAGCTCCGCTCGACGCGATGATATCCCTCTCTTTTTTCTTCGTTCTCAAGATGCCGCTCTCCGCTGACTAACAGCACATTCTCGTTCAAATTGACCTTCACGTCATTTCGGCTGACCTCCGGTAATTCCAGCTTGATTGTGAAAGCCTCGTCATCTTCATAGACATCCGCTGCCGGCGTCCAACTGCTGAGGGCGACCTCTCCCGGAGGCGCCTTAGCAACCTTGTCATGAAACAAGCTGTTAATTCCTCGCTGCAACTCCAACAACTCTCGAAATGGATCCACCGTCATGAACCCTCGAAAACCCCTGGCGGGCGCCATTTGTGTGCTTTGTCTGTTCATCTTGCTTCTCTTGCCTCCTTGAAAAATCGACCTTAGGTACTACTATCTATTCCCCTGACGCATCTATAATAGCACTACGTTGTAAATATAAAATATGAGTATTATTCTGTCAAGTATCATTAGTGATAGTTGATTAGATTCGGATCTTGATGTAGCGCAAACCTTTAAACAGTTTGCGCTACGAAAGTTCGTCGCGTTATTGAATCTCGGATAAAGATCTAAGAGTGGAAACTAACGGAGTAGAGATCCGGTGAGGGAATCTAGCCGATCGATCCCGTGTCGATCGCAGTAGCCGGACAGGCCATCGACGATCTTCATTGTGACCTGCGGATCATAGTAGTTAGCCGTCCCGACCTGGATGGCGGACGCGCCGGCGATGATGAATTCAAGGGCATCCATCGCATTCGCAATGCCGCCGATTCCGATCAACGGAATCCGGACCGATTTCGCGACCTCCGCAACCATGCGGACCGCAATCGGACGAATCGCGGGCCCCGAGAGACCCCCGGTGCCGTAGTTCAGGCGAGGCCGCCGTGTGTGAACGTCGATCGACATCCCGACCAGCGTGTTGATCAGCGAGAGGGCGTCGGCCCCAGCATCGGCAATGGCGCGGGCCAGGACGGTGATATCGGTGACGTTTGGGGACAGCTTTACAATCAAGGGTCTCAGCGACGCTCGGCGAGCCCGTTCGGTCAGCCGCGCGGCGGCCACCGGAGATCCGCCGATTACGATTCCCCCCTCCTTCACGTTCGGACAAGAGATATTCAATTCGTAGGCGTCGATGCCGTCGCTGTCGTTCAGGATTTCGATTGCGTCGATATATTCGTCATCCGAATAACCGAAAACGTTCGCGATTACTCGAGTATCATATTTCCGGATTAAGGGGAGCTTTTCGGTGAGAAAGGCGCCGGCCCCGATGTTCTGCAGGCCGATCGCGTTCAGCATTCCACCGTGCGTTTCGACGATCCGAGCGGGTGGATTTCCCGCCAGAGGACGGGCCGAAAGTCCTTTTGTTGAAAATCCTCCCAACCGGTTCAGGTCGATGAGATCCGCGAATTCCAGCCCATATCCGAACGTTCCGGACGCGCCGATGACCGGGTTATGAAATGGGATGCCGGCGATCTCGACGGCCAGTCTGGGGTCGTGGGAGGTCAAAGCGATGAAATCCTTCCGCTTGTTGAGTCGTCAATGGGCCATTCCGGCGATTTCCCACCGGATATGGTCCGCTGGCATGATCGATCCGTCGATGCAAACCCGTTTATAGGAGTCATAGGGGGAACTGCCGTCCGTTTTCACGGCCACGACGCAGCCCACGCAGACGCCAAAGCCGCATCCCATCGGTGCTTCCAGAGAAACCAGGCAGCCAAGCCCGAATTGAGCGGCAATTTCCGAGACCCGCCTCATCATTCCCCACGGCCCGCAAGCGAAGACGGTCCCGCGGCGGCCGGTCTCCCGCAGACGTTCTTCCAACGGAACCGTGACGTAGCCTTTTTCTCCCAGGCTGCCGTCATCGGTGGTGACGATCAGCGGAAGCCCAAGCTCCCGGAAATCGTCCAGCCCGCATCCCAGGGCGACCGTCTGGCTTCCTGCCCCAAAAAAGATTTCGGCGGGCACGTTCGCTGCCTGCAGTTCCTGGCACAGCATTAGCACGGATGCCGAGCCGATTCCTCCGGCGACCACATAAGCAGGCGCTGGAAAACCGATCGAGGATATGAAATTTTCTTCGCCGGCGGGTTGTACCTGCTTGCGTGCCGCCGCCAGCCAATCGTTTCCAAGGGGCAGGAGGGCATCCACCCTCCCGCCCGGTTGGAGTTGCGATAGCATCTCGGTCCCGCGTCCGAGAACCTGATAGAGAAAGGCAAGATGACGGGGCCCTGAAACTCGATAAATTGCTAAGGCCCTGCGAAGAAGAGGCTCGTAAGCGCCGTGGGCGCGAAGCATCGCGAATTGGCCGGCCCGGACTTCGATCTCCCGGTCGAGCCTCAGCGTCATCATGCGATAACCATCCGCGATTTCGAGATTGCTCTCGACGATGGCAACAGAATCGATCATCCGGTTCTTCGATTAGAAATTTGGGATCTTCAGTTTCTGGCCAGGATGAATCACATCCGGATCGGATAGAATGTCTCCATTGGCCTCGAAAATCTTCTGATAGCTCAACTTGCCGTTGGTAACTTTTTTGGCGATTCCAGAAAGCGTATCGCCCGACTTCACCTCGTATTCTCCGTAAATGTCCTGGCGTTCGGCGGTGAGGTTAACGGTCAAATCGCCGCTGCTCAGGGAGGGGTCGATCTCTTTAACACGGTCCCAGACCTGATTGACGATATATTGGGTCGGGCAAGCTCCCGTAATCGTCATATGACCGTCTGCTTCGGTTGCATTCAAGCCGGTGCAGCCCAAATTCTGGGCCACAACGTACACATCGCCGTACTTATCGGTTAACTCTGACATTCCTGCTCTCCTTTTTCCTGTAGTATGCTGACGGCACTCGTCCACGCATCAGAATTGTCTTCGTTCAGATTATTGCCTTGCGCACTCCCCGCGTCAAACGAAGCTTGCGTTTCGGTTACGTTACCAATATGTTTCGATAAGTTCGCGCCAGACTTTACAAATTCAGGATCGTTGCGCCGGGCGGACGAGAACGACGAGAGGGTCGCATGGAACCAACGGTTGCTGCGCATGAAATTGTCGAAGCGGTAGAAAGTATCGTCGAATCCGGAGCTTCCCGGGACGACGTACTGCGCGAAGCCGTACGCCTGTTGAAGGCCGGATGCCCTCATTACGACTGGGTTGGTATCTATTTAGTAGAGGGAGACACGCTCGTCCTCCACAATTACATTGGAAAGCCTACTGATCACATCCGGATTCCCGTCGGAGTCGGGGTTTGCGGAACCGCCGTGGCTGAGAAAACCAATCAGGTGATTAGCGATGTAGCGGCTCTGGACAATTACCTCGCCTGCAGCCTGGAAACCCGTGCCGAAATCGTTGTCTTGATTCGGCGCGAAGACGAAATTTTTGGCCAGATCGATGTCGACAGCGATCGCGCGAATGCATTCGCCGCCGCCGATGAGGCGTTGCTCGACCGCGTTGCTGGCCTTTTATCCATTAAGTTTTAAGTCGGATCGATTCAGGATTTTTCACGGGCCATAAAACCCAATCCCCCGGCCGATCATCCAATTGTCAGCAGCACACGCTGCCACGTTTTCACCTCCTGGCGGCGCCTGGACTTCAGACCATCCATGGTCCCGCCGGCTCCCGCATAAAAGCCCGGCGAGCCAGCGGCAGTTGTACACCAAAACGTGTAGCCCCATCCCAAAACAAGTGAGCCTGACGGACGTCTTAGAGGCCGGCCAGTCGACTGTTCCAATTGAAACCGTTTGATCTCTATAGATTACCGGGTGCTGAAAACGTCCGGGCGTAATTGGCACGTCAGTCGCTTTACCTAGTATCGACCTTCAAAAAGAAGGCGTGCTAGGGAGGACAAAAGGATGGCTACTAACGCAATTTCGATTCAAACCGATGCTGGTCTGAACGCCGCGTTGGCGGGCGATGCGATGAGCGGATTTGATGACCTGTACCGCAAGCACTACCGGCGGGTTTATTCGATCTGCCTCAGAATGACCGGAAATATCGCGGAAGCGGAAGACCTGACGCAAGAGGTCTTTATTCAACTGCATCGGAAGCTGGGTTCGTTTCGAGGCGAAGCGGCGTTTACGACGTGGCTTCACAGGCTGACGGTGAATCAGGTGCTGATGCATTTTCGCAAGCGCTCGGTTAAATCGGAGTTGACTACGGACGATGGCGAGATGCCGGATTCGATCGATCCGGATACGGTGAACCCGGAAGCGATGCCGATTATCGATCGGATCGGTCTGGAAAGCGCCATCTCTCAATTGCCTCCCGGCTACCGCAGCGTGTTTGTGCTGCACGACGTCGAGGGGTACGAGCACGAAGAGATCGCGACGCTGTTGGGTTGCAGCGCGGGTACCTCAAAGTCGCAGCTTCACAAGGCCCGCCTGAAACTGCGGCGGCTCTTGCGGCAGCGTGCAGAAGCCGCGTAGCAGGTCCGGGACCGATTTCCAGGGATTTTTGGGGCCGCCGCTCGTATGAGAGCGGCGGCCCTTGGTGTTTCTGTCTGATCCTTCTCGTCGTTGCGACTTCCGTGACGTGCGATTATCATCAGATTTCGTCTGCGCGCCATACTTGAAAGGAACGGAAATGCAGGAGACGGAGCCCCCGCCGAAAACCGCCGCCGTGTTCCTGGATAGGGATGGGACGATCAATCACGATCCAGGATACGTTTCGTCGCCTGACCAGATGGTGATTTATCCGTGGACGTTTGAAGCCATCCGAATGATCAATGAGGCCGGTCTAAAGGCGATCGTGGTAACGAACCAATCGGGAATCGCGCGGGGTTTTTATTCGGAGGAGGACCTTAGCGCGGTCCACGAGCGGATGCGCTCGGATTTGGCAGAGCGCGGGGCACGGGTGGACGCGGTCTATTATTGCCCTCATCATCCGGAGATAGCCGTTCTGCCCTATGGAGGCCCGTGCGAATGCCGGAAACCGAATCCGGGTATGCTCCTGAGAGCCTCCCGGGAACACGAAATCGACCTGTCGCGGTCGTACGTTATTGGCGACAAGGCCTGTGATATGGACCTGGCGGAAAACGCAGGCGCATTGGGAATCCTCGTCCGCACCGGATATGGCACTATAACCTTGTCGCACCCGGACCGGTTTCCCTGCACCCCGGGTCTAGTGGCAGAGGACCTGTTGGAGGCGGTGCAACTGATTCTCGGTGGCCGGATTGAGAAAGAATAGGTTCCGCGGAGGCTGGTGCTAAACACTCGCGAATGCTAAGCACGCTGAACATTTCGAATGTAGCCCTGATCGACGAGTTGCAGGTCGAGTTCGAGCCGGGCCTGAACCTTCTGACCGGCGAAACCGGATCGGGCAAATCCATCATCGTCGACGCGCTCGGCGTCTTGATCGGGGGCAAGTTCCCGGCCGAAATGATCAAAGCCGGAGAGAGCCGCGCGTCGGTTGAAGGCCAGTTTTCGGTTGAGCGCCACCCCGAGCTGGAAAAGATGCTCCAGTCAGCCGGGATCGAGGTCGAGGACGGGCCCGAGTGTGATGTGCTGATTCGCCGGGAATTAGCGGCAAACGGCCGGAGCCGTATCTTTATCAATCACCAATTGGCGACACAGTCGCTTCTCCGCGAGCTGAGGCCGTTTCTTGTGGACATACACGGACAGGGGGATCAGCAAACCCTGTTCAATCCGGACCTCCACCTGGACATGCTGGATATACACGGGGGCCTGTCGCCGGCCCGTCAGGATGTCGCCGCGCTGTATCGTTCGTGGTCCGTCCTGAGAGACGAGCTTGACCGCCACCGGCGGGACGAGGCCGAAAAGTTTCAACTGGTCGATATTCTGCGGTTTCAGATCGGAGAACTGGAGCAGGCGGGCCTGGTCCTGGGAGAGGACGAACGGCTCGAAGAGGAGCGCCGCCGCCTGACCAATGTGGAGAAGCTGACCGCCCTCTGCAAAGAGAGTTTTGACCTGACATACGAGGACGGCGATTCGGCGATAGCGCGGATTCGCCAGGCGTCGCGGCGGGTCGAAGAGTTGGGTGAATTTGAGCCATCCTTCCGCGCCTATCAGGAGGGTTTGGAGTCGGCGCGAGCCGTGCTTGAAGATCTCGCATTTGCGCTCCGGGATTTCGGCGATCGCCTGGAATACTCGCCCGATCGGCTGGCCGGGATCGAGGACAGATTTGTGGAAGTCGCCCGCCTCAAGCGGAAATACGGCGGAACGATTGAGACGGCGCTCGAACATCTGGCCCGGTCACAAGACCGTTTGCGAAACATTGAGCATGCGGACGAAAGGGAAGCGGAGCTTCGGGTTAGAGCCGACGCCGCGCGGGCCGCATACCTCGCGGCCGCTTGGGCTCTTCATCGCGAGCGGATTGACGCGGCGAAGGCGATCGAACGCGATGTTGAGACGGACCTGCGAGAAGTTGCGATGGAAAGCGCCCGATTTGAGGTCCGCATCGCTTCGCCGCCTGCCTCGGATTTCAATAGCGATGATGCCGCCCGGGCATGCACCGCGCGGGGCATCGACCGGGTCGAGTTTTATTTTTCAGCGAATCCGGGTGAAGGCGTCCGGCCGCTGGCAAAAGTGGCATCGGGAGGCGAGGCATCGCGGTTAATGCTGGTGCTGAAAACCGCGGCCAGCGCCTCGGAGTTTCCGCGTACGATCGTCTTCGATGAAATCGACACCGGGATCGGGGGCCGCGTGGCCGAAGCCGTGGGCGCGAAATTGAGAAGGCTTTCCAAGACCAATCAGGTTTTTTGTGTAACTCACCAGCCTCAAATTGCGCGGTTTGGGGACGTCCATCTGCTTGTCCGCAAGGAAGCGGCGAACGGGCGCACCCACGTCGTCATCGACAAGCTGGACAAGCGAGGGCGGGTGGAAGAGATCGCGCGAATGTTAACGGGATCTGATATTACCGACACCGCCCGCCGCCATGCGCGGGAACTTTTAAAGACGATCTGAGCTTGCGCCGTCGTGAACGGCCGGCGCCTTGGTGAAGCGGGTGAAGAACGGAGGATGCGATGAATATGGACTCGGTCCGGGAATATTGCCTGTCGCTGCCGAATGCCACCGAAGGCATCCAGTGGGACAACGACCTTTTGTTCCGTATTGGAAACAAGATATTCGTGGTTCTTTGCCTGGATGCGTCTTCGCCGAATAAGCTTTCATTCAAGTGCACGCCGGAGAGGTACCAGGAGCTGATTGAGCAACAGGGCATCATTCCCGCACCATATATGGCGCGAAATCATTGGGTTGCTCTGCAGCGTTTTGACGCTCTCGACGGCGCCGAGCTGAAAGAACTGATCCGCGGTTCCTACGACATGGTTTTTGCCAAGCTGCCGAAAAAGGTACGCGTTCAACTGGATGCCAGCGCCTGAGCCGGACCCCAAGCCGATAATATGCTGACTTGCGCGGCTGTGTTCTTCTCCATAACCTTCCTCTGATAAGCGGAAGCCGCCCGCTTCGCTGGTTCCATGAGGAAGAATTTTTCCGATCCGGTCAAGCTCCCGTCTCTGCTGATTTTCGCCCGGTGAGCTCCTCATCTCACTGCACCAGCAGGCGGAAACGGGTTGAACAATACTCCTTGAAACCCCGGCACTCTGTGTTACACTAGCGCCTGCTGACGGCTGTTTGGTCCCCCTGGAAGGCATTAGAGATGGCTCGCTTGACCTTCCAGCCGAACAGGGCCGACCGGTATGGGAGAATTAGAATGGCAGATGACAATACAATTAACCCGGGCAATTCGGATCGCCGCCAGGGGGAGGACCGCCGAGCAGGGGACCGGCGAGTAGTAGATCTGGGTCCGCCGCCCGGCACTCCCGAACGCAGGAATGGAGGCGACAGGCGTCTCTTTGACCGGCGGGTGCAAGGAAGCACCACGGGCCAGTTGCTGGTCGAGGTGGGCCGCTTCGCGGCAGAAAACATGACCTTTCGTCAAAAGGGAAACAAAGCCGCCGCACGCCGCGCCAGAAAACACCTTTCCTTGATTATGAAGCTGGCGAAGCAGCGCCGCGCCGAGATCTCAACAGAAGTCCGCGGGATGTCAGGAGATTCGACTGAGGTTGAAGACGACGCGGACGACCTTGAATAGATCCGCCTCCGTCATTTCCTCTCCGTGTCGTTCCGGCGCGTGAAGTTGTTCCGCGAGACGAGAGCGGACAGATTCCTCCCCGCCGCATCTGCCTGTTGACCCACACCTTTACCTGGCCGCGAACCAGCCGGTCGCGGCCCACAAGGGTCCCTCAATCTTTTGACGCACTAATCGGTTCGATCGGCGCGAGACTACGCGCGCAGAAGTTCTTCGAGCCGGGTCCGTAAATCGTGATACTCTTCAACTAATCGGTTTAGCGTCACGATAAAGGGGATCTGTAGCGCTGCCGCATCGTCGGCGCGTTGTTCCAGGTCGCGAGCTTGCTCGGAGTGCGGATCGACCTGGTCGAGCTGTTCCATGACTTCGTGCACATTCTCGCCACGCGGATGACAATGGTAGCAGTAGCTGATGAATGAGAGCGTCAGTCCGTCGATCACCGAACGCACCTGATCGGGGTCGTCAAGAGCAACCTGCCGCATCAAAAACGACTCACGGGGCGCTTCCGTTGAACTGGCAAACTCTATGACTCTCATTTGAAGACCATTCCGTTGGTCTGCGCTCATGTTCTAGATCATTAAATCTTTACACGGGTGTTGTCAATTGTTCCGGTTGAATGGCCCACCCGGCGCGGAGTAAATTGGACTGGGAGCGGCCCCGCCCGTTCCGCAGATCGTTCGGAAAGGCCTTTGTGATCTCGTCCCCGCGCTTTTTCACCGACAACGACGGTTGCTGCGGCCTGCTCCGTCTGGCCGAGCGCCACCCTTTCGTCGTGCTGACGGCCGCCCTTGCCGGCGGCATCCTGGCCGGCTGGCGGATTGAAGGGCCATCGATCGGACTGACCGGTCTCTTTGTAGTTGTAATCTGCGCGGCTATCGTTGGGTACTGTAAGCAGCTCACCCGCGCCACCAGCGTAGGGATCATCATTTCCGTGACGGCCGCGGGCTCGCTGCTCGCGGTGACCGAATCGGCGAGGCGCGAACCACCGAGAGTCAGAGACCTGTTTGCGGCAAACGTATTTGGCGGGGACCAGGCCGTAGATCTGACCGGATGTCTGACCGCTCTACCCGATCCGGCGCCCGGTCTGTACTTTTTAGACATTGATGTTGAAAGTCTCGCGGCGGCCGGCCAGGTTCTGCCGGCCGTTGGACGAGTCCGTCTTGGATTGCCGGTTTCGGATCCAGGCCCTGCTTCCGAATTCGCGCGCCTCAATCTGGATGCGGGCTCGCGTATTCGAGTCCTTGTGCGCCTTGAGAAAGCACGCAGCTACGCGAATCCCGGCTCGCCCGACTTCAACGAGTTTCTCGAGCTTCAGGGATATGATCTGAAGGGCACAATCAAAAGTTCGCTCTTGATCGAAACCCTTGGCGCGGCCCCGGCCAATCCGTTGATGTCGGCAGCCGGCCGGCTGCGGAGGGGGGGGCTTGATGCCATCGATCGCCGATTCAGCGGCTCGGTGGCCGGGACCTTAAAGGCGATGCTCCTCGGCAATCGTTATTATCTCGATTCCGAAGCCTCGTCCCGGCTCCGCGATGCGGGAACTTTTCACGTCATCTCGATCTCGGGAATGCACGTCGCGTTGATCGCATGGCTGCTGCAAGGGCGAAAAAAGCGGTACGGCATACGCCGGATCGCGCGGGCCGCGGTTTCTCTCTTTGTGCTCTGGATCTATGCGGTCACCGTTGGCCTGAATCCTCCGGTATCGCGTGCGACGTTGATGATCACCATCGCGCTGGTGGGGCCCGTATTGTTTCGTCGCGCCGTCTCCGCCAACACGGTGAGCTTGGCGGCGTTTGTGATGCTGGCGGTCCAGCCCTCGCTTCTTCGCGATCCGGGCTTCCAACTCAGCTTCGTTGCGGTTGCGGCTATCGTAGGCCTGGCGCTGCCGCTTCAGGAAAGGCTTCGCGAGATCGGGCAGTGGCGGCCCACGCCGCGTACGCCGTACCCGCCGCGCGGCCCCAGGGCGTTGCGATGGTGTGCCGAGGCGCTTTTCTGGAACGATCGCGAGTTTCGTAAGGAAATGGCGCAGTCTCCCGTGCGCTATGGCCTGGACAAAGCTTCCGCCGCTCGACGCCTCGGCCGTCTGCGGCTGCAACCAGTTTTGCGGGCAGTGTTTCTACTCGTCAGTACTTCGGCCGCCATACAGCTTGCCACGCTGCCGTTGACCGCCGTCTATTTCAACCGTGTCACTCCCATCGGCGTGCTTTTGAACATTCCCGCAGGTTTGTTAACCGCGGCGCTGATGTTCTGCGGTGCGGCGGCGATCGCACTGGGAGAGCTTAGCGCCGTTGTGGGATCCGTGCTGGCGGTGGCGGGGAACCTCGCGCACTCCTTGCTGGTATTCGCGATTGAGCCATTTCGCAATTGGCCGGGCGCTTCATTCCGCGTGGCGCACTATGAAGGGTGGTGGGCGGTTCTCTATCTGATTTACTTCATTCCGGTGGGAATCACCGGCTGGATGATCGCTCGCTGGAGTCCGCTTGCCCGCGATCTACATCCGCCCGTTATGCCGATTTCCGGCGGGCCAACGCAGCCTGGCGATGAACCATCAGCAAGCGGCTGGAAAGGCCGGGTGCATTCGCCGTGGGGCGTGCTTTCCGCGTCGGTGTTGCTGCTTGCCGGGACCACACTGGTCATGCGCCCGCCCGCGCCGTCGCCGGACGGCACGTTGACGATCCATTTTCTGGATGTGGCACAGGGCGATTCGGCCCTGATCGTTTTCCCGGGCGGCTCCACGATGCTGGTGGACGGCGGCGGCGAAAGGCGCTTCGACCGATCCGGATCGACCTCGATACCTGTACCCAAGGTCGACGAAGAGGACGCCGGCGAATCGCTTTTTAGCGACAACGGTTTTTCGATCGGAGAAAGCGTTGTATCGCGGTTTCTCTGGTCGAAAGGGCTTCTCGACCTGGACTATGTCTTGAATACGCATGCCGACCTGGACCACATGGGAGGCTTGCCGCGCGTCGTGCGCAATTTTCGTGTTCATCAGGCGATTACGGGCCGCATTCCCAGTTCGAATCTGGAGTATGCCCAATACCGGCGCTTGATCGACAACAATCGGATTCCGCTGACCTCGGTGCATCAAGGAGACCGCTTCCTTTTGGAAGGCGTTGAAGTCGAGGTATTGTGGCCGCCGGCCCCGGATCCGGCCGAGCCAGCCTCGTCGGGCAACAACGACTCCGTTGTACTGCGTTTGACATACGGTTCAACGTCGGTGCTGCTGACGGGCGATATCGAGGGAGAAGTCGAACAGGTGCTGGTTGACAGCGGGACTGATCTCAGCGCCGATATTCTTAAGGTCCCTCACCACGGGTCGAAGACTTCCTCAACCGGGCCATTCGTAGCTGCCGTCAAGCCAGAATGCGCAATCATTTCCGTAGGAGCGCGCAGCCCCTTTGGTCATCCCCATCGCACCGTGGTTGACCGCTACTTGTCTGCGGGAACCCGGCTTTTTCAAACCGGCACAGACGGGACGGTCAGCGTCCGGATCGGACCGCGGGGTTACCATATTGCAACCTTCAAATCCAACCGGGACTGATTCGGCAACCCTCTCAACATGAATTCATCTGACTATATCGCATAAAACGCCCATGCCAGTCGGTGAGGCCTGATAGCATACGATGGCCGTAAACGTCCCGGCCGATAATCGTACGGAACCTGGAGCCCGCGCCTCTCCCGAGGACGCGCGCGGAACGGCGGAAACCGCTGGGAAAACGCGACTTGTGACCAAACGAAACGATCGTGTCTCAATTTGGCAGGTTAGGTGCTGGAAATAATACCAGGATGGATTCCCGAAGGCCTGTTGAATGATTTTGTGACAACTGGCACGACGATTGCCCAATCGAAATACAGCGCGGAACAGGGGCGATTTTGGACGATAAAACCGAACCGTTCACACGGCGGGAAACGAACCGAGGGGGCAACAATGGTAGCGCAGCGAAATTACTATATGCCTGATCCGATCGAAGGCGACAAGTCTGACTTCACCTTGCTGGATCACACCGTCAAATCCGAAGAGGCGTTGAATTTCGAGCAACAGCTTCTTTCCCGAGTCGTAGGCCAGGAGCGGGCCATCCGGACCCTTGCTCAACTCTATCAAGTATATCAAGCGGGCTTGAACATCCCCGGCCGACCCATTGGAACGTTGCTTTTCCTCGGCCCGACTGGCACGGGAAAAACCCGCTCCATCGAGGCGGCGGCCGAGGTGCTGTTCGGCAGCCCCACTTCTTTTATCCGGGTTGACTGCGCCGAGTTTCAGCATTCTCACGAGATTGCCAAGCTCATCGGCTCGCCTCCCGGTTATCTGGGACATCGCGAGACGCCTCCGATTCTGACGCAGGAACATCTAAACAGTTATCACACGGACCACGTGAAGATGACCCTGGTGCTTTTCGACGAAATCGAAAAAGCATCGGATGCTCTCTGGCAGCTTTTACTGGGAGTCCTCGACAAGGCCACCCTCACGCTTGGGGACAACCGGCGCGTCGACTTTTCGCGCACCATCGTCGTGATGACTTCCAATCTGGGCGCCCGGGGCATGGAAAAGCTGTCTCAAGCCAAGCTCGGGTTTGCCATCCCGATAGAGGAACCTACCGAGCTGATCGACCACAATCTCTATAAGCTGGGCATCGACGCAGCCCGAAAGAAGTTTTCACCCGAGTTCATGAATCGAATCGATAAGGTCGTCGTGTTTCGACGGCTGACGCGCGAGTCGCTTGAACAGATCCTCGAGCTCGAGCTGCAGGCGGTACAACGGCGGGTCTTGATGGTGGGTGGGGGAAGATTCATTCTTCGCTACACCGATCGCGCCAAGCAATATCTCCTGGATGAGGGCACCAGTACGCGATACGGAGCCAGGCCGTTGAAACGCACGATTGAGCGCTTCGTCGTTCTGCCGCTTTCCAACCTGATCGCTACCCGTCAGATTCGCGAAGGCGATGTCCTGTTGGTCGATAAGCCTGACGGCGCATCGAACCCAATCTTTATGAAGCAGAATGTCACCAGCATCTTTTCGGGCCGATATGACAACGCGTTCGGCCGAAAGAACATCCGGAATACCAAAGTGCTATAAGTGAACAGGGACGCAACATCTCGGCGTCCCCGTTCAGCAAATGACGAAACCAAACCGATGAGCAGAGGAGAAGCCAAATGCAAGCCTCCACATATACACCCCCAAGTGATGACCGCACGATGTTGATCATAGACGACGACCGGGAATGGACGGAATTGTTAGAGTTATACTTCGAAGACCGGTACCGCGTACTTGTCGTCAACTCGCCCGCCGACGCGATCGAGGTTGTCCGGAGCGAGCGCCCCAGCATCATTCTGGTCGATCTGGTGATGCCGTCAATTGATGGATTTGGACTCAGGCAGCGGCTGAGTGACGGGGTTCATGCCTCCGTTCCGACCATTCTGGTGACAGGATGGAAAAGTGCCGAGATCGAGGAATGCGCGGCCAGGGTCGGGTTTGCGGCCGTTTTGTCAAAGCCGGTTCATCTGGATCATCTCGACCGTGAAGTCGCTCTGGCCATTGGGCAGCCGGCGACTCCATCCCGGTATTCGATGGTGCTTACTTAGGCGGCGGCCGGCGGGCGGGTAAATGCCCGGCCGGCTGTTGTCGTGCCAGAGGCTATTCCCGCACGGCGACGATCGCCGACAGCTCATCGCCGGTGATGCGGTACAACTCGTTGCAAAAATGACAGGTGAGCTCTGCGCCGCCATCTTTTTGCAGCATATCGGCCACTTCCTCGCTGCCAAGGCCTGAGATAATCAAAATCGCCCGCTCGCGCGAGCACTGGCATGCGAACCGCGGGTGGCTCTCTCCCAATACTTTCAGATCGAGATCGCCCAGAATAGAGCGAAGCATCTCTTCCGCGGAGCGGCCTTCGTGGACCATCTCGGAGGAATTCGGCGTAATGGCAAGGGATTTCTCCAGATGGTTGATGACGGTCTCGTCCGCTCCCGGCATCAGTTGAACAATGAATCCCCCCGCGGCGGCCGTCCGCAGCCGATCGAGCGCGAACTCCGGCCCGCCCGCTACCTCGGCGACGGAGTGATCGGCCGTATCCACGGTCATCAACACCCCCAGACCCACGGCCGAGTTGATCTGTTCCGATTTCAGGAGATAGTAGGCGAAGTCTTCGGCGATCTCGCCAGAGACGATGGGAACGGAGCCGCGATACGGCTCTTTCACCAGCCCGATATCAAAGCCGGCGTCCCGGGTGACGTACATCGTTCCCCCGCCCACGACCGCACGTACATCGAATTTGCCCATCGCGTTCATCGAGGTGACGTCGGCCTCAGGGTTTGACACATAGCCGCGCACGTTTCCGTGGGCGTCCGACTGGGTGACGATATTGCCGATCGGCCCCTCACAATCGAAATGCACGGTGATCTTCTCCAGGTCTTTCACACCTGCGCCCAATAGCAGCGTTCCGGTTAGCGCCCGCCCGAGGGCCGCGGATGCCGTGGGAAATGTGCGATGGCGGCGGCAGGCTTCGGCTACGAGGTTTGTCGTGACGGCGGCCATGCAGCGGATTTGGCCGTCCGCGGCAATCGCGTGAATCAGAGTGTCCTGATTGGTTCCCATATTGTTCCTGGCGAGTAAATGGAGATTGCTAGCTGGAGCACTTGGACGACTGGCCAGAAATCAGTCCAATCGCATGAGGAAGAGTTGCCCGAATCGCGGTGAAATTTTGGACCGCTCCGCGGACGCTGCCGGGAAGATTCACGATCAGGGTTTGCCCGCGAATTCCACATACCGCGCGGGATAGGGGAGCTAGGGGCGTCGCATCCAGACTTTTCAGGCGCATCAGCTCGGCAAGGCCTGGAGCTTCTTTTTCGATGACGGATCGCGTTGCTTCGGGAGTATTGTCTCGAGGCGCGAACCCGGTCCCCCCGGTGGTGCAGATGAGGTTGATGCCCCCGGCATCCGCATAGTCGCGCAAACGGGCGGCGATCACATCCCGGTCATCCGAGATGATCTCGGTGGCGACGATCGTGCCCCCCAGCTTTTCGATTTCGGCGACAACGGCGGGCCCCGAGCGGTCTTCGCGCTCTCCGCGGGAAGCGGAATCGCTGATCGTAATGACGGCAGCCAGAATGCTCACGCGAACCATCCTCTAACTCCTGACCGGGACCTCGCAACTCAGTTGACGAAGCCCGCCACACCTTAGTATCGCAAGGGGCAAAAAAGGCAGCAAGGCGGGCACAAAATCGCGGTCACAAAAAAAGCGAGAAGGGAAAACCCTCTCGCTGATCTGTCGATTATGAAGTCGGGGCGATTGGATTCGAACCAACGACCTCTCGGTCCCGAACCGAGCGCTCTACCAGGCTGAGCCACGCCCCGTTAAGACGAACCCTCATCATACACTCTTGGCTACTGGTTGTCAAAGGCACGCATTTTCACAATTTTCACGGGGTGCAATCGAAAGCGTGCTTTTTCCAGCCGAGTGTCACCTGCCGACTTGACGCAGAAACCCCGCCTCTCAAGGTCCTGCCCCCAGCGGGGCAGTATGGTTGTAGTATTGAGCCACCGCCCGTCTCCTGCCCCGGCGGCAGTATGTGCTAGACGGCATCCAAGGTGACAAGCCATGTCTGATGTCTAGTTCAAATCATCATATTCGCAAGCTCAATTAGCCGAGTCGTTCGATGTGTACTGAACCAGAGGGAACGCCATTCAGCACCAAGGTTCAAGGATCAATACCTGGCGCTGTTACGGAAATTTGATATCGCACTCAAAGATGAAGATCTGTTTCAGTGGATCCAACATACCGCTCCGCTGGAGCGGTAGAACGTGGGCGGCCCGATCTACAAACATTCCGCTCCGCTGGAGCGGCAGAAAATTCCGGTGGCCGGACGGGGACAACGAATGGGAGGATTGTCGTCAAGAGGAGGCCTGATCTTCTGATAACGGCACACTTCTAGGAGAAAACCCCCGGGGGTTCTCCTAGAAAGAACTCCGGCAGGAGTTGGGAGCTTTTAATTGCACCCTTTTCACGCATCTCCGGCGAGCGCTGCGTTACGCCTTTCCCCGCATTCCGTTCACGTCACGGGATTATCGTATGGAATATGCAATTCGAAGTTAAGCGAAGATTTTGTCGACGTGCCGATGGAAAATTAGTAACCTATAGTCCTCCCAGTCCCGTGTCGAACTTTTTCGACCCTTACAGCGAGCATGAGGCGTTAGCAAATCTTGAGCAAATCCAGGAGTAGAAATGAATGCAGTTCGGTTATCCGTGATAGGGATGATCTTTGCTCTCTGGGCCATATCACAAGGGGAGCTGGTTAGGTCTGTAGCTGGTAAGCCAACTCAAGTTCCCTATGAGGTTCAATGGCAATCTGAGTACCTTGGCGGGATTCCTGTTTGGATTGCCCGTTTCACCAGAACGCCGGCTTTGCATAAAGATGGGGCCTATCTGTTTGTACAGCTTGGGAGAGAGTATTTTGCCGACGACAGTTTGAGAGAGGTCTTCACTGGGTTTGCGGCTTCACAGGAGAAAGACCGGCCCGTTTATGTCTGGGTGGCCGATGATCGAGACTCGTTAATGCGTCGGATTACGGCGACGACGGCTTACTATCGAGCAACCTCTACAGGTCAACCGCGCCTGTCAGCTTGTATGACCCCAGAGCCTACTACGAATCCCTATGAAGTCTATTACAGCCGTTCAGACCGGGGAGAATATTTTACGTATGCCCCATATTCACCGACCAAGAAGGGACGTAAGGTCGTGCTCAGAGAACGAACAATCCCATACACTGGAGATCTGGAAACCGACCTCTTCCTGGCAATTCGCGAGTACGATGTAGGGACAGCGAAAACGCTTGCTTCAAAAGTCACGCGAATTGAATTTGCGACGCCGGACGGTGACACGCCGCTGATGTTGGCGGTTCTCAAGCGCGAAGATGAAGTCGTTACTATTTTGCTGGAGAGAGGAGCCAGCGTTCGTGCCAGGAGTAAGGAGGGATGGACGGCTCTTATGTACGCGGTCTCGAATAGCGATGTTCCGACAATGCAAAAACTGCTCGTGGGAGGCGCGGCTATCGAGGCGACGATAATCAGCGGGGAGTCCGTGTTATCGCTTGCTTCTCTGGGCGGGCATGCCGAAACCATCAGGACACTGCTCAACAGCGGAGCGAACGTAAATCATCGTGATCGTGACGGAAAGACACCGTTGTTGATCGCGGTTGAAAGTGGGCGATCTGAAGCGGCGGCAATTGTTCTCGCTGCAGGGGCAGATCCTCTAGCCAAACCCGGCGTGGCGAAACAGCGCTTCACCTGGCAGCAAGCGTGCCTGATATGCTGGAACTTTTGAAGAATCGCGGCATCGATATTGATGCTCGTGATCGCAGCGGTTGGACCGCGCTAATGCAAGCATCGAACTATTACCGAACGGAAAAAGTTCGATTCCTGCTGGAGAACGGCGCAGACTTCACGATCACCAATAAGCGTGGCATGACTGCGCTGCGACTGGCCCAGCTGCGCAGGCACGAAGAAGGAGTCCGGGTTCTCCATGAGTTCGGCGCCGCTCAGTAGAGGAAATGGCGGCGAACAGAGGCTGATATCAAGCCCGTCGGGACACATGCCAACTTCTTTGCTCCTCAGGTCGATCAATGCGAAGCGTTGAGCGGGTGGAGAGAAGGCAGGTGGGAGTCTCGTCGGGGGCTCGATTTGAAGGATTCGATCGATACCCATGATAGCCCTCAGATCCGCAGGCATCTGCGAATCGACTCCGGAACAACACCCAGAGGCCATTTATGAAGAAGTTTTTACCAGTGGTTGCCCTCCAGATTCTTATTTCCGTAGTACTTCTCACCGGTGGGCTGGTGGCCATGCAATTTCCTCCTGCCGAGCGGTTTAGAATGGAGACGAGTGCCGCTGCGGCTGGCTCCATTTCTACTGACTCTTTGTATCCTACGCGGGTAACGTTTATCGTGGCTGGAATGTGCTTGGCCGGCTTTAGCGCAGCCCTCTTTTTTTGGAGTTTCGTCACGAGAGGGCGCTGGACATCAACAGCTCTGCTTGAATTTAGCATTGCCTGTGTCTCTTTCTATCTGGGATGGATGATGGATCCCTATTGGGTACATGGGATCTATCAAGTATATTCCGGAAACATAGAAGTTGACGGGTTGACTGTGTTGGATCCCAAGAGGTTAATTCCGATGGCCTGGAGCGAATTGCTCTGGTTCGGAGTGCTGGGATCCTTCACGTTTGCTGCATTGTGTATTGGGCCGACGCTCTTTATTGACCACATCAGAGAAATGATCAGGGAACGGGAGTGGGCGTCGATCGGGGGAGTTGTTATCTGTTTGGCCTTACTTGTCGCTTTGATGTTAGGGTCTCCCGGATATGGCAGGTGGATGGGTGACTAAAGGCCTTGGATAGGAATTATTTGCCTGCCAATACAACTTTGAAGTTGTGGTTGCGAGGGCTTCAGTAATGGAGCTATTGAAGATACCTGTTTCGTTGGGGTCCTCTGCGCGCCGCGGCATCGCGGCTCTCGAATATCGCTTCATCGCACTACCCTACGCCGCTTCAAGCGGACACTCCACGTGCTATTCAGCCCGGACATTTCGTTTGCTACCTATCGTCGTTTCGCGTTAAGGTTGACCGTTTATGAAATAGGGCAGAGAATCTATTTCGAGAAGGTTGGCCTGTGTCAGGTTGGAGAGGGTGTCCCGGGCTGGGTTGTACCATGATACTGGTTATCGATAACTATGATTCGTTCACCTATAACCTGGTTCAATATCTGGGGGAATTAGGGGCCGACGTAAAGGTTTTTCGCAACGACGCAATCACGGTAGATGGCATCCGGGAGTTGAAACCCGAACGGCTCTTGATCTCGCCGGGCCCCGGTGTTCCGGAGAACGCGGGGATCGCCGTCGAAGCAATCCGGCAACTGGCGGGCGAGCTTCCGATTCTCGGCGTTTGCCTGGGTCATCAGGCGATCGGACAAGCGTTTGGCGGAAAGGTTCTTTCCGCGCCCGAATTGATGCACGGGAAGACTTCCGAGATTTGCCACGATTCGCGCACGATTTTTCGAGGCATTCCGTACAGGTTCTCGGCTACCCGGTATCACTCGCTGATCGTAGAGGCGAGCAGCGTACCGGACACTCTCGAAGTTTCCGCCACTACCCCCGAAGGCGTGGTGATGGGATTGAGGCATAAGGATTTGCCGGTGGAAGGCGTTCAGTTCCATCCGGAATCGGTGATGACCGAGCACGGGAAGCTCTTGCTCGAGAACTTTTTGAAGCTGTGAGAACTGGCAGTGGCGAATCCGGAGAGTGATCTGAGGGGGGTAGTATCCGCGGGCGGACTATTGGATCGCATCGTTTCCGCGAAAGCGGCGCGCCTCCGCGAAGCAAAAGCTCGTATCCCGCTCGATCGCCTTATGCCCCTCTCCCAGCACGCCCATTCCCGCCCCTCGCTGTTTCGCGCTCTGAGCTCCCTCGATACCATCAACATCATTGCCGAATTGAAACGGCAGAGTCCATCCAAAGGCATTATTCGTCAAGACTTCGAGCCAGCCGCGCTCGCCCGATCTTATGAGAAAGGCGGGGCGGCGGCGCTTTCGGTCTTAACCGAAGAGGACTTTTTCGGGGGCTCGCTGGCCTACCTGCAAGAGGTCAGGCGGGTCGTGGACCTGCCTCTTCTCCGCAAGGATTTTCTGTTCGATGAATACCAGGTCCATGAGGCCGCCGTGGCGGGGGCGGATGGGATTCTTCTCATCGTCGCGATGCTCGACGACGAATTGGGAAAG
>JADMIO010991046.1_pt1 | contig 22632 bp, 14 predicted proteins | sample 8958161 | NCBI WGS metagenome assembly JADMIO01 (sample SAMN16585339, study PRJNA669376) | soil metagenome | isolation source: Crop rotation soil | place: USA: Cullars Rotation, Alabama | collected 2011 | reverse complement strand
CGCGACAACTTGTCCACGTGGAATTCTAAGCTTAGGATCCCAATGTGCTGGAAAGACCTCCTTCCAAGGCGCCGCGAAGGCGTTCGAGGCCGCGCTCGAGAACGAACTCTGGCTCATTCTCGCGGCGATCGCCACGATGTATATTGTGCTCGGCGTCCTCTATGAGAGTTACGTCCATCCGATCACGATTCTTTCCACGCTGCCGTCGGCGGGTGTCGGCGCGTTGCTGGCTCTGCTGGTGACACACACCGACTTGGGCGTCATCGGCATCATCGGCATCATCCTCCTGATCGGCATCGTGCAAAAGAATGCGATCATGATGATCGATTTTGCGCTCGATGCGGAGCGCAACCAGGGCCTGCCGCCGCGCGAGGCGATCTATCAGGCGTGTCTGCTGCGTTTCCGGCCAATTCTGATGACGACGGCGGCCGCGCTGCTGGGCGCGCTGCCGCTGATGCTCGGCCATGGCATGGGTGCCGAACTTCGTGCCCCGCTCGGCATCACCATGGTTGGCGGATTGATGGTCAGCCAGGTGCTGACACTCTTTACCACGCCGGTGGTCTACCTCGCTTTTGATCGCCTGTCCCGGCACTTCCGCAAGCCGGCCACCGAGAAGGACGCCATCGCGGTCCCCGTCGCCCAACAGCCGTGACGCTCATCGAGACATTTATCCGCCGGCCGGTCGCGACGTCGTTATTGACGATCGGCCTCGCCTTGGGTGGAGGCATCGCCTTCCACCTGATGCCGGTTTCGCCCCTGCCGCAGGTGGACTTTCCCACGATCTCGGTGAGCGCGAGTGTGGCGGGTGCGAGTCCCGAGGTCATGGCCGCGACGGTGGCGACCCCGCTCGAACGCGCGCTCGGCCGCATCGCCGGCGTGACCGAGCTCACCTCGAACAGCTCGCAGGGCAACAGCCGCGTCACGCTGCAGTTCGAACTTTCGCGCGATATCAACGGCGCGGCCCGCGATGTCCAGGCCGCCCTCAATGCGGCCCGCAGCCTGTTGCCCAGCAGCCTCTCGAGCAATCCGACCTACCGCAAAGTCAACCCGACGGAATTTCCGGTCGTCATCCTCTCGTTGACGTCGGAGCAATTATCGCGCGGCGAAATGTATGATGCGGCGTCGACCATTCTCGCCCAGAAAATCGCGCAGATCGAAGGCGTCGGCGACGTCACGGTCGGCGGGGGCGCGCTTCCGGCCGTGCGGGTGGAGCTCAACCCGACGCAGCTCACCAATTACGGCATTTCGATGGAGACGGTGCGTTCGGCGATCGCGGCGACCAACGCCAACCAGGCGAAGGGCTTTGTCGAGGACGGCGACCAGCGCTGGCAGATCGCGGCCAACGACCAGGCGCTCAAGGCGGCCGACTACATTCCGCTGATCGTCACTTATCGCAAGGGAGCGCCGGTGCGGCTCGGCGACGTCGCCGACGTCGTCGATTCGGTCGAGAACCTGCGCACGTTTGCCGTGACCGATGGCGTTCCTTCCGTGCTCATCCAGATCACGCGGCAGCCGGAAGCGAATATCATCGAAACCGTGGACCGCATCACGGCGATGCTGCCCGCGCTGCAAGCGTCGATCCCCGCCAGCATCAAGCTGGCGGTCGCGGCGGACCGCTCGGTGACGATCCGGGCGGCCTTGCGGGACGTCGAACTCAGCCTGATCGGATCCGTGGTGCTGGTGACGCTCGTGGTCTTCCTCTTCCTCCGGGATTTTCGGGCGACGCTGGTGCCGGCGATCGCTGTTCCGGTTTCACTGATCGGCGGGTTTGCGGCGATGCATCTGGCGGGTTTCAGTTTGAACAATCTCTCGCTGATGGCGCTGACCGTCGCGACCTGCTTCGTGGTCGACGACGCGATCGTGGTGTTGGAAAATATCTCGCGCCACGTCGAGGAAGGGATGCCGCGTTACAAGGCGGCGGTGGTGGGGGCGAAGGAGGTTGGCTTCACGGTCGTCTCCATGAGCGTTTCGCTGATCGCGGTGTTCATTCCAATTCTGCTCATGGGCGGCATCGTTGGCCGCCTGTTCCGCGAATTCGCGGTGACGCTTTGCCTCACGATTATTGTGTCGCTGGTGATTTCGCTCACGACGACGCCGATGATGTGCGCCCGGTTGATGCGGGTGCGTCCGGCCAAGAAGGCGGGGGAAGCTGCGCCCGCGACCGGGCTGATTGCCGGCATGGTCCGGCTCTACGGCGGGTCGTTGAACTGGGTGCTGCGGCACAGCTTCCTGATGCTGGTCGTGCTGGCCGGCGTGATCGCCCTCAATGTTTACCTCTACGTCCAAATCCCGAAGACGTTCTTTCCCCAGCAGGACACGGGCATGCTGCAAGGCGGAGTTTCGGCGGACCAAAGCATGTCGTTCGCCGCGATGACGCCGAAGCTCACGGCCTTTTCGGAAATCGTGAGCCAGGACCCGGCGGTCGAAACCGTCACGGCCTCGGCGGGCGGTGGCGGTGGCCGCGGCGCCAGCGGCCAGATGTCCGTCACGCTCAAGCCGCTCGCCGAGCGCCGGGCCGGCGCCGAAGCGGTCATTGCCCGGATTCGCACGCAGACGCCCAAAGTCGCGGGTGCGCAACTCTTCCTCAACGCCAACCAGGATCTCCGCGCCGGTGGCCGCCAGAGCGACGCGACCTATCAATACACGCTGCAGGCCGACGATCTCGCCGAGCTCACGGTGTGGGAGCCACGGATTCGCAATGCCCTCGCGCAAATTCCGCTGATCACCGATGTAAGCACCGATTCGCGCAGTCGCGGGCTCCAGAGCCGGCTCGTATTCGATCGCGACAAGATTTCCCTCCTCGGTCTGACCATGTCGCAGATCGACGCGGCGCTGTATAATTCGTTTGGCCAGCGCCAGGTTTCCACGCTCTTCAAATCGCTGAACCAATATCACGTGGTCATGGAAGTGGATCCGCGCTTCGCGCAGGGGCCGACCTCGCTGTCCGACGTGTTCGTAATCGGGCGCAACGGCGCGAAGATTCCGATTTCCACGTTCTCCCACTACGAGCCGTCCAATGTGGCGCTCTCGGTGAACCACCAGGGCCAGTTCGTGGCTTCGACGGTATCGTTCAACCTCGCCGAGGGGGTGACGCTGGCGCAGGCCTCCGAGGCGATCAACTTCGCGCTGGCCAATCTCGGCGTGCCGACCTCCATCCACGGGAGTTTCCAAGGCAGCGCCCGGTTGTTTCAGGACGCCCTCGACAGCCAGCCGATCCTCATTCTCACCGCGTTGATCGCGGTCTACATCGTCCTCGGCGTGCTGTATGAAAGCTACATTCACCCGATCACGATCCTGTCCTCGCTGCCCTCGGCGGGCGTGGGCGCATTGCTGGCGCTGAAATGGTTCGGCGCCGATTTCAGCGTCATCGCGTTGATCGGCGTCCTGCTGCTGATCGGCCTGGTGCAGAAAAACGCCATCATGATGATCGACGTCGCCCTGACGCTGGAGCGCAACGAGGGGATCGGCGCGCGCGATTCCATCTTCCGGGCTGCGCTGTTGCGTTTCCGCCCGATCATGATGACGACATCGTCGGCGCTGCTGGGGGCGCTGCCGCTGGCCATCGGTTTTGGCGAGGGCTCCGAACTGCGCCGCCCGCTCGGCATCGCGATCGTTGGCGGACTGGTCTTCAGCCAGGCACTGACCCTCTACACCACGCCGGTGGTTTATCTTTATTTTGACCGCCTTCGCCGCTGGGCCGAGCGCCGGCGCGAAACCCGCCGCGTCCTGCGGGAAGCGGGCAGCGCTACTCCCGCATGAATTTCTTCATGACCATTTCGAAACGTGCCGGCGGCCGCTGGCGGTCTCCTTTGTGCATGGTCGCCGTCAGCGGCGCCCTGGTTTCCTGCGCCGTCGGGCCGGACTACAAACGTCCCGATCTCGCGGTCCCGTCCGGCTACAAAGAGGAGACCGCGGCCGTGACGGCGCAGCCGGCGTTCGGTTCCGATTGGTGGAAATTGTTCGACGATCCGGCGCTGACGAAACTGGCGCAGGATACGCTCGCCGCCAATCTCGACATCCAGGCCGCCATCTCGCGGGTGGAACAGGCGCACGCGGCCACCCGGTCGGCGGCGGGAAATTTCTTTCCCGTGATCAGCTCCGCGAGCTCGGCCCGGCGCTCGGGCAATGATTTGGGCACCGCGGGTTCAACGATCACGCTGCCGGTCAGTCTGAGTTACGAAGTCGATGTGTGGGGCCGCCTCCGCCGCCAATACGAAGCCACGAAACATTCCGAACAGGCCTCCGCCGCCGACCTGGAGTTTGCCCGCCAGACCGCCGTGGCCAATGTCGCGCAGGCGTATTTCAACATCCGGCTCTTCGACCAGCAGATGGCCTCGTTTGAGGAGGCCCTGGATCTCTACAACAAGCAGCTCGAGCTGTCGGAAATAAAATTTAAAGCCGGGCTTTCCCTGCCGACCGACCGGCTGCAGGCGCGGACGCAGATCAACAACGCCACGAACCAACTCATCGAGGTGAAGCGTTCCCGCGCGAAGCAGGAGCATGCCATCGCGATTCTCCTCGGCCGGCCGCCCGGCGAGGTGACGATCGAGCACGCGCCGCTGACGACTCAAATCCCGGTCATTCCGGCCACGTTGCCCGTGACGCTGCTCAGCCGCCGCCCGGATGTCGCCGCGGCCGAGCACCGCCTCGCCGCCGCGAACGCCCAGGTGGGCGTCGCCACCGCGAATTTTTTCCCGAGCTTCAGCCTGAGTGCGACCGGCGGCCTCGTGAGCAACAGCCTCAGCAATCTGCTCGAATGGGAGAACCGCACGTGGTCGACCAGCGCAGGGTTGAATCTCCCGATTTTTTCCGGCGGACAGCAGACCGCCGCCCTCGCCCAGGCGAAGGCCCGTTACCAGGAACTCGTCTCCACCTATCGCTCCTCGGTGTTGGGTGCGTTTCGCGACATCGAAGACCAGCTTTCCGATCTCAACCTCCTGGCCGCCAAGTCGAAGTCGCTGGAGGAAACGCTGGCCAACGCCCGTGAGCTCGCCCGCCTGACGGATATTCAATATTCGCAGGGATTGACGACCTATCTCCAGGTCATCGACGCGAACCAGACGCTGCTCACGAACCAACTCTCCGCCGCGCAAGCCCAGAGCCAGCGCCTGGCGGCGACGGTGCTCTTGATCAAGGCCCTCGGCGGCGGCTGGCAGAATCCGGACGGCGCGAAGCCGTAGTGCTGCTTCTCAAGGGGTAGGGCGGGACCGCCGGGCCCGCCGATGGTCAATCGCCCCCGGACGCCCGGCGGTCCCAGCGGTCCCGCCCAAACATTGAAATTCTCAGCCATAAGTCGGCTTTTGCGGCCAGCCGCGCGGCGAATCCTCGAAATCCTGCTGCCGGCCGTAGGGCGTGAGATCGAGCAGGCGGTAGGAATCGGTCAGGCTTTCCACGCCGCGCCCGTAGGACGAATAGGTGTGATAAATTTCGCCGTCCAAGCGGAAGAACACACTGATGCCGTGCGACTCACCTTCGGGAATATGGGGCACTTTGCGCGCGATCATTTCCGCCTTCGAACGGTAGTTGTATTCGACGGGACACACCGACTCGTCGAGCGTCACGTGGAAGTCGTAGTTGAAATCGCTGCCGAACGACGAAAACCATGGCCGGTCCCAGCCTCGCTTTTTCTTATAGGCGTTCAGCTTGGCGAGCGGGGCTCGCGAGATAAGCACGAAGGACGTATCGCGCTCCGCCAGCATCGACAGGTCGCCCAGGGCGTCGACAAAGCCGGTGCAACCCGGGCAGCCCTTGTCCCATGTGGGATCGAACATGAAATGATAGACGATCAACTGACGGCGACCGGCGAACAACTGGTCGAGCGTGCGTTTGCCGCCAGCCCCTTGGAAAACGTAGTTCTTTTCGAGACGCACCATCGGCAACCGTCGCCGCTGGGCGGTAATCGTGTCATAGTGCTGGGTAAGCTTCTTCTCGTTGCGGAGGTGTTTCTTTCGGGCGGCGAGCCATTGCGCAGGCGAGGCGATGGGAGGATGGGGAATTTTTTTCGGCATGATCAAAGATTCGTTGGAGGTTTCGTGGGAGTGAGCGGTCGGTCGATGTGATCAACGAACGAACCCGCTTCGGGCGGACATCAATGGACCTTACAGGTGCCCGGGTTTCCGGCCTGCAGGCAGGTGAAATCCCCGCGCTAAAGTGGCAGAAACCCCCCGCGTCGCGGCGGCAGCCGCACTGTCGGCCACGGGATGCGAAAATTCTTTGCGCTCGTCCTCGGCCTGACGATGGCTGCGGGGCTGCACGGCATCGACTCCACGTGGAATTACGCGGTGGAAATCAGCGCGACTGTGCAAGTTTCTCCCGCACAAATCACGTTGAGCTGGACGCAGGACACCAATGGCGCACCGGCGAGCTACACCATTTACCGCAAGGCTCCGTCGGCCACGAGCTGGGGCAACCCTCTCGCCACGGTGGGAGGGAGCACCACGAGTTTTGCCGATGCGGCGGTTGCGGCCGGTTCAGTTTACGAGTATCAAATCGTCAAGGACTTCACCGCTGAACGCGCCTATCGCGGCTACGGCTACATTGAGGCGGGTATCAACGCACCGCTGGCCGATGGTCGCGGCACGGTTATTCTGATCGTCGACAATAATTTTTCCACGAGCCTCGCGCCGGAGCTGCTGCGCTTGCAGCAGGACTTGATGGGCGATGGGTGGTTCGTGATCCGTCACGATGTGGCGCGCGGCGATTCCGTCACGAGCGTGAAGGCACTTATCCGCGCGGACTACGAGGCCGATCGCGCGAATGTGAACACCGTGTTTCTCTTCGGCCATGTGCCGGTGCCGTATTCGGGTTTGCTGAACCCGGATGGGCATCCCGGTCATCTGGGCGCCTGGCCGGCGGACGTTTACTACGGTGACATGGATGGTGAGTGGACCGATAGCACGGTCACTTCGCCGCCGGTCGAGGACAACAGCGACCCGGCGGATGTCGCGCGCCTCACCAACCGGCCTGGCGACGGGAAATTCGACCAGTCGACCATCCCCGGTGTGGTGCGGCTCCAGGTCGGTCGCGTCGATCTGTCGAACCTCCCCGGTTTCCTGCAATACCAGCAAAACGCCTCGTTTCCGGGTGAGCTGGAATTGCTGCGGCGCTATCTTAACAAGGATCACGCCTTCCGGCACGGCGTGCTGAACGTCCGCCGGCGGGCGCTGATCGGCGACTACAGCGGCGACAAGGAGGGAACGGCGGTCGCGGCATCCGGGTTTCGCAGTTTCGCGCCGATCGTCGGTGAAACGAATATCGCCAACCTGAACATCCTGCACAACGACGCTCCCGGCTTCTGGGTGCCGACGCTGAAAACTGACGACTATCTTTTCGCCCTCGGTTGTGGCGCGGGTTCCTACACCACGGTGTCGGGCATCGGTGAGCGCACACCTTATTTTGACGCGACCTCCACCGATCTCGTGGGCGGCGATATCCGGGCCGTGTTTGTGATGCTCTTCGGCAGTTGGTGCGGCGACTGGGATACGCAGGACAATGTTGTTCGCTCCGTCCTCGCCACGCCGACTTACGGCCTGGTTGCACTCTACACCGGCGTGCCGCACTGGTATCTGCACCCGATGGGCTTCGGCGAAACGATCGGGTATTGCGCGCGCCTCACCCAAAACAATACCGAGGCCGGCCTCTACCGCACACAGGTGAATGCGTCGGCGAACCTGGTGCATATCGCGCTGATGGGCGATCCGACGCTGCGGTTGAATCCGGTCGCGCCAGCGTCGGCATTGAGCGGCGCGGCGGAAGCCGGGCGGCTTAACCTGCGTTGGACGGCGTCCTCCGACCCGCAGATTTTGGGCTATCATGTTTATCGCGCCGTGTCGGGTGGACGTTTCGCGCGCCTGACGGATTCGCTGGTGGCCCAAACGACTTTCACGGACGCGGCGGCACCGACGGGCGCGACTTACCAGGTCCGCGCGGTGAAACTGGAAACCACGCCGAGCGGAACTTATTTCAACGCGAGTCAGGGCGTGTTCTTCACTGCGAGCGGAGCGGGTCCATTGATCACCACACCGCCGGCGTCGCAATCGGTGGCGGCCGGCCAGAGTGTGACTCTTTCGGTTGCCGCCGCCGGCAGCGCCGCGGTCGATTATCGATGGAAGCGAAATGGCCTCGACGTAACGGGCGCGACGACGGCGACGCTTTTTCTCGCGAATATGCAGCCGGCGAGCGCCGGCCTCTACACGGCGCTCGTGACGAGTGGTGCGACGACGACCAGCGATCCTGCGATCGTTGGGGTCACCACATCGCTCAAGGCGCTTGGTGACGCCGCGGAAATCAGCGCCGACATCCCGCATCCGAACGGAAACATCTTCGACCAAGTGCTGCTGTCGGGCGCCGCGGCTTCGATCACGGCGGAGACCGCATTGCACCAGATCACGCGCCTCTCCTATGTCGATCTCACGAATGATATCGTGCAGGTCGAGTTCAGCGGCGCCGGCACTCTGACGATCATGCTCGATGGAGCATCCGGACCCGCCGCGCCGCTAAACTATAATCAGCCGGCCGTGAATTACATGAAGGGCCATGCGGGGATCGTGATCGCGGGTGCGAATGAAACCACCAACATCTCGGTTTTCACCGTCGGGCGCGCCACGGCTTTCGACCCGACGCACGGGTTCGATATTCTCCAGCCGGCCAGCGCGTCGAACAATCCCGCGAATAACGGCAGCCCACTGTTCGAGGGCCATGCGGCGACGGTTTACGACGGCATGGCCGACTTGGCGTTCATCGCGATCTCCAGCGTGAATGGAAAATTCGGCGGGGTGCGGACCGCCGGGGCCACTTATTTTGCGGCCAGGGGGCTCACCGGCGTTTATGCGCCGGGAGTGACTTTCGTGGGACCGTTATTTATCGGCGACATCAACGCGTCCGACGCTGCCATTCCCGCGATCGTGATTGGTTCGTCTCCTGACACGCGCATTACGGGCGGCGATCTTTTCCAAACCAATGGCCAACCCGTGCAAGTGAACGGCCTGACTCAGTTGAAATTTACGGCCGGCAGCACGTCGAGTGGCGCAAGTTTACCCGCGCAAAATAACCGGGCGGTCCTGCAAAAAGAGGGCGTCGATGTGACGACGGCGATCGTCGTCAGCCCACCGCCGTGAGCCTGGTGGCTTGTTGTAGCCGGGGTCGCTGACCCCGGGGTTTTCCGGTGCCGGCGTGCGAAGGCCTCAAGCCACCCGGGTCAGCGACCGCGGCTGCACCAGGCCACCCCGCCGCGCGAGCAGCCATCAAGCGACTGGGCAAGGGCAGTTACTTCCCGCCCTTGGCTTGATCAGGTGGCGGAGCCGGGGTGGCGTCCGGGACCACGGTCGCCGTGCCCACCTTTACTGTGCCTTCGCGATCGAGCCGTTTCTTGACGATGGCCGCCTCGGTGGTTTCGCGGCCCAGAAACTGACCCGTGTTGGCAATCAAGGGCCGCATCACTTCGGTCATCGCGACCCCTTGCGCTTCCACCGTCATGCGCGTTTGCCAGAGCGGCACCTTTTGGTGCCGCGCGACTCCGGAGAAATCGTAAGCCGTGGCGGTGACGAAATAGCAGGTGTGGAAGGCCACTTCGGCGAGGTGCTCCATCAGCGAACTGTTCCCTTCGCTCATAAAGATCATATATGGGCTGTCGCCATCCGGAGCCACGCCATACATGGGCTCCAAGCCCGCTTTTCTGAGACTATAGTTGCTGTTGCGATTGTGAATTTCGCCATTGAGCGCGGTCCGCAGGCCTTGGGCGAATTTCTCGCCGCCCATGAATGCGGCCCGGTCGATCACGTCGCTGAAGAGGTCGGGGTTTTTGAGCACCACCCCCAGCATATCAATCGCTGACGTGGGCGGGGGGCCATCGGATTCGTCAACTTGCGCCGGATCGGTGCCGTGCGAACCGTAGGTCATTACAATCAGCAGATCGGGTCGCTGATTGGAATCGACGATGGGCAGGTAGCCATTGGCCGCGAGGGCTTTCTTCATCGCTTCCGCCACTCCCTCGACGGGCGGCGGCTTCTCTCCCGCCGAGACGGACCAGCCCATCTGTTGAAACTTAAGATCGCTCGCATAATAATAGAGCGGGTGCTCCGGGCTCGGTGCCTGGCGGGTGCGGCCTTCCGCGGTCATTTCCGTGAACACGTTGAAACGCACTTGCGGCCGTTTTTGCCACGCTGTCGGCAACAAATCCTGGAGGAACAGGCCGACCTCCGACGGCGCCTTGGTCGGGACGATGGGTTCCTCCGCAAACAGGGCGGTGCACGAAGCGAGTCCAAGCCCGGCCAGACAATACATCATTCCACGCTGAAGTCTCATGAGTGGTTTAGACGTAAGATAATAGAGGTTGGCTTCGCAATAAAATGCAATTGTTCGGCCGAACAATGGTATGTGGCGTTATCCATTGGCGAACCGCTATTTTAGCAAAATTGCGACCGGAAGGGGTGCGCTCGTCATCGGCGGCGACCCCGGTCGAGGATGCATCGGTGGGAGGTGCGACGGGTGGGGAAACTTCCGGCAGCGCCGCACCGATGGGGTTAACCGGGGTCTAGCGGCCAAAACCCACTACTAACATGGAACACGCATCTCATCACGATTCTCCTGAGGCCCTGCACTATCACGAGTCGACCGAACCGGCGCGGCGCCGCGCGGGTTCTGCCGGTTTTATCATTGTCTCACTTCTGCTGCTGGCCGCAGTCGGTTTTCTCGCCTACCAACTTAATCAGCGAAATCATCTCATCACCGATTTGCGGGCCGAGTTATCCCAAGCCAGCTCGGCCACGACTGGGGTAAAAGCCGATCTCAAGCAGGCCAATGCGAAATCGGTCGACCTCCAGTCACAGTTGGACGCAGCGAACCTCCAAATTACCGCCACGCAGGCCCAACTGCAAAAAAACCAGGAGTCCGGAGCCGGCCTGCAGTCGCAGTTGGAGCAGGCGCGGGCCGAGGCCCAGGCGCAGCAGGAGAAGGACAAGTCCCAGCTGGCCGACCTGCAGGCGCAGGTGACCCAGGCGAACAGCATGGTCGCGGGATTGCGCAACGACGTCGCGGCGGCTCGGAAGGAAGCGGCGGATGCGAAGGGCCAGCTCGCGAAAGCGATGGAGGACATGGCCAAATTGCAGCCGGCCGCGACGGTCGCAACCGCCGCTCCGGTGCGCCCGCTGCCGATGAGCACGGAATTCAAAAAAGGTTTTTTCAGCAGCACGTTGACGCTGCAGATTCGAAACACCGGCTCAAATCCGCTGAAGCTCAATCTCGGCATCACGGGCTCGGACAAGACGCCATCGACCTATGCGACGGTGGAAGCCGGTGACTCTTACAAACTGGAGGGTCTGGCCCCGGGAGCGCAGATCGTCGTTTCGAGTGAAGGCTACGAGCCGGTCACGCTGACGGCGCGGTGAGCTTTATCGAAGGCACCGGATGGAAACCCGCCTCCGGAAAATTCCGGAGGCGCGGAGCCGATCACGGCGCACTTTGCATTGATTGCTGGAGGAGCGGCTTTTCGCCGCGATGGGAAAGGCAATCGCGGCATAAAGCCGCTCCTACAGTGGCGCTGGTCTGACGTCAGAAATCGACGGGCAGGAGCTTCATCACGGGACCGTGAGCCTTGATCAACTGTTCGCGCAACGCTTCGGGATTCATTGACGACCCACCGTTCCCACCTCCACTGCCGGTGTTGCTGCCATCAGGGCTTTTGAGCTTGTAATCAACGCTTACGCCCGTCGGCGACCGTTTCACGGTATAAGTGGCGGAGGCCTCGCCGAAGAAATTCGCGTTTCCCGTAAAAATTGCCGGCAAGGCCTCCTCTTCCACCGGGCGCGGGCCTGAGTTGAGATCCTTGAACAGGCGGAACCGTTCAGCCCCGAGCCTTTCTTTCAGGAGGGCGGTGAAGCGTTCACGCATCGCGGCCGCTTCATCGACGGGGTTCACTTCCAGGATAACCGAGCTGTCATCGGCCCGGCGCACCGTGGTTCTGGTTTGGATGGCGCGGTCCATGTCGTCTTTCCACGTCGAAAGCCCGGCCTGCAACGAGGCCTCCTCGCTTCCGGTCAATCCGAAGAACTCTGCAAAACCGGGCCCGAAATTCCCGTTCGCATCGATCATGTAGGCGGGTTGCGGCACCTTCCTGACATTCGGCGGCAGCGCACGCGAGAGTTGAAAAAGCAGAATCATGGGCGTAGGCGTCGCAAAATACCCGCGGCGCGCCAGGTCCGTGAGCAAACCCAGCGCTTCCACGCGCTGAACTCCGAGAGTGGGTTTCGAGTCCGTGGTCGGCGAAGTCGCGGGTGGGGGAAGCGCGAGGGGAGTGGATGGCGGAGCCAGACGTTCGTTCTCCGCCTGAAGCAGGATGATGGCCTTCGCGTCCTTGGCCGCATTTTTCGCCGCCGCCAGCCGCATCTCCGACAGCGTGCGCCAAGAGCCAATTCCCATGGTAAGAAGCGCCAGTCCAAGTCCCGTCGTGAGAACGCGGACACCCCATCGATTTCCTTCCGCGGCGGCCTGCGTTGCTGGTCGGGTGCCCATGGATCAAAAGCCGGGTGGAATCAGCGACCGCAACGGCCCCATCGCGTTGCGCAACGCGTCACCGGTGATTGCTTGCGAACTTCCCAGCGATACTCCGGTTGACGAGATAATTCCTGAAAGCGGTCCGCCACCGCCACCGCCTCCTCCTCCACCACGACTTCGCTGGCCGGGGACCGATCTTACGACCGATTCCGGCAAGGTGACCATGGACCTGATCCGATGAAATTCATAGACGACGCCTTGCTGGTTGGCTGAAACAGTCGAGAGGGGAATCTCACGTGGCGGAGTCTTGCCGGCAGCGATAGCCGCATCCCGGGTCCGGGCTCTCATGGCATTCGTCATCTCCTCGTCCGCTGAGGTCGAGCCCGCTGGACGGCTGATCAAGCTCAACCAATGCGGCTGCAAACCCAGTTCGTTGAACATCCCCTCAATGGTCTGGGACGCACCCGCTGCTTGATAGAACGCGTAGATGTCCGGTCCCATGATTTGAGCGAACTCAGTCTGCATGGCGTCGAACGCCGCCCGCGCTTCCGGCGAGGAGGGAATTTCAATGGAGATCTCACGTTCACCGCGGGACGAAGCCCGAATCGACAGCATCCGTGCACACATCGCCATCTGTTCGAGCGGAGAAGCGTTCTCCATCAGGCGTGAGCGTTCCGCTTCTTCCTCTCGCGTTTCCGCCGCTCCGCGCACGGAATTTTCCTTGAGCTGCACCTTCGCACTGGCGAGGACCGCGGCCACCACCGCCTGTTGGCCCTTCTCCGCCGCGCTCCGCATCGCCTCTTTTTGTTGCGGGGATAGTCCGAGTGCGTCGGCCAAGGCTGCGACTTCGTCCTCGATGGAATTATTCTGCCCGCGCGTCCAGGCGAACGGACCGAAAAGTCCGGTCTTCAATAATTCCGTCGCGGCCTTCATCTGCCGCACCGTGGCCGGCGGCACCGCCGGCCACCCCGGCGTTTCCGCTGGAGCCACGGTTTGTTGCGACAGTTTCAGTAGCCGGCGGTTGTCCGTTCGCAGCTCCGTGAGTTGCTTGCGCCGCTCCGCCGATTCGGAGGAGAGCCGTTCCTCCAGCCGCCTTTTGATCAGAAAGTGAACGCCGAGGCCGAGGAGCAGCAGGGTGAAGAGAAAAACCGGGGCGCGTTTTCCAAGGGCTGACATCGGAGGGGCGGGGCGGGCCGATTCGGGGTTAACCTCCGGGACGGATCTTTAGTTCGATTTCCCGGCTCGTGCAGAGCGTTTTGAGGCGGGCCATTTCCGCTTGGGACTCCAGCAGGCACGGCGAACCGGCGAACCCAACGTCGCTTGGCGAATAGTCCACCACCGAGCCTTTCGGCAGCGTTTTCAGATGAGCCAATAGTGCGTCGACGCTCGCCAAGCGCAGGCCGACCCCTTTGTGCCGGACCAGAATGTGCCAGATCAGTTTTTGATCCTGCAGCGTGACTCCCTCGCTGAGCACGTGGGTAACCTCAGCCTCGCGTGAAAACACCGGGGCGACGAGATACTGGCCGCGCTGGTCGATGATCGCGTGCTGGTCCCCGATGATCACGTCAGCCTGGCCATTCTTGAAGGCGGCGCCCGCGTCGAATTTCGGTTCGATGACCATCTTGCCGGTCCGATCGATAAAGCCATAGACCAAGCGGTCTCCGACCTTCCGCGACACGGCGGAAAGCCCATCCGAAAAATCGTAGGCCATGCTGTAGCCGGCCGGGGGAATCACCAATTTCCCCGTGCGATCGATGAAACCAAAGCCCCCGGTGCCGTCGCTGCGGTGGGGAAAGGTGACCGCGGCCAATCCTTCGGAAAATCCGCGCGCCAAGCCCCAGGCCGATTGCAGGGGAATGACGTATTCTCCCGCTTCGTTGATGAAGCCCCATCGACCGTCCACGCAGACCGCCGCGAGACCCTCCCGAAAGGGTTTGCTCAAAAGATAAAATTCGCCGGGGAACGCCTGCTTGCCGGTCGCACGGTCCACGTAGATGACTTTGTCTTCGCCGCGCCGCGCTTGGTCGATTTGCCGAGCTGGTGTCGCGGCAATTCCCCAACTTGCGATCAAAAGGCAGGAGGTGAGGAAACGGACCGGTAAATGGTCTTGGGGTCGGTTCACGTTTTCGGGTTGGGACAGCCGGACTTGGCTCGAGCGGACGGTGGGAATTTGGGCAAACCGTTTCGTGGTGCAAGGGTGGAGCGCGCGTGCGTCACCCGGAAAGGCACGGGTCCGGATCGCGTCGTGGGCCTCGTGCATTCGAGAATCAAAAAAAGGCGGCCCGAAGTCGGGCCGCCGGGGAATGAGAACCCGCCTTCGCCAAGCTACAGCGAGGCGAGCGAACTTATCGGTATTCTTCGCCTGTGATCGCGTTGATGATTTTGAAATTCTCCACGTGGTAATTCAGGTCGGCGCGGAAGGCCAGTTTGACGTGGAAGAGTTTCTCCATGCGCACCAGCAGGTCGGCGTCTTCGCTGCGGAGGCGCTCCAGGATGCTCGGATGCACCAGCACGCGCAGCGAATACTCCTTGCCGTCGTTGCGGAGCTGCAGGCGGCGCACGACGGAGCTCAGCTTGCGCTGGAGCTCGACCGAAACCGTCGTCGCGCTCTTCACGATACCGCGGCCGCGGCAATAGGGGCAGTCGGTGTAGAGATTGGCCGAGAGCGACTCCTGCTGGCGCTGGCGGGTCATCTGCATGATGCCGAGCGACGAGATCGGGAGGATGTGGTTCTTCGCCTTGTCCGTGGACATCAGCTCGACCATCTTCTCGTAAACGGCGTTGCGGTGGCGCCGCTCCTTCATGTCGATGAAGTCCATGATGATCAGGCCGCCCAGATTGCGGAGCCGGATCTGGCGGGCGATTTCGGAGGCGGCCTCGAGATTGACGGCGTAGATGACGTTTTTCTCGTCGCCGCCCCGGTTCTTGTGCGAGCCGGTGTTCACGTCGATCGCGATGAGCGCCTCGGTTTCGTCGACGATGATTTCGCCGCCGCTCGGGAGCGGGACCTTGCGCTGGCCGGTTTGCTCGATCTGGCGCTCAATGTTGAAGCGCTCGAAGATTGGAATACTGTCCTTGTAGAGCGCGATCTTGCCGGCGGAGCGCTGGGAGATTTGCGCGACGAGTTTCTGGGTGCGCTCGTGGTCGTCCTTGCTGTCGATGAGCACGCGGTCAACTTCCTCGGTGAGGAAATCGCGGACGGTGCGTTCGACGAGATCGGGTTCCTGGTAGAGGCAGGCGGGAGCGCGGTCGTTCTTCATCTTCGCCTGGATGTCCTCCCAGGTTTTGAGGAGGAGATGCAGGTCACGCACGAAGTAACGGGCCTTCTTGCCCTCGCCGGCGGTGCGGACGATGACGCCGACGCCTTCGGGGAGCGTGAGCTCGTTGATGAGGGTCTTGAGGCGTTTGCGCTCGGCGATGTCCTCGATCTTGCGCGAGATGCCGCAGCCATCGGAGAACGGCGTGAGGATCAGGTAGCGGCCGGGGATGGAAAGATTCGTCGTGGTGCGCGGGCCCTTGGTGCCGATGGGACCCTTCGTGACCTGGATCACGATTTCGCTGCCGGGGGGATACATGCCCGGGATGTCCTTGACGGTGGGATCGGCGGGGCGCGGCGGGGCGTTCTTCTTTTTGTTCACGCGCACGACCTCGACGGACGAGTCGGCGGCGGCGGGAAGCATGTCCCAGTAGTGCAGAAACGCGTTCTTGGTGTAGCCGATGTCGACGAAGGCGGCCTTGAGGCCGGGGTCGAGATTCTTGATGCGGCCCTTGTAGATGCCGCCAACCATGCGGTTGTCGGACTCGCGCTCGATCTCGAATTTCTCGAGGCGGCCATCGACGAGCAGCGCGACGCGCTTCTCGAGCGGTTCGGAATTGATGATCAGCTCGCGGTAGGAGCCTTTCTCTTTCTGGAACACCGCGAGGATTTTCTGGAGCAGGGGGCGTTGCTTGGAGCGCTCGGCGGCGCCGGCTTTTAGTTCAGCGGCGCTAACGGGGGCGGATTCGGTGACGGGCGGGGGATTGACGAGTTCCTCGTCATATTTTGCGGCGACGTCTTGGGGGACGCCGGAGTTCGGTTGCGATTGATCGCTCATGGTGGGTGTCGTTTCTGTTGAACACGGCGACCCCCGGTGCGGCAGTTGCGGCGCAGGAAATTCCGGCAGTGCGGTCGTTGGCGCGAAGAAGCGATTTCATGTGAAATCCTTCCTGAAGCGCCAGACGCTCTGGACCAGTCCTTGCAGCAAGCAGCAACTAAGCACAAAGGAGCCACCGTAGCTGATGAAGGGAAGCGGTATGCCCGTGATGGGCACGAGCCCGATGGTCATGGCGATGTTTACGAACACGTGCACGCCAAACAGCACCGTCACGCCAAGGGCGAGGAGGGTGCCGAGACGGTCCCGGGCGGAACCGGCGATGCGAATGCCGTTGAACAACACTATCCCAAACAGGCCGAGAACCGTGAGGCTTCCCAGAAATCCTTTTTCCTCGGCGATGACCGAGAAGATAAAATCGTTGTGCGCGACGCTGCGCGGCAGATAGCCGAGCTGGGCCTGCGTGCCGTCCGTCCAGCCTTTGCCGAGGAGGCCGCCACTGCCGACGGAGATGCGCGATTGCGAGAGATTATAGGCCGCACCGTTGCCGCGGGGATCGATTTTGTCGGGCGCCACGAAGGTCAGGATCCGATTCCGCTGAAAATCGTAAAAAGGGAGCAGCGGATTACCCTCTTTTTCGAATTTTCCCCGGTCCTGATCGTAACGGTAGTCGTGCGCGTCCATGAAGTTCACGTAACGCATGCAGTCCCAGGCCACCAACCCCAGCACGACGACAAACGCGCCAAGCGCCCCCGCGAAAAATCGGGAGGAAAGCTTCGAAACGTAGAGCATCGAGAACACCATCGGGGGTAGCACGATCAGCGGCTTCAGGTCGGGCTGTTTCCAGATCAAGAACAAGGGGGCACCCACCGCAAGGGCCAATTTCCCCAGCGTGCCCAGCGACTGCGTAACCGTCCCGATTTTGGAGTGGATCAGGATGCTCGCGGTGATGAGCAGCACGGCGATCTTGGCGGTTTCGGAGGGTTGATAGGAAAAGAACCCGAGGTTGATCCAGCGGCTGGCGTTCCACGTGTCAGAGTGGGGGATAAACAACACGACGACCAGTGGCACCATGCACGCGGCGTAGATCCAATGGGCCACGCTGAGCCAGAACCGGTAGTCGATGAGCGACACGGCCGTGTAAAGGACGGCGCCCACGACGAAAAAAACCGTTTGCTTAATCCAGTCCGTGCCATGGGTCTCCAGCTGGGCCGAGTAGATGAAAGCGACGCCGAACAAGCTCAACCCGAGCAGCGCAAAGGGCGTGAGCCGGTCCCAATTCGTCCGCGTCGTCGGCTTGAAGACGTTGAGGTAATCGGTGGGCGCGGGGAGATTCACGGAGTGGGCGCCACTTCACCGGCCGCAGGCGCGTGGCGCAAGTCCACATCGAGTTTGGCGACGGTTTTACGGCAAACTGCTGGGTGAAACGGAAACTTGGTGATGGATTCCGTTTTCGACGACGGGATAAATCCGGCAGGCTTGAGCCGCGACGGGGCTTTCGCACACTTTCGCGCGTGCCCGCAATTTCGATCATTCTGCCGACCGTTAACCGGCCGTTGTTGTTGCAGCGGGCGGTGGCCAGCGTGCGGGCGCAGACCGAGCGAGATTTCGAGCTGTTGCTCGTTGACAGCGGCGGTAACGGCCAGCCCTCGTGGCGCGCGTCCGTGCAGGCGCTGAACGATCTTCGATTGAAGATTGTCGCGGCACCCGGGGCACGCAACGCCGCGGGCGCTCGCAATGCCGGGCTCGCCGCCGCAACCGGTGGGTGGATTACATTTTTGGACGACGATGACGCCTACGCGCCGACCAAAATCGCCGCTCAGCTTGCGCTCGCCACCGCGGCGCGTTCGCCGCTCGTGCTCTGTGGTGCGCGGTTCCATTTGCGGGGCCGCACCCGGATTAAGCAGGTTGCCACGACAGTTATATCGGGCGACGCGCTGTTGACCGACGCGGGGCTGGGAATGCCGTTGCTGTTTCATCAGCGCAGCTTGCGGGTGCGGTTCGACGAAACGCTTTCCGCCGGCGAAGACATTCACTACGCGCACCGGCTGCTCGCCGACCTCGATTTGACCTCGGTGCCAAACGTGCCGGAACCGCTCGTCGACGTTTATCAGGACGAACCGGTGGAAGGGCGGACCAATCTCCGGGGCGAGGAAAATTGGCGGGCCGCGCGGCGGGTGTGGTGGGAATTCGGCGGACGCTTTTCAGCCGGCGCGCGGCGGCTTTTCGTCCTGCGGGCGATGGTGGCTCGGGCGAAATTACTGGGCCACACGCGCGGGTGTGCCTCGCTCGCTCCGGCCGTGCTGCGGGCTGGGGGCATGGCTCAGGGCCGGTTTCTGCTCAACGCGCTCCTCGTTAGCGTTGCTCCCGGACGCCGGTGGTTTGTCACGTAACGAAGCCTCTCACCGGCCGGGGCGAACGGCGATGTAGCTTTTAGTCAGTCCGAAAAAACGTTCGCGGCGAATGGTGCAATCGGGAAAAAGCGTCTGCATTTCGCGAAACGTCAGTAAGCGGACCTCGTCGAGAAACGCCTCGACCGTCGCGGCATCGGGTCGTTCCAACCAGCCCCGAATGGTGAAATTGCGCATCAGCCGGCTTTGCCAGGCGCGGGGCAGCCAGTGGATGAACGGAGCGACCAAGTGCGGTTCAATGAAAAATTCCCGTGCCGGGGTTTGAATCCAGAGCCGGCCGCCCACGCGCCGGGCTTCCGCCGCAAACGCCTTCTGTCGCTCCCAGGTTCCCACATGTTCGATTACGCTGTTCGAAAAAACGACATCATACGCTCGATCGGCAAAGCGCAGCGCACACCCGTCGCCGTGCACAAATTCGCTGTCGGTGCGCCGTTGCTCTCCGCCCCCGACATCGCGGTTTAACAAAGTTAAATGCGCCGCCAAACCGGCGTCATGCCAGAACGCGGCCGTCCCGCCGATGTCGAGCAGGCGTTCGCCAGCTCGCGGCGCCACGAGGGCTTGGAACTGACGCATCCGCCGCCGCCGGAAAATCGGCGAAAGGCGCGCATAGAGCGAATGGATCGTCACGACGTGGCCGCTGCTTCCTGCGGCTCGGAAGTGGTGATAGCCATGGTTTCCGGATCCGGCTCCGCGCTGACCGGTGTCGCGCTGGCCAGGCCGAGCAAGATCCAAAACACGGTGGCGCCCATCGGGCCCTCCAGCACCACGCCGAAACACGCACTCACCAGAATGGCAAAGGCCCCCAGCCCAAGGGTAAACCGCTCGCCGTTCGATTCGCCCCTCGCGGTCTGCCGGCCCGCGTGCCACAATAATTTACCCAGCACGGCAGCGAAAGCCACGAACAAGCTGGCTCCCGCCAAACCCATCCGCCCAAACACGGTCATGGCGAAATTATGGGGGCTGCGCGCACTGAAGTCGTCGTTGGCCCCGGCGTAATAGATCCGCAGGAAATCGGCCGCGAGATCATGGCCGAAACCCAGGCCAAACCAGCGACCATCCGTCCAAACTTCATCGGCGACTGCGCGCCACCACACGAGGCGGAATTGATTGTTGTCCGGCTTGTCCTCGAGTTCGTTGGCGAGATAGGTGCGCCCGCCTTCGGTGTCGACGATGGACGCGGCGCTCTCATAAAACCGGTAGAGCGGGGTCGATGTCAGCGGCTTGCTCGTCACCACCGCTTGCGCGCAAAGACCGACGAACCCGATCGCCGTCATGGCGGCGATCGGCCGGATTCGCCGGAGATCGCGGCAAAGGATCAGCCAGGCGGCTGTGGCGATCAGCGCCAGCCACGCCGCGCGGCTGTTGCTGACGACTACCGCAAAAAAACTAGCCGCCGCCGGCAGGAGCCACCAACTATGATCCGCCCGCGTGTGACGCTGCAGAAACCAGAGCATGCCTGCCACCATGAGGCCGGCTTCCACGTCGCCCTTGATGAAGATGAGAGGCACGCCGCCGAGGGTGAAGTTGCTCGTAAAAAAATCCGGCCAGCGGGTGAACGCCAAAAACATGGGTGGAGCCAGCGCGAACGCCACGGTCAGGCACCGTTCGAGCCAGCGGCGCTGGGCGGGATCCCCGGCCCACGTCTGCGCGAAAAAGAAAAAAAATGCGTAGTAGAGCAGCGCGAAATCGCGCAGCGCCATGATCCCGTAGGTCCGCACATCGAGCGGCAGTCTGATCAGGCCGAACATCAGCCACACCAGCAACACGAGATTGAGGCCGTTGCGCCGGATGGGGAACGATTTGGTCCGCGCAGCTTGCCACGCTGCCGCCACCAGGCACGCGCCGAGCGTCAGTTCACCGACGAGCAGCGGCGTCTGCGGTATCCGCAACTGAGCAAAACCGCGGTTGCCGATGAGATAACCCGCGAGCAGCACTCCGGCCAGGAGGGCATCGCCGCGCACGCCGGTGAGCCGGCGGGCGAGCCAGAGGAGAATTCCGGCGCTGAGTAACCCGACCAAAATGTAGTCTCCATTCGCGAGCTGCCACCCGGCCACAACCGACAGGAGCGCGCTGGCGGCGGCGATCAGGCGGTTCTTGAGCGCTGGGTTCACCCTGCTGTTGCGGCATAAAATCGCCGGTGGCGCAATCCCCTGCGACGATTGCCGGCTTGTCTCGGGAGCAGGCGAGCTCAGCGTGAGCGGCTATGCGGAACGCATCCGGCTGGCTTCGCGCCTGGAAGGAGTGCTGGGTTTTTCCCGCGGCGATTGCCTGGAAATTCACGCTGGCCATTGCGTTTCTGCTGCCGGTGCCCGCGAACGACTCGTTCTTCTTTGACGGTGCGGTGGTCCAGTGGCTGCTCCATGGCAACTATGTAAACCCGACGATCGGGCACATCTTCCCGACGAGCGCCACGGAATTCTTCAGCGCGTATCCTCCGGGTTACCAAGCGGTGCTGGCTCCGTGGATGTGGTTGTTCGGCCCGACGGTGGGCGCTTCGCTGGGCCTGCACTGCACCCTGTTTTCGATCTATGCCTTGCTTGCTCTCGCGGTGTTGCGGCGCGCGGGCGTGACGGCCGTGGCGGCGAATTTGGGCGGGTGTTTTCTTTTCGGCCTTACGTTTCACGACCGGCCCGACAGTGTCTCGCACGTGCTGGGCTTGCTGGCGTTTTGGCTTTGGACGACGCCAGACTCAGCGGGCTCGGGTCGCGGGCGGGCGCTTGGCGCGGCGGTGGCCGTGTTCGCGCTCGCCACGAGCCTGCACATCGGGGCGATGTATTCGGCGATGTTGTGGGGCCATGCGGCGCTGCGGCGGAAAACGACCGGCTGGCCTTGGCGCTCGATGCTCGGGATGGCCCTTGCTTCCGTGCTGCTGGGATTTGGGGTGATCAAGTTTTCACCGACGGCATGGCAGGGTTTTCAGGAGAGCCTCGTCACGCAGTCCTCGACCCGGTTTCGGTTTCCGCCAATGGACGATGTGCTCCGGGCCGTGCGCAATACGCCGGGGCTCCTCCTCGTCACCACATTCATGCTCGCCGACCTGATTCGCCGCCGGCCGGCGCTGCGGAGCGACGTGACGGCGGCGGGTGGCGTGCAGATGCTGGGCGCGCTGCTCGTGGCGGCGGATTTCGCGATTCTCGCGAGCCTTTTTGTGGCGCCGCCCTACTATGTTTTGATCGCGGCCTATCCGCAGATTTTGGTCGTGGGCCTTTGGGTGGGATTGCGTGCGCCGCAACCGGAACCGGCGCACGGGTGGACGCGAGACCTTCGGCGCTTCGCTCTGCCGGCGGCGATTGCGTTGGTGTCGTTGCGCGCGGTTGCGCTTAGCACCTGGGGTGTTTTGTGCGCGGCCGACGTCAACAAGACCGCGGCGACCGCGGAAGTGCGACAGGCGATCGACGGCCTACCGGCGGGAGCGGAGGCGGTCGTCTCCTCGGCCTACCTCTACGATCTGGCGGGAGACCAGCGCGTGGAAAAAATCCATACCGACTGGATTGGCCATTACGGCGAGCCTGGCGGTGCGCATCCGGCAATCTTCGTCCTGACGCCGTTCGACTATTATCGCCGGTTTCGCGGAGAGCTGGCGGCGCTTTCCAGCACAGTGGGATCCGAAGCTTGGAATTCACGTGACTTGAAGTCGCGGC
>JADMIO011053129.1_pt1 | contig 22642 bp, 20 predicted proteins | sample 8958161 | NCBI WGS metagenome assembly JADMIO01 (sample SAMN16585339, study PRJNA669376) | soil metagenome | isolation source: Crop rotation soil | place: USA: Cullars Rotation, Alabama | collected 2011 | reverse complement strand
GCGCGAGGCCGCCAATGGCGCCGACGAAGGCGCCCAGCCAGCCGCCACCCATCGCCGCGGCGCCTTCGAGGCCGGTGGTGGTTTCGCTGGCGATGAAAGCGCCGGCCAAGGCCAGCAAGCAGGCGCCGGCGCAGCCACCCATCAGCCCGCCCCACAGGGCGAGCAGAACCTTGATCAGCGCAGGCTCGCGTTGATGCGATCGAGCGCTGCCGGACCGGGGCAGAGATCCGGCGTGTTCAGCGTGTTGAGCGGCGCGTCGATCGTGTTGAGGTTGTGGTGCAGGTCCTTGGGCGACGGATCGACATAGAGCAGGCCGGTCACGACCTCGCCCGCCGCCAGGCCCTCCTGGACGCGCTTCACGGCCGCGATCTTGTCGGCCGGATCGTAGTCCTCGCCGAGCTTGCGCAGGCGCAGGATCGAGCCGTCGTGCTGCTGCACCGTGGTCACGGTGCCGGGCGCATAATCGGTGGTGATCTCCTCGCGGCCCTCGATGAAGTCGATGCGGTTCAGCGATTCGTTGTGCTCGCGCACATAGTCGTAGCTCTTGGTCGAGCCGGGATGGTTGTTGAAGGCGACGCAGGGGCTGATCACGTCGAGGAACGCCGCGCCGCGGTGGGCCATCGCCGCCTTGATCAGCGGCACCAGCTGGTTCTTGTCGCCGGAGAAGGAGCGGGCGACGAAGGTCGCGCCCATCAGGATGGCGAGCGAGACGAGATCGATCGATTCGTCCGAGTTGGCGACGCCCTTCTTGCTGATCGAGCCCTTGTCGGCGGTCGCCGAGAACTGGCCCTTGGTCAGGCCGTACACGCCGTTGTTCATGACGATGTAGGTCATGTTGACGCCGCGCCGCATGACGTGGGCGAACTGGCCGAGGCCGATCGACGCCGAATCGCCGTCGCCCGACACGCCCATGTAGATCAGGTCCTTGTTGGCGAGGTTGGCGCCGGTCATCACCGACGGCATGCGGCCGTGCACGGTGTTGAAGCCGTGGCTCGCGCCGACGAAATAGGTCGGCGCCTTGGACGAGCAGCCGATGCCCGACAGCTTCGCCACCTGGTGCGGCAGGACGTCGAGCTCGTAGCAGGCCTGGATGATGGCGGCGCTGATCGAATCGTGGCCGCAGCCGGCGCACAGGGTCGAGACCGCGCCTTCGTACTCGCGCCGGGTGTAGCCGGCCTTGTTCTTGACCAGCGACGGATGATGCAGCTTGGGCTTGGCGATGTAGGTCATGACGCGGCCTTCTCGAACGGAACGACCTTGAGCTGGGCGAGCTTCTTGCCGATGTCTGATGCGATGAAGCGCGCGGTGATCGGCGTGCCGTCGTAGTGCAGCACCGAGACGAGCTTGCGGGCGTCGAGCGTGAAGTCGGCCATCAGCATGGTCTTGAGCTGGGCGTCGCGGTTCTGCTCGACGATGAACACCTTGTCGTGCTCGTGGATGAAGTCCTCGACCGCCTGGGAGAACGGGAAGGCGCGCACCCGCAAGGCGTTGACGTGGTCGCCCGCCTCCTCGAGGTGATCGAGCGCCTCGGCCATCGCTGGACTGGTCGAGCCGAAGTAGATCACGCCGTAGCGCGTCGCCTTGGGCGAGGAGTAGCGGAGCGGTTGCGGCGCAATCTTCGCCGCCGTCACGAACTTCTTCTGGAGCCGCTCCATGTTGCGCACATAGACCGGTCCTGCCTCGGAGTAGCGCGCGTATTCGTCCTTGGTGGTGCCGCGGGTGAAGTAGGAGCCTTTGGTCGGATGCGTGCCCGGATAGGTGCGGAACGGGATGCCGTCGCCGTCGACATCGAGATAGCGGCCGAAAGTCTTGCCGGCATCGAGATCGGCGGCTGTCATCACCTTGCCGCGATCGAGGTTGCGCGTCGCGTCCCACTCGAACGGCTCGCACAGGCGGTGGTTCATGCCGATGTCGAGGTCGGTCATGACGAACACCGGCGTCTGCAGCCGGTCGGCGAGATCGAGCGCCTCGGCGGTGAAGTCGAAGCACTCGCGCGGATCCTCGGGGAATAGCAGGACGTGCTTGGTGTCGCCGTTGGAGGCGTAGGCGCAGCTCAGCAGGTCCGACTGCTGCGTGCGGGTCGGCATGCCGGTCGATGGCCCGCCGCGCTGCACGTTGACGATCACCGCCGGCACCTCGGCGAAGGAGGCGAGGCCGATGAACTCGGTCATCAGCGAGATGCCCGGGCCGGAGGTGCTGGTGAAGGCACGCGCGCCGTTCCAGCCGGCGCCGATCACGATGCCGATCGAGGCGAGCTCGTCCTCGGCCTGCACGATCGCGTACTTGGCCTTGCCGGTCTCCTTGTCGTGCCGCAGCCGCTTGCAATGGGCCTGGAAGGCTTCGGCGAGCGACGAGGACGGCGTGATCGGATACCAGGCGCAGACCGTGGCGCCGCCATAGACCGCGCCGAGCGCGGCGGCGTTGTTGCCCTCGACGAAGATGCGGTTGCCGACGTTGTTGGACGGCCGGACCTTGAGCTTCACCGTCCCGGGATCGATGTGCTGCCTGACCCAGTCGCGGCCGAGCTGCAGCGCCTTGACGTTGGAATCGATCAGCTTTTCCTTGCCGCGGAACTGCTCGGCGAACAGCGCCTGGATCTTGGTCTCGTCGATGTCGAGCAGGATGGAGAGCGCGCCGACATAGATGATGTTCTTGAACAGCTGGCGCTGGCGGGCATCGCTGTAGGTGGCGTTGGTGATGGCGGTGAGCGGCACGCCGACCACGTTGATGTCCTCGCGGAACATCGAGGACGGCATCGGCTTGGTCGAATCGTAGAACAGGTAGCCGCCGGGCTCGATCTCCTTGACGTCCTCGGCCCAGGTCTGCGGGTTCATCGCGACCATCATGTCGACGCCGCCGCGCCGGCCGAGATAGCCCTTCTCGGTGACGCGGACCTCGTACCAGGTCGGCAGGCCCTGGATGTTCGACGGGAAGATGTTGCGCGGGCTGACCGGCACGCCCATGCGCAGGATCGAACGGGCGAACAGTTCGTTGGCCGAAGCCGAGCCCGAGCCGTTGACGTTGGCGAACTTGACGACGAAATCGTTAACGGCGGCTATTGCTTGCGGCATGCGGGCTCCGCGTGAGTCATGTCGATGTAGTACTTGCGCATATCCCAGGCTCCGGTCGGGCAGCGCTCGGCGCACAGCCCGCAGTGCAGGCAGACGTCCTCGTCCTTGACCATCACCCGTCCGGTCTTGAGATCGTTGCCGATGTAGAGATCCTGCGTCGGATTGAGCGCCGGCGCCATCAGGCGCGTGCGCAGCTCCTTCTCCTCACCGTTCTCGGTGAAGGTGATGCAGTCCATCGGGCAGATGTCGACGCAGGCGTCGCACTCGATGCAGAGCTTGCCGGTGAACACGGTCTGCACGTCGCAGTTCAGGCAACGCCGCGCTTCCTCGAAGGCGAGCTTCGGGTCGAAGCCCAGCTCGACCTCGGCCATGATGTCCTTCAGCGCCTCCGCCTTGGGCCGGTGCGGGACCTTGAAGCGGTGGTCGATGGTCGGAGCGTTGTCGTAGCTCCATTCGTGGATGCCCATCTTCTGGCTGACGATGTTCATCCCCGGCGCCGGGCGCTCCTCGACGTTCTCGCCGATCAGCATCTTGTGGATCGAGATCGCCGCGTCATGGCCGTGCGCGGCCGCCCAGATGATGTTCTTGGGGCCGAACGCTGCGTCGCCGCCGAAGAAGACGCGCGGCTGGGTGCTCTGCAGCGTCGCCTCGTTGAGCTTGGGCAGGCCCCACTTGTCGAACTCGATGCCGACGTCGCTTTCGATCCAGGGGAAGGCGTTCTCCTGGCCGATCGCCACCAGCACGTCGTCGCATTCGTAGAACTCGTCCGGCTCGCCCGAGGGGATCAGCGAGCGACGGCCCTTGGCGTCGTACTCAGCCTTCACCTTCTCGAACAGCACGCCTTTGATCTTGCCGCCCTCGTGCTTCACTTCCTTCGGCACCAGCATGTTGAGGATCGGGATGTCCTCGCCCATCGCGTCTTCCTTCTCCCAGGGAGACGCCTTCATCTCGTCGAAGCCGGAGCGGACGATCACCTTCACGTCCTCGCCGCCGAGGCGGCGCGCGGTGCGGCAGCAATCCATCGCGGTGTTGCCGCCGCCCAGCACGATCACCCGCTTGCCGATCTTGTCGATGTGGCCGAACGAGACCGACGACAGCCAGTCGAGGCCGATGTGGATGTTCGCGGACGCTTCCTTGCGGCCCGGCACGTCGAGGTCGCGGCCGCGCGGCGCGCCAGAGCCGACGAACACCGCGTCATGATCTTCGGCCAGGACCGCCTTCATCGACTCGATCTTCTGGTGGCGGAATTCGATGTTGCCGATGCCGGTGATGTAGCCGACCTCCTCGTCGATCACCGATTCGGGGAGCCGGAAATGCGGGATCTGGGTGCGGATGAAGCCGCCGAGCTTGGGATCCTGGTCATAGATGACGATCTCGTAGCCCAGCACCGCAAGATCGCGCGCCACGGTGAGTGAGGCGGGGCCGCCGCCGATGCAGGCGATGCGCTTGCCGTTCTTGGCCGGCGCCTTGGGCATCGCGGCCAGGATTCCGTCCTCGTCCTTGTAGTCGGCCGCGACGCGCTTCAGCCGGCAGATCGCGACCGGCTCCTTCTTGCCCTTGACCAAGGTCTCGTCCTCGACCCGCGAGCGCCGGCAGGCTGGCTCGCAAGGGCGATCGCAGGTGCGGCCGAGGATCCCCGGGAAGACGTTGGATTTCCAATTGATCATGTAGGCGTCGGAGTAGCGCCCATGTGCGATCAGCCGGATGTATTCGGGAACGGGGGTATGCGCGGGGCACGCCCATTGGCAATCCACGACCTTGTGGAAATAGTCGGGATTCGAGATGTCGGTCGGCTTCAAACTAGACTCACTCCGGAGCTGCAGGGGGCGCAGCGGCCGATCTGGCTGAATGACGGTTTAGAGTATCCCAATCGGGGTGCGCATTCAGGAGATTTGCACCCGCTCCGTCAAGTTTCTGTGCGCTAACCCGTTGCCGCACCGTCGTATTCCCGTACGGAGCGAAGGGATTTTCATTGTGCCTGGGCACGGCCGCGGAACTGGCTGGGGGGCGCCCCCGTGGCGCGGTGGAACATGGCGCTGAAGGCGCTGACGCTCTCGTAGCCGAGATCGAGCGCGACCTGGGTGACGGGCTCGCCGCCGCCCAGTCGGCCCATCGCCTCCAGCACCCGTGCCTGCTGCCGCCACGCGCCGAAGCTCAGGCCGGTCTCGCTCTGGAAGCGGCGAGCGAGCGTGCGCGGGCTGACGTTGATCGACCGCGCCCATGCCTCGAGTGGCCGCTGGTCGCCGGTGGCGTCGAGCAGTGCCGTGCAAAGCACGCGCAGGCGGGGATCGCGCGGCATCGGCAGCTGCAAAGGCAGGGACTGCAGGCCCTGCAGCTCGGACAGGATCAGGGCGACGACATGGCCGGCCGGCCCGGCCTCGTCGTACTGCACCGGCAGCTCGGTGGCGCGCACGATCAACTCGCGCAGCAACGGCGACACCGACAGCACGCGGCAGACCGACGGCATGGCGGCCGCTGCATCGCCGCGTACATAGAGGGTGCGCATCGTGGTGTCGCTCAGCATGACGATGCTGTGCGTCACGCCCCCGGGTACCCACAGTGCGCGCTGCGGCGGCACGACCCAGACGCCGTCCTCGGTCGAAACCCGCATGGTCCCTGCGGTGGCGTGGATCAGCTGCGCCCGTGCATGACGGTGCGGCAGGATCTCGAAGCCGGCCGCGAAATCCTTCGGCATGGCCGCAACCGCGTGCGAGACATGCTGGTAGTCCTCAGGATTGGTGGAGCGCTGGCCGTTTTGCGACATCGCTTGGCATTCTAGCGCAAGACAGCCATCGGCGCTCGACCTATTCTACGGTCATGAAGCTCAGCAGTCCGACTTCCCTGTTGCTCAATCTTGGCCACGCCATGGACCACTGGGTCCTGGCGATCTTCCTCTACACGGTGAGCGTGATCGCCGGCGTCTGGGGCACCGACTGGAAGGAGCTGACTCCGTACGCCTTCGGCGCGTCGTTCATGTTCGGCGCCGGATCGATCGTCTCGGGCAAGCTCGGCGACCAGTGGGGCCGGCGGGCGATGATGATCCTGTTCTTCGCCGGCCTCGGCGTGTCGTGCCTGCTGATCGCGCTCTGCCAGGACAAGTGGCAGATCGGTGCCGCGCTCACCGTGATGGGTGCCTTCGCCTCGATCTATCATCCCGTCGGCATCCCCATGCTCGTCCAGCGCGCCGAGAAGCCGGGCTTCGTGATCGGCGTGAACGGCCTCGTTGGCAATCTCGGCATCGCGATCGGCGCCAGCCTCTCGGTGCTGCTGGCGACACGCTATGGCTGGCAGATGGCCTACATCGTGCCGGCCGTCGTCTGCTTGGTGGCGGCGGTGCTGTTCGCGCTGCTGGTGCCGAAGGAGCAGGAGGCGCCGGCCAAGCGCCGGGCCAAGATGCTCGACCTGCCGCCCGACGTGATGGCGAAGGTGTTCTTCGTCATGACCTGCGCCGCAGCGTCGGGCAGCATCGTCTTCAACTTCACCACCAACGGCAACGGCGAGATGCTGAAGGCGCGCATCGCCGAGCTGGCCGCCGATCCCTGGCTGCTGAGCATCGTGCTGTTCGGCGTGTTCACCGTGGCGTCGCTCGCCCAGCTCGTGGTCGGCGCCCTGATCGACCGCTATCCGCTGAAGAGCATCTACCTGCCGATCCTGATCTGTCAGGTGCCGCTGTTCCTGATCGCCGCCTACGCCGAAGGCTGGGTGCTGGTTGGCGTGACGACGCTGTTCATGGTGTTCGTGTTCGGCGCCATTCCGTTCACCGATGCGATGATCGTGCGCTACGTCGACGATCGCCTGCGCAGCCGGGTCACCGGCATGCGGCTGGCGGTCGGCTTCGGCGTCAGCTCGCTGGTCACGGCGGCCATCGGTCCCTCGGTGAAGGCGGCGGGGTTCCCGACCCTTCTCATGGTGCTGGGCGGTGTCGCCGCCTGTACGACGCTCGCCATCTCGTTCCTGCCCAGCGAACGCCAGCGCGCGATGGCGGCGCTCAAGCCGGCGGAGTAAGACTCCTCCCAACGAGGAGGATCCATGATCAAGCGTCGCAACGTGCTGGCGGGTGCCGCCGGCTGGACCATCGTGGGCGCCGGGGCAGTTCGCGCGCAGGCATGGCCATCGCAGCCGGTGAAGATCGTTGTGCCGTACATCCCGGGCGGCGCGACCGATACGGCGGGCCGGCTGCTCGCCGAAAAATTGACTCCCCTGCTCGGCCAGCAGGTGATTGTCGAGAACCGTGGCGGCGGCAATACCATCATCGGCATGGAGCTGGTCGCCAAGTCGAAGCCCGATGGCCACACCCTGCTGCTCGGCACCACCACGCTCGCCACCAATGCCGCTCTTGGCCTCAAGCAGCCCTACGATCCGCTCAAGGATTTCCAGCCGATCACGACGGTGGTCGACATCCCCGACTTCATCGCCCTCAACAAGGACCATCCGGCCAAGGACTACAAGGCGTTCGCCGAATGGGTGAACAAGCAGCCGGAAAAGGTCCGTTTCGCCACCTCAGGGCTCGGCAACCAGCCGCATCTCTGGGGCGAGCTGTTCAAGATTCAAAACAAGCTCAACATGGAGTTCGTGGCCTACAAGGGTGCCGCCGACGCCCTGCGTGACGTCATGGGCGGCCACGTGCCGCTGGTCATCGACGTCGTCATGCCGGCTGGCCAGCACGCCACCGCCGGCCGCCTGACCGGGCTGGTCGTCTCCTCCGAGAAGCGCTCGCCGGTCGTGCCGAACGTGCCCACCGTTGTCGAGCTCGGCATGCCCGACCTGGTGAGCGCGGTGTACTTCGGCGTCGTGGCACCGGCCGGCGTGCCGCGGCCGGTGGTCGACCGGCTGAACGGCCTGGTGCGCCAGATCATCAAGGATCCCGCGGTCGAGAAGAGATTCGTCGAGATGGGCTACGTCACCACCGGGTCGACGCCCGAGGAGTACCAGGCCAAGCTCAAGTTCGAGACCGAGCGCTGGACCAAGGTGGTCAAGGACACCGGCATCAAGGTCGAGAGCTGACGCTCTTGGCGGCGCACGACCGTCTGTGGCCCCTTAGTGTTTCACGATCAGGATCAGCCGGTGAGGCACGTAGTCGACCGCGGTCACCAGGCAGAAACCCAGCGCTGCCAGAATGATCAAGAGGACGGCCGGCTCGAGGGCCCTCATCAAGCGGTAGCCCCGGGCTGTCACAGGTCCTGTCGAGTGGCGCGCGTGTCGCATCCTACTGCGTCGCGCCCTGGGCTTTTGCATCGGTCGTTGCCGGCTGCTGGGGAGGAGGGGGCGGAACGTACGTGGCGCAACCGCGCTGGTTGGCGAGAGCGCCGAGATAGTTCTGCCGCGCCTGCAAAGCCGCCGTGTCCTTGTCGGCAGCGCCTTGAAAGTCCATGGCAAACCACAGCGGCCAGATGAGCAGCCCCGCCACGCCAGCCGCCACGTTCTGAGCGACCTTGTTGCTGCTCTCGCGGCCGAGGTCCGCGATCCGCGAAGAATTGCTGTTGGCCTCGGCCTGAATGGCCAGGCAATCCATCGAGGGGTCTTGAGGCTGAACGACCCCGATCTGGGCCGGCTGCCGTCCGGCGCACGCGCAAAGCATCGTCGTCAGCGCGAACGCGCTGACCATCTTCGTCATCATGGTCACTTGGTTTCCCCCATCCCGCAGCGGAGTGCTGCCACGGGCTCTATCTGGAAGCGCCAAGCCGCTTGCGCATTGATCGTGCGCGACAAAGAGTTGATCGGCGGCGACGCCGAGCGAGCCGATCGACGCGACGGCCGATCCAGGCGATCAACGGCGCCGGCCGCCGGCTCGAGGAGCAGTGCACCCGGCCATAGTCCGGCGGTCCTCTTGAAAACTGCGCATGTCCACTATATGTATATTATGGATTAACAATGAGCAGTTAGCGCAATTAGCGCTAGTGCGCTACCCCACAGGGTAGATGGTGTGGTGAAGGATGGGGGGGGTGGCGGGAACCTGGGAAAAATGCCCGAAAAACCTTGTGGCATCGGCATCGGATGTGTCTCACCAAGGTGGGAGTCTTTGGGAATCTCGAGACTAGCGAAAGGCGATGGCTTTCTCGAAGAGCTTGCGCAGGTCGGCCACGCCGAGCCGGTCGAGATGCGCCAGCACGTAGGGATAGCCGCGATAGTGGTCGGTGATGAAGAAGGTGTCGGGATCGGCCTGCAGCAGATGATCGCGCGTGGCGTCGCCGACCTTGAGCACCAGCGACCGGCCGTCCTGGTGCAGCCGGACCAGCAGCTTCTTCCTGAGCTTGAAGGCAGGCGTTCCGTAGGACGTGCCTTCCTCGACGCCGGGGAAGGACAGGGCCACGCGGCGAATGGTCGAGAGCGGGAGCTTGCGACGGACCATGGCGGTCGAGGGTAGGGGAGGGACAGAGACATGGCGACAGGTTCTGCCGTTCCGGTGCCGGCATCGCATCTCGACGCGGCGCGCGACGCCGATCCGGGGACGCGGGCGGCGAACGCGGCGATGGCGGCCAAGCTGCCGTTCGCCGACACGCGCGACTTCGAGGCGGCGCGCCGCGGCCTGATCGCGCCGGTGCCGGACGGAATCGTCCGCACCGACAAGGGCACGGTGCTGTGGAACCTCGGAGAGTACGCCTTCATCGATGGCGATCTCGCGCCGGCCACCGTCAACCCGAGCCTGTGGCGCATGGCGCGGCTCAACATGGCGAACGGCCTGTTCAAGGTGGCCGAGCGCGTCTACCAGCTGCGCGGCTTCGACATCTCCAACATGACGGTGCTCGAGGGCGATACAGGCCTGATCCTGATCGATCCGCTGACGACCGCGGAGGTCGCGCGCGCGGCGCTGGCGCTCTATCGTGCGCACCGGCCGGACAGGCCGGTGGTCGCGGTGATCTACACCCACAGCCACATCGACCACTACGGCGGCGTGCGCGGCGTGATCGACGAAGCCGACGTGGCGGCCGGCAAGGTCAAGGTGATCGCCCCGGCAGGCTTCATGGAGGCGATCTCGGGCGAGAACGTGCTGGCCGGCCTGCCGATGTCGCGGCGGGCGCAGTTCCAGTTCGGCACGCTTCTGCCGCGCGGTCCGCGCGGCCAGGTCGATGCCGGGCTCGGCAAGTCGGTGGCGCGCGGCACGCCGGGCCTGATCGCGCCCACCATGAGCATCGTCCAGCCGATCGAGACGCACACGATCGATGGTCTCGAGATCGTCTTCCAGCTCGCGCCGGAGACCGAGGCACCGGCCGAGATGCACATGTTCTATCCCGGGCTCGGCGTGCTCAACATGGCCGAGAACGCCTGTCCGCTGCTGCACAACTTCATCCCGTTGCGCGGCGCGGTGGCGCGCGATCCGCGCATCTGGTCGAAGTACCTCGCCGACGCCATCGCGCTCTACGCGCCGCACACCGACGTGCTGATCGGCCAGCACCACTGGCCGACCTGGGGCCGCGCGGCGGTGATCGACCATCTCGAGGCGCAGCGCGACCTCTACAAGCACATCCACGACCAGACCCTGCGCCACATGAACAAGGGCTGGCGGCCGGCCGAGATCGCCGAGGTCGTCGCCCTGCCGCCGGGGCTGGCCGAGCGCTGGTCGGTGCGCGGCTACTACGGCAGCGTCAGCCACAACGTGAAGGCGGTCTACCAGCGCTATCTCAGCTGGTACGACGGCAATCCCTGCAATCTCCATGCGCTGCCGCCGGCACCGGCGGCCGCCAAGTTCGTCGAGTACATGGGCGGCGCGGCGGCGGTGATCGCGCGGGCCAGGACCGACTTCGCCAAGGGCGAGTTTCGCTGGGTCGCGCAGGTGATGAAGGAGGTGGTCTACGCCGAGCCGGAGAACGCCGAGGCGCGGACGCTGTGCGCCGATGCGCTGGAGCAGATGGGCTATCAGGCCGAGTCGGCGACCTGGCGCAACGCCTTCCTGTACGGCGCCCAGGAGCTGCGCCACGGCGTGGTCAAGATGCCGGCACGCGGCGTCCTGTCGGCCGATACCCTGGCGGGGCTGAGCAGCGACATCCTGTTCGACATGATGGCGGTCCGGCTCGACCCTGCGAAGGCGGCCGGCCAGGCGATGGTCATCAACTGGCAGTTCACCGACCGCGGCGAGAAGCTGTCGCTCACCCTCAAGCACTGCACGCTGAGCCATCGCCTGGGCGAATGGTCGGACCGGGCGGCGGCCACCATCGTCACGACCCGCACCACGCTGGACGAAGTGATCCTCGGCCGGCTGAAGCTGCCGGATGCGCTTGCCTCGGGTGCCGTCCGGATCGAGGGCGACGCCGCTCAGCTTGCGGCGCTGTTCGCCATGTTCGACCAACCCCCGGCGATGATGTTCGACGTCCTGGTGCCGGGCGAAGGCCGTTAGAGGCTTGACAGGCGACGAGCCAATCCCTGTGATGGCTTACCAATAACAGCGCAAAAAGCGCGGGCTCACAGGGAGTGATGCATGTCCAAGGGCAAGATCGGGCGCCTGCTGGGCGCTGTCGTGGCTGCGGTGGCTGTTCTCGGCCTGGCAGCGGGCGCTCAAGCGCAACAGAAGAAGATCAAGATCGGCGTGATCTACGACCTGACCGGGCCGTTCGCCGGCGCGGGCTCGGAGCTGCAGTACATCGGCGCCAAGATCATGATGGACTACTTCATCAAGCAGGGCGGCGTCGAAGGCTACCAGATCGAGCCGGTCTACGCCGATTCGCAGAGCAAGCCCGACGTCGCGATCAACGAGGCGACCCGCCTGATCGAGAAAGAGAACGTCGACATGCTGCTCGGCTTCTACTCCTCGGCGCAGTGCGTGCCGGTCGCGGCCAAGGTCGAGCAGTTCAAGAAGTTCATGTGGATCACCACCTGCATCTCCTCGGCGGTGCTCGAGAACCGCAATCTCAAATACGTCTTCCGCGCCCAGCCGAGCGGCGCGCAGTTCGGCCAGATGACCATGGACTTCATCCAGCAGGCTTCGAAGGCGAAGTTCGGCAAGGAGCCGAAGGACCTGCGCGTCGCCATCATCCACGAGGACGGCGCCTACGGCGTCGACGTCTCCAAGGGCAACGAGGCCGGCGCCAAGAAGGCCGGCTTCAACGTCGTGCTCAAGGAGGGTTATTCGGCGACCGCGCCCGATCTGTCGGCGCTGGTGACCAAGCTCAAGCGCGCCCGGCCGGACGTGGTCTTCCACACCGGATACAACCCCGACATCACCCTGTTCTTCCGACAGGCGCGCGAGCAGGGGCTCAAGGTCGGCGCGATCGTCGGCCACGGCGCGGGCTACGGCGTCTACGAGAAGCTCAAGGAAGGCCTGGGGCCGGACGTCAACTACATCTTCAACACCGATCCGATCTCGATCTGGCTGACCAACGAGAAGGCGCTCGATCCCAAGCTGCCGCCGATCATCAAGATGGTCGGCGAGGAGTTCGACAAGGTGAAGCCCGGCGTCGCCATCCGCTCGGCGCATATCGGCATGGCCGCATCCAACACCTACGTGTTCATGACCGAGGTGCTGCCGCGCGCCATCAAGAAGTATGGCGGCATCGACGCCGAGGCGTTGCGCAAGGCGGCGCTCGAGGTCGACCTGCCGGAGGGCGGCACCATGCTGGGCTTCGGCGTCAAGTTCTTCGGCGAGGGCGCGCCGATGGCGGGCCAGAACGAGCGGGCTTTCCCGGTCGTCATCCAGTACGTCGACGACAAGTCGTACGTCGTCTGGCCGAAGAGCCTGCAGCAGCGCGAGGCGGTGCTGCCGCTGCCGGCGGGCATGACCTACAGCTACAAGTAGGGGGCGAAGCGTAAGCGTGAGGGCGGGCCGTGCTCGTCGTTGAAGGCCTGGTCAAGCGTTTCGGCGGCTTCACGGCCGTCAGCAACGTGTCGTTCGAAGTCGCCGAGGGCGAGATCGTCGGCCTGATCGGGCCCAACGGCTCGGGCAAGAGCACGATCTTCAACATGCTGTCCGGAACGTTCCCGCCCACGGCGGGATCGATCCGGTTCCAGGGCGAGGAGATCGCCGGCCTCGCGCCGCACACCATCATCAACCGCGGGATCGGCCGCACGTTCCAGATCCCGCGGCCCTTCCGTCGGCTGTCGATCTTCGAGAACGTCGAGCTGGCGGGCTATTTCGGTCAGGGCCGGCACAGCCGGCGCAAGGCCGACGAATCGGCCGAGAAGGCGCTCGCCATCGTCGGCCTGCCGACCGACCGCAACGCGATGGTCGACGGGCTGGGCGCGGCCGGCCTGAAGAAGCTCGAGCTTGCCAAGGCGCTGGCGACCGGGCCGAAGCTCTTGCTGGCCGACGAGAGTCTGGGCGGCCTCGACGACAAGGAGATGGACCAGGCAGCCGACATGCTGCGCAAGATTCGCGACGAGCTCGGCATCACCATCATCTGGGTCGAGCACATCATGGGCGTGCTGATGCGCGTGGTCGATCGCGTCATGGTGCTCGATCACGGCGAGAAGATCTCCGAGGGCCTGCCGAGCCACGTCTCGAGCGATCCGCGGGTGATCGAGGTCTATCTCGGCACCGACGCGCACGCGACCCAGGCCGCGGCGGCGCGCGGATGAGCCCGAGCATGCTCTCGCTCGAGGCGGTCGACGCGGGCTACGGCACCTTCCAGGCCCTGTTCGGCATCGACCTCGAGGTCAGGCCGGGCGAGGCGGTCGGCGTGATCGGCCCGAACGGTGCCGGCAAGACGACCTTGATGCGCGTCATCTCCGGCCTGATCCGGCCGCGCCGCGGCAAGATCGCCATGCAGGGCACCGATGTGCTGGCGACGCTGCCGCATCGCATCGTCAGCCTCGGCATCGCCCACGTGCCGGAGAACCGCCGGCTGTTCCCTCGACTCAGCGTCGAGGACAACCTCAAGATGGGCGCCTTCATGCCCGAGGCGCGCGCGCGCTTCGCCGAGCGGCTGGAATTCGTGTTCGGCCTGTTCCCGCGCATGAAGGAGCGGCGCCATCAGCTGGCCGGCACCATGTCGGGCGGCGAGCAGCAGATGTGCGCGATCGGCCGCGCGCTCATGAGCGATCCCAAGCTGCTGCTGCTCGACGAGCCGTCGGCCGGCCTGGCGCCGGTCGTGGTCCAGCAGGTCTTCGAGCTGGTGCGGCGCATCCGCGAAGGCGGCCTCACGGTGCTTATCGTCGAGCAGAATGTGCAGCAGGTGCTGAAGGTGGTCGATCGCGCCTACCTGCTCGAGGCCGGCACGATCCGCGCCTCCGGCACCGCCGCCGAGATGCTGTCGAGCGACACCATCAAGCAGGCGTATCTCGGTGTTTAGCGACTCAAGCGGTCCAATGAAGGGGTAGAGATGGACTCGTTCCTCGAGATCTTCGACGTCTACCTGCTCGAGGCGATGCTGAGCGGCGTCCTGCTGGGCGGCGTGCTGGCGCTGCTGGCGCTCGGCCTGAACCTGATCTTCGGCGTGATCGACGTCACCTGGATCTGCTACGCCGAGCTGATCATGATCGGCATGTACGGGATGTATTACCTGGTCTCGTACTATCACCTGCCCTACTGGGGGGCGGCGCCGATCGCCATCCTGCTGGTCGCCGCGCTGGGCGCGCTGCTGCATTTCCTGGTGATCGAGCCGCTGTTGTCGGCGCCGCCGATCAACCAGCTGCTGGCGACCGGCGGCGTGCTGTTCTTCCTGCAGAGCTTCGCCACCGTCGCCTTCGGCATCGACTTCCGCAACATCGGCATCCGCATGCCGGTGCTGGCGATCGGCGAGATGCATTTCAGCTACGCCCGCCTGCTCGCCTTCATCGCCGCCGCGATCGGCATGGGTGTGGTCTATGTCTTCATGCGCAAGACCTATGTCGGCACCGCGATCCGCGCGATCGCCCAGGACCGGCAGATCATGGTGCTGATGGGCGTCGACACGCGCCGCCTCTACCTCATCACCTCGGCGATCGGCGGCGCGCTGGCCGGGTTGTCGGCCTGCCTGCTGGTGCTGATGTACGACGTGCATCCCTTCGTCGGCCTGTCGATCGGGCCGATCACCTTCCTGATCTGCGTGCTGGGCGGGCTCGGCAACTTCGTCGGCGGCTTCGTCGCCGCCTTCGTGTTCGCCGAGATCATCTCGCTCGGCGGCCTGTTCTCCGATCTCGAATGGGGCTACGTGCTGGCCTTCGGCTTCTTCATCCTGATGATGTTCATCCGGCCTGGCGGCCTGCTCGCGAGGCGCACGTGACCCTCGAGCGACTGTGGCCCTGGCTGCTCGGCGTGGTGCTGATCGCCCTGCCGTTCGTCCATCGCGATCCCTACCACACGCACCTTCTCATCCTGATCCTGATCTGGTCGTTCGCCTACACCTCGTGGTCGATGATGGGCCGGTTCGGGCTGACCTCGCTCGGCCACGGCGGCTTCATGGGCGTTGGCGCGTACGTGACGGCGCTGCTGTGGAACCATCTCGGCCTCTCGCCGTGGCTCGGCATCCCCCTGGCGATGATCGCGGCCGCCGCGCTCGCGCTGCTGATCGGCTATCCGTGCTTTCGCTTCCGCATCACCGGCCACTATTTCGCCCTGGTGACGCTCGCTTTGTCCGGCATCGTGCTGCAGGTCATCACCGCCACGCGCGACTGGACCGGCGGCTCGCTCGGCTACACGCCCGAGGCGACCAAGGGCAGCCACCTGGTCGCCCTGCAATTCACCGACAAGACCACCTGGTACCTGATCGCGCTCGGCGTCTGGGCAATCGGCCTGCTGATCTGGCGCTGGGTCGACCGCGGGATGGACCGCTATGCGCTCGAGGCGATCGCCGAGGACGAGGACGCCGCGGCGGCGGCCGGCGTCAACGTCACCTACGAGAAGCTCAAGATCACCATCATCAGCGCTCTGATGACCTCGTTCGCCGGCGCGCTCTACTGCCAGTACCAGATGTTCATCTCGCCCGACACGGTGAGCGGCATCGGCGTGTCGCTGCAGATGGTGTTCGCCGCCGTGGTCGGCGGCGTCTATGTCGCGCTCGGCCCGACCGCCGGCGCGATCATCACCATCCTGCTCGCCGAGACCCTGCGCATCTCGTTCGGCACCAAGGCGGTCGGCTGGGACAACCTGATCTACGGCGTGCTGCTGGTGCTGTTCATCATCTTCCTGCCCAAGGGCATCCTCGGCAGCCTGCTCGAACGCGGCGCCTTCCGGAAGCGCAAGGGCTAGCACCCCTCCCCCATTTGAATTGGGGAGGGGGTGCTTAGACGCGGGACAGCGCCGACACCGCGAGCGGCTGGGCGCGTCCGCGGACGCTCAGAGTCGGCAGCTTCTCGACGGTCAATCCCGGCGGCAGCGCAGCCTGGGCCAGCAGGTCATCGGAAACCAGCACGCCGCGGCCCACTTCCTTGGCGGCCTCGAGCAGGCGGGCGGCGACATTCAGCGTGTCGCCAACATAGGCGATCTCGCGCCGCACATCGCCGATCTCGCCGGCGACGATCTCGCCGTAGTGGAGCGACGCGCGGAACGCCGGCACGGCGCCGAAGCGTGCCTGATAGGTCTTGCGACGGCGCTCGATGACCTCCTGCGCGACGAACGGGCAACGCAGGCAGTCGCCGTCGCTCAGCGCCTCGCCGCCCGGCCAGGTCAGGATGGCCTCGTCGCCGACATACTTGTGGATCTCTGCCTCGCATTCGAGCGCCGCGTCGGCGACGTCGCGAAAGAAATCGTTCAGCAGCTCATGGAAGCGCACCGGCCCCAGCCGTTCGGCAACGCCGGTCGAGTCCTTCATGTCGATCAGCAGGAAGGCGCGCAGCTCGCGCTTGGGCTGCACGTAGCGGCCGGTCAGCAGGTTCTTGAGCGTGCCGAAGCCCAGTAGCCCGCCTATGTCGGACGCCAGGCTGCCGACCACCGACATGATGATGGCGAAGACGATGGAGCGGCGGAACACACCGTCGATCGCGAAGACGGCGTCGGGGACGTCGGTCCAGAAGAGATACCGCGCCACGATGAGGCCGCCGACGATTACGACGAAGTAGAACAGGGCCTTGAGGACGATGTAGAGCGCGAGGGGCAGTCGACGCAGTCGACGCAGTCGCTCGGAGCGTTCGCCCTTGAGCTGGAAGAGGAAGATCGGCGTCGCGACGACCAGTGACGTCAGCACCCCCGAGAGCGCCGAGCGAAGCGCCGGACCGCCATCGGGTGCCACGCGATATCCGAACCCTGCGCTGATCACGGCGCAGGTCAGGCTCACCCAGAGGAAGATCCGCCATTCCCGGCGGGCGCGCCGCGTCATGCCGGCTTGGCGCGCGACAGCGCTCGGATGAAGGTCGCGTGATCGACATTGCCACCCGAGCAGATCACGGCGACGGCGCGAGTCTTGACCTGCAGTTTGCTGGTCAGCGCCGCGGCCAGCGCGACCGCACCGCCCGGTTCGACGACGATCTTGAATTCCCGGAACGCCACTTCCATCGCGTCCAGTACCTCGTCGTCCGTCACGACGAGTCCGGGGCCGAGCACCTTCTGCGCCAACGGAAAGGTGACGTCGCCTGGCGTCGGCGCCAACAGGGCATCGCAGATCGAGCCCGAGAGTTTGGCGTTGGTTTCCTTCCTGCCGCTCACGAGCGAGCGCGCGAGATCGTCGAAGCCCGCCGGCTCGCCGGCATGCACCGTCGCGCTCGGCATGATGCCCTTGACGCCCAGCGCCACGCCGGTCGACAGGCCGCCGCCGGAGCAGGGAGCCGCCACCGCATCGAGCGTCACGCCCAGCGCCTTGGCCTGCTCGGCGAGCTCCAGGCCCGCCGTGCCTTGTCCCGTCAGGATCCAGGGGTGGTCGTAGGGCGGCACCACCGTCGCTCCGGTTTTCCGGGCGATCGCCAGGCCGATCTCCTCGCGGCTCTCCTTCACGCGATCGTACAGCACGACCTCGGCGCCCGAGGCGCGGGTGTTGGCGACCTTGAGTGCCGGCGCGTCGGCTGGCATGACGATGGTGGTCCTGACGCCGAGCAGCCGGCCCGCCTCGGCCAGTCCCTGCGCGTGGTTGCCCGACGACCAGCCGACGGCGCCCTTCTTGCGATCCGCCTCGCTCATCGACGCCAGGAAATTGTAGGCGCCGCGGATCTTGAACGAGCCGGTGCGCTGCAGGCATTCGGCCTTGATGAACAGCCGTCCGCCGAGCCGGTCGTTGACCCGCGGATTCTCGAGAAGGGGCGTGCGGATCGCCACGCCGTCGAGGCGGCGGGCGGCGGCTTGCACATCGGCGAAGGTCGGAAACGAGGACATCAGGCGACACCCAGCAGATCAGGCAGGAACGAAAGATCCTTGACCTGCGCGGCAAGCTTTCCCGGCAGGTTGTCGTCGGGCGCGCCGGTGCGGTTGACCCAGACGACGTTGAAGCCGAACTGCGCCGCGCCATGGGCGTCCCAGCAGTTCGACGACAGGAAGCAGACCTTGGCCGGTTTCACGCCGCAGCGCGCCTCGACCAGGCTGTAGGTCTTGGGATCGACCTTGAATACCTTCGCGGCATCGACGCTCAGCACCGCCTCGAAGCGGCCGGCGAGGCCGGAGGCTTGCACCATCGGATCGAGCATCTCGGGATTGCCGTTCGACAGGATGGCGCAACGCACGCCGGCGCGGCGCAGCCGGTCGAGCGTTGCCGGCACTTCCGGAAACGCGTCGAGCGCGAGATAGGCGTTCATCAGTCTGTCGCGCACCGACCGGTCGGCGATGCCGTGCGCGGCCAGGCAATGGTCGAGCGCCTCGCCGGTCACCTGCCAGAACGGCGCGTAGGCGCCCATGCTGTTGCGCAGCCAGGTGTACTGGATCTGCTTGGCGCGCCACAGCTCGGACAGGGCGTCGGCCTTTGGCCCGATCGCGGCGCGATGGCGGGCGACCGCCGAATTGAAGTCGAACAGCGTGCCGTAGGCGTCGAAGACGCACATCTCGATGTCCTTCATGTGCTAGGCTACTCGCATGTTCATCGCCATCGTTCAAATCCCCATGACCAAGCGGCCGCGCGACGCCGCCGTCGACGCCGCGCGCAAGTCGGCGCCGACCTACACGGCGCTCGGCGCCAAGGGCCTGCTGCGCAAGTACTACCTCAACGGCGCGGCGGGCGGCGGCGGAGTCTATCTGTGGGAATCGGAGGCCGCCGCGCGCGCCTGGTATACGCCGGACTGGGAGAGGCGCATGGAAGCCGCGTTCGGCGCCAAGCCGACGGTCACCTACTACGACAACCACGTCGTCGTGGACAACGAAGCGGGCAAGGTGAAGATCGAAGGGTAGTCCGCCGCGCGGCAGAGATTGCAAGTCTCTGTCATCCTGAGCGAAGCGAAGGATCTCATGGCGATTGCCAACGACATGCCGTCTGAAGCGCAATGAGGTCCTTCGCTGCACTCAGGACGACAAGAAAAGATTGAGTGGAGGAATAGATGGAGAAGCGTCGTCTCGGCCGCACCGGCCTGCAGATTTCCGTGCTGGGCTACGGCGCAGGCGCCGTCGGCGGGCTGTTCACCAAGGGCGATCCGGTCGACCAGGAACGGGCGATCGCGCGCGCCCTCGAACTCGGCATCAACTACATCGACACCGCCGCGCTCTACGGCAACGGCGAGTCGGAGCGCAATCTCGGCCGGGTGCTGAAGAAGCTGAAACCCGACGTCGTGCTCGGCACCAAGTTCCGGCTGAAGGCGGCCGATCGCGCGCGCGTCGCCCACGCTGTCGCCCAGTCGATGGACGAGAGCCTGAGGCGGCTCGGCCTCGACCGCGTCGACCTCTTCCAGCTGCACAATCCGCTGGTCGCCAAGGACGCCGACGATCACATGGATGTCGAGATCGCGCTCGGCGAGGTCGTGCCGGCGCTGCACAAGCTGCAGAAAGCCGGAAAGACGCGCTTCATCGGCTTCAGCGGCGTCGGCGAGACGCCGGCGCTCCTGAAGGCGATCGAGTCCAAGGCGTTCGACACCGTGCAGGTCGTCTACAACGCGCTCAACCCCAGCGCCGGCGGGCCGATGCCCAAGGGCGCGCCCGGCCAGGACTACGGCCGGCTGCTCGAGCGCGCGCGCGCCAACGACATGGGCACCATCATCATCCGCGCGCTCGCGGGCGGCGCTTTGTCGGGCACCGAGGCGCGCCATCCGCTTGCCATGCAGCAGGTCGACCCGATCGGCTCGGCGCCCGACTTCGCGGGCGACGTGGCGCGCGCACGCCAGCTCGAGCCGCTGGTCAAGGACGGCACGGCCGGCAGCCTGGTCGAGTTGGCGCAGCGCTTCGTGATCGCCCATCCCGCCGTCACGACGATGCTGGTCGGCTATTCGACCCTCGACCAACTCGAGGAGGCGGCTGCAGCGGTCAGCAAAGGGCCGTTGCCGGCCGCAGCGCTCGCGAGGATCGCCTAGGGGCATTACCCGTCGCCCCGGTTCGCCGCCTTGGCGAAAGCGGCTTGAGCGAAGCGAAGTCGAGGGCATGCTCCTTTTCGGACACAGGCATGAGGAGGTCCCTCGACTGCGCGCCTCCGGCGCTTCGCCCGGGATGACGAAAGAGCTGAAGTCGTCGCGCTCCGCCTGTGCATAACCGACTCTTTCAAATGCTCATTCCGGTCAATGGACCGCGAATCGATGGCCCGTTTGCGCGCCAAAAATCGAAGCCAATGCCCGGAATAGGGGTGTGCGCGCGTTTGAGTCAGACTCGCGCGCGATGTCGCGCGCGATTTCTCCCCATCACCTCCTGCCGAACGCTTCATTCCTCGGCAGGTCGTGGATCTGCCGGTTTTCGCGCGAGGGACGGAGGGTGCGGGCAGAGTGGCAGGAATGGCAAAAAACGTTGGCGGGCCTGCAACGAAGCACTGCCACGACGCGTGGCAGTTGGTGGCGGCCTGTCAGGGCCGCGCGGGGCTTAGGACCGGCCCGTCGCCGGCGGCTGCAGGCGGAACGACCCGTTCAGCCGTTCGCGGTAGACGCCGACGCCTTCCATGATCCGCTGGACGTAGTTGCGGGTCTCGCGGAACGGGATCATCTCGATCCAGTCGATCATGTCGATCTTGCCGGCGCGCGGATCGCCCATCGTGTCGAGCCAGCGCGCCACCCGGCCTGGGCCGGCGTTGTAGGCGGCCAGCGCGATTTCGTAGGAACCGCCGAAGCGCTGCAGCATCTGGGCGAGGTACTGCGAGCCCAAGGTCACATTGTATTGCGGATCGCTCGTCAGCTTGTCCTGCACGAAGGGCAGCGACAACTTGCCGGCAACCTCGCGCGCGGTGCTCGGGAGGAGCTGCATCAGCCCGAGCGCGCCGGAGGACGAGACGGCGGCGGCGTTGAAGCTGCTTTCCTGCCGCGTGAGCGCCAGCGCCAGCGCCCGCTCGATCGATCCCGTCGGACCGAGGTCGACCACCGGAAAGGAGGCATCGAACAACGTCACACCGCTTTCGGTCGCGCGCCGCGCGATCGTCAGCGCGACGTCCGGCCGCTTGAGCTCGCTCGCGAGATGGGCGAGCAGCAGCGTCTCGCCCGGACCTGTGACCAGACGGGCGAGCCGCAGCAGGAACGGCCGCGTGCGCTCATAGTCGCCGCTCTGGCCGATATAGCGCGCCACAGTCACCAGTTCGCGGCCGGCCAGCGCTTGCTGATCGACACTGGTCGCCACCGGGTCGCTCGGCATCTGCCGGGAGCCACCCGGCAGGCGGCGTGCCGCGAGCTGGCCGTAGAAGGTCTGGCCGAACCCCGCCGCGCGGCTGAACCATTCCATTCCTTCCTTGGAGCGGCCCGCTGCCTCGTGCGTGCGGCCGAGCCAGTAGGCGGCGCGGCTCCTGGAGATGTCGGCCGAGACGCCGTCGTAGAGCGTCTGGAAATGCTTCTGCGCTTCCGCCGGCTTCTTGAGATGGCGCAGCGCGATCCAGCCCGCGAGGAACTCGGCCTCGGCGAAGGCGACGCCCTTGGTCATGCCGTGCGGCACGGTGACGGCATAGGCGTCGGCGGCATGTCCGGCGGCGAGCAGGTCGCGTGCGAGTTGCTGGCGCTCGTTCCACCAGCTGTCGGTCTGGCCGGCGGTCGCCTGCAGGGCGATGATCTTGGCCTCGTTGAGATTACCGGTGCGCCGCAGCCAGCCCAATTGCTCCAGCTTGATCGCGGGATCGGCGAGCTTGGCCGCCGGCACGCCGCGCAGCACCGTGGTCGCATCGGCGGCGCGCGTCGCCATGGCGAGGCGCGCCTCGGCGAGCGGCTGGTAGTCGGGCGGCAGCTTGGGCAGGAGCTCGCGCGCGGCCGGTGCGCGGCCCTCGTGCAGGATGCGGTCGAAGCGGGCGATCTGGTCGTCGCCCGACAGGTGCTGGCCGTACTTGTTGAGGAACTCCTCCTCGTCGGCTTTCTTGAAAGTGGCGCGGCGCCAGCTGTCGCTTGCGAACTTGGGCACGCTCGACGGGCTGACGCTTTGCGCCGCCGCGAGCCGCTTCATGTGGCCGGTGCTGGTGAGCGGCGGGAAGGCGGTGAAATAGGCGAAGACCTGGGGCATCGGCGTGTCGGGGCCGATCCGGTCCTCGGCCTGGCGGCGCAATACCTCGGGCTCGGGCCAGTCGGGATTCTCGCGCAGGAAGCGCCAGGTCGCGGCGAAGTCGGCATCCTTGCGCGGCGCCACCCGCAGCACATTCCACTCGACGATGCGCACGAGCAGCGGGTTGTTGAAGTTGGCGACGGCGGCGCGGGCGTCGGCGTGGCGGCCG
>JADMIO011398668.1_pt1 | contig 22651 bp, 16 predicted proteins | sample 8958161 | NCBI WGS metagenome assembly JADMIO01 (sample SAMN16585339, study PRJNA669376) | soil metagenome | isolation source: Crop rotation soil | place: USA: Cullars Rotation, Alabama | collected 2011 | reverse complement strand
GCGACAACTTGTCCACGTGGAATTCTAAGCTTAGGATCCCAATGTGCTGGAAAGGCCAAATGAGCCACCCGATGCTGACCATGCCAATGGCACTGGCAGGAGGCCTTCCAGTGACTTGAAGTAACGATCGCACAACAGTCGTAGAGCCGACAAAAAGGCCCAGCCACCCTACTAGCGGCCCGGCGACGTGCAACGGGCGTTCGATCAACCACGGCATGGCAAATAGCCCGATGATGGCCACAAGGGCCGCCCACCTGCGCCAGCTCTGCACTTCCGGGATCAACCAAAGGCCAGCCAGCGGTGCCCACACCACGGCGAACAGCGTGTACCCGAACCCGCCCCCGGCCGCGCATCGTCCTATCGCAACGGTTCCCGCCAGCACCAGCCATGTCTGCCACCCGGCCGACACCGCGTGTCTGCCGGCATCGGTCACGATTTGCCCTTCATCGACCGGTCCAGCATCACCTTGACGGTCACCTGCTGCGACCCACGCAGGATACTGATCGCCACAGCGTCGTTCGGTTTGTAGTCGTTCAGGATCTGGTCGAGGTCGGCGGCCGTCGAGATCGGCTTGTTCTCGATACCGAGCAGGATATCGCCCGGCAAGAGCCGTCCGCCGATCTCCCGCCACGGCCGGATTCCGGCCCGCTGGGCCACCGAGCCGTTCAGGACGCCGACGATCGCCGCCCCGACTTTCAGGCCTGTTCGCTTACGGACCCAATCGCTCAGTTCGTCGTTGACTGTCACCCCAAGTGAGGGCCGCAGCCCCCGCCCGGTCTTGATCAGCTGCGGTACGATCCGGTTCACAGTATCCACTGGCACCGCAAAGCCGATGCCTGCGTTCTGCGGCGTCGGGATGGCCGTGTTCACGCCGATCAACCGCCCCGCCGAGTCCAGCAGCGGCCCGCCGGAATTGCCGGGATTGATGGCGGCGTCGGTCTGGATCACGTTCTCAATCGGGGCCTCAGTTTCGGAAATCGGAATGGCCCGTCCGACGGCAGACACGACGCCCGTCGTCAGCGTCCGGTCGAGGCCGAACGGGTTGCCGATGGCGTAGACCTTCTGCCCGACCTGCAGGTCCGCGCTCGTGCCGACGGGAATCGGCCGCATGGTGCGGCCCGGCTTCACCTTCAACACCGCGAGATCATTCTCCGGCGCGACGCCAATTACTTCGGCCTTGTACAGGTTGTTCTGGTCGTCATGCACCTCGGCTTCGTCGACTAGCTTGACGACGTGAAAATTCGTGACAATGTGGCCGTCATTGTCCCAAACAAAACCCGAACCTGTGCCGCGAATGGCCTCGTTCGTGCCGGTCGGGGCGACGGTGTTGATGTAGACAACGCTCGGCGAGGCGTTCTTGAACAGATCAACCGTCGCCTGCTCGTCGCTAAAGAGCGCCGGCCGACTGGTAACGGCTCGGGGCTCGGCCACTGGCGACTGCGTGCGGGCGAACAGGATGTAACCGAGTGTGCCTCCAAGAATGGCCGACAGGAGAATCGCGCGCCAGGAGAATCGGGAGGTGTCTGCCATCTGGAAACCAGAATGACGAAATCAGAAATCCGAATCAAATCCGAATGACAAAATCCCAGGCCGCCGTCACGATTTCGTCACTCGGGTTTCGGGTTTGATTCGGATTTCTGGTTCCTGATTTCGGGCTTCCGCCGCGGCCGCCATTCCGCGATCACATTGGCGGACAAAATCAGCACCGCCCCCGCCACCGCTGAAGCCGACATGGATCGGCCGTTGTAGACCCAGGCGAAGGCGGCGGCGAACAGCGGCTCGCATAGGTAGAGCACCGCCGCCCGGGTGGCGTCGACCTTCGGCTGGAACGCCGTCATCAGGGCGAATGCGGCGATCGTCGTCAGGCCCGTCAGAAGGACGATGTCGGTCAGGAAGTCTGACCTCGCCAGCGTCCGCCATTCAATGTCGCCAAAGCCCGGCAAGAGGGGGGCCGCGATCAGACACGTGACGGCCGCGCTGGCGAACAGCAGCAGGGTCATCTTCGCCGACGACTCGCCCCGGCCGAACCGGTCGAGCAGCAGCAGGGCCGCCGCCAGCGCCGCCGCGCACGCCACGCCCCACCCGGCCCCCGCCGACCGCACCGGCCCACCGACGCCGACCAGCAACGCCATTCCCAGCAACGCGACCGGCACCGCGATCAGCACCCCCGTCTTCGGCCGCCGCCGGTTGGCCAGCAGCACGTAAGCCGGCACGAATACCACTGTCAGGTTTGTCAGAAAAGCGATGACTGCCTCGTCAGACGCGCCGAGGCCGATGTGTTGTAAGATCAGTCCCAGGCACAACATGCCGCCGACAGACAGCCCGTTCCGCAGCGTCCGCCACGACCAGCCCCGCCGAGCCGCCGGCACCAGCGACAGCCAGATCAGGGTCGCAACCGTGAACCGAATGGCCAGCACCGTGACCGGGCCGACGGTCGCCGTTTCCGGCCGCCCCGCCGCCCGACAGACGGCTTCGCCGGCGTTCTTCGCCCAGCTGAACCCCATCCCCCAGAATGCGGACGCCAGCACCAGCGCCCATGCCGGCCCGTGATGGCGGGCGAAGAAGCGTGGCAGGCTCATGTGCATGGGAGAGCTAACGGCTGACAGCTGACGGCTATCGGCGAAAGGCGGGCGAGTTGCTTGTGCATTTAGCCGTCAGCCGTTCGCTGTCAGCCGTCAGCCTCTCCTCACACCGCCGCGTGGGCGTGGACCTGCTTCTCGGCGTGGTAACTGCTGCGGACCAGCGGCCCCGACTCCACGTGCCGAATGCCCTTCGCCTCGCCGCGGATTTTCCACTCAGCGAATTCCTCGGGTGTCACCCAGCGGTCCACCGGCAGGTGTTTCAGCGTCGGCTGCAGATACTGCCCGAGCGTGAGGATGTCGCAGCCGATGCTGACGAGGTCGTCGAGTACGGCGTCCACCTCGTCCGGCTTCTCGCCGATGCCGAGCATCATGCCGGTCTTGGTCGTGAAGCCCTGCTGCTTTGCGATTTGAAGCAAATCCAGACTGCGGCGGTACTTCGCCTGCGGCCGCACCCACTTGTACTGGCTCGGCACGCTTTCCAGGTTGTGATTCAGAATGTCCGGCCGGGCGTCGAGGACGAGCTGCAGCGCGTCCCAGTCGCCGCAGAAGTCGGGGATCAGGACTTCGATGCTCGTGCCCGGCGACTGCCGGCGGATTTCGCGGATGGTGTCCGCCCACACGCCCGCCCCGCCGTCTGCCAGCTCGTCGCGATTGACAGACGTGATGACGGCATGCCCCAGCCCCATCGTCGCCACCGCCTCGCCGACCCGCCGCGGCTCGTCCAGATCCAACTCTGTCGGCCGCCCCGTCGCGATGTGGCAGAACCCGCACGACCGGGTGCAGACGTCGCCGAGGATCATCAAAGTGGCCGTCCCCGCCGACCAGCATTCGCCGATGTTCGGGCACTTCGCCGACTGGCAGACGGTGTGCAGGCGGTTGTCCTCAACGAGGTGCTTCAGCCGCGCGTACCCCTCCCCGCCCGGCATTTTCATCTTCAACCACGACGGCTTCCGCTGAACGGGGGCGTCGGACACGACGAGGTGGGACAGCGAGACGGGCATTCCGATCACTATACCATCCTGCGAACTTACCGCAGGCTAGTGGCGCATCCTTTGAAACCCGGGGGAAGTTAAAGTTTGATTGACCGTACTCTGTAGCCGTCGTAGGTTGCTATCCAGATCAACCGCAATCGATAACATCGACTTCACGAATGTTTGTTCGGCAGCGGGGCAGATTGCTTTAAGGATGTGTTGATGCGTCTGTCATCTCGTCTGACGTTAGTCATTGCGACGTTTGAAGTGCTGGCTCTCGCTTGGACGGCCCGCGGAGCGATCACATACACCGATCTTTACACCCTCGGCAAGCCGGACCCGACAGCGTATTCCTTGATTTCTCCACAACGAGCCCAAAGTGGAGCTGGCCAGTTTGTCGGAACGGGTCGGCGTACCGATGGGAGCTCAGTTGGCATTCTCTGGACGCCGCAGAATCCGAACGGCACGCCCTTCGAAACTGCCGGCGTGACAACGACTGGCCTTTCGGCCACGGACGGCACACGGCAGGTGGGTTCCGTAGACACTCGCGCCGCCGTCTGGGCAGGATCATCGACAACGTTCAGTGAACTGCATCCCGCGGGGGCGACACGATCATTCGCCGTGGCACTGGACGGCAATCAGTATGGCGGTAACGCCACATTCAACGGCGTCTCACACGCGTACTGGTGGACCGCGGCCACGCCGGAAGCGGGAATCGGTCTGTCCCCCGGATCAGCTTACGCATCGTCCGGGGTCGTCGCCATCCGGGGTGGCCAACAGGCCGGCTTGGCGCGGCTCGCGTCCAGTCAGCGGTTGAATGCCATGGTCTGGAACGGCACGGCCGCATCGGTCGTCAATTTGAACGGCAGTCTGACGGAGTCACAGGCGTACGGAACGGACGGCCATCGCCAAGTCGGCTCCGGCGTCCTCAACGGTTCGCAGACCAGTCATGCCTTGATGTGGGCCGGCACCGCCGGTTCAGTCACCGATCTGCATCCGGCCGGTTATCAGATCTCCGTCGCGTCGGGCATCGATGGCGAACGGCAAATCGGTTTTGCCCGGCGGACGAATGCGCCGGCGGGCGTGGGCAGCCATGCCATTTTCTGGACCGGTTCGGCAGACAGCGCGATTAATCTCGGAGAATTGCTCGGCAGCGAATTCACTGAATCGTTCCCGACGGCGATCATCGGCGACACTGTTTACGGCTTCGCTCGTGACACTGCAGGCCAGATTCATGCCATCGCTTGGGCCGTTCCCGAACCCGCAGTGTGCGGCGTCGCCGTCATTGGACTAGTTGTGCTACGTCGGCGTCGAAGGATCAATCGGCCAGCATTCGAAAGCACACCTGCTACTGCTGACTGACTTGCTTCACTAGCAATTTGACGCGCCCGCCGTCCACCGGCCGATCCACCTTGCCGTCCTTTTTGAAGTGCGTCCCCACGATCACGCCGGTGACGTGAGGCAGGAACGCCCCGATCGACTCCGCCGTGACGCCGCTGCCGACGAACAGCGGGGCGTGCGGGGCTGCCTGTCGGACGCGGGCGGCCTTGGCGGGGTCGGTCGCTTTACCGGTGCCGGCGCCGCTGACGACCAAGCCGTCGGCCAGGCCGCGTTCGAGCACGTCGTCCACTTCGTCTTCCAAAGCGACGCCCACGCCGAGCGGGGCGGAATGCTTCACGTCCACATCGGCGAGCACCTTGATGTGCGTGGCAGACAGCGTCTGCCGCAGTCGCATCATCTTTGCCGCGACGCCTTCGATGACGCCTTGATCGGTCACGCGTGCCCCACTGACGACGTTCACCCGCACATAATCCGCCCCCGCAGCGTGGGCGATGCTGATGGCCGAGCAGCCGTCGTTGCGCAGGCAGTTGATCCCCAGCGGCACCCCGCCGAACCGCTGTCGGACGTGGACCGCCACCGCCGTCAGCTGTGCCACCGTATGGGCCGGCACCTGCGTGGTGAAGAACGGGACGTCGCCGAAGTTCTCCAGCATCAGGCCGTGGCAGCCGCCCGTTGTCAGCGTCTCGGCGTCCTTCAGCATCCGGTCGGTGATGGCGGACAAGCCGAGCTTCGACAACGGGCTGCCGGGCAGGGCGGGCAAATGGAGCATGCCAATGACGACGCAGCGGGTGGTGGACCAGGCGGGCAGCATACGCAGAATTTAGCCGCAGATTGACGCAGATGAACGCGGATAAAATAGAACTCAACTTTACCTGCGTTCATCCGCGTTCATCCGCGGCTAAGGCCTTCTGCATGTCGCGGGCCGAGTCATCCGCTACGATGGAAGCATTATGGTCGCCCGATGGTTGCTGCTCCTCGCCACGCTCATCTGCGGCGGATGCCTTGCGCCGAACCGACAGGAGTTGGTGCGTGCCCAGGCCGACCCGCTGGCGACACCCGAATCGATCGTCGGCGACTACGGCCCGGGCCAGCAGGGGCAGTCGCTGTCCGACACCCTGCACGGCATCGCTGGCGTCGCCATATCCGCGCCGACCACCCGACCGGCCGCAGTGCGGCTGAGCGTGCGTGACGGCCATCTGGCCGCCCGTGTGATCGGGGACGGGTCGCCGACCGCCGACGTGGACGTCCCGGGTCGATTCGTCGACGGCTACTTCCGCGGCACGCGATCCGAAAGCCACCCGGCCACGCCGTGCGTGCCGGCGACCTACGAGACTCACGCGTTCGTCATCAGCCGCCGCAGGAGCGACGGGGCGCTTGTCGTAGTCAGCAAGTCTGACGCGTGGGCCTTGTTCCCGATCCCGTATTCGGGCCCGTCCGGTCCCGTGACCGCCATCTTCCCGTCTGTCAGCCCGGCCACTCGACCGGCCGGCGCTCCTTGAATGCCCAAGCGTGTTTTCATCACCGTCGGCGAAGTCAGCGGCGATAACCACGCCGCTGGGCTGATCGCGTCGTTGAAACGGATGGACCCGTCGGTCGTGATTGACGCCGTCGGCGGCCCGCGGATGGCGGCGGCGGGGGCGACGATTCACTTCGAGACCACCCGCAAGGCGGCCATGAGCTTCCATGCCGTGAAGCGGATCGGCGAGATCCGGCGGATCGAGCAATGGCTGCGAGAGCGCTACGCCGGCCCGGACCGACCCGATCTGCACGTCTGTGTCGATTCCAGCGGCTTTAACCTACGCTTTGCCAAGCTTGCCAAGGCGGCGGGGGTGCCGACACTGTATTACGTTGCCCCGCAACTCTGGGCCAGCCGCGAGGGGCGGATCAAGCAGGTACGGGCGTCGGTCGACCGTCTGGCGTGCATCTTCCCATTTGAGGAGGCTTGGTTCCGCGAGCGGGGCGTGTCTGCCACGTTTGTCGGCCACCCTTTGTTCGACGATTTGCCCACCGACCGCCTCAGCCGCCTGCCGTCGGTGCGCTACCCGGATCGCGCGCCCGTGATCGGTGTGGTCGCCGGCTCGCGGAGCAGCGAGGTCCGCGAGAATATGCCGCCGCTTGTGGAGGTCATGCGGCGGATCGCAGCCGAGCATCCGACTGTCCGGTTTCTCCTTCCGACCACCCCCGCCGGCCACGATCTGACGCTGAAAACCTGTCCGACAACGCTTGACTGCCATGTCAGACAGGATGCGTTCGACGAGCTTATCCCGCAGTGCGACCTCGTCTTATGTAAAAGTGGCACCAGCACCGTCCACGTCGCTGCGTACGGCGTGCCGATGGTCGTCGTCTATCGCATCAGCACCCTGCTCTGGCAGGTGGCGGGGCGGTGGCTGATCAAGACGCCGAAGATCGCGATGGTCAACATCCTCGCCGGCAACACCGACCTCGTGCCGGAATTCATTCCCTGGAACGGCGACCCGACGCCGGTGACCGCCGCCGCCCTATCTTTGCTTGCCAATCCCAGCCAGCTGGCGGACATGCGGCACAGTTTGCTCGAGCTTATTCGCCCGCTGGACCGTACCGGCGCCTCCGATCGCGTCGCCGGCCTTGCACTGGAAATGCTCGGCCCGATGTGACATTCTGTCGTCCGCCGGACACTGTTTGGCGACACACATCCTTCAAGGGAGGGCGGCATGACGCGGCTTCGGGCGAACGGATTCCACGCGGCCTGGCTGATCGGACTTCTGGCAATGGCGGCATCGTCCCCCGCACAAACGACCGCGCCGTCCACCCAGCCCGCCGACTTCGCCGTCACCGTGCGGGACGCCAAAACGCATCAGCCGATCGCCGGGGCGAAAGTCATCTTCGACACGTCCGCTCCGACGCCCGAGGTCAACACCCAGACCGACGACACCGGCCGGGCCAGTTTCGCCCGGCCTGACGCCAAGCTGGCGGTCTACGTCCGTGTGTCCGCCGACGGACACGTGCCGGCAAGCCTGACGCTTAAGGCCGGCGAAGTGCCCGCGTCCTACGACATCGACCTGCCGCCCGGCGTAACGGTCGGCGGCGTCGTCCGCGGCGATGACGGCCAGCCCGTCAACGGGGCCCGCGTTACCCTCACCAGCCGATTGGCCGGCGATCGTGACCGCCAAGGCCCGCGGCCCGCGCTGCGCACCGGCGTCAGCTACGTCGAGATCAAGGCCGCCGCCGACGGCACCTGGACCTACACCGGCATGCCGGAAGCGTTCACTGGGGCGACGATCGGCGTGACCCACCCCGACTACGCCAGCCACTCAAAAGGCGGCCGCGGGTTCTACGAGATGCGTGACGTCGACGACCGCGCCGGCCTCTTGGCCAAAACCTTCACGTCCACGCTCGAGCGCGGCAAGACGATCCGCGGCACGGTCGTCGACGAAGCGGGCAAGCCGCTGGCGAAGGTCAAAGTCGGGCTCGGCACCGACCGCGTCGCAAGCAACATGACGCCTGAGGCCGTGGCAGACAATGACGGACACTTCACCATCCACGCCCGCCCCGGCGAGAAGATCACACTGACGGCCCGCGTCGCCAAACACGCGCCGCAGCAGGCGACGTTCACCATGCCGGACGGCGACCACGAGTTGACCATGACCCTCGTCCCCGCCCGCACGCTGAAGGGCCGCGTGGTGGACGAGCAGGGCCGGCCCGTTACCAACGCCACGTTGTTCGTCGACGGCTGGCGCGGCACGCGCACGGTCTCGAAGCGGCTCGGCGTCGACAAAGACGGCCAGTTCACCTGGGACGGCGCGCCCGACGACGAAGTGACTGTCGATGCCCTCGCTGACGGCTACGGCGACAACCGCGGGCTGGCGATGGTCTGGAACCGCGACAACGTCGTCACCATGCGCCGCCCGCTCCGGGTCGACGGCGTGGTTTTGGACGACGAAACCGGCAAGCCGGTGACGGAGTTCACCGTCGTCCCCGGCATCGATTTCGGCCCCCAGCAGAACGTCCACTGGCAGCGGCAGGACTACGGGGCCGGCGACATGGCGAACATCCGCAACGCCGAGGGCAAGTTCCGGCGGGAATTCACCGGCAGCTACCCGGCCATGGCGGTGCGGATCGAGGCCCCCGGCTATAAGGCGGCCGAGCAGCGGAACTTCCGTACCGACGGCGGCCCGCAGACGGCGACCTTCCGCCTGAAACGCGGCCAAGCGTTGTCTGCCATCGTGACCGACGCCGCCGGCCAGCCGCTCGCCGGCGTAATGGCCGCGCTTGCCCTGCCCGGCCAGCAGTTGGCGGTCGAGAACGGCCAGTTCTCGCGTTACGACCGTGACACGATCAAAGCCAAGACCGACGCCGCCGGCCGGTTCACGCTGCCGGCGCAGGACGGTGCGTATCGCATCGTTCTAATTGATGACCGTGGCACCGCCGACGTCGGGCCCGAAGCGATCGCCGCCGGCAAGCCGATCGTGCTGCAGCCGTGGGGCGTCGTCGAGGGCCAAGTCAAGATTGGCAGCAAGCCCGCCGGCGGCGCGACCGTCGACGCCAACGTCGACGAAGACCTGAACGGCGATTACCAGAAGCGGCCGCGCGTGATGTACCGCAGCACGACGACCGCAGACGCTGGCGGAGCCTTCCGGTTCGCCCGTCTGCCGGCCCTGAAGACATTTGTCGGACGGCGTCTGCAACTGTCAGACAACAGCTACACGTGGGCGTCGAACACGACCGTCACGCCGAGCTCCGAAAAACCGACGACGCTGACGATCGGCGGCACCGGCCGGCCCGTCGTCGGACGGCTCGACCTGCCCGACGGCATGGCCGGCAAGTGGGGCGGCTATCACCTGAGTCTGCGGACCAACGACAACTACCCCAGCCTTCCCTACCCGGACGGCTGGCAGACGATGGATGACGCCGCCCGCGAGAAGTGGCACAAGAACTGGATCGCCTCCAAGGCCGGCAAAGCCTTTCTGGCGAAGGCCAAGGCCGTTGAGGATGCCCGCCGATATTTCCCGGTGCTGCTCAAGCCCGACGGGTCGTTCCAGGCCGATGACGTCGCCCCCGGGGAATACCATTTGACCGTCGAACTCAACAAACCGCTGCCCGGCGACACCTGCGGCATCGGCGACCCGATGGCCCGCGGCAAAGTCGACGTGACGGTGCCCGACCTGCCCGCCAATCAAACCGTAGGCGAGGCCGTGACCGTGCCGCCGGTGGCGCTACAGATGATCAAGACGCTCGCGGTCGGCGAAGCCGCGCCGGACTTCAGCGTGCCGACGACGGACGGCAAGACCGTGTCGCTCGGCCAATACGCCGGCAAGTACGTGCTCGTCGATTTCTGGGCCACCTGGTGCGGCCCGTGCGTGGCGTCGATCCCGGAGGTAAAGGCCCTCCACGACAAATACGCCGGCGACGAGCGGTTCGTGATGATCAGCCTGTCGAAGGACGACAAGATCGAGACCGCCCGCACGTTTGCCGAGAAGCACGGCATGACGTGGACGCAGGGCTTCCTCGGGCAGAGCGGCGACAAGCCATCGGCGGCGTACGGGGTGGACGGCATTCCGAGCGTCTGGCTGATCGGGCCGGACGGGAAAGTGATCGCCAAAGACCTGCGTGGCCCGGCGGTGGCGGAGGCGGTGGCGAAAATGCTGAAGCGGTAGGGGAAGAAGCCGGAACGCGCGCTCGCGAATTTCGATGGCGCGGAGGATATGGGTAGCCGCCAACTTGCTGGCGTTGGCGACCGACGACGACGTTGCGAAAACGCCAGCAAGCTGGCGGCTACCCGGTCGGACCTGTATTCATCACCGGACCTCGCCGGACCGCTCGCCCCGACTACCCCGGAAGCGTCGCGATCTCGCGGAAGCGGTCCTTCAAGTCGCCGTACAGCTTGGCGTAGACGCCGTAATGCCGGTCGAACCGCGCGGCCGACTTCGCGTTGGGCTTCACGGTCTTCGCCGGCTTGATCGCCGCCCGGCAGGCCTCCTCGACACTACTGAATAAGCCGATGCCTACGCCGGCCAGCAGGGCGACGCCGTACGCCGGGCCTTCCGTGGCGTTCGTTAGGACCAGCGGCTTGTTGTAGACGTCGGCCTGCAGCCGCCGCCAGAAGTCCGACCGCGCCCCGCCGCCGGTGGCCCGCACTTGGCTGACAGGGATATTCATGGCAGACATGATCTTGAGCGCGTCCCGCATGCCGTAGGTCACGCCTTCCAGCACGGCCCGGATCATCATGCCGCGGGTCGTGCGAGCCGTCAGGCCGATCCACGCGCCGCGGGCGTACGGGTCCGGGTGCGGACAGCGTTCGCCGGTGAGGTAGGGGAGGAAGAACAGGCCCTCGGCCCCCGGCGGGGTGGCGGCGGCTTCAGCGATCAGCAATTCATACGGGTCAATCTTCTGCTTCTTCGCCTGTGCGACCTCGGGCTGGCCGAACTGGTTGCGGAGCCACTGGAAGCTGCCCCCGGCCGACAGCATGCAGCCGAAGACACACCACTTGCCTGGCACGGCGTGACACATGGTGTGGACGCGGCCTTTGGGGTCCAAAGCGGGAGCGTCGGAATGGGCGAACATCACGCCGCTGGTGCCGAGGCTGGCGGCCACCGTGCCGGCCGTCACGACGCCGTTGCCGACAGCGGCCGCGGCGTTGTCTGCCGCGCCGCCAACGACCGGCGTGCCCTCGGCCAGGCCGAGGGCTTTGGCGGCCTCGGCGGTCAGCTTGCCGGTGATATCAGTGGATTCGCCGCAGCGGGGGAGCAGGGCGGGATCGATGCCCAGCGTGCTGAGTAAGTTTTTATTCCATCGACGGTTGGCCACGTCCAGCAGGAGCGTGCCGCTGGCGTCTGACACTTCGGTGGCGTAGTCAGACGTCATGCGGAAGCGGACATAATCCTTGGGCAGCAGGATCTGGGCGACCTTGTCGTAGTTCCGCGGCTCACGCTTGCGCAACCAGAGGATTTTCGGGGCCGTGAAACCGGTCAGGGCCGGGTTGGCGACCATGCCGATGAGCCTTTCCCGCCCGCCGACGGCCTGTTCGATGTCGGCGCACTCTTCGGCCGTCCGCTGGTCGTTCCAGAGCAGGGCGGGGCGGATGACGCGGCCCTTCTTGTCGAGGAACACGCTCCCGTGCATCTGCCCGCTCAGGCCGATGCCGCCGATGTCGGCCGGCTTCAGCTTCGCCTTCCGCATCACCGCCTTCGTGGCCGTGATCGTCGCCTGCCACCAGTCCTCCGGCTTCTGCTCGCTATAGCCGGGTTTGGGATGGTAGATCGCGTGCTCGGCCATTGCCGTTGCCAGCACGCGGCCGCGATCGTCGCAGATGAGGGTTTTCGTGCCGCTGGTGCCGATGTCGATGCCGAGCAGGTGGGGCATAATCGCTTCCTCCGAGGTCGGCGGAGTGTAGCGACGATTTGCCGGTACTGCATTGCGGGGCGTCCTCTGTATACTTCCGGCTTTTCCAGCCCCCGAGCCCAAGCCGCACCCGTGCCACTGATCGCGATCAACAACCTCGAAAAAGTCCTCGGCGACCGCCAACTGTTCGACAAGCTCACCTTCGCCATCGAGAAGGGCGAACGTGTCGGCCTGATCGGCAACAACGGCGAGGGCAAGACCACGCTGTTCAAAATGATGATCGGGCAGATGACGCCCGACGTCGGCGACGTCAGCATCCCCCGCGGCACGAAGATCGGCTACCTCCAGCAGGACGCCACCCTCGACCCGGCCAACACCGTGATCGACGAGGCCGAGCTGGCCTTCGCCGAGCTGCACCAGATCGCCCACGACATGCGCGACCTCGAGCACAAGATGGCCGAGCCCGACGTCGACATGGAGAAGGTGCTGGCGAAGTACGAAACGCTGCAGCACGACTTCGAAGAAAAGGGCGGCTACGCCTTCCGGCACAAGCTGGAAGCGACGCTGCTGGGCGTCGGCCTGCCGCCGGAGATGTGGGAGACGAACGTCGAGAAGCTGTCCGGCGGGCAGCGCTCTCGCGTGGCGCTGGCCAAGATCCTCATCGCCGAGCCGGACCTGCTGCTGCTCGACGAGCCGACGAACCACCTCGACATCGCGGCGATTGAATGGCTGGAAGACTACCTGCTCGCGTTCAATGGCGCAGTGCTGGTCATCAGCCACGACCGCTACCTGCTCGACCGCGTCTGCAACAAGATCGCCTGGCTGACGCAGAAGCGGATCAAAACCTATCCCGGCAACTTCACGAAGTTCCTGGAGCTCAAAGAGCTGGAAGAGCTCAGCCAGGCCCGGGCGCACGAGCTGCAGCAGAAAGACATCGCCAAGCAGGAAGAATTCATCCGCCGCTTCGGCGCCGGCCAGCGGGCGCGCGAGGCGCAAGGGCGATTGAAGAAGCTGGAGCGGTTCAAGCAGAGCGACGCGATCGTCGATGCCGTGCAGGGCACGAAGGCGATGAGCGTCTCCTTCCGCAACGACGCGCGGGCCGGCGACCAACTGCTGCGCGTCGAAGGCCTCACCAAATCCTTCGGCAGCAACACCGTCTGGCAGGACCTCACGTTCAACGTCAAACCCGGCCAGCGCATCGGCATCGTCGGCCCCAACGGCACCGGCAAAACGACACTGCTGAAAACGCTGCTCGGCGAGATCCCCGCCGACAGTGGCGAGGTGCGGTGGGGCACCAATCTTGACATCGGTTACTACGACCAGCGGCTCGACGAGTTCGACCCGAACAACACCATCCTCGAAGAGTGCCACGACGGCACGATGCCGGAGAAGAAAGTCCGCGACGTCCTCGGCAGCCTGCTCTTCAGCGGCGACACCGTCGACAAGCACATGGGCGACCTCAGCGGCGGCGAACGCGCCCGCGTGGCACTCGCGCAATTGATGCTGGAAAAGCCGAACGTCATCCTGCTCGACGAGCCGACGAACCACCTCGACGTGCAGAGCGCCGCCGCGCTGGAGCGCACGCTGAACGACTTCGATGGCACGCTCCTGATCGTCAGCCACGACCGCTACTTCCTCAGCAAGATCGTCAACCGCCTGCTCGTCCTCGGCGGCCCGAACGGCCTGACCGATTTCGAGGGCACGTTCGACGAGTACCACCGCAAAACGCACGCCCAGCCCGCAGCGGCGAAGGAGACCAAAACCGCGCCGAAGCCACAGCCCAAACAACAATCCGCCCCCAAGGCCCAAGCCCCAAGCCCCAAGGCCTCGACAAAAGACAACCCGTACTCCCGCAAGTACGGCCGTCTGACGATCGGCGAACTGGAAAAGCAGATCGCCGACACCGAAAGTGAGCTGACCGACGCGCAAGTCGCCCAGGCCGAGGCCGGCCGCGATCCGAAAAAGGGCAAGCAATTGTCTGCCGCGGTAAACGAGTTGTCTGCCAAGCTCAAGGAACTCGAAGCGGAGTATTTCCTGCGTGAAGCCTGAAGCCCACGTGCCCGTCCTCGAGTACACGCGCGAGCACCCCGTGCTGGCGATGCCCGGTGAGACGCGGATGCTCGACCACCTGCCGCAGCTCGACGGCATCCGCGCGATCGCCGTCGGCCTGGTGCTGTGGTCGCACTTCGTGCCCGACGCGTACAAGTTCAAGGGCAACCCGCCGTGGGGCGCGTTCGGCGTCGGTCTGTTCTTCGTGCTCAGCGGCTTCCTGATCACGCGCATCCTGATCAACTGCAACCTGAAGGTGACGGCCGCCCGCGACGTGGGGCGGCCGTGGTCGTACGTGGCGTGGCTGCTGGCGGCGCTCGTCTTCCTCTACAACAACCCGCCGACGATCAACCTGCTCGGCTGGCAGGCCGCGCTGCCGGCGATCAAGATCGGCTGGCAACTGCTCGGCGTCGCCCTGCTCGGCCGCGTGCTGTACGCCACCGGCATCAACCTCTGGAAATACGGCCGGCAATACTGGCAGCTGTTCCGGCAATTCTATGTCCGCCGGTTCCTCCGCATCTTCCCGCTCTACTACGGCGTGCTGGCCGTGCTTTACATCTGGAACATTACCGGCTTCCGCGCCCGGGCCAGCTACAGCATCCTGTATTTCACGAACTACCGCTTCAGCTACGCCGAGATGCAGGACACCGAGCGGTGGATCCGCCGCACCTTCCTCGGCTGGAGCCAGAAGAAGCTCAACGCCGTCGACTGGGGCCAAGGGGCGGCCATCGAGCGACACTTGTGGTCGCTGTCGGTCGAAGAGCAGTTCTACATCGTCTGGCCATTGCTGATCCTCCTCTGCCCGCGCCGGCTGCTGCTGCCGGTGATCATCGGCACGATCGCGCTCGGCCCGTGGTGGCGCAGCTGGAACTACGTCCCGCGGCAGCTGGCCCACGAGTGGATGATGCCCGGCTGCCTCGACCTGCTCGCCGCCGGCGGATTGCTGGCCCTGCTCAGCATCCCGGCGATCGGCCTGACGCGCATCCGCGACGGCTTCGTACAGCTCTGCGGCGTCATCGGCATTCCAATGATCGTCGCCTACGTCGCCCAGCGCTGGTACATCACCGCCCACGCCAAGGACGGCACGCCCTACGCCATCGGCTACGACTGGCTCGACTACGGCGGGGCGGTCTACCCCGTCACGGCCCTCGTCGGCATCTGGGCGATCGGCACTGCCGCCCGCGGCTTCCGCGGCCCGATCGGCTGGTTCCTCACCTTCCCGCCCGTTGTCTACCTCGGCCGCATCAGCTACGGCGTCTACGTGCTGCACCTGATGGTGCCGGAACTGCTGCTGTGGCTCTTCCCCCACGTCTTCACCGACGGCCGCGGCAACAAGCTGCCGCGCGAGTGGTGGCAGTTGTGGACGTACAGCGCCGTGAGCGTGGTGCTCGCGAGCCTGTCGTGGCACCTGTACGAAGCGCCGATCAACCGGCTGAAGCGCTACTTCGAGTACGACAAAAGGGACGCCGCCAAGGCCGCCACGCCCGCCGTCTCGGCCTGAACCGTCACGGGCAGGCCGAGCGAACGCAGCGTGTCGCTCGTCACCGGGCCGATGCTGGCCGTCTTCACGTTCGCCAGCTTCGCGGCGTAATCCGGGCCGAGCAGGGCGGTGAAATTCTTCGCGGTGCTGCTGCTGGTGAACGTCACCCAATCGACCCGCCCAGCGTCCACGGCCTCGATGACTTCCGGCGGCAGGGCGGTGGCGGGCTTCGTTTCGTAGACGGCGATGTCCTCGACGCTTGCCGCCCCGGCCGCCCGCAGTCGATCAACCAGCACCGGTCGGGCGATGTCGGCCCGCAGGAGCACGAAGCGGTTGCCTTGAACGACGCCGCGTGCGATCAACTCATCCGCGAGCGCTTCGGCGACAAAGGACGTTGGGACCAAGTCCGGCTCGATCCCCAACTCCGCCCGCACCGCGTCGGCCGTGGCATCGCCGATCACCGCGATCTTTACGCCGGCCAGATCGCGCGCGTCGAGCTTCAACGTCCGCATGCGGGCTTTCGTTGCTTTCACGCCATTCGCACTGGTGAACACCACCCATGGCGCTGCGTCTGGTCCCCTCTCCCGGTACTCCGGGGGAGGGTTAGGGAGGGGATCTTCGGCGATCGGCGAGCTGTCTGCGAGGGCGCCAGCCCCCCTCCCCCGCCCTCCCCCGGCGTACCGGGAGAGGGAGTGCAGCGCCGCGTCGATCGCCGGCGTCGGCGCTTCGACCGTCTCGATCGTCGGTGCTTCCAGCACGTTCGCGCCGAGCGCTTCCAGCCGGTCCGATAGCTCACTCGCCTGATCACGCGTGCGGGTGACAACCACGGTCTGGGCAAACAGCGGCCGTATCTCGAACCAGTTCAGTGTTTCGCGCAATGCCACCACGCGGCCGACAATCGTAATCGCCGGCGCGCCGATACCGGCTGTCTTCACCGCGCCCACGATCGTGGCCACCGTCGCCGTCACCGTGCGTTGCTTGGGCGTGGTGCCCCACTGGATCGTGGCCGCCGGCGTGTCGGGCGACATGCCGTGTTCGATCAGCCGTGCCGTGATGCGCGGCAGCGCCTTCACGCCCATGTAGAACGCCACGCACGGCAGCTTCGCGATTGCTGCCCAGTCGACGTCGCTGCTGCCGACGCCCTTGTCGCGGGCCTTCGCCTCATCGTCGCGGTACGCCTCTTCCTTCTCGTGGCCGGTCAGAAGCGTGAAGCCGCTGTTGAAGTCACGGTGGGTGATCGGGATGCCCGCGTATGCCGCCGCCGCGACAGCGGCCGTGATGCCAGGAACCACTAGGTACGGTACGCCGGCGGCCCGCAGCGCTTCGCACTCTTCACCACCGCGCCCGAAGACGAACGGGTCGCCGCCCTTCAGCCGCACCACGCGTCGGCCGGCTTGGCCCTGCTCGACGAGCAACGCGTTGATCTGCTCCTGCGTCATCGAGTGCCGGGCGGCCAGTTTGCCGACGTAAATGTGCTCGGCATTCTGCGCGTGCCGCAGCAGGCGGGGCGAGGAGAGCGCGTCATAAACGACCACGTCGGCCGCTTCAAGCAGTTGCCTGCCGCGCACCGTGATCAGGCCGGGATCGCCGGGGCCGGCGCCGACGAGGGCAACGGTGCCGGGGGGAAAATCGTGCATCGTGGTCACAACGTACCGTTTTGTTGGCTCACCCGGTATGGCTGACGGCAGGAGCCGTCGTGCAGGTGCGCCGCCACGCGGCGCGAAGGGCGGCTTCGAGGCGACGAGCGTAACCGGCCGCGTCGCCGAGGGGGCTGGCGGCGAATCTCGGGCGGAGCGTCGACCGCCACCTCGCCAAGCCCACGCGATCGCGAGCAAGGCCGGCGGCGGTGTCGACGTACGCTTGCTCGCTGTCGGCGGCCCACTGCGTCAGGTTCATCGCCGTCAGCAGGCTCTCGCTCACGCGGGCCGCGTGCGATTGGCCGCGCAGGGCGACGACGGGCAAGCCCATCCACAGCGCGTCGCACGTGGTCGTCGTGCCGTTGTACGGGAACGGGTCGAGCGCGATGTCGATCTCGCCGAACACCGTTAAATGCTCGGCAAAGCTCTTGGCGTACGGTCGCACGTCAACGCGGATCTCGTCGATGCCGTGTCGGGCGAAGGCCCGCCGCATCTCCGGCCCGGCCGCGTCGCCGGCGCCTTGGCTGGTCTTGAGCACCAGTTGCGACCCCGGCACCGCGTGCAGCACCGCGGCCCACGTGGCGATCGTGCGGTCGCTGAGCTTGGCGAAGTTGTTGAGCGACCCGAACGTCACCCGCGGCCCGTTCAGGCAGGGCGGCGGCGAGACGTCGGGCAGGCGCGGGTCGGGCGTGTACTGCCAAGCGCAACCGTCGATGCGCACGAACGCTTCCAGCCCGTCCGCCCCGGAAGTGCCGGGCGGGTCGGCGATGTTGTCGGTCAGGCGGTAATCGATCGACGCCAGCGCGGTAGAGTGGGCGTAGCCCAGGAAGCTGAACTGCGCCGGCGCCAGCCGCCGCGCGAGCAGGGCGGGGCGGCCGCCGTTCGTGTAGCCGGCGAGGTCGATCAGCAAGTCGATGCGGTCGTCGGCGATGGCGGCCGCCGCCTCGTCGTCGCTCAGGCGGGCGACGTTGCGCCAGCCGTCACAGTGCGCTTCGAGGCGGCGGGAGAGCGCGTCTTCGCGGAACGCCGTCGAGTAGGCGTACAAACCGAACTGCTCGCGGTCGTGGTGTTCGAAGAAGCCGACGAGGAAGCGGGCGACGGCGTGCTCGCGCAAGTCGGGCGAAACGAAACCGATGCGCAGCCGGCGGCCCGGGTCGGCGTCGAAGTCCATCTGCGCCGGAGGCGATGGCGGGGCGAAGACGCCGGCCATGCGGCGGTGCTCATCGTCCACGAACGTGGACGACAAGTCGGGCTGATAGAGCAAACTGCACAGATAGATCATGGCCGCCGTCGGCGGGAAGTGGGGGCAATTGACGGCGGCGGCGTAGTGCTGCCAGGCGTCCGGCAAGCGGTACTGGTCGCTGCGGCAGTCGCCGAGGCCGGTGTGGGCGTCGGCCAGGTCGGGCCGGACGGCCAGCACGCGCTCCAGCGTCTCGGCGGCCTCACCGATTCGGCCGAGGGCGCGGTAGCTGTTGGCCAGCTGGGCGTGCGCCTCGGCGAACTGCGGGGCGAGTTGGCAGGTGCGCTCGAACGCCCGGATTGCCGCTTCGTGCCGGCCGGCCTGGGCGCTCGCGGTGCCGAGGTTGTGGAAGACAAGGGCATTGTCGGAATCGATCGCGGCGGCAGACTCGAAGGCGGCGATGGCGTCGTCGAACTCAAGCCGTCCGAGCTTGGCCAAGCCGAGGGCGTTGCGGGCCATCGACAGGTTCGGCTCCAGTTCCAGGGCCCGGCGCGCGGCGGCCTCGGCGGCGGCGAAGCGGCGGGCGCGGTGCAGCGACAGGGCGTAGGCCGCGTGCGTCCAGCCGGCGGTCGGGTCGAGTCGCAGCGAGGCCTCGAACTGCTCGATCGCCTCCGCCGTCCGGCCCGTCGATTCCAATGCCATCGCCAGCGTCGCCCGCGGCTGTGCGGCATTCGGGTCGGCCACCACTGAACGGCCCAGCAGCTCGACGGCCATGGGGAACTGGTGGTGCTGGTACAGGATCATCCCGAGCATGTGCAGGCTCGGGGCATGGTTCGGCTCCTCGTCCAGCACCTGGCGGAACAGCGCCATCGCCGGGCCGTGCTCGTTGCGGGCGTAGTGGGCTTGGGCCTGGATGAACTTGTCCCAGACGGGCATAAGGGAAACCAGAATGACGAAATCGGAAATCCGAATCAAATCCGAAATCAGAATGACGAACCGATGCAGCGTGTTTCGGATTTCGTCATTCGGACTTCATTCGAATTTCTGGTTTCGTCATTCGGATTTTCTTCACCGCTCTTCCACCATCATCGGCCGGGTCGTCTCGATGACCTCGAGCAGTTCCTTGATCTCCTGCGTCTGCACCTTGTGGGCTTCGAGGGTGGCGATGAGGTCGCCCTTGGCGGCTTCGAACTCGGCGTTGGTGATGTTCATGCCGGCGTGGCTGCTCTTCATGTCGCGGCCGTCGTAGTGGGCGGGGCCGCCGGTGGAGAGGGAGAGGAATTGCACGATGTGCTTTTTCATCTCAGCCACCTTCTCTGGCGTCGGGTTCCAGCTCATGTCTTTCTTGCGCAGGCCGAGGAAGCCGCCGCTTTTGACGTTCAGGCGACGCCAGTTCACGCGGGGGTCGGCCATGGCCCGCTCGACCCAGTCGTTGACGATGCTCACGAGCCCGTCCTGCCCGCCGAGGCGGGAATAGAGCGTGCGGTGGGTGTCGGTCTGCTCCATGCCCTCGTTGCGGAGTTGCTGGCGCTTGGCGACGGTCTCCTCGGCGCGCTGGTCGGCCTCGGGGCTGCCGCTGCTGTGGAAATCGGCGTCCTTTTTCTCCTTCTGCGACGCGCCGCACCCGACGGCCAGACAGGCGGCGATCACCAACGACGACAGCGTGCGAAGCGGGCTCATGGCCGAGTGTAGGCCCGCGGCGTTGCCGTGTCAGCGCGCCGGCAAGTTCGACGGGGCCGACGGGTCGACGATCGAGCCGGCGCTGAAGTTCAAGCCGTCGAGGTCCACCGGATTGCCTTCCAGCCGCGGCAGGTAGGCGCGGATGAACGCGTTGCGGAGGACGTTCAACACGGTCGGCACGACGTCCGGCGTCGGCGCGTCGATCTGGCCGGTCAGCGGGATGCGTGTGGCGAACTGGTCGCGCGGCTGGTTCTGCAGCACCAGGTTGCCCACGCCCAGCAGCGCCTGCCAGAAGCCGTTGAACACGTCGCCCTGAAAATCCTTGGGCCCGAAGATTTTCATGTTGCGGAACATCGGCTGCGTGTACCCCTCCAAGAGGCCGTTCTTGCTTGTCAGTTCGACGACGAGGTCGAAGTACCCGGTCTCGAAATCGAAATCGCCGTACGCCTTTGTGAACGGGTTCAGCTTGCTCACGTCCAGGTTCGTCAGCCGCAGCGCCAGGTCGAAGGTGGCCTTGTAGCTGAACGGGTTGAGCTTCACGTGGCACTCGAACTTGCCCGAGTCCATGGCCCGGCCGGTCACGTCGACGCGGGCGTTCAGCGGGTTCAGCCGGTCTTCGATGTTCGTCAGGTTCGTCACCTGCACGTTCAACTGATCGAGGTAGATGTCGACGACCGGCTCGCGGTGGTAGGCCTTGAAGTGGACCGAGCCGTTGTGGACCTCGGCGGAATTGATCTCGAACGGCGCCAGGTCACGCAGGATGCCCAGCCACGGCCCGCCGCCGCCGACGGTGCCGGTCTGACTGTCGCCCTCGGTGGGGCCGGCCACGAAATTGATCTCGGGCGATTCGGCCAGCACCTTGGCCTTCACGGTGCCGTGCGTCAGGGCCCGCCACTCCACGGCGATGTCGAGGCGTTTGCAGTCGAAGAACGGGGCCACGACGTTGCCGGTCTTCTTCAGCAGGCGGATGTTGTGGATGGAGTATTCGCCCTTCCACAGGTTGATCTCCACGTCGTCGATCTTGCCGTCATAGAGCTGATTCTTGTCGATGGTGTGGTTGACGTACGCCGTCACCCAGGCTTCGAGGAACACGACGCGGACGATCACGCCGGCGGCGATCAGCAGGAGGAAGAGGAAGCCGACGACGCGTCGCCGCCGCCGCCACTTCGCTTTTTTCTTAGCCTTCGCGTCGGCCCTGGCCTGATCCTCGGTAGGCTTGGGGTCGGCGGGCGGGGAATCGGTTGGCGCAACGTCTGCCATGCGCCAACGATAGGGCGGCCTACTCCGCCTCGCCCGGCGTTTCCTGCAGGCGGTAGCCCACGCCGCGCACCGTCTGCACGAGGTAGCTCGCCACGCCCAGCTTGCGGCGGATGGCCGTCACGTGCACGTCGATGGCCCGGTCGGTGACGAACACGTCGCTGCCCATCGCCTTGTCCATCAGCTGGTCGCGGCTCAGCACCCGTCCGCGGGCCTGCACCAACGCCGACAGCAGCTTGAACTCCGTGAGCGTCAGCTTCACCGGCTCGCCGTCGAGCATCGCGGTGTGCTGGTCGGGGTCGATCGTCAGCGGCCCGGCCTTCAACACGTCGGCCTGGTCGACCGAGCCCGACGCGTCCGTGCGCCGCAACAGCCCCGCCAGTCGGGCCAGCAGGATCTTCATGCTGAACGGCTTGGTCACGTAATCGTCGGCCCCGATGGTCAGGCCCACCACCACGTCCGTCTCCTCCCCCTTGGCCGTCAGCAGCACCACGGGGATGCGGCTGGTCTTCGCATCCGCTTTGAGCTTTCGGCAGACCTCGGTGCCGTCCAGGCCCGGCATCATCACGTCGAGGATCACCAGGTCCGGCGAATGCTGCTGCGCCAGACGCAGCGCGCTCGTGCCGTCCGACGCGCGGATGACGTCATAGCCATTCCGCTCGAGGTTAAACCCGACAAGCTCAACGAGGTCGGCCTCGTCGTCGGCAATCAGCACGGTCTTGCCCAGCCGGGCGACCGGCGGCTTCTTGGCGGCAGCGGGACGGGACGGGGGAGTGTCTGTCACGCCCACCATTTGGCCGACAGCAGGGCGGGGGTGTCAAGCGGCTAACGAAGGCTTAATGCGGTTCACACCGAACCCCCCGATCAGCCCTAACCCGCCGCGGCGCTGCGCGTTTTGATCGTGCCATTTTCCAGACCGCTTTTATCGCGAATCGTTCGCAACCCCTTGTTCAAACATGTGTTATGCGCCTCAAATTCCGTGCGCCATTGCGCGATGAATTGCCCAGCTCGCCACACCATTTCCGAAGGAAACGGGTACCTCAGGACGGTTATTCGAATCGCCAAGCACCCCGGGTAGCCGCCAGCTTGCTGGCGATTCTTGATCGCGTCGGCATCCCTCCCCGCCAGCAAGCTGGCGGCTACCCGAAGACCCTCCC
>JADMIO011006413.1_pt1 | contig 22652 bp, 22 predicted proteins | sample 8958161 | NCBI WGS metagenome assembly JADMIO01 (sample SAMN16585339, study PRJNA669376) | soil metagenome | isolation source: Crop rotation soil | place: USA: Cullars Rotation, Alabama | collected 2011 | reverse complement strand
TTGATCCATTATTATGGACGTGTTCTTCCTGAACAAATGTTATTAAAATTAATCCGCTGTGGGAAATAGCTTTATGAAAGCTATTGAGAGCGATAGTAATTAAATCTGTACCCATATGACTAAAAATTGACTGAGCAATAATAAAATCATAATTATTTCCACATTTATCCGCTTGAAAATCATCATTATGATAAAACTGTGGACGTTTAATTTTTATCATATCTGCTCCTAATTGATGATTAATAGAATCATTAATGAGCCATTGATTAGGTTCAAGACCGTGATAATTACCTGGCATCAAATAGGGAATTAATAATCTTCCTGCTCTTAACGATCCACATCCATAATCGAGAATACGGTGATTTTCACGAAGACCCAGTGCTGTTAACAGCCGAAATTGTGTGGCTCCCATAAGATCATATTCATGTGGGGGTCCAACATATGCTCTATAATGGTTACCTCCTATTGATATTCCTTTTGCTTGATCGTCACTCATTGATTGAAATTCAGACATGTATATTATGCATATATATATAAAATTTGATGCAATATTCTCAATTAGTTTGAAAAATAATTAGTATTTATAATGTCAAATGAATTGTCACTTTCAATCCAAAAATTATTTACATATGCTGTAAATAATCGAAAAATAGCATTATGTAATCAGTTAATGAAATGTGGTGCCGTTGTCAATGAAGAAACAATCATTTCATGTTTGAATCATAAAACGTCACATATTTTGTCTCAATTATGGGAAATTTGGGAAAATAAACCACATGATAACTCGAAATTTATCGAAATATTAAAAACGGCAATTGATTATCTTGATAATCAATCAGAAGTCAATAATGAAAATCAAGGAATTATTGGACATATACAACTTATTGTTGGAAAAATTACTGACCATAATGATAAAATTGCCGTTGTAAATGAACTTATTATTTACATATCAAAAAAAGTGGATATCAACAAATACATACAAATTCTCATGACATTATTGTGGTACATACCTAAAATTGACTTTATTAATAATCAATTGACTGATGATGAAAATATCTCGCAATTCCCTCTTATAGATCTCTTATCTATTCCATGTCAAACACAACCAAATAATCAAATGTATCATAATATTGACCACACAGATGAACTTGCACAGGCATGTGCATATCAATCTTATGGATGCAGTCACTGTTAACTTTTTCTATATATATTTTATATACAGGAATGGCTTTTTTGAGGACACATTCAAAAAATTTATATATGATGGATGAGCTTTATTCTGCTTTACAAAAAGACATCCGACGGGGAAATATGAAACAAGTTCTTTTTTGGGGAGGTGAATTCGTCAATAGTGGCAATCCCAATCCATTATGGAATCGCCTCTTTGTTATTGCAGTTGAAGATATTAGTATAGGACAACCTCATACATCAATTGCATTATGGAATTATTACACGAAATGGAATCAATATATTAAATCAAAAAAAATAACAGCAAAAAATAGCTATTCATCACCAATTGCCAATCAATATATAATTGATGCTTTGAAATATGTCACTCTTTCTTACAAGAATCGCATCATAAACAATTCTTTGGCATATGTGACGTCTACTTATCAACTTGAAAAAATTCTGTTACCAATCAGTCAATTGCCGAATTTACCTTTCAAACTATTTGTTGACAGCAAATATGAGACTTCAATGAATTATTTGTACAAGCTATGGTCTTATTATTTAATTTCACATGAATATGAAAAGGCAATTTTTTGTGGAGATGTGATATTACAAATTAAAAATAAACTGAAATTAAATATTTCTCCAAATCCATTTGAATTTATGAAAATTTATAATCAACATGAAAATCTGAAAGAATTGATGAATAATTTATATTTAATAACCACTAGTGATCTTGGAAGTTCACGCCTCACTCTCACATTTATGATTTATCTTGTTATTCACTATGATTTAATTAAGAATATTCTGAATAGTGATCCTATTATTTCTGATGGTTATGAGGAATATTTTTATAACACAGATACAAACATACTTAAGCGTCGAATATTTGCCATACCTGATTATGCAATTGATAAACATACTGGACGAGGAAAAGGATCAAAATTAGCGCAGGATGATTTCCATTTGTTGGAAAAAGAAGCAAAGAAAAGAAATATAGATATTGACCAATGGTCGATGACAGAAAAATCAAAATCTCATGGACCATACGTGAAATTTGCCAATGAATATGTTACCCAGCAAAAAATTCACAGCGCCGTGAGTTATTTTTTTGCTGTAGGGTCCCTGGTTACACATATTCGAAATGGTCCTACAGGAGAGGATCCATATTTTGAAAAAGCAATGTCAGCTTATCTTACAATTGAATTTGAGAAAGGTTATAAATCGGCAAAATCAACTCAAATGTTGCAATCTCGATGGCCATCGATATTAAAATTCATCGAGAATCCACAGATATTCATTGAAATGACCACAAAATTAAAGACAGCAAAATCCCCAATACCAATTTCACCTAAAGTGGACAAAATATTGGTCAACCCTAAAGTGAACAAAATATTGGTCAACCCTAAAGTGGACAAAATATCAATCCAATTAAAGTCCAACAAAATACCTATTCAATTGAAATCTAACAAAATACCTATTCAATTGAAGCCCAATAAAATGCCTATTCAATCACATCCACAAAAAAAAGAAAGTCCCAAAAATTTATCTATTCCTACGATCGAGAACAAATATTTAGAGGGATTAGATCCTGCAGTCATCTCAAAATTGAAAATATTGGCGGCACAATGTTCTCATTATAAGGACAATAAGAACAAAATTTATAATAGTAACACGAAAAGATGTGTTACTATCGATGGTAATTTGGGGAAAAAAATTATTGAAAAATTAGTTATTGAACATAAAAAATTCCCATCAACTCAAAAATCAGAGAAAATACCAATAAAATCAAAAATGCCAACACAATCAAAAATACCCATACAACCAAAATCTGAAAAAATAGTCGCGAAAATAAATCCAAAACCATCTCCAAAACCATCTCCAGAACCATCTCCCAAAAAAATAACTCCTATCGATACTTCAACAAATAATAAATCATCCCAAATAGACACAGAATCGGGTCGCTTTGATTTTATTGTTCGTGCACAATTGGTAACATCGATGAGCAAAATGGATACCTATTACGCCAAAGATATAATCACGAATAAGGTTGTTTTTGTTAAAGGACCATATCCAACACAACAATCTGCCGAAAAAGCCATCATATCGGCCAAGTTAAAAATGTTATTGGGAATTAGTTTTATTCCTGTTGAAATGGTCATGTTAAAACCAGATTTATTGGAAACTCCTCTTGGAGTTCGAAAAAGCCTCGGAACAACAATTAAGCGACCTTTTCTTATTTTCGATAATCTTTGCGGAGATAAATTTGCAATAAAAATAAAAGAAAGTAAATTATGGCAACCAACAGAAGTTGTCGACTGGGAAAAAATGACAAAATGTCAAATTTTTAATATTGTCAAAGAAAAAAATGATCATTTGATTAAACAATACATTGAACAAATTCTTTATAGGTATATCGTTGGAGCAGGTGATTTAGCAGATAGGAATTTCATGATGGCCGAAGGAAAAATTTATTCCGTCGATGAAGATTCATTAGGAAAAGAAGTTAATCTGTGTTCAAGTCTGAAAAAAACAAGAACAACTATTATTAAAAATTTTGTTCATAATCACAAAAAATATTTTGAAAATTTAATTGATGGATGGAAATTCACGATCAAATCTGATGAAGAATTTATTGTGACAAGCAATACATACTATAATTTGATTTTGAAGAAAATTTCCAATATGAACATTAATGATATGTGGAATTGCTAATTAAATCTTTCAACAGATATCTTTTGACGAGATGTATTGAAATATTTCCTAATTTATCAAAAATTTGATGAATAAACACTCATTTATATTACTTTTAGAAGTATTTATTTAATCTTATTATGTCATATATAATCGCAGGATATCATTTATGTTTAGAATCTGGCCAAGGAGGTCAAAAAAAAGACACAATTTATAAATATATATATGTTTCTGACGATTGGGTATCAATCATGAAATTTTACAAAGAAGGACTTATACATTGTGCTAATTATTTTTTTTATTATCTTGTGACTCTCGATAAACCATTTGATCTCAAGCACCCAACACATACATTTAATGTTAAAAATGCACATCAAATGCCAAAGTCATTGGCTACTCATCATTTTAATGAATTGATCGACAATCTCAATCAACCTGTGGGTTTAAACCCTAAAGAAAATACTCCCACCCATGAATTACATTATTTTTATAACCAAGAGACGCAAATGGCTGTGCTTTCTAAACAAACATCGAATGATTTTTTGTCTAAATATGATGAACAAAAACAAGCAATACATGTTGAAACAACGGAAAATCTTAGAAAAGCATTATTGGAAATGGTTACCTATAATGATTTTTATCTCATTGAAAATGTTATCCGTCGCCGTTCTCAATTAATGGATAGGGTTAATTTTTCATACATTTGTTTCCAACTTAACAAAAGTATATGTATAAACAAATATGCAAGTTATGATGATTTTTAATCATTTGCAACCAATTCATTATCAGGCATTTTAATCAATCCATAAACTTGGTAGCAACGTTTTCTTGTCAAACCATTAGTCTTTGTCGGTTTAATGTCTCTTGTATATGATGTTACACAATATCCATATAGACGTGCAAATTGATTGAGAAGAGTAATAAGATCTTTGATTTGGAATTGTGTTGGATCGTCGGATTTAATTTTTCGAATATCATTGAGTGGATAGGATAATTTCAATAATTTTGGACGGACTGAAAAATAATGAGATAGTGCACCATTGTCGACCAAATCTTGTTGAGTCCAAGTTTTGTTATCATCCCAGCTACTGAGTCCAAAAATTGCTAAAAAGTCCTTAAAAATGGGGTCATGTGGACTTGAAACAACTTTGCGTGGGCGACCTCCAATACCTTTACGAGATTTCGCCGTTTGATCATTAACAATTGGTTGTAATAATGTTGACATAAATATATATATATAATTATGGTTATTTTTTACGTAATTTTTTGCAAAAATACGAATTAAGATGTCACTTTTTTCAGTTAATTCAATTGTCTCATGGTTAAATTGGTGACAATAGGTGACCAATTAAGTGCTAATATATTGACAAATTTGATTGAATAGAAAATGATGGTAATGGTAACAATTCAATCAAATTCGTTAATTTGAATGTCAAAAAGAACAAAATCACCATTAAATGTTCATGGATATGAAAATAAAATCAGGGATGCATACCAAAAATGTGTATCAGAAGACACAACAGAATATGAATCATTTGACTGTGTTATCGAAAAAATTCACAATTATATTTCTCATTGCCAATGTGACAGCAATCAAAGAAAACAAGCACTGAATGTGATCAGAATACTTAAAAGACATCATAAAAGACCTGTAAATACGGACAAAACAAATTCAATAAGCATAGAAGAAATTTTGCCCAAAGTTTGGAAAATAGTCGAAAATTATGAACATTCTGCAAAAATGGTATTCATTGAACAATTAACCGATATACTCAAAGGTTCGTGTGCTCAAGGTCGTAATATCCGATTAGTTCAATTTTATATAATTACAAAACACAGCAATTCTTAAATTACCATTCAATTAATGGATTCGGAAAATATTTATCTATCAAACCTTGATAATAATCTTTGAGTTCATCATATTTAGGAATTATATTGTCTTTAGTGTAAAGATCATGTTGACAAAATTTTTTTACCCACAACAATTTTTCTTTGTCTGATTCATCCATTAAATAATCATAAGCACCACTTTTGTGCCATGCGTAGAAACTATGATAACGAATAATTGATAAACCGATCGGAGGTATCTTACATTGATTGTGTAAACAAACTTGATACATGTATTCGTCATGTCCCCATGAAAATTCCACGTTATCCAATCCAATATTAGGCCCATAAAGACCATGAAAATCTCCATATGTTGGATGATGTGAATCAGGATTGTCTTCAAAATAATGATAATAAACAACACAACAAGAATGAGAACAACCTACAGGAAAAGTATCACCAACAACTGCCCATTGCGGTTCATTACCATATAAAGGATGAGATAAAATCTTGCCCAAATCATGAATGAGACCAACTAAATGTAACCAATCATCATTGGGATAACATTTCCTCAAACTTTCAGCAGTTCGAAATGCATGAACATATTGTGGTAAGTCAAGGTCAGGATCACTCTCATCTATGATATCATTTAATAATTCAATTGCTTGCCAAATGGTCATTTTACCTTTGTTGAATTGAAGATGTTGCTTTTTCTTTTGCCGAACAAAATCAACTGTTTGATTAATATGATTTTGTTTATATGTCTCTGCTATTTGATTATCATGTGAATATTGTCGATATTTGTGCTCGCTGATTTTTTGCTCTGCAGCCATGTGTATATATTTATAAATAGTTTTATTTAATTTCTGTGAATTCAATATTTCCTGAAAGTTTACAATTAGAAAATTATAAATTGACAAATATTATAAAAATGCCTGAAAACGAACTCAAAGTTAAACTGAGAAATTATGTCAGACAAAATATGGATGAAGGATTTTCGACCACCCAAACGATTCAACGTGAAAATCCTCCATTGCTCAGAATGGCTATACCAACATCAGGTCACCAAGGATACAATTTATCTCAACAACCAACCATAAGAGATACGAGTTTAATGACTTATATGGCCGTCCCGACATCAGGTCATCAGGGTTATAATCCTCGTCAACAGCAAACATTTCCAACTGCGATACCATTAACAATGATGGCTGTTCATACATCAGGTCACCATGGGTACCAATCAGCTGGTGCATATCCCAGTGATATACCAGGATTTGACACCAGAAATGCGGGGGCATCCATTGATGAATGTTTCCAGACACAACCGATTATCGATAATCGGTTGCAATGTAAAAAATGATAAATAATTAACATTTGATCGATCCTTTATTAATTTAAAAATTAGTAAATTAAATAATTATATGATGTAAATGGATTTTCAACTTGATCAAGTTGAAAGACAAATTATTTTGAAAATGTTATCTGATGAACAGAAATTAAGATATTCTGACCAAATTCAGGATCTTTATGACCAGAAGCTCAACACAATCAATGACTCTGAATTTATTGAAAAATTGGTACAAAGGAACATTTTGCAGCAATTTGGATTCAATATTTCAGATTTATCAATACGAAATTATCAAGCCATAGGATCCTATTATGAAAATGACGAAGAAATCAAGAAAGCTGTTCATTATTTGAGAATAAACATAATCAAAGATTGTCCCATCAAAGAAAATCAACAATATATTGATACAAACTTGATGACACTCGATGGTAAGGCAACTCGATTGTCAGATTACCATAACAATGACAAACCTTTGGTTATTTTAGCAGGATCGATCACATGACCTCCTTTCCGTTCATCTTCTGAAGTCTACAAACAATTTTATGATAAATATAAACATTGCCTTGACATCATTTGTATATATATATTAGAGGCTCATTTCGTTGAGAGGGATGAAAATGGACAAATCATTGAAGGATGGCCAATTGGACGCCAATTTAATTATGCTCAACATAAAACGGTCGATGATCGCGTTCAAATGGCAAAACGATTCATTAGTGAGTATAATTGGTCAATTCCTACTCTAATTGATAGTATTGATAATGATTTTAATACTAAATATTCTGCATGGCCAGATCGTGCATATATGATTTATGAAGGCAAACTCATTTATGTTTCGAAAATTAACAATGATGGATCTCGTAATAATTATTGGACTTCAGAGATAGAACAATTTTTTTGAACCATGTGATTAACTTTTTGGAATTCATTCGTATGAGTGAAATTCCATTATATGACGTTCTGTCAATCAAAGGTATTTACCACTTGACAGAGCTGACAAATAAGTTAAAAAACAAAGTTGGATGATTGAATTCAACTTTGTTATTTATTCAGTATCACTCTCTCCACATAAAGGCGAGTGACCTTTAACCGTATAATATATCCCATTGATTAATTTTGTATAAAATTCATGTAGACATTGATCACATGAGACAGTTCCACAATCGTTATCACAAATTATGTCTCCAGAAATAACTTTTTTACAATGAGGACAGAATATTGTCATTTGTATTTATTAAATCCTCTGAATTAATTTTGTCAAATTTAAACCAACTCGTTTATAATGAAACCTATGAACTTAACAAAGGGTCTTGTAAATAATTCTAATTTTTTGAGATTTTATTAATTCATATGAAAATCAACAATGCAGATTTTGAAAAATCGTCACAAAGAAATAAGATTTTAGGAATTTTATAATAAAACACTTTTATCAGGATATTCCTATAATAGTACTTATTTTTCAGGTTTCTTTGGTTTTTTTTTCATCGACATTTTTTCGTGAATTTTCGGGAGTAATAAAAAATTCGCATATGTTGAAAAAAAATTGTTAAAAAAAAATCAAAAAAAAAACAAAATTTTCCTTTCCTCGATCATAACTCGAAAAATTATTTTTTGGTAATGAGTTTTACGTATTATTAACGTGTTGGATTATTAGTGAGTAAATTACCAAATAAGACGTAAACAGGGTCGGATTATTTTGTAAATATTCATGGTGTTAATTTTAGGAAACTTTTTTTTTAATTATCGATAAATAACATTTTTTAGAATTACGCAAAATAATCTGACCAATAATATTTTATTTATCACAAATCAGAATCGTCATATTAAATTATGACATTATTATTTTTTTACGATTTCGTAAAATATTTTACGATTTCGCAAAATAATAAAAATGTTACAAAATATTATCGAAATAATTTTACGATTATGTAAAATAATAAAAAAGTTATTGTATGTGATACGTAATAAAATTATGATAAATAAAAACGTAAAAACGTCATATTTTTAATCATAACTAGGTGTAATCGTTAATTTAAAATATCGTTAAAAACTTTTAACAATTTGGTATAATTCATAAAAAGTCCGTAAAATTACCGAAGTTTGACTCATAAAACCAAAAATGACCCGACCAATTTATGCTCATTCTACCTAAAATACTCAATTTGGTCGACCAAATTGAGTATTTATACCAAATTGTTAAAAATGAATTAATGATTTTTAAAGTTTTTTGTTGTTAAAAAATTGCACCATACGTGGTCAACGTTATGATATTTAGAAATTAAAATGTTAAAAACTAATATATTAAATTAATATTAATGTCTGGTTCACAATGTCCACGTTGTCTTTTATTATTTTCTCGTCCACAGCGTTTGCGTTCACATTTAAATAGAAAAAACAAGTGTCAAATTAGTAACCCTCAATACAATAAGGAACTTGAATTGACATGTCTTAATCAATTCATTGACGATGATACTGATATGATCAATATGGGTCGCCCTAATAAATATGTTTGTGACCATTGTAATGCGGATTTCACAAGAAAATTTAATTTAGAAAGGCACTTACAATCTTATTGTAAATCAAAGAAGATTGATTTTCCAGTTGATCGTAAACCATCATTAAAAATCAAAGATGGTTTTGTTAAACAGCATCATAACAGTGATCAATTAATTAATACTTTGGCAGAAAAAATCAAAGAACTTGAAAAGAGATTAGAAGACAATTATATAGAACTTAAGGAAAAGCCTTCAAATATCCACAATAATATTTTGCAAGTTGTTTGTGTTGGTGGTAATCAGAATTATTTGGATATGTTAACAGAACAATTTGGTGACTATAATCGAGCTTTGGATTTTATTAAAGATTGTGCTTTGTCACACCTAACAGGAGATTGTAAATTAATCCAAAGAATTTATTTTGAAACAAGTGGTGAGGCACCTATTAAGTATTTAGATAAAAGTCGTGGCAAATTGGAATATCTCGATGAAAACCGAGAAAAGATAGTTGATTATAAAGGGCAAAAACTGGGTCGTATTTTGGCCAATAATTTACAAAATAGTTATCTTAAAGGGGTTAATTATTTGATCAATAAAAATTTATCGAACAATCAATGCCCAAATAAATTTCTCGATGATTATGATGTTCAATGTTGGAATAACCACATTTATGAATTATCAGATGTAAAATATCAAAGAAAAATTATTAATAGTTTGGAAATTCCGATCAACAATTGATTTACATAATGCTACATTCTTGTCCCTCACCTGGCATTCCACCCATTCCAGGCATTCCAGGCATTCCACCCATTCCAGGCATCATTCCAGGCATTCCTCCCGGACCGATGAAAATCGTTTGTGGACCCTCATTTTGCTCGTATGCTGCGGGGTCTTCAAGATGTTCAACCTTAAAAACAAGTTCATCATCAACCTTATCAAGCTGAGTTTCGTCAACCTTTGGTACACCTAAAGCCATGGCCAAACATTTGGTTTGTTTGGCAGTGAGTTTTTCGGGGAACTCAATTTCGAAATGAATATAGAGATGTCCTTGTTTTTTAATAACACCGATTGGTGTTTTGATATCTTTCTTGAAACCCTTGTTAGGGATAACTTTAATTGTGCTTGGATGAGTAATTTGCGCCGATGAAATCGATCCTAATTTTCCATCAAGAAATTCAATGGTTGTTTTGAATCCCAAAAGAGCTTGAGCAAGACTGATTTTCAATTTGTAACGCAAATCCAATCCATCAAGTGTATATCCCTTGTATTCTTCTTCATTGTCTTGTTTTTGTGGCAAAAATTGTTCCTCATCATCATTTTCTTGAGCTTTAGGAACAATGATAAAAATCAGATCCCCAACAAGATCATCAACTTTGTGGCGATGGCCTTTACCAGGATGAACGATTTTTTGTCCGTAAAGAGTAAAAGGCTCAATATCGACCGTAAATGTTTCTTCTTCATGACTTTTTTGTAATTTTTGTGGATTTTTGATATTACCTTCAAGAATCGTTCTTTCAACAGTAATCTCTTTTTGTGTGCCATTGTAGAGTTCCGCAAGGTTGCAGACAACTTCACTGACTAGGGGTTGAAGTCGGACAGGTACATTTCTCATGGGATGATTTTCATATTCTTTGAGACCCCGGCAACCATATTGATCATAAATTTCTTTCTTTTCATCATCAGTTAAAATTCCGTAAGCTTCGCTGATTTCTTTGAATTTTGTATCACTGCCGCCATTTTTGTCAGGGTGGTAAACAATAGCCAATTTTTTGAAAGCTTTTTTGATTTCATCTTTTGATGCATCTTTTTGGAGTCCCAAAACAGCATAATAGTCTTTCTCTTCGATATCCATATCAACAGTTGATAATAATTAGTAATTACTGACTGTTTATATAATAAAACATGACATCAAATTTTTTCTGATGGTGTTCAAAGAACAATTGGATCATGACTTTAACCATTAACAACATCCAGAAATATAACGGTAATCATTCTGTGGCGCTTCTATATTAATGCCATAAAACTTGAGTTTGTCAACCGGAATTTTAGTCTCGGCAATCTGGTCACAAACGGAAGTGACTATTTCTGACAAGAGAATTTCTAAGTCATCATCTTTTGCGGATATTTCGTGAAAGACAAAATTGTGTTGTTGAGCAAATGTCAGTCCTTCTTGTAATGAAACTTGTCGATTTTCTTCGAGATCTGTCTTGTTTCCGATCAAATAAATTTTGAAACAATTTTCTTTTTCGATTAAGTCCGCCCAATACTTAACAATATTATCGAAACTGTGTCTACTTGTTATATCATAAACAAGTAGAATTGCTGAAGATCCTCTATAATACATGGGAGCAATTGACCTGAATCGTTCTTGTCCAGCAGTATCCCAAAATTGTACTTTAATAGGATTTTTGTATTTCTTTGATTTATATTGTTTGCAACTAAAAATGACGCCAATGGTTGGGTTTGAAAATTCATCAAACTTGCCAGTTATAAATTTATGATTTATGGCTGTTTTTCCGGCTCCTGCATCTCCAATGAAGACAAATTTTAACGTCAAGTTCATTTAATATTTGAATATATATATATTTGATATAATGTAGAAAGTTTAAATTCAAATTTATCTATGCGGTTTCATTTCATGAATGAGATCTATGTGTATAATACAATTGGATAACCAATTCAATTGCTTGAATTAATATCAATATTTTAATGCCTGTGTTGATGTGTTCTATATCAATAAACATAAATACAACAATGCCATTAATAATTCCCAATAAAGTTCCCTTTAATATCATTTTGTAAACATTTTGAGGTTTGTAATTTTCGTAATCTATAATATTTGTGTATTGGCAATAGATACACATACATATGAACATAAATCCATTGAGTATGCTCATAATATAAGGACTTGCAGGATCTCTAATGTTTTCAAATCGACTTGCCATGAGAACAACCAATAACATGAAAGCTGTGATCATATGTTTCATTAGGACCCATTGTGCTATATTTTTGATAATTGATTGTTTTTCTGTGAAATCTCTTAATAATTGAGGAATCTTATTCCAATTATCTATAACTATTTCGGCAACATTTTGGACATTGTAATTGTTATCCTGTTTAATACCAATACCAATATTTGATTGAACGAGAGCAGAAATGTCATTTGATCCATCACCAATCATCATAGTTTCTTTTTGGAACCATTTTTTCAGGAAAGAAATATAAATTTGTTTCCCATTAGGAGAAGCTCGATAAATGATTCTTTTATTGCTGTTTTGTATGATCATTGAGAGTAATGTTGTTTTATTTGAATAGATAATTTCTTCCAATAAACGACCATTAATAGCGTAACATTTGCCATTTAAATGGCTACAATCAGTCAAATTTTCAATTGTATCGATGACAATAATGTCATCATCATTTTCGATAATTCCGATTGTTTTTCCAATTTCAATTGCACTAGACATTTTATCACCAGTTAACATCGCAAAATCTTTTCCCATTGATAGAACTTCTTTTATTGATTGATCTATACCGTCGATGACATAATCATAAAATATATAGATCGATGTTGTTTCCAAATTATTGAGTACTTTATGAGGTTCTTCTTTGAGCAATTCTAAGTCGAATTGAGTGATTCTTTTTGATCCATGAGCAATGACTCGTTTATATACATTTGAAGGTACAGTCATTTTTTCAATTTGTGTTAATGTATCTGTTAATTGACCATTTGAATAATTGTTAATTGCTTCAGGTGTTCCTTGAACATGTAAAATAATCTCACCATCATTTTTCTGAATGACTCCAATTTTGACTTCTAATTGATAATTATATGGTTTATAATATAACCGATTATATTGATGATCATTAGATACAAGAATTTGTCCACAACCTTCACTGTTGATGATATTTTTTTGTAATTGTCTGGTTTCTCCTTTTCGTTGAAGAGCAAACGACAATAATTTTTCTTCAATAATATCGTTTTTCATTAAAAGACCTGTTTTACTATGTGGTTGTATTTCTGTGCAAGCTAATATGTTTGATAATATATCAATACGATCATCTTCGAGAACATCAATATAATGTTGTTCACTTGGTGAAGTTTTGATTAAAACTTTGGCGATTTCCAATTTGTTTGTCGTAATGGTTCCTGTTTTATCACTAACTATAAAATGGGGATTTGTTTGAAAAGCCATGATTCCATTTCTATTAATTGTCACTTTATTTTTGTTAGCAATTCTTTTGGATAAGAGTCCAGATCCCACACTGAAAAAGAATTGTAAACTTAAAGGAACCATTGTATTGAATAATATGATCATTTTGCGAATAATTGACAGTAACTTTTTGTATGAATACTGTTCCATGACATTTTTGGAATAAATAATAATTCCAGTAAATGAAGCTAATAGCAACATAAAATAGAGATTTGTTATGCAAATATCAATAATATTTTTTTGGATATTCGAAGAATCTTTTTTACATTTATTATCTATTCTGTATATTTGACAATCGTTACCTGTTTCAATAATGACACCAAATACTTCACCATCAACTATTTTTGTTCCACGAAAGACCATATTTTTTGCTGTGTAAGGGAAAATTTTATGATTGATTTCAATGAATCCTTCACTTTTATGGTGATTGATTGTAATTGATGATTCCGAGTGTTTTTCAGGTTTATCAATATCAAGTGCTAATTTCGAAATGATTATATCTTCTCCAGTTAATTCAAGTTCTTGGACAAGTACATTTGAGTTTTCGTTTGAACTCAAAATAAGAACATCTGCAGGTATTTCTGTATTTTCGTCCAATTTAACAAAATCTCCACGTTTTAAACTCATTTGTCTAACTATTTTATCTATGAAAACATTAACTGTTTTCCCATCTTCTAATGTTCCTTTTTTGAACATTGATTTGGTAATTTGTTTATGATTGACAGAATATTGTTGATTAAGTTTGAGACTCATACTATAAACATGATTACAAGTGAAAATAGTTGCGAATATTGAAAGTGGAATAATTGAGCGAAAATCGAAATATTCATATATTTGTCCCATGGACACTCCTAAACAAAACAAATTTATGGGATCACTAAAATATAATAGGTATCCGTATCCAATATGTGTGATGACTGCTCGCACTCCATCAGATTTAAAATTGGTTAAATAGATAGAATTATTGGGGCTTAAATGAGATGTCTTAATTTTAAAATCGTAAAGATTCGTTCTTGATTGATAAGTTTGATGGTTGTAAACAACCGTCGTTTCTTGTGAATTGATATATTTATTGACATAATGACATAATATATATATCAATGTACATCCAATTATGAGACTTGAAAGTTCATTGAGATAATTGCTTACTCCGCTGAATATTAATTGTTTGATGTCCTCCATTTAGTAATTTGTAAACATTATGAAGGTGCGGGATTTTAACTTCAAATTTTTAATTTTGTTGATCGGCAATCTCTTGCAAAAGATTTTTTTTGATGAACAGTAAATTTGTTTGTGAAATTTTGTAAATATCTGCAATGTCAAATGGTGGTAATTGTTGTAAATGATGAGTATGCATATCAAGATGTCTTTGTGGTGACAATCCTAAATCGTAATAATTATATCCATATGATTGGATATTTTGAATTAGTTTAATTAAAGTTTCATGATCACGAAACTTAGGGGAAATTTCGATTATTAAACTATCAACAAGTTGATTTGCCAAAGATTTTTGCAACCCTTGTATAATTTCTGGTTCGGCTCCTTCAACATCTATTTTGATAATTCCGATTTTTCTTCCATTAATAATGGAATCAATTGTGTGTTCGGGTGCAACTCTAATTTTATGTGACGTAATTAATTCTTTAAAGTTATTATCTTGTATATTATCATCGAGTATTTTGAAGTATAAAGGATTCATTTCATAAGATTCAACCGACCATCCATATGCAGCTGCAATGAGACTGTAATATCCAATGTGTGCTCCTATATCCAAAAAGATTGATGGTTGTAATGTTTTCAGAAGTTCGATCGTGACTTCAGTTTGATATGGTTCCCAACAGTGATCGCGTCGTAAAACATGGGAAACGAGATCATTTTCTGGTTTATCATTGTTATATGTCCACAAACCTGTTTTATCAACGATGGTTTTCATTTTGAGTTCTATATCATCAAAAACTATGGTGGTCGCCAATTCGCACATCTGTATGGTGTTTGATATGCTTATTTTCTTAAGTTGTTTTAAACTTAAGAAAATTGAATTACTATCATGGTCAAAATTTTGACTTGCCATTACTTAAAATGGATGTTGTCTCTTCCTCTGAAATTATTAACATGAATCCAGTTCCACAACCTCGACGAATTATTAATGAATTCAAAGTTAATATCATTGATGCTAAAGGTTGTTTAGAGTCAACGACATTAAATAAAAATTCTATTGTCAAATTGACACATCTCAATTCCCGAGATATTCGTGTTCATTTACCCAATCAACCACCAGGTTTGTTTATTGGTGATCACTGCATAGTTATCAATATTTTTTATGTCAAAGTTATCATTATGTATGATCGCATCATTATCTATGATCTCGATGACAATCCCCAAATGCAAGCTTTAACGAACCAAATTAAAGAGAGAACCTCTAAAGAATTAAAGGAAGCGGGAATCCCTTATGAATTTTTTATGTTTGAAATGATTTTCGCTGATATTTGTCAGTCAATTCAACAACAATATCAGAATTTAAAAGGTAATTGTGAACCATTACTTCATGATTTACTTAATTTTCCAACCCAAAAAAAATCGAGAGAATTATTGCCAATTAAGAATGACCTTAAAAAACTCGAAGTTGCCGTTAAAAATATTTATGACTCATTAGATGATTTATTGGAAAATTCTGATGATATGAAGAATATGTATTTGACGAACAAACGATCGAAATTAAAAAACTCTGAAGATCAGGATCATAGTGAAGTTGAAGATTTACTTGAAACATACTATTTTGAAATTAGCAAAGTTTTGGATAAATTAAATATCATGGAGAACAACATTAATGAAACAGATGACACAGTTTTAATGATGCTTGATATTTCAAGAAATAGGATTATGATTAGCGATATGTGGATAAATTTTTTAACACTCGTAATATCTTTTGGAACTTATGTTGCTGGTTTGTTTGGTATGAATCTTAAAAATCATCATGAACAGGATCAATATACAATGATTATTGTTAGTTCAGTGCTTTCGGCATTTATTTTAATTGCCAGTGTCGGTTTTTATTTTAGAGTTAAGAATGTTAAAGTTTAATGCAGAATTTGATTGATGAAGTCCATTATATTATCCCGTATGACGAGGACTTATTGTAACCGTGTCTTTTTTATGAATATTAAATAAATCTCTGATGGTTATTTTAAATGATATGGGTTTTCTCGCAAGAGAATCATATCCTAATCTCCATTTTCTTTCTTTTTCATAATTAATAGACAAATCACCTCCATGATTATCATAGATCGTCACTTCTTTTCTGAGTATAGAGTCAAAATATTCATAAGAAGCAGATAATGATAATTTACATAGGCATCTTAATGTTTTAGTAATTTCAACATCGTCCCCAGAAGTAAATAATAAAACATATAGTTCTTTTGGTAATTCCAATTCTTTTGGTAATTCCATCAATGAACAATTGTGCTCAATGTTTCAATAATTTGTGGACCAATTTTTTTGAGGTCATGATTTCAAAAAAATCTTCTTTTTGATGGTTATCTTTGGTTTAATAGCGATTTTGTTATCGATGTGACTCCAAGATGTGGGATTATATATATTAGTTGTTTTTGTCGAAACTTGTGAGAGTTTTTTTGAGAGATCATCAATATATTCTTTATGACAAATGATTCCCATTCCAAATCCTTTATGATGAGGAATCATATTGAGGAAAATATAATATAGCTTGCTATGCATAGGTTTTGTATTTGGCGTAACAAATCCTTGGCAACTTTTATTATTCATTCCGGCTGTGTAATTTGTTTCCCAATGTTTTTCAACGCTATTTTGTTTGTTTAAATGATCGATGATCATAAACCCACCATTTTTGGAGGGATGATATGTTGTCATAACATCGATTATCGTTGTATTATTTTTATTTGACGATAAGATTTGATCTTTGCAATATTGTTTAAATTCTGGACTGTATCGTGTTTTTCCATGTTCTAATCTGTATTTTAAGCAATAACTAATAAGATCAGGTGTCATTTTGAAAATAATGGGAACATTTTTTTGCCAATGATTTTTGTTGGTCGAATCAAAACCATTGATAATATCTTTTGATCCAGATGGAATACGACCGGGATTATATTGGTTTTTGATCCAATCAATAAACTTATTAATTGATTTTATATTTGTATAACAAATAACATTGTGGTTACGTTTCCCATATCCACATAAACGTCCCGCCAAACCTTGTGCTGAAACATCAGGAGCACAACAATGGCTATCATGAACAAGATAAATGTTTTCCGTATTTAATTGTTTACCTGCTCGTAAACTGTCATAAATCCATATTATGGTTAAACAATTAGGTGCAATATCAACCAGAGAATTAAAATCAGGTAATGTTGGTCCTGTCGATCCTGAATAATAATTGATGAAGTTGATTTGACCATTGATAGCTTTTTTTAATAAAGGTTCAAGTCTCGTTGTGGACAAGATTGATCCCAACCGGATGACACAATATTTATAGTTACCATGAGTACTTTGATCTTTGTAAACCTCTGCCATTTGCTCAACAAATTGTTCTGTTTCCTCTATTTTATTAAGATTATAAGCTTGTTTAATTAATCCTTTTTCGGCCATTTCGATGACACCATAATAATCATCACCAGGTTCCAGAACAACAAACTTTTTATCTGAATTTGGTTGATCAAGATTAGCAATTTCAGCCATGGGGGTTGCTGAAATTGAAATGATAATGACATCATTATTATCCCATGTGCTTGTATATCCATCAGCACTAACACCCACATTATTTTTGAGAAACTTATAAACTAAACTATCTTGTTGCGAAGCGTAGTGTGACTCATCAATAAATATTACAGCATGAGCAAATAAGTTTGACACCGAAGATGATGATATAGATGATAATTTTTGTAGTGTTTTTGAAAACATTATATTTTCAATGGGGATTAATCCATTGAATTCTGCTTTTGCTTGATCTAGTAAGTTATTATCATTCATACCACAAATGAAAAATAATTTCTGTGAAGGATATCCGCAAAATTGTGTTAAATTATACGCGACTGATTTGGCGCATCCTGTTTTACCCATTTGCATTTGCGAGACCATAACAATATGTTTACATCCATTTTTAATATGACTGACAATGTCGATACTTGTTTGATATTGTTGAGGATAAATATTATATTGTGAACAATAAGGGTCTGCTAATCTTCTGACTGTAATTTGTTCATCTAATGAAGTCGTCCAAACAAAAGATTGAATTTTTCTGTTTATAAAATCCGATGAAATGATTATTTTTTCAGTCAAATATTGATTATCATTTTGATTATATATCTGTATCCATAAACCTTGAATATTTTGGTGCTTGATGAAAATCTCAGCATCAACAGATATTTTCGAACTCCAATATTTAACTTTATAAAAACACATGTCATTTCCCAGGAATTTTTCCTCACCGTCCATGATGATACCATAGTTCATATATATATGTTTTTTTGGCAGCAATTGTTTAGTTGCTAATGGTTTATATATAATTTCCAATTGGAACATTTTTCCACAATAATAAAAAGTGAAATAAAGAGTTTTGATTTTGATCAAATTTGGAAAAATTAAATTTGATTGATACCGATCAGAAAAAAACATGAAGACATTATATTCATCATCTCATGAGTGATTGTCCGCAAGCCAGTTTTTTCTTATTTATTTGGTATATAATTTCTTTACGGTGTCTTGATAAAGCGATCAATAAAATGTGTAATCGATTACAAACATCCAATTTCTGGATGAGATTCTTTTGGAAAAGAATTTATGTGTTGAGAGAAAGAGCACCAATCAGTGCTTTTTTGTCCAACAAAGATAACGATCTCACTTATATTCAACATAATTTCAATAAGTTGCATGGACATTATCAAACAGTCAATAATTATGACAGCAAAAGTCCCATGTGGACCTATTTACATTTGGGTCTCAAAAGTAGTTTACTCTCTAGTGATCAAGTGAAAAAGATAATGAAGAAACATTCTCCAATTTTATACTCCCATCCATTAAAATTTCGGGTTGATGAACGCCTTGAAGAATTTCTATTGCATGTTTGGGCCGAATTTAGTTATGGAGATCAAATTAATTATTATGAGTATCGTGATTGTAGAAATTCCATAGTTGATTTATTGAAAAATCATTTCCACAATAGTTATCTGACAAAAATACCTCTCATAGGATCTCTATATAGTTTATATGTATATTGGAGGATTCGATCAATTCGATCAAAATTAAATAAGTCATTGCAAAAATTAATAACAATATCAATTATGTCAAAAAAAGGTTTTATTTACAATTTTTATAATTGGTTACGAGATCCATTGAATGAGAAAAAATATGGCGTGAATATCCAAAATATTCAACAGAATTTGATTGACAATTCGTTTCTATTATTTTTGGTTGTTGATTTTGTTCACAAAGTTTTACTTGATTATTTGTTGAGAGTCAGTGTGGAAAAGAAAAATAATAAGGAAGTCAATTTGGATCAACTGTTCAAAATGAGCTTGTCCAATGGTTTTCTTTATCCGTATAGATATCGCTGGGTTAATTCTGACCATGATTTAGGAGGTATTCTTTTGAATCGAGGCGATTTTATTATTTTCGATCTCAAAGAGTCACATCTTTATTTTTCAAGTGGACCGCGTAGTTGTATAGGACAAGGTCTTGTTAGGAGTGCTTTTTATGATTTCGTTAACAATGATATTCTCAAATATTATTATTTGGATCTTGATTGTGATGACATTAAATATGAAAAACATTCTGTCAATATACCAGTTTTAAAGCATAAACATATAGGTCGATGGATTTCAATTAAACGTTCAGATCAAGAATTGACTAATCAGATGCGATGTTATGGAGGACATATGGGTGTCAACAAATATTATAATGTATTGAATCTTTATAATGATATTAATACTTTCAATTATATAGTCGACGATATTACTAATAATTTGGTTGATGTGATTGATAGTGTTGACGGAATAGTCACTATTGAAACTCGTGGTTTAAGCTTAGCTGGAGCTTTATCTTATAAATTGCAACTTCCGTTGTTTACGGTTCGTAAACAAGGAAAATTACCAGGGGAAGTTTTCACTGAAAAATATCAAACAGCTTATAGTATTGATGTGGTCGAATTATGCAAAGATGATGATATTAAAGGCAAGCGTGTGATTATTGTTGATGATGGTATTGCAACAGGTGGGACATCATATGCATGCATAAAATTGATCGAACAAGCTGGTGGAACAGTGGCAAAGTTAGTCACAATGGTTAACCACACATATAAACCACGTATCGATGACTATCAAAAATATAATTCTCTGACTTATTCAAGTTTTTCATTACCTTCATTTTGAGGACAAGACGTGTTCTCTTCTTGTCGTAAATGAAGATAGTTCCAAGGATTGACAAATCCCTTTTCTTCTAATTGTTTGAGTTGACAAGCGATCTCATATGAATATTCGCATCCACAATCGTCATTTTCAAAATGGTAGAGATCGACCCAGAACGACCTGTCCAGTTTGAATTTTTTACTTTGTTCCTGATCAATAATAATACCTGACATGTACTGTTTGATTTTTCTGGAGTTGCCGATTTTACCAATCAATTTTGTCTGAAATATGACTGATTGATTGGAGTGTTATATGTTCTTATTGTCGATGTTTGAGATTTGTTGGTTATCTATGTATTGTATAACAGACACATCTGATCTTTATTTGATAATGTTTTTCTTTTTGGCAATAATGCAATTGGCCTCATAGAGGGAAGCAAAATTACCCGTATCAAGCCATTCTGAATCCAATTTTGCGTAGGTTAATGAGTCATTTCTGATGTATGCCATATTGACATCAGTAATTTCCATCTCGCCACGTTTGGAGGGTGAGATAGTTTTAATGATATCGAAAACCGTATGATCGTATAAATAAACACCAACAACGGCCAAATTAGTTGGTGGATTGGGTGGTTTTTCGATAATATTTATGACTTTTCCTTCTGAAATTTCAGCAACACCGAATGCCTTTGGATTATCAATTTCTTTGATGAATACTTTGGCTGTTCCTAGTGGTTCTTTTTCATATTGTGCAAAATGTTCCGATAGATTATCAAGAATGAGATTGTCACCGAGAACGACACAGAATTTTTCTTTCCCAACGAAACTTTTAGCTAAACTGAGAGCATCGGCAATTCCTCCTGTTGGATTTTCTTGATAAGCATAGACAATTGAATCAAGACCAAATTCTTTTCCATTTTTCAGCAATCTCATAAATTCTCCAGGATTTTCACCCCCAGTAACAATTAATATTTCTTTACAACCGGCACTGACGAGAGTTTGAATTGGGTAATAAATCATTGGCTGATCATAAATTGGCAATAGATGTTTATTGACGACCAGTGTGCATGGATAGAGTCTGGTTCCTCGACCTCCGGCAAGAATAACGCCCTTCATGTTGTCTTATATATATAAGTTATCAATATTTTATATTTGAATTTTAGTAATCATTTTCTGTAAATATTTCGAAATATATACTGCTATATAAAAATATTTTCGTTATAATTAATATACGAACGATGACTTTGAAAACGATTTTAGTAACAGGAGGTTGCGGATTTATAGCTTCCAACTTTATTCATAAACTTCTAGATACAGGTCGGTATTTCGTTGTTAATATAGATAAGTTGAACTATTGTGCGAATACAAAAAATGTGACAAAACTTTCCAGCACATTGGGATCCTAAGCTTAGAATTCCACGTGGACAAGTTGTCGCGGCCGCTTCTATAGTGTCACCTAAATACTAGTGACTCCAGCGTAACTGGACTGGCCACAGTTAGGCCGCAAATGTAATCACACTGGCTCACCT
>JADMIO010983897.1_pt1 | contig 22655 bp, 14 predicted proteins | sample 8958161 | NCBI WGS metagenome assembly JADMIO01 (sample SAMN16585339, study PRJNA669376) | soil metagenome | isolation source: Crop rotation soil | place: USA: Cullars Rotation, Alabama | collected 2011 | reverse complement strand
TCAACACGCAGGTGCAGTACCGCCGCGACACCGCCGATCAAACCAACATCTTCTCCGCACTCGGCGGCGCGCGCGAATCGACGACCTTCACGGTGCCCGTGGGCCTCAACGTGATTCGCGGCCGGATGTTCCACACGTTCAACGTCAACCTCTCGCGCACCACGTCGACGACGGCGAATCATTTCGGCGGCATCGAGAACGCCGCGGGCCTGGCCGGCATCCAGGGCGTCTCGACCGATCCGTTTGCCTGGGGCGTGCCGACGCTGACCTTCTCGAGCATCACCGGCCTGCGCGACCTGGCGCCGTCGGATCGGCGCGATCGTCGCTTCAACGTGGCGTACAACTGGTCACGCCAGGTGCGCCGCCAGAATTTTCGTATCGGCGGCGACTTCCGCTCCGACACATCGACGAGCCACACCGAGTCGAACGCCGACGGCTCGTTCATCTTCACGGGTCTCTACACGTCGGGAGGCGTGCCGTCGGTCGGCGGCGCCGACTTCGCCGACTTCCTGCTCGGCCTGCCGCAACAGGCATCGGTGCAGTACGGGCCCGGTCCGGTGACGCTCACCTCGCGATCGGCGAGCCTGTTCCTCACCGACGACTGGCGCGCGCGCAACAACCTGACGATGAATCTCGGCGTCCGCTACGAGCTCGTGCGCCCATTCGTCGAGCAGAATGGCCACCTCGTCAACCTCGACGTCACGCCGGGCTTCACCGCCGCGAGTCCGGTCGAATCTGGCGGGGCGGGACGATTCACCGGCGACTTTCCCGCGGCGCTGCTCGTGACCGACACCAACAACATCGCGCCGCGACTGGGAGTGGCGTGGCGCCTGCCAGCGGCCACGGTGCTGCGCGGCGGCTACGGCGTCAGCTACAACGCGGGCACCTATGCGGCGATTGCCAGACAGCTGGCCTCGCAGCCGCCCTTCGCCGTGACGAACACGCGAATCGGCGCGCTCAACTCGGCCCTGCTGCTCGAGGATGCGTTATCGGGGACGAGCGCCGCGCGGACGACGAACAACTACGGCGTCGACAAGGACTACACGCTGGGGCTGGTGCAGACGTGGAACGTCGATCTGAATCGCACCTTCCGCCGCAACTGGACGACCGGCGCCAATTACACCCACACCCGCGGCTCCAGCCTTGACATCGTCCGCGCTCCCAATCGCGATGCGACCGGCCTGCGCATCGCGGGAGTGGAGCCGTTCCTGTGGCAATCGTCGGAAGGCTCGTCGGTGCTCAACTCCGCGACGTTCCGTCTGCAGCGCCGGCAGGTGCGCGGGCTCGGCGGGCAGATCACGTACACCCTGGCGAAGTCGCGCGACAACGCACCCTCGATTGGCGGCGGCGGTGGCAACGCGGTGGTAGCTCAGAACGATCAGGATCTCGACGCCGAGTGGGGGCTGTCCAACTTCGATCAGCGCCATCGCCTCACGGCCAACGTGTCGTGGGAGCTGCCGTTCGGGCCGAATCGGCGGTGGCTCTCCGGCGGCGGACCGTGGGCGGCGGCCTTCGAGAACTGGCGGTTGAGCGGGACGTTCTCGGCCAACTCCGGCACGCCATCGACTGCTCGCCTGCAAGCGGCGTCGCGCGACGTGGCGCAGGGCACGAGCGGCGCCCTGCGCGCGAACTACGACGGGGAGCCAATCGATCTGGCCGATCCGACGGTCAACGAGTTCTTCAATACATCGGCGTTTGCCGTGCCGGCGACCGGGCTGTTCGGCACCTCGGCCCGCAACATCATCGTCGGTCCGGGATCGCGCCAGCTCGATGCCCAGCTCGCGCGTGACGTGCGGTTCGGACGCAACCACGCCGTCACGATTCAGATCCGCGCGACCAATCTGCTCAACCTGGTCAACTACCTCGCCGTGGACACCTACGTGAACTCGCCGACCTTCGGTGAGGTACTGTCGGTGAGGCCGCTGCGGTCGGCGACAGTCAATCTGAGGTTCCGTTTCTAGCGATGCGCCACACACTGATCACGAGCCGCGGAGGCGCGGAGGCACGGAGATCACCTAAATGGAGATCCTCCGCGTCTCCGCGTCTCCGCGGCCCGTGGCTTTGGCTGTCGGTCGTGTTTGCTCTGGCTGTCGTCCACACGACGTCGGCGCAACAAGGCGCCCCGATTTTCCGCAGCGGCGCCTCCATCGTCTCGGTCGACGTGGTCGTCCGCGACTCGAGCGGCGCGATCGTGCGCGGGCTCACGGCGAAAGACTTCACGCTCAGCGAAGACGGCCGGCCGCAGCAGATTCAAACCTTCACGTTCCAGGAAATCCCCGACCAGCCGCAGACGGTACCGCCACAAAGCACCGACCTCCTTGCCGGCGTGCAGGCCCGGCTGAAGGAAGACATTCAGCGCACGGCGAATACGCCGGCGGCGACGGCCGTGACGCCGACACCGAGCTCCGACTTTGCCGGGCGGCGCCTCATCGTGCTGCTCTTCGACCTGAGCTCGATGCAGCCGGAAGACGTCCAGCGCGCCGTCGACTCCGGGCTCAAATACGTCAACGAGCAGATGACGCCGGCCGACCTCGTCGCCGTGGTGACCATCGGTTCGGCCCTCGACGTGCTCTCGGATTTCAACGCCGATCGAGCCGTCGTGCGTGGCGCGCTCGAGCGTCTCTCGTACAGCGACGGCACGGCGACACCGCCGCCGTCGGCGAGCACGGTCGCCACCGACGAAGCCGCCGAGTCGACCGATGCCGATGCCACCGACGACAGCGGCTTCGATTCGTTCAACAACGACGTGCGTTTGCGCGCGCTCAAGACGCTGGCCGAAACTCTCGCTCCCATCGAGCAGAAGAAAGCCATCCTCTACTTCAGCGCCGGCATGCAGCGCAGCGGCGAGGACAACCAGGTCGAGCTCCGGGCCGCGGTCAACGCCGCGGTGCGCGGCAATGTGGCGATCTATCCGGTGGATGCGCGCGGGCTGCAGGCAGTCGTCCCGGGCGGCGACGCCAGCCAGGGCAGTCGCGGTGGCGTTGCGCTCTTCTCGGGCCGCGGCGTCGAGCGCCAGTTCTCGCAGCTCAACGCGTCGCAGGAAACCCTGACGACGCTGGCGTCCGACACGGGCGGGCGCGCATTTACCGACTCGAATGATTTCGGCGACGCGTTCGTGCGCGTCACCCGCGACCTCTCCGCCTACTATCTGATCGGCTACGCCAGCACCAATGCCAACCGAGACGGACGGTTCCGTCGCATCCAGGTGCGCGTCGCACGGCAGGGACTGCGTGTCGAAGCGCGCGCCGGCTACTACGCGGAGCGTGACTTCGCCCACACCACACGCGGCGATCGCGAGGCGGAGCTCGAGGCGCAGCTCTCTGCCGCGGTGTCCTCCACCGACGTACCGGTCGTCGTCGGCACGGGATGGTTCCGTCAGACCTCGGATCGGTTCTACGTCCCCATCGCGCTCGCCGTACCCGGATCCACGTTGCACGTGCCGGCAGGGGCCGACAAGGTGACGCTCGACGTGCGCGGCGTGGTGCGCGACGAGCAGGGGCGCACTGTCGGACGGCTGCGCGAAACGTTGCAGCTGGCATCTACCTCGCCGACGCTGACCGGCAAGCAGGTGCTCTATCAATCAGGCGTCACGCTGCCGCCCGGACGCTTCTCGGTGAAGGTCGTGGTGCGCGAGAACACCGACGGCGCCGTCGGATCGTTCGAAGCGCCGATCGTGGTGCCGCAGCTTCGCGACAACGCCCTGAAGCTCAGCTCGGTGGTACTCAGCACCCAGCTGCAGCCGGCGACCGGGCGAGGCGGCGGCAACCCGCTCGTGCGCGATGGTGTGCAGCTGCTGCCGAACCTCACGCGCGTGGTCACGTCATCGCAGAAGGTCTACTTCTATTACGAGGTCTACGATCCCTCGATCGCCGATGCCGCGACCGAAGTGCGCACGAGCCTCGCCTTCTATCGCGGCACGACCAAGGTCTACGAAACGCCGATCGTCGAACGCCAGATGGTGGACGACCCGTCGCGCCGCGCCGTGGTGTTCCAGTTCGAGCTGCCAAGCGGTGCCCTGGCGCCGGGCACCTACACCTGTCAGGTCAACATCATCGACGCCGTGGCCGGCCGAGTGGCTTTTCCCCGACTGGCCTTTATGGTGAGGTAGCGGCTCTCGGCTGTCGACCCGACCCGCCATCCTTTCTTCACATCTGCGCCACGCACGCCTCACCGCCCGGGACTAGACTGGCGGAGGAATGGATTCCTCTGCCGGTATCCGCCCGGCTGTGCTCGTCGTCGAAGATGAGGCGAACATCCGCGAGCTCGTCTCGCTTCATCTGCGTCTCGAGCAGATGGACCCGGTCGAAGCGGGCGATGGCAACGCCGCGCTCGATCTGACCCGGTCGCGCCGGTTCGATCTGCTGATCCTGGATCTGATGCTCCCGGGGCTCGACGGGGTCACGCTGTGCCGCGCGGTGCGGCGCGATTCGCTCAATGCCGACACGCCCATCCTGATGCTGACCGCGCGCCGCGAGGAATCGGACAAAGTGGTCGGCCTCGACAGCGGCGCCGACGATTACCTGACGAAGCCGTTCGGCATCCGCGAGCTGATGGCCCGCGTCCGCGCGTTGCTGCGGCGCAGCCACGCCACCCACACGCGCGCGGCCGAAGGCGGCGGCGTCGCGCCGATCACCTACAAACACATCGAGGTCGATCCGGCTCGCCGGCGAGTGCGGGTGGGCTCCACCGACGTGGACCTCACCTTCAATGAATTCGAGCTGCTCTACGTCCTGCTCTCCAACCCGGGGATCGTCTTCAGCCGCGAAGCGCTCCTCAGCCGCGTGTGGAAGGACCAGACGTTCGTGACGGTGCGCAGCGTCGACACGCTCGTCAAGCGCCTGAGGAAGAAGATCGAACGCGATCCGTCGGACCCGTCGGTGATTCTCACAGTGTGGGGCGCCGGCTACAAGGCCGCCGATGTCTGACGCTCCGACGACGTGGTATCGGAGCCTCTACTGGCGCCTGGCGCTCGGCCTGATCGGTTTTCTCGCCTTGATGCTGGCCGCCGAAGGCGCGCTCTTCCTCTGGGTCACCGATCGCATCGCCGGCTCGATGCCGGCGCGATCGCCGCTTCGTCTCGCGGTGCTGGTGGCGTCCGACGTCGCGGCGGCCGTCGACGCCGACCCGGCGCTCGACATCCAGCACTACGTGAACGAGCAGTACAACCACGTGTTCCAGACCTTTCTCGTGGTGATGCGCGATGGCCGCGTGGTGGCGAATCACGACGATGTGCCGCCGGAGATGCTCGAGGCCGCTCGCGATCTCGCGCGCCGGCCATTCGGTCCGCGCCCTCGCGGCTTTGGCGGGCCGCGTCCTGAAGGCGGAGGATTCCGCGGTGACGGCGGCTTCCGCGAGGGTGATGGTTCGTTTCGCGGCGGCGGTGGATTCCGCGGCAACGGTGAGTTCGAGCCACGCGACGGCGGGACTCCGGATCGCGACGGGCGTCGCGCGCCGGGATTGCGCGTCGGTGAATCGGCTCCCATCCTCGTGAGCGGCATGCCCATCGGCCGGGTCGTCGTGCTGCCTGAGGGACCGCCGTTCTCGCGTGTGGCCACGCAGCTCGGACCAACCGTCGGACTGGTCGCCGGCGGAGTGTTCGCCGTGGGCACCACGCTGGTGGCGCTGCTCGTCTTCGGTCCCGCACGCCGGCGGCTGCGTCAGGTGCAGGACGCCACCGAGCGTCTAGGCAGCGGCGACCTCGCCGCGCGCGCGCCCGACCAGGGCGGTGACGAAGTGGCCGCCATGGCTCGCTCGTTCAACCGCATGGCCGATGAGTTGACCTCGCGCACCGCCGCGCTCGAAGCCTCGGACAAGGCCCGCCGCCAACTGCTGGCCGATGTGTCTCACGAGCTGATGACCCCGCTCACCGCCATGCGCGGCTACATCGAAACGCTGGGCATGTCCGACCTGCGCATCGACGCCGACACCCGCGAACGCTATCTCGGCATCGTCAACGAGGAAACGCACCGGCTCGAGCGCATCATCGGCGACCTGCTCGACATGGCTCGTCTCGAGGGCGGCGGCACGACGATGAGGCGCGAGCGGGTGGAGGTGGAGCAGCTCTTCGAACGTGTGGCCGCGCGACACGAGCGTGAGTTGTCGGCGCGGCACGTGCGGCTGACGCACGACGTCGAGCCGCGCGCCGAGCACATCACTGGCGATCCGGATCGGCTCGAGCAGGTGCTGCAGAACCTCGCGGCCAACGCGCTGCGCCATACGCCCGATGGCGGCGAGATCTCGATGAGGGCCTCGGCGGTGGCTGATGGCATCCGCATCGTCGTGCGCGACACGGGCCCGGGCATTCCACCCGACCACCTGCCGCTCATCTTCGATCGGTTCTACAAGGCGGATGCGGCGCGAAAGGCCGCGGGCGGCGGCAGCGGGCTCGGACTCTCGATCGTCAAAGCGATCGTCGAACGGCACGGTGGGACGATCAGCGCCCGCAACGAGAACGGCGCGGTGTTCGAGATCACGTTGCCACACTCGTGGGTTCCACCTTCAGGCGGACCCGGGTCCGGCTGAAGCCGGACACTACGTAACCTCAGTCGACGTCGGCGAACTTGTAGCCGGCGCCCCACGCCGTCAGCAGCAGCGCCGGACGCTGCGGATCGGACTCGATTTTCCGGCGCAGCCGGCTGACCACCGTGTCCACCGTTCGTTCGGTGACGAAGACGTCTTCCTTCCACACGCTCTGCAACAGCGCGGCGCGACTGAACACGACACCGGGCCTGGCGGCGAGTTGATAGAGGACGTCGAACTCCTGCTTGGTGAGGGTTACCGGCGCACCGTCGATCAGCGTTTCGCGGCGATCGCGATCGAGGGTCACGCCGTGTGCCGCGACGCGGCTGGACGCGAGCCGGCGCGCCTGGCCGCGAGCATTGCGGCGCATGACGGCCCCGACGCGGGCCAGCATTTCCCGTACGCCGAAGGGCTTGGGCAGATAGTCGTCGGCGCCGCTGTCGAGCGCGATCACCGCGTCCGACTCAGTGTTCCTGGCGCTGACCATCACGATCGGCGTCTGCCGGTTGCGCTCCTCGGCACGCACGGCACGGCACAAGGTGACGCCGTCGAGCCCGGGCAGCGTGGCGTTGAGCAGAATCAGATCGAACGGCGACTCGCGGGTGCGATTGAGGCCGTGGCGGCCATCGGCGGTTTCTTCGACGTGAAAGCCGGCGGCGGCGAGATGGACGCGGAGCACTTCGCGGGTACCGGGCTCGTCCTCGACGAGCAGCGCATGATGCCGGGCGATGGTCATAACCCAGCGTTCATGCATTGATCCTGCCGGACGAGTTGGCGGAAACGCTGCCGCGGTTCTGCTATGTGCGTGTCACGGGCGCATCGCGAAGGATCTGCCGCGCGCGGTCCGCGTCCTCGGCGCGTGACAGCGGTGTCGCCTCGAGGCGACGCGAGGGCACGGTTTGCGTGATAATCGGCGACCTGATCGCGGCACAGCCGTTGCGTTCACCGCTGGTGGGGAATGTCCTCGGAGGGTTTGTCGTGAATCGTCACACTCCACTCATTGCTGCGTTGGCTCTGGTGATCGTCGCCGTCCTCGCCGTGCCGTCGGTGACGTCGGCGCAGGGCCGCCGCGGCGCTCGCGTCCGCGTGGTGCCGCGCACGTCGGTCGTCGTCGGCGTTGGTGTCGGCGCCGGCTACTACCGCCCCTACTACGGTTATTACGATCCGTTCTACGGGCCGTGGTTCTATCCGTATGCGGCCTATCAGTACCCACCGTACTACGGCTACGGCCGCTACGACCTCTCGTCGTCGCTGCGGCTCCAGGTCACCCCCCGTAACACCGAGGTGTTCATCGACGGGTACTACGCGGGTACGGTGGACGATTTCGACGGGTTCTTCCAGCGGCTGCACATCGAGCCCGGCGAGCACGATCTGCAGCTGTTCCTGCCCGGCCATCGCACCGTCGCGCAGAAGATCTACCTGCAGCCGGGCAACACCTTCCGGGTCAAGCACACCATGGAGCCGCTGGCCGCGGGCGAGCAGGAGGCGCAGCGCCCGGTAGCCACGCCACCGCCGCCGCAGCCCCAGCCGCAGACACGCCAGGCCCCCGGACCGGTCACGCGACAACCTCGCGATCCACGGCCGCTGCCGCCGGCGGGGCGCAACACCGTTCAGCCCGAGTCCGGATACGGCACGCTCAGCCTGCGCGTGCAGCCCGGTGAGACGAACGTTCGCATCGACGGCGAGCGATGGGAAGGCCCGCAGGGCGACGACCGCCTGATCGTGCAGCTCTCGGCCGGACGCCACGTGCTGAACATTCAGCGCGACGGCTACCGCGAGTACATGACCGAAGTCACGGTCCGCAGCGGCGAAACCGCAACACTGAACGTCGCGCTCACGAAACAATGAGGCGATTCGCATTCCGGCTGGCCGCGGCGATCATCGCTGCGGCCACACCCACAGCCGTCTTCGCGCAGGACGCGGTCGCCCCGTCCTCAGGACAACCCCTCGTCATCGAGCGCATTCCCGACTCGCTGGTCGTCGCTCCCGAGTACAAGGTCACCGGCATCGACAAGGAGGTCGGACAACTCGCCGGCCTTCATGCCGGACGATTGATCGACGACACGCTGTTCGTCGGCGGCGCGGTCTATTGGCTGACGAACGGTTCGAGCGATCTCCGGCTCGGGTACGGCGGCGTGATGATTGGCTGGTCGGCGCCCGCGGGAAGCCGGATCCGCTTCGGCGCGCGCGGCATGGCGGGTGTCGGCACAGCCACACGGGGCACCGACATCTCGTTGCTGCGCGGCGAGACGCTGGCGAGGTTTGGCCGCCCGGCCACACCCGTCCCGGCAACCTTTCCGAGCCAGACTGTGAGAGTGCGCGTGCGGGATGAGTTTGCGTTCGTCGAGCCCGAGGGCACGGTGCTACTGCGGCTCAACGAGCATGTCGGCGTCGATGTCTCAGCGGGCTATCGCTTCACAGCACTCGAGGACGCGCTACGCGACAGACTCGACGGGGCGACTGGAAGCGTCGGACTGCAGGTGAGCTGGTAGACGCTCGTTGGGCTTTGGGCGTTCGGATTTGGGCTTTGGGGTTTCTACTTTCTTGAGGCACTCCGGTTCGCCCGCACCGTAGTCGCACACGATCGCTTCGTGGACCACGGTCACGCGTGGAGCGAACAGCAGCACCAGCAGGAGCAGCAGCGCGACGTTATTTGCAGACGAAATTCTTTTCATCATCTGTGCTTCCCGTCCCAGTATACGTCGCCACCTGCGGCCATGAGCACAACGGCCTCGTGCGATCGACCCTGCCGCTGCGCACGCGCGACGCGCTGATCTGTTGCGGCGCGCGCCCTTTCTCGACCCACTGATCGAGGGCGGTCACCATGTCGAACGTATCGGTGCCGTCGCCGCCGCGGCAATGCCCCATGCCCGGCACCATGAACAAGCGTACCGAGCTCGACGCGTTCCTGGTCTTGGCCTGCACCTGACCGTAGTACGACACGACATTGCGCGGCGGAATCCCGGCCTCGGCCCAGCCCTGATACATGATCAATTTGCCGCCGCGCGAAGTGAACGCGTTCAGGTTGGCGTCGGTCGCGTCGAAGATCTGATTCTCCCGTTTCGCCGCCTGCGTCAGGTCGGTGTCGAAGTTCAGCGTCTTCGGATCCCAGTTCGCGTCCTTGAACACCACGTACTTGAAGTAGTCGACGGCATAGCCAACCGGCGACGGTGACCATCCTGCTTCGCCGCCCCGCTCGAATCCTGGAAAGATGGTCTCGTGCGTCCGCGGGTTCGAGGCGCCGGCGTAAATGCGGCTGACGGCTTCCACCTGCTTCGAGCTGAGGCATGATGGCCCGTCGCCGCCGTCTTTGCAGGCGAGCTCGCTCGGCATCCAGCTGCACGCGAGCGGGTTCTCGAGCACGCCGTCCTTGACGCCATCGTTCGCGTCGCAGGCGTTCAGCACGGCCTGATGAACCAGTTGTTGTTTCTCGCGTGACAGCGCGCTGGCTGCATCCGCGGTGGCCTGATAGATCCAGATCTGACCGAATGTCTGCTTCGACCCGAAGCTGGCGGGCGCGCCGGCCACGATGCCGTTGAAGTCGTCGGGATAGCGCTGGGCGGCAGTGAGCGCCTGACGTCCACCAGTCGAACAGCCGTTGAAGTACGCGAATCTGGGCGCCGAGCCGTAGAACCCGTCAATCACGCGCTTCGCCGCCACCGTGGTCTCGTGGATCGCGCGATGGGCGAAGTCGATCACCGTGTCGTCGTTCACGAAGGTATTGCTCGACGGCCCCGTGTGGCCGGTATCGGTGCTCGCCGTCGCGTAACCGGCCGCCAGCGCCGCGGCCATCGCCGGATAGCTGATCGTTCCGGCAAACGCGCCGTTGCCAACCACCTGCAGCTTGCCATTCCAGCCGTCCGCCGGGAGCCACACCTCGATCTTGATGTCCGACCGCGCCGACGGCTTGAGCGTGGCGGCCACGCGGCAGAAGGCGGGAAGCCCCGCGTACGCGTCGGGTCCGGGCGGTCCACCCTGACGTTCGCCTGCCGGCTTGAACGCGCCGGCGGTCACGGCTTGCGCGAGCGTCACGGTGGTCGAGGCCGACGACAGCGACGAGAGGCTCTCGCACGGCGCGGCGATGGCGGCGCCCGGAACGAGCAGGGCAACCGCAAAGACGAGACCGAGGCAGATCTTCATACGGCCGATTGTAAGTTGGGACTTGGGATTTGGGATTTGGGATTTGGGTTTTGGGATTTTTCGCGTGTACGCTGTTAATTCGTGTCCGACGCGCATCATCCCCCTATCAGCCTGCCACGGCGACGCGCCATCACCGCCGGCCTGCTCCTCGGCATGAGCCTTGGCGCGCTCGAAGCCACCGTTGTGGGCACAGCAATGCCGACGGTCGTGGCCACGCTCGGCGGTCTGGCCCATTACAGCTGGGTCTTTTCCGCCTACCTCCTGACCTCGACGGCCACGGTGCCGATCTGGGGACGGTTGTCAGATCTGTATGGCCGCCGACGGATGTACCTCGCAGGCGTCCTGGTCTTTCTCATCGGGTCAGGTTTGTGCGGCTTTGCCACGACGATGACGCAGCTCATCGCGGCGCGGCTGGCCCAGGGTGTCGGGGCCGGCGCAATCATCCCGCTGAGCATGACGATCATCGGCGAGCTCTACTCGCTGAAAGAGCGTGCCCGCACGCAGGCGCTCTTCAGCGGCGTCTGGGGGCTCGCGTCCATTGCCGGACCGCTGGTGGGCGGCTACATCACCGACGCGCTGTCGTGGCGGTGGGTGTTCTTCATCAACCTGCCGTTCGGCGTGTTGTGCCTCACGGTGATCGCCGTCGCGTATCCACCGTCGCGCCTGACCCGCGCGGTGCGTGTGGACTGGCTCGGCGCCGCCCTCCTCTTCTCCGGCATCAGTGCGCTGCTCATCGCGCTCGGAGGCGAGGGAGGCCCGCCGACGCCCTGGCTCATCGCCAGTGTGGTGCTGCTCGGCGTGTTTGCCTTCGTCGAACGCTCGGTCGCCGAGCCGATCCTGCCGGTGGATCTGCTGCGCACGCCGGTCATCGCGCGGTCGCTGGTCGTCGTCTTTCTGGTGGGCGTGGCGCTCTTCGGCGCGATTGCCTTCATTCCGCTCTTCGTGCAGGCGGTGATGCACGGGTCGGCGACACAAGCGGGCCAGGTGCTCACGCCGCTCTTCCTGGGCTGGGTGATCATGTCGGTCGTCGGCGCGCGCACCACGGTGCGCCTCGGCTACCGCGTGGTGGCCATCGCCGGGAGCGTGCTGATGACGACGGGGTTCGTCGGATTGACGCTGCTCACCGCCGATTCCACACGCACGGCGCTGTTCGCGTCGTGCTTTGTCGTCGGTGCCGGCATGGGCACGCAGATGCTGTCGCTGCTGCTGGCCGTCCAGCACGGCGTCGAGCGATCACGTCTCGGGATCGCGACCTCGTTGAATCAGTTCTCGCGAAGCGTCGGCGCCGCCGTTGGCGTGGCGGCCATGGGGGCAGTGCTCGCCCACGGGCTCGAGAACATGGCGTTGCCGCGAGGCGTCGAAGGCGCCACAGCCGGACTGATGGCGTTGACCGGTGCGCAGCGGCTGCAGTTCGCCGGCGCCCTGCACGAGGTCTTCCTCGCCGGCACGCTCGTCTCGGCGGCGGGTCTCTTCGGTACGTTGTTTCTGCCGCAGGTCAGTTTCTCGCGCGGCGTTCGCAACAACGCGGGAGAAGAGATGATTGCGGCGGAGATGACGAATCTGGAGCCGGAGGACGAACCGGTGGTGGTGCCTGAGTAGTTGGTCGTTGGTCGTTGGTCGTTAGTAATTAGTGGTTGGCGAATCCTGATTCGACTACTAACCACCAACCACTAACCAGCTCAGACCGCCATTGACGACCGCTGCCGCACGGCCACGACCTCGCGGCGATCCTGCGGGAACTTCTGCCACACACAATCGAGGAACCGCGAGACGATCGGCGAGGTTTCGGCGCGACGTGAGGCGACGCACACCTCGATCGTGGCTCCCGACTCGATGAGCGGCACGACCGACACACCGCTCGTCGGATTGGTCGACGTCAACGGCACGCCCAGGCACAGATAAATGCCCTTCCCCGAGGCCACGAGCATCAACCCGGAGTGATTGAACGGGCCGGCCCCCGGTGTGGGAATCATGCGCGGCGTCACCCCCGCTCGCGCGTAGAGGTCGAGCACCTTGTCGTAGAGGACCGGTGAGACGTGCCGATCGTAGAGCAGGAGCGGTTCGCTCGCGAGGTCGCGGATGCGCAGCCCTTTACTCGACGCCAGTGGATGATCGGCGCTGATCGCCACCTGAATGCGCTCGTGGATGATCGGCACGACGTCGAGGAGCGCGCGATCGAACGGCGGCCGTGCGAACACCAGGTCGAGCGTGTGATTACGGAGCTGCTCGTTGCACTCGTCGGAGCAGTAGGCGTCGCGCGCCTCGATGGTCACGTTCGGGTACTGCTTGGCGAACTCGACCCGCAGGCTGTTGACGACGTCCCACAGGCCCCAGCCGATCCCGATGCCGATCTTGTTGGCCGTGCCGCTCGTCGCATGCTTGGCGGCGTCGTAGAAGTCGCTGGCCGCCGCCTCGAGCGTTCGCGCTTTATCGAGCAGCCGCCGGCCGGCGTCGGTGAGTGTCACCCCTTGCCGATGCCGCACGAAGAGGGTCACGCCAAGCTCATGCTCGAGCTGGTGGATATGCCGGCTGAGCGGCGGCTGCGAGATGTGCAACCGCTCCGCCGCTTTCGTCACGCTCAATGCGTCCGCGACCGCGATGAAAGCCCGTATATGCCGGAAGTCCATGAGGGTCGCGATTCTATACCAGGTTCGTATAGCTGTGGGGCCGAAACTCGTGGCGGCCGGCGAAGAAGGTTGGAACCGCAAAAAACGAAAAACCCCGGCCCGGCGTCCGTCGACGCCGAACCGGGGTCCTACAGGGGCAGATGCGTGGGCTTCGCATCGCGCGACGTTCATCACGCCGCGCGGATCGTGTATACGCCTCCCGTTCGAATCGTGTCAAGCCCCCCGATCCGGACCGAAGAAATATCGCAGAAATGACGCGCCGTGAAAGGGTGCCCCTACTTGTGTCGCGGACCGGTGTACTGGTCGATGGGCGGGGTGCCGTGGGTGTGGAAACTTTCGATCGTTTTCAGCCCCCACGCCTGCCCCTTCTTCCGCTCGGTCTCCGTCCAGACAACCGGCTGCCAGTCGGGAGCGAGGACGAGGCGAGCGCCGGCATTGGCGACCTCAACCCGGTTGCCGCCTGGCTCGTACACGTAAAGGAAGAACGTCTGCTGCACCGCATGCTTGTGCGGGCCGGTTTCGATGTGCACCCCGTTCTCGAGAAAGATGTCGGCCGCCCGCAGGATCTCCTCGCGCGAATCGACCGCATACGTCACGTGGTGAAAGCGGCCGCGCGCCCCGTAGTGATCGTGCGTGAAGGCCACGTCGTAGCTCTTGTTCGTCGCGGTGACCCACACCCCGGCGACATCGCCGTTGTCCATCACGATCATCTCGGTCGTCCGCATCCCGAGCACATCCTCGAAGAAGCGATGCAGCCCCTTCACATCGTCGGCCAGCAGATTGAGATGATCGAGGCGGCGCACGTTGACGCCGCGCGCCGGAAAGCGCATCGCCTGGTTCTTCAATGACGGCTTGAGCTCGGGCGGCGCCTGGTACCACTCGGTCTCGTAGTACAACTCCATGTTGTGCCCGTCCGACGTCGTGAACGCGTAGGCCGGGCCATGGCCGAGTTCGCCGTCGGTCCAACCCTTGCCCAGGCCAGCGGCCTCGATCACCTTGACGCGGCGTTGCAGCGCCTCGGGGCTCGTCGTCCGAAAGGCAAAATGCCCCATGCCTGCCGCCTTCGACGCGGTCAGTTTGAGCGTGTGGTGCTCGTAGTCGTCCCAGCCGCGGAGATACACCGAATCGCCGCGCCGGCCGCTCTCGGTCATGCCGAAGACGTTGACGAAGAACTGCAGGCTTTCCTCGGGCTTCGGCGTGAGGAGCTCCAGATGCGCGAGGTGGGCGAGGTCGAAGGACCGGAGTGTGGACTGCATTCGATGAGCGTACAAAAAAAAGGCGGCCCCGCCAAGGAAGCCGCCTCTGGAAGTTGAAAGTTTGAAGTTAAAAGTGAAAAGTAAGTGGAAAGTTCCCGATCACCGCACTTTCCACTTTCAACTTCTCTAGAAGTCGAACTGCACGCCGAACTTGAAGAGCCGCGGCGTCAGGATGGACGTGGGCGCCGTCCACGTCGGCCCGTAGGCGAAGTTCTCGCCGGTGATCGAGTTGCTGTTGGTCACGTTGTAGAAGTCGAAGTTGATGCTGGTGCGCGTCGAGTTGATGCGAAACAGCTTGGCGAAACGCAGGTCGATCTGGTTCAGCCGCTCGACGTAGAGCTCCCCTGGCGCGACGATGTTGAACGTCTTGAAGGGGATGAACGGACCGAAACCCGCCACGCCGGGGATGACGCCGTAATTGGCGTTGGCCTGGACGACGGCGCCGGGCAGGTTCTGCAGCGTCCCGCTGACCTGCACGTCGATCTTCGGGATCGTGTACGCCACTAGTCCCTGGACGGACGTACGGAAGCCGTTGTTCTGCTCGCAGAACTCCGCCGGCCTGGCGGCGAAGAAGAACAGGCGGGTCGGGTCGCCGAAGAAGGTGTGCAGCATCTCAGGTACTTTGGCCACGACCTCGCAGTCGTTGGTGACCTGGCGTCCGGTGCCAAACCCGCCCTGCAGGAGCAGGCCGTTGTTCAACCGGGCGTTGACGGTGGTGTTCAGGCCGTTGAAGTGCTCGATCTGCTTGCCGTAATTGTTCGACAGCGTGACGAAATAGCTCTGTGCCGCGGCTGTCGGACTGATGTTGAGCCCGGTGAGCGTGTAGCCGCCGCCGTCCGGCAACCGTGAGTCACGAGGCGCGACGATCGGTACTCTCGTGTAGTCCGCCGCGGTGACTGACAAGTCGTCCATGATGCGGATGTTGCCGTACCAGCGCCGCGCGTACTGCACGTCGACCGACATCCGCGGGATGATCTCCTGCTGGACGCTGGTCGTGAACTCCCAGTTAAATGAGCGCTTGCCCCACCCGGTCAACAGATCCGGGTCGTAGCTGGTGCCCGGCGTGACCGTGCCGAAGATCGCCGCGCTGACCAGTTCGCCGCACTCGCCGTGGGCGGCGAAGTTGTTGAGGTCGCAATCCGGCCGGAAGTTGCCGTTGCCGTCGGTCCAGGTGCGGTTGGTCGTGTTCAGCAGTCGATTGACGGGATTGGGCGCGTCCGAGACCTGCGCCGGTCCGAACCCGGTCGTCCCGAGGCCTTCGAGATATTTGTTGAGCGTCACCTTGAACGCGGTCTTGCCGTTCCCGAACACGTCGTAGGTGGCGCCAAGTCTCGGCGTCACGTCGTTCCAACTGAGGTTGTCGATCTTGTCGTAATGGATGTTCAGGCTCCGCCCGAAGAACGTCCCGGCAATCGTCTGCTCCGGGAAGCTGTTCTTGAAGGAGTCGAGCCGGATGGCTCCGGACAGCGTCCAGCGACCGGTCGTCCATTTATCCTGCGCGAAGAGTCCCATATCGCGGTTGACGTCGACCTTCACCGTCCGGGGGACGATCCGGTAGGTGATCCCCGTCGGCACCATCGAGGTGAAGCTGTAGCTGTAGGGCGCCGCGGGATAGCTGTAGGTCGTGTTCTCGTGGTGCAGGAACGCGTTGTTGTAGCCCACTTTGAACGTGTGGGACCCGGTGATGTACGACACCGCGGCGCGATAGTGGATGTTCCAGTTCCAGGAATTGTTGTAGGTCGTGTTGGCGCGATAGGTCAACGCCGTGCCGGTGACCGGGCTGAGGGTATCGTTCACCGAGATCATCCCGGGCTCGAGGTGATCGATATTCCCAAGCTTGCCGACCTGAGGCTCCATGCCGCCCCAGCGCTCGACGCGGTGAATGCCGCTGGCTTCGATCAGCAGCTTGTTGCTGACCGGCGTGTTCCAGTCGAGCGTCACGAACCGCTGCAGCGGGAAGCGCCGATCGTTGCCGGCCTCCGGTGAGACGATGCCGCCGGGACCGGGGCCGATCCCGGTTGTACAGGCGCAGAACTTCTCCTGATCGAAGGTGACGCCGATCTTGTGCTTTTCCGCCACCTGCCAGGTGAGCCGTGCCTGGTAGATCTTCTGCTCCTGATGCAGGATGGCCTGCTGCGTCGACGGCAGGTAGTCGAACCGATCGAGCTTGTTCACGTTCTGGTTCAAGAACGTGCTCGCCACGTAGTTGTCGGCGAAGAGCGAGCGTCCGGAGAGGAAGAACCACAGCTTGTCGCGTTTGATCGGCCCGCCAAACCCCGGATTGAAGTCACCGTTCGCCTTGATGGTGCCCGGCACGGCGAGTCCGGCCTTCTGAACGTCGGTGCCGGTGAAGTTGTCGCTGGCGAAGTCCTGGTTGGCGTAACTGGCGGCAACGGTCCCGCTGAACCTGTTACCGCCGTCGCGCGGGATGAAATTGATGCGCACGCCTCCGGTGGCCGCCTGCGCGTCAACCGCCGAGACGTCGATCGCGAATTCGGACGTGCCCGTCGCGTTCGGCACGGCGCCACCACCCCAGCCGCCGGCAATGCCCGAACTGAGCGCCACGCCGTTGACCATCATGCGCTGATCCGAGGTCCGGCCGCCGTTGGCTTCAAGCGACGCGACCTCCTGAACCACCGACCCGCCCACGTCCTGACCGGTGAATGCGCCCTTTCGAACACCTGGAATCAGCACTCCAACCGTAAAGGGCGTACGGGAACTGGGAATCGCCGTCACGATCTCCTGGTCCATTACGGCCTGACGCGTCGTCGACTTCAAGTCGACCACCGGAGTCGCCCCGGACACCGTGATGGTTTCCTGGACGCCGCCGACGCTCAGGTCGGCGTTGATCGTGACGATCGACGTCCCGCTCAACACGACGCTATCGCGAACGACTGTCTTGAACCCGGACAGCGTGAAGTTGACTCGGTACGTGCCAGGCCGCAGGTCGGGAATCGTGTAGCGGCCCGTTGCATCGGTGGTCGTGGACCGGGCCTTCTCGATGAGGACCGGGCTCGACGCTTCCACTGTCACGCCCGGCAGGACCGCGCCCGACGCGTCTTTGACGACGCCATCGAGAGTGGCCTGCGCATGTGCCGCCAACGGCAAGCACACCAGGAACCCGATAGCCAATACCAACAACTTCCAACCGCGCATGCGAAGCCCTCCTGGACGCAAGGGTTAGGACCCGTCCGGCCATACCCTCGCGCGATTACATGCCACCTGTCCAATACATCTTTTAGGTTAGGGGTATACGGAACTGGTATCGGGTCCTCCGCATACTGAATGGGTCGTTCTGCATGCATCATGAGTGGGTGCGGTATCTTCGGGCCACCGGTCTCGCGCTCCTGATCGTCATCGTCGGATGCCGCGGCTCTGATGGATCGCGCGGCGCCACGCCTGGATCGCCCACTGGCGCTGAGGCCGACTGGCTGGTGGACCGGGCCGCGGCGACCGGCCTCGACTTCGTCCACGTCAACGGGATGTCAGGGCAGCTCTACATGCCGGAGATCCTCGCTCCCGGCGTCGCGCTGTTCGACTACGACAACGATGGCGACCTGGACGTTTTCCTCGTCCAGGGGCAGATGCTCGTGCCGTCGAAGGCCGGCAGCGATCGCCCGGCTCAGCCGCCGGCCAACGCCGATCGGCTGTACCGCAACGATCTCCGTCTTAACGCGGATGGGACGAGGACCCTGCACTTCACAGACGTGACGGCGGCGAGCCGGATCGAATCGCGTGGATACGGAATGGGCGTCGCGGCCGCCGACGTCGACAATGACGGGTGGGTCGATCTGTACCTGACGAAATTCGACGCCCCCAATCAGTTGCTCCACAACAACGGCGACGGCACATTTACAGACGTCTCGAAAGCAAGCGGCACGGACAACGCGTCGTGGAGCGTCTCGGCGTCGTTCGTCGACATCGATCGGGATGGCTGGCTCGACCTGTACGTGGGCAACTATCTCCGCTATCGTCTCGAGGGCAACGCCGCGTGTTTCAGCCCGACGGGTTCGGCCGACTACTGCACGCCCGACAGCTACCCAGCGTTGCCGGATCGTCTGTACCGCAATCGGGGCAATGGAACCTTCGAGGACATCACGCTCCGCTCGCGCGTCGCGAGCGAGTTCGGGCCGGCGCTGGGCATCTCGACGGCAGACTTCGATGGCGACGGATGGATTGATATCTACGTCGCCAACGACGGCAAGGAGAATCAGTTGTGGCGCAACCGTCACGACGCCACGTTCGAGAATGTCGCCTTGCTCGCCGGTGTCGCGCTGCCGGTGGGCGGCAAAGCCGAGGCCAGCATGGGCGTCGACGCGGGCGACCTCGATGACGATGGGGATGAAGACCTGGTGATGACGGAGCTGACGGGTCAGGGCAGCAATCTCTACGTGAACGACGGCACCGGCGTCTTCAGCGATCTGAGCGCAGGCTCGATGGTCGGGCCGGCGAGTCTGCCCTTCACCGGCTTCGGGACGGGATGGCTCGACTTCGACAACGACGGCCGCGTCGATCTGATCGCCGCGAACGGCACGGTGCAGATCATCGAGGCGCTCAGACAAGCACGTGATCCGTTCCCGCTCCACCAGACCAAACTGCTGCTGCGCAATATCGGCAACGGCCGGTTCGATGACGCCAGCAAGCGGGCGGGCGCGGCGTTCGCCTTGTCGGAGGTCGGACGTGGCGTCGCGCTGGGCGATGTCGACAACGATGGCGATGTCGACGTGCTGATTGGCAACAACAACGGGCCGGTGCGCCTGCTGATCAACGAGGTCGGGCATCGCCACCACTGGGTGGGCGTGCGCGCGGTGGGGCGGCCCGCCTCCGCCGAAGGCTTCGGCGCGGCGCGGCCAGGCACGCCTGGCCGAGACATGCTGGGCGCCCGGGCGGAGATCGTGCAGACGAGCGGCCGCTCGATCTGGCGGCGCGCTCGCGCTGATGGCAGCTATGCCTCGGCGAACGATCCCCGCGTCCTTGCCGGTCTCGGCACGGCCACCGACCCGGTTACGGTACGCGTGCGATGGCCGAGCGGCAAGACCGAGACGTGGCCACAGGTCGCGATCGACCGCTACACCACGTTGACCGAGGGCTCGGGGCAATGAACCGGCTCGTGCTGTGCGTCGTGGCCGCGATCTCGATCGCGTGCGGGGGAACGAAGGATTCGGCGACGCCGCCGGCACCCCCGTTGCGGCCGGTGACGCTGCCCGACATCTCGAGCGCGGCCGCGCCGGTTCAGGCGCAACTGCGCGAGCGATACACGTCGCTGACGCGCACCATTGACGATCGCGGAGCCGCCACCTCGGCGCATGCTGCGGCGTACGGGGAGATGGGGAAGCTGTTCCTCGCCGCCGAATACTTCGACGCCGCCGAAGCCTGCTTCGCCAATGCCCGGACCCTTGCGCCGTCCGAGATGCGATGGCCCTACTATCTGGGTCACGTGTTTCGGTACAAGAACGACACGGCGCAGGCAGTCGCGTCGTTCGAGGACGCCCTGAAGCTGCAACCGGATCATGTGCCGAGCCTGGTATGGCTCGCCGAGATGCACCTCGCGGCGAGCCGGCCCGACGATGCCGCCGTTGCACTCAACAAGGCGGCCGCGCTTCAGCCGGAATCGGGGGCCGTCGTCTACGGGCTCGGTCGTGTCGCGCTTGCGAAGCAGGAGCACGCGCAGGCGGTGAAGTACCTCGAGAAGGCGCTCGCTATCAGTCCGGCGGCAACACGGATTCACTACCCGCTCGCCATGGCCTATCGCGGGCTCGGCAATCGCGACCAGGCCGAAGCGCACCTGAAATTGCGCGGCGATGCTGATCTGCCGCCGGTCGACCCGCTCATGGCGGAGCTCACCGGCCTGCTGCAGAACGCCGCGGCGTACGAGACTCGCGGCTTGAAGGCCATCGATGCCCGACAGTGGCCGGAGGCTGTCGCCAGCTTTCGGACCGCCGTCGACCTGGCGCCGAACAACGCGCTGACGCGCTTGAACCTGGCCACGTCGCTGTATATGAGTGGTGACGCGGAGCATGCCCTCGAGCAGTACGGCGAGGCGATCCGGCTGTCGCCCGGACTCGCACGAGCGCATTTCGGGATCGGCGTCATCATGGAAACGCGCCACCGGGACCGCGAGGCCATCGACGCCTTTACGGCGGCGGTGCGCGACGACCCTGCCTATCTGGAGGCGCGCTTCAGCCTGGCCAACGCGCTTCGGCGCACCGGACGTGTCCGTGAATCGCTCCCCCACTACAGTGAAGTCATCCGGCTGAACCCGGCGGTCTCTCAGGCGGATTTCGGCTACGCGATGGGCCTCGTGCGTCTCGGGCGCTATCAGGACGCTCACGCCCGGCTGGAAAAGGATGTGAAGGCGTTTCCGGATCAACCCGGGTTCGCGCACGCCCTCGCCCGCCTGCTCGCCGCCGCTCCCGACGACCGCGTACGCGATGGCGCGCGCGCGCTGATGATGGTCGAGGCGCTGGTGAAGGTGCAGCAGACGCCGACGGTGATGGAAACGATGGCCATGGCGCTGGCCGAGGTCAATCGATTCGAAGAGGCCGCGCGGTGGCAATCCGACGCGATCGATCTCGCTCGACAGGCCGGTCGTCCCGACGTCGCCGCTCGCCTCACCGACAACCTGCGGCGCTATCAGAGCAAGGAGCCGTGCCGCACGCCGTGGACCGACGACGATCCCGTCCACCACCCGGAGCCGGCGACGCAGTAACACCGTGGGTAAGATGCTGCGCATGCCACCATCGCCGGTGCGATTCTGGCCGGTTCTCGGCGCCACCCTGTGGTTGCTGCTGCCGACCGCACGCGGTTCGGCCCAACCAGGGAGTCTCTTCGTCGACGTGACAGTCGCGTCCGGCCTGGACTTCACCCACGTCAACGGCGCCGGCGGTGAGCTCCTGTTGCCGGAGGTCATCGGCGCGGGCGGCGCGCTCTTCGACTACGACAACGACGGCGACCTCGACGTGTTCGCGGTCCAGGGCGGCGCGCTCAGACCTCGTGCGGGAGACGCCGCTCCGGTGCCGAGGAGCCGCTTGTTGCGCAACGATCGTCCCGCGAACGGCGGCCCTCTTCGCTTCACCGACGTCACCGAACGCAGTGGCATCGTCGCGTCCGGGTACGGGATGGGCGCGGCCACGGGTGACTACGACAACGACGGCCACATCGATCTCTACGTGACCTATCTCGGGTCGAACCGCATGTTTCGGAACAACGGCGACGGCACCTTCGCGGACCTGACCGCCAAGACTCGTACCGGCGATGGCCGATGGAGCGTGAGCGCGACCTTCGTCGACTACGACCGCGACGGCTGGCTGGACCTGTTCGTGACCCACTACGTGAACTTCGGTCTCGACATGAAGCGCCAGTGTTTCTCCGCCGGGTCTGCGCGCGATTACTGCAACCCGGTCGTCTACGACCCGGTGGCCGACACCCTCTTTCACAACAACGGCGACGGGACGTTCTCGGACGTGTCGGCGCGCGCCGGGCTCACGCGCTCGCCGGCGCGGGGCCTTGGCGTATTGGCGGCCGACGTCAACGACGATGGCTGGCCGGATCTGTATGTCGCGAATGACGGCGATCCGAACCAGTTGTGGATCAACGACGGTGGTTCCGGCGTGTTCAAGGACGAAGCATTGCTGGCCGGCGTGGCGCTGAGCCGCACCGGCTCGCCGCAGGGCAGCATGGGCATCGATGCCGGTGACGTGGATGCCGATGGCGACGACGACCTCTTCGTCACCAATCTCGACAACGAGTCGAACACCTTCTACCGCAATGTGGGACGCAGTCTGTTCGAGGACCGCACGGTCGAGGCCGGACTGTTCAAGCTTGGTCTCACTGGCTTCGGCACCCGGTTCGTCGACTACGACAACGATGGGTGGCTCGATCTGGTGGCGGTCAACGGCGCCGTCAGGCATCTGGCGAATCAGGTACGGCGCGGCGATCCGTACCCGTTGCGACAGCCCAAGCTGCTCCTGCACAACGAGAACGGCCGACGATTCGTCGACGTCACCGGTCGAGGCGGGACTTCGTTCGAGCTGCCGGAAGTCAGCCGCGGGCTGGCGGTCGGCGATCTGGACAACGACGGCGACAGCGATCTCGTGGTCTTCAACAACAGCGG
>JADMIO010991045.1_pt1 | contig 22658 bp, 20 predicted proteins | sample 8958161 | NCBI WGS metagenome assembly JADMIO01 (sample SAMN16585339, study PRJNA669376) | soil metagenome | isolation source: Crop rotation soil | place: USA: Cullars Rotation, Alabama | collected 2011 | reverse complement strand
CGCCTGCCAGCCCGCCGACGACGGCGGCCGCCGGAGCGGAAGCCGAGGACGAGGACATCCCCCTGCTCGCGTGGGCCGACGCCTCGCCCGAGGAGGGCAAGGCCCCCCTTACCGTTCAGTTCACCGCTGAGACGGAGGGTGGCAAGCAGCCATTCAAATTCACCTGGAAGTTCGGTGACGGCTCGCCGGATTCGCATGAGCAGAACCCGAAGCACACCTACACGAAGGCGGGCAAGTACCGCGCGGATCTCGACGTCGGCGACAGCGTCGAGGACGAGGATTCCGATTACATGGAGATCGAGGTCCAGTAGCCGCACCGACTCGCTGCAGCGCACCCAGCGTGACCACTCTCCCGAACGCGTGTAAGGAGTGGTCACGCGTGATGTCTTCGATCTCTTTCGACCACGACGCCCCGGTGAGCCGCGCGCATGCGCGGCCCCGGGGCGCGTTCGTTCTGGCGGCGCTCGGGCTCCTCTTCGTCGGCATCGCCGTCGGCGCCCCGCCCGCCTCCGCGCAGCGCGCGCCCTGCCTCCCGTTCTGCGACCCGATGAACCCGGACGACGCGGACTGCTGCCCCGAGTGCGTGCAGAGCGCGTGTCAGGAGTTCCGCGACTGCCAGGTCGACTACCGGACGGGAGTCGAGGACTGCATCGGCGGGAACGTGGATGGGACCACGCAGCCCGGCAACTGCAACTTCGGGCTCAACCGCTCCCGGTTCTGCACGACCGCGAACCGTAGAAATTGCGCCAAGGAGCTCCAGGACGGTCTGGAGATCGGATGCGGCGACTGTCGGATCGGCCGAGGCTCTGCACGTCGTGCCTGCACCCGTTGCCTGGAGAAGGACCCGCCGGTCTGCAACGACCTGATGTCCGACGGGACGGGCTCGAAGTGCCAGAAGCAGTGCATCCGACGCGTGCCCTGGATCGGCGAGTGCTACCGGAAGTGCGAGTCTCGTTGCGCGAAGGATCGCTGCGCGACGGCCCTCTGCCGGCGGGGATGCCGCAACTCGATCTGCAACAACCTCGTCAGCAGGTGCGTCGACGGCAAGGACCCCGAATACCTGAACTGCTGTATCGGCACCGACTGCTCCGGCGACGGCCTCGACACGCTCAGCTGCGAGTCCACCACCTCGACGACCTCGTCCACCAGCTCCAGCTCGACGGCGCAGACCACCAGCACGACCACGCGCACCACGAGCTCGACGACGTCGACGTTCCGGGCGACTCCCTGAGACCGCCTACCGCGCGACCGTCCCGATGACGTCGGCGACGGCCCGCACGCCCTGCCCGGCGCACCACGCGGCGATCTCGTCCGCCACGCGCGCCGGTGCCCGGGGATCGTAGAGCGTCGCCGTCCCGACCTGCACGGCGCGCGCACCGCAGACGAGGAACTCGAGTGCGTCCTCGCCGGTGGCGATGCCGCCGATGCCTATCACGGGGATGGACACCGCCGCCGCGAGCTGGCGCACCATGTAGACCGCGACCGGCCTGATCGCGGGGCCGGAGAGCCCGCCGGAGCCGCTCGCGAGGCGCGGGCGGCGCGTCTCGAGGTCGATCGCGGTGCCGCGGAGCGTGTTGATGGCGCAGAGGGCGTCGGCACCCGCCTCGGCCGCCGCACGCCCGACAACCGTCACGTCGCCGACGTTGGGCGAGATCTTCACCCACAGGGGCGCGCGCACGCGGGCGCGCACGCGCCGCACGATGTCGGAGAGCGCCACGGGATCCGTCGCCAGGATGCCGCCCCACTCCGGGCGGTTCGGGCTCGAGGCGTTCAGCTCGAGCGCGACGAGGCCGGGCGCACCGTCCAGGCGGGCCGCGACCTCGGCGAACTCCTCGGGGCTGTCGCCCCAGAAGTTCGCGACCACGCGCGCGCCTGCGGCGTGCAGCACCGGCAGTCGCTCGCGGAGGAACGCCTCGACGCCGATGTTCTGCAGGCCGATCGCGTTGAGCACGCCGCCCGGCGTCTCGACGAGCCGCGGCGCCGGCTTCCCGGGCGCCGGGCGCAGCGACAGGCCCTTCACGCAGAGCGCGCCCAGCGCCGCGAGGTCGACGAGGCCGGCGTACTCGGTGCCGTAGCCGAACGTCCCCGACGCGGCGAGGACGGGGTTCGGCAGCGCCACCGTACCGATCGAGACGCGGGTGTCGACCCCCGGGGCGGCGCTCACCGCCCGTCCATGCGCAGCTCCATCACGATCGCATCCTGCCCGGGCGCGTAGTAGCCCCGGCGGACGCCGACGTCGACGAAGCCCAGGCGGCGGTACAGGCGGCGCGCGACGACGTTCCCCGCACGCACCTCGAGGGAGATCAGCCGCGCCGACGCGCCCCGCGACTCGGCGAGCACCGCCTCGACGAGCACGCGCCCGACGCCGAGGCCGCGGCGCTCCGGGTGCACCGCCACGTTCAGCAGGTGCACCTCGTCGGCCACGCGCCACGTGCAGCTGTACCCGACGATCAGCGAGCTGCCGTCCGCGTGCTCGACCGCGGACACCAGGTGCGCGAAGGGGGTCGCCAGCTCCTTCTCGAAGAACGCCCGCGACCAGGGCTGCGCGAACGAGCGCCGCTCGATCTCCATCACCGCCGGCAGGTCCTCGCGCCGCATGTCGCGGAGGACGGGGCGGACGGTCTCTTCACGCGCGGCCATGGCGATGGGCGTCCCTCACCATCGTACGAGGGCGGCGCCCCACGTGAAGCCCGCGCCGAAGGACGCGAGGCAGGTGAGCGAGCCGGCGGGCACGCGGCCCTCCTTCCGCGCCTCGTACAGGGCGATCGGGATCGAGGCGGCGGTCGTGTTGCCGTAGCGCTGGATGTTGTTGAAGACCTTCTCCTCGGGCAGCTCGAATCCCATCGCGACCAGCTGGCTGATGCGCAGATTGGCCTGATGCGGGATGAGCAGGTCGATGTCCGCCGCCGTCAGCCCGTTCGCCTCGAGCGCCTCGTTGATGACCTCGGTGAAGCGCGTGACGGCGTGCTTGAAGACGTAGCGGCCCTCCATGCGCGGCCAGAGCCGGCTCCCCGGACCCGTCAGCATGTCCGCCGACACGCGCGGCATCACGCGGCTCGACGGCGGCTCGACCATGAGCTTCTCGGCGTACTTGCCCTCGCTGTGAAGATGCGTCGACAGGATGCCGCGCTTCGCATCGGGCTCGGGGCCGAGGACGACCGCGCCGGCACCGTCGCCGAAGATGACGCCGACCTCGCGCCCCTCGGTCGAGAGGTCGAGCCCCGTCGAGTGCGTCTCGGCGCCGACGACCAGCACGTGGCGCGCCGCGCCCGAGCGGATGAACGCGTCAGCGGTCGCGAGCATGTAGAGGAAGCCCGAGCACTGGTTGCGCACGTCCATGACGGGCATCCCGGCGACGCCGAGGTGGCGCTGCAGGAGCGACGCGCTCGACGGGAAGTCGATGTCCGGCGACAGCGTGCCGAGCAGTATCAGGTCCAGGTCGGCGGGCGCGACGTTCGCCTCGTCGAGCGCCTCGCGCGCCGCGTGGATGGCCAGGTCCGCCGGCCCCTCGTCCTCGGTGACGAAGTGGCGCTGCCGGATGCCGGTGCGCTGCTGGATCCACTCGTCGCTCGTGTCCATCACGCGCGTCAGGTCGCCGTTCGTGACGACGTTCGCCGGCACGTGATGCCCGACGCCCAGGATGCGCGCGTTCATCGTCTCCCCCATGCCGCCTCCCTTCACAGCTCCAGGACCGCGGCGCCCCACGACATGCCCGCCCCGAAGGCGGAGCAGCAGACGAGGTCGCCATGCCGCACGCGCCCCGCGCCCAGGGCGTCGGCGAGCGCGACCGGGATGCCGGCGGCGCCGAGGTGGCCGGCCTTCTCCGCGGTGGCCAGGATGCGCTCGTCGGGCACACCTTCCCCGGCGATCGCCGTCTGCGCGACCCGCGGATCGAAGTAGTTGACGACGTGCAACGCGATACGGTCGAGCCCGACGCGCCCGCGCTCCAGCGCCTCGCGCGTCGCGGCCGCGAGGCTGCGCGTCGCCTGCGCGTGCACGCGCTCGGCGCTGAGGCGGTAGAAGTGATCCCCGGCCGCGAAGTGCTCCATGTCCATGCGCGCCGGCGTATGTCGGCTGGCGGGGAACTCGCACCAGAAGCGCTCGAGGTCGGTCGGGTCGCTGTGCAACACGGCACCGAGGATCCCCGGACGCTCGCCCGCCCCGACGATCGCCACGCCCGCCCCGTCTCCGAAGATGGGCGTGACGGCGGCGGCGCGCGGGGCCATCTCGAGCGCCGTCGAGTAGACCTCGCCGCCAGCGACGAGCACGCGCTGCGCCTTGCCGCTCCGGACGTAGCGGTCCGCCGTCACGAGCGCGAAGAGGAAGCCCGCGCACTGCGCCCGGACGTCGAGCGCTCCCACGGTGCGGCACTCGAGCTTGTCCTGGAGGAAGCAGCCGGAGCCCGGGAACGCGATGTCCGGCGTCATCGTCGCGAAGATGATCAGGTCGACGTCGTCCACGCCGAGCCCCGCCGCCGCGAGCGCCGCGACGCTCGCGTCCCGCGCCAGGTCCGAGGGCCCCTTCCCCGGCTCGACGAAGTGCCGCCGCGTGATCCCCGTCGCTTCGGCGATCGCCCCCGCCGTGGTCCCGAGCGCCGGCGCGAGCTCCTCGTTCGACACCACCCGCGGCGGCAACACGCCGCCCCACCCAAGAGCCCTACCTACCGGCATCGTTCCACGGTCTGCCGCGGCGGCTTTGCCGACCGCGGCACGACGCTCGCCTCATGCACCTGACGCCACACACTCGTTCGGCCCCGAGGCGAGACGAAGTCTCGCCTCGGCATTATGCCTTCGGAAGAATCACCTCGAGCATCTTGTCCTGATAGCGATGGCTGAAGCCAGCGACCGGGGCCGCGAGCGGCACGCGCGTCGTGAACTCCGACGGGAACGCGGGCGCCACGCCCGTGATGCGGCGGACGCGCGGATCCGTCACCTTGCCGTGCACCACGATGCCGCCGTCCGCGAGCGCGAGGTCGTAGTCGTAGTCCGGCATGTCCATCGGCAGCCCGAGCTCGTCGGCGAGCGACGAGGGCGGCACGCGGCGCGGGAACTCCAGGCGCAGCACGTAGGCGTCCTGCCGCTCCTCGAGGTGGAAGATCGATCCGTAGCGGCGGTCGCGCTCGAGCTTCTCGTCGAAGTGCTCGCGGCCCGCGTAGAAGCCGTCGAAGCCGACGCCGCTGGTGGTGCCGCCGAGGCCCGCGAGGCGCGTGATGATCGCCACGACCGGAGCGAGGACGATGCCGTAGACCGCGCCGCGGAGCGGCGTGTCGGCGATCGGCCGGGAGTGCAGGAAGCTCTCGCGCAGGCGGTACGCCGCCTCGACGGCCGCGAGCGTGAGGCCGAGGAACACCCACTTCGCCATCGACTGCGAGAAGACGTCGGTGCGCCCGTCCGCGGCGGCGGCCGCGCCCACCAGGATCGGATAGACCATGAAGTTCAGGAAGACGTTGGCGGCCGTGGCGAACGCGGCGTCGAAGTAGCGCCGGTCCCCGACGGCGGCCTCGAGCTTGCGCTTCGCGCCCGCCGGCGCGGCGCCGAGCAGTCCCTGGCTCGCCCACAGCGCGAGCAGCGCGAGCCGGCCGGCGAACGACTTCGGCCGCCGCCGGGGCGCGCCCAGCTTCGCGATCAGGGCGTCGAAGTCGAGCGGAAGCTGCCCGTTGAAGCTCCGCGCCGGTCGCGGCGCGGCAGGCGCGAGCGGCTTCTCGACCCGCCCGCGGACCACGACCGGCCTCGCCGCGGCCGGTGCCGCCGCCGGGGCGGCCGCCGCAGCAGCCGGGGCCGCGGCGGGCGCCGCCGCCGCGGGCTTCGCGGCTGCCGCCGCGGGAGCGGCCGCAGGCGCCGCGGCCCCGCCGTCCTTCTTGAAGCGCGACGGCGCGTCGTCCGGGATCGCCTTGTCCGGGTGGATGACCCGCGCCCGGGCCAGCAGCACGCCCTCCGCCTCGGGAATGTCGGGATTCGGGACACAGCAGTCGACCGGGCAGACCGCCGCGCACGCCTCGTGATCGTAGAAGCCCACGCACTCCGTGCACTTCTCGGGCACGATGTAGAAGATGTCGTTCGAGAGCGCGGGGTGCATCGCCCCGTCCAGCGACTGCCACTCGACGCCGCCCTGGTAGATGGCCGTGTTCGGGCACTCCGGCTCGCAGGCGCCGCAGTTGATGCACTCGCTCGTGATCATCGTCGCCATGAGGTTGAGTCCTCTCCCGAAGAGAAACGGAAAATCTCGAATTGTCTAACGATTCGGGGCCAGTTGGTCAAACAACTGGCCCCTCGCCGTGCCGGCGCGCACTCTGACCGTGGGGTGCGGTCGCGTTCCACGGATGCCGCGCGGGCTTTGCCGGCCGCGGCAGGAGCACGCCGTGCTCACGGACGCGACACACACGCAACCCGAGCCGAGACGCCGTCTCGGCTCGGGCTCAAAGTGGTGGTTCGACTACGCGGCCGCGGCTGCGGACGTACTCGATGATCGCGGGGAGAATCGAGAGGAACACGACGACGGCAATGACCTTGTGGATGTGCGCGTCGATGTTCGGGATGGCGTTGCCGAGCCAGACGCCGAGGAGCGTCATGCCCCAGACCCAGGCGACGCCGCCGACGACGTTGAAGGTGACGAAGCGGCGGTACTCCATCTGGCCGACACCGGCGACGACCGGCGCGAACGTGCGGATGACCGGGATGAAGCGCGCGATGATGATCGTCTTCCCGCCGTGCTTCTCGTAGAACGCCTTCGCGCGCATGAGGTGCTCGCGCTTGAAGAGCAGTGAGTCCTCGCGGCGGAAGATGCGCGGCCCGGTCCGGTATCCGATGTAGTAGCCGAGCTGGTCGCCGAGGACGGCCGCGAGCGTCACCCAGAGGAGCAGGCCGACGACGTCCAGGTGCCCGGCCGCCGCGAAGATGCCCGCCGTGACCAGCAGCGAATCGCCGGGCAGGAAGAAGCCGACCATGAGGCCCGTCTCGGCGAACACGATCGCGACCAGCATGACGAGGCCGCCCCAGCGGATGATCCCCTCGACGTCGTAGATCTTGTGCAGGAGGTCGACGAGCCACTCCATGTTGGGCGCGCACTATGCAGGCGGCCCTCCCGAGCGTCAAACCAGCCGTTGGCCCCGGCGGCGCCCGACCCTGTATGAGCCGCACCGTGTCGAGTCGACCGGAGGCGGCGCCGGGACCGCAGCCGCGCCTGGGCCTCCTGGACGCGACGGCGCTGGTCGCCGGCTCCATGATCGGCTCGGGCATCTTCATCGTCTCGGCCGACGTCGCGCGCAGGCTGCCGGCGCCGGGCTGGCTCCTCGTCGTGTGGACGCTGGCGGGCCTGCTCACGGTCGCCGGGGCGCGGAGCTACGGCGCGCTCGCCGCCGCGATGCCGCGCGCGGGCGGCCAGTACGCGTACCTGGCGGAGCTCTACGGGCCGCTCGCGGGCTTCCTCTACGGCTGGACGCTGGTGCTCGTGATCCAGACCGGCACGATCGCGGCCGTCGCCGTGGCCTTCGCCAAATTCACGGGCGTCTTCTTCCCCGAGCTCTCCATGAAGGCCGTGGCCATCGCCGCGATCCTCGTCCTGACGGCGATCAACGCGCGCGGCCTCGAGGCCGGACGTCGCGTGCAGAACGCCTTCACCGCCACGAAGGTGCTGACGCTGCTCGCCGTCATCGCCTTCGGCCTCCTCCTCGGCGACCCGGCGGCGCGCGCGGCGAACCTCGCCGCCCCGCCGTTCGCGACCGGCTTCGGCCTCGGTGACGCGCTCCCGCTCGTCGGCGCGGCGATGGTCGGGGCGCTCTTCTCCTCGACCGCCTGGCCGAACGTCACCTTCACGGCCGCCGAGACCCGCGACCCGCGACGTACCGTCGCCCGCGCGCTCGTGCTCGGGACGACCGTCGTCTGCGTCCTCTACGTCGCCACCAACGTCGCGTACCTGAACCTGCTGCCGCTCCGCGGGAGCCCCGACGGCGCCGACGCGTTCGCGCGCGGCATCCAGCACGCGACCGCCGACCGCGTGGGCACCGCGGCCGTCGAGCGCATCGCCGGCGCCGGCTGGGGGCCGAGCCTCATGGCGGTCGCGATCATGATCTCCACGTTCGGCTGCGCGAACGGCCTCGTCCTCGCGGGCGCACGCGTCGCGTGGGCGATGGCGGGTGACGGCTTCTTCCCGTCGACCGTCCGCCGGCTGAACGCGCGCGGGGTGCCCGGCGTCGCCCTCTGGCTGCAGGGCGCGTGGGCGTCGCTCCTCGCGCTGTCCGGCGCCTACGGGGACCTTCTCGACTACGTCGTCATCGCGGAGCTGCTCTTCTACCTGCTCGCGGTCGGGGGGCTGTTCGTGCTGGCGCGCGAGACCGGCGAGCGCCCGCGCGGCGTCGCGTACCCGTGGCTCCAGGTCGCCTACGTCGTCGCGGTGACGGTCCTCGTCGTGGACCTGCTGATCACGAAGCCGGCGTACACGTGGGGCAGCGTCGCCGTCGTGCTGAGCGGGCTGCCCGTCTACCACCTCGTCCGGCGCGCGACCTAGGGCACCGCCTCCGGCGGCACGGGTGCAGCGGGCTCGGCCGGCTTCACGGGCGTCTCGACGAGCGGCGGCGGCACCGACGGCGGGGGGGCCAGGGTCGGGCGCGCCGCGGCATCCGCGTCGCGCGCGCGGCGCAGCGCGCGCCGCTGCTGGAGGTTCCGGGTGAAGACGCGCAGGCCGCGCACGTTGTCGGAGAACGCGCCCGTCACCTCGCGCGCTTCGGCGCGGTTGCGAATCACGTAGGGCGTGATCAGGATCAGCAGCTCCGTGCGCGTCGCGCTGTTGCGGTCGTCGCGGAACAGGCTCCCCAGGACGGGGATGTCCATCAGGAACGGCACGCCGTCGCGCGAGGCGGTCACCTGGTCGTCGATGATGCCGCCGATCAGGACGCTGTCGCCGTCGTTGACGACGACCGTGGTCTCGGCCTCGCGCGTGCTGAACGACGGCGAGTTGGTGTTGCCGAAGGCGGCTGCGCCGACGGCGCTGACCTCCTGGCGGATCTGCATGTTGACCAGGCCCTGCGAGTTCACCTGCGGAAGCACGGTGAGGATCTTGCCGGTGTCGCGGTACTGCACCGAGTTGATCGTGTTGCCGACGTCGTTGGTGAGCGCGTTCGACACGGTCGACGTGAGGATCGGGATCGATTCGCCGACCAGGATGTGCGCCTCGCGGTTGTCCGCCGCGATGATGTGCGGCGCCGAGAGCATCTTGACGCTCGTCCGACTCTGCAGCGCGTTGATGAAGATCTGGAAGTGCTCGTTGTCGGAGATGACCGCGAAGGCGCCCTGCGTCGGGACACGCGTCGCGTCGCCGATCAGGCCAGCGAGCTGGGACGACATCGGGTCGAAGATCGACCCGGAGTTGGTGGTGTTGCCGCTGTCGTCCGTCGTCGTCGTGCCGGCCTTCGAGTTGTTGAGGATGCCGTTCGTCAGGGCGTAGCGGATGCCGAACTGGAGGTCCTTCCCGAGCTGCACCTCGGCGATCGTCACCTCGAGCACGACCTGCCGCGGGACGACGTCGATCCGCTTGAGCACGTCGAGGATGAGGTTGTAGTCGCGCTTCGTCGCCAGGATGACGAGGGAGTTGGTCACCTCGTCGGCCACGATGCGGACCTCCTCCTTGAAGATCGGCGGCGGCCCCTCCTGACCCGCGACGCCTCCGCCCGTGCCGCCCGGCAGCGACACGCCTCGGGCCCCGCCGCCGCCTCCGGCCACGCCACCGGCGCCACCCGCCCCGCCGCCGATGCCGGCCGCGCCGCCGGCGCGGCCACCCCGGCCCCGGCCGAGCGAGCCGCCACCGGCGCCCCCAATGCCGCCTCCACCGCCGCCTCCCAGCCCGCCGGCCTGCCCGGCCGCCATGCCCGCCTGCCCTCCGGCCTGCTGCCCGAACGACGCCCCAGCCCCGCCTGCGGCCCCGCCGGCGCCCGCGCGTCCCCTGCCGCCGCCGAGGCGGCCGCCCACGCCGCCCGCGCCACCCGCCGCGCCGCGCCCGCCGGCCACGCCGCCCGCGCCGAACAGCCCGACGCCGGCCGGCGGCGCCCCCGGCGCCCGGCCGCCGACTCCGCCGCCGCCGCCCGGCCCGCCGCCGAACAGCTCGTTCAGCACGTCGGCCAGGTCGATCGCCTTCGCGTTCTCGACGCTGTAGACGAACGTCTGCCGGCCCGCGCCCTCCTCGGGCGGGATGTCGAGCATCTTCAGCCAGCGGGCGACCTCCGTGAACGTCGTCGGGTCGATCGCGAACACCACGAGCGCGTTGAGCCGGTTGAGCGGCACCATCGACACCTCGCCGCTATCGCCGATCACACCGTACGGCTGGAGGACGCCCAGGATCTCGTTCGCGAGCTCCTCCGGGTCGCCGTTTATCACCTTGAAGACGCGCACGTGCTGGCCGCGGAAGACGTCCACGTCGAACGTCGCGGCCAGGTCGCGCAGTCGCTGCACATTGGACGCGATGTCGGTGACCACCACGACGTTCGCGCGCGGATAGGACAGCACGTCGCCGCCGGGCGTGACGAACGGCTGGAGGATGCTGACCATCTCGTCGGCGGACACGTGGTCCAGCGAGATGATCTCGATCTCGAAGGCGTCGTCGGCGCCGACCTCCTGCTTCGCCGTCTTGCTCCGCGGCACGATGGCGCGCGTCTTCGCCTCGGCGATGGGGAGGATCTGGTAGACCTCGCCGACGCGGACGGCGGCGATGCCGTTGTTGCGCAGGATCTGGTTGAAGAGCGGGAAAAGGTCCTCGCGCGCGACCTTGCCGGTCGTGCGGATGGTGATGTTGCCCTCGACGCGCGGGTCGATCTGATAGTTGATGCCGAGGGCGCCGGCGAGGCTGTGGATCACCTCGCGGATGTCCGCGCCCTGGAAGTTGAGGACCATCGCGTCGTCCTCGCCCAGGGGCTCCTCGGGCTCGCCCTGGTCGTCCTGCTGGTCGGCCGCGGCCGGCGCGGGAGCGCCGGGCGGCGGCTCCTGGCTCCGGGCCCGGAAGGCGGGCCCGAGGAGCCACGCGACCGCCCACAGCACGAATAGTCGCTTCACGAGGTCCTCCTGGTAACATCGCCACGAACGGCCGCAAGAGACCGGGCACGCGCCTCGTCACGCGCGTCACTGCCGCGCTTGCGGATCTCCTCGAGCTTCTTCTCGACCGAGCGGTTGAGCGACGGCATGTCGGCCGCCGCGCCGGGGCTGCGCAGGCCCCCGCGCTGGCCCGGGGGCCGGGTCGTCGACGTCGTGGTCGGCCGCGGGATCGTGATCGTCGTCGCGCCGATACCGGCGGCCGGCGATCGCTGCGGAACCGGCGGCACCCCCGGCGCGGCGCCGCGCGCGCCGCCGCTCTTCTTGAGCTCGACGTCCATGGTGACGCTCTGGCCGGTCGGCGCGGCGAGGATCACCTGCGAGTCGGTGATCTCCTTCACCGTGTAGCTCTGGAGCTGGTCGCCGACGCGCAGGCGTCGCTGCTTGTTCTGCTGCGTGGCGTCCTGGACGAACGCCTCGCGCTCGCCCTGCAGCAGCCGGATGCCGACGACGGCCACGCCCGAGGGCGGCGGGATGGGCGCGGCCTCCTGCGCCGCGGCGGCCTGGGCGGTCCCTTCGTCGGGCGCCGGCCGGCGCGTCGGGTCGAAGAGGTCCTTGTCGTTGATCGCGGCCACCTGGGCCTCGGGCGACAGCGGCGCCTTGTCCGCGGAGCGGCGGCCGCCCTTCTCGCGCGGCTCCGGGGCCGCCGGCGGAGGTTGGCGCGCGTGCTCCTCGAGTGGCGGCAGCGAGCGCGCCCACGTGCTCACGATCTGGATCGCCAGCAGCGCGACGATGAGCCCGAGCAGCACGTTGATGATCGCCCAGCGCCGCATCAGCTCGTCACCTCCGGCCCGGGCGCCGGGGGCCCCATCTGCTCGGGTGTCGCACCCGCCGGTGGCGGCGCGCTCTGCGCGGGCGGCGCGCTCGGTCGGGGCGGTGCCTCGCCGCCCGCGGCGGGAGGCGTCCCGCCCGCGTCGGCGGACGGCGCCGGCTTCGCCTCGGCCGGCGGCGTCTCCGCGCCCTCGGCGGGCGGATTCTCGCCGCCCTCCGCCGGCGCCGCGGGCTCGGCGGCGGGCTCGGGCTCGGCGCGCGCGAGCAGATAGCCGCTCACCTCCGTGTTCACGGAGAGCGCGCGCGGGCCCTTGCCCGCGACCGCGGCCCCGCGGCGCGACACCTCCATGAACGGCACGCGGAGCGCCTGCGGGCCGTACTCGAGGTCGGCCAGGAAGCCGGCGAACTGCTTCAGCTCGCCGGAGAGCGTGAGGCGCACCGCGACCTTCTTGAACGGCGGCGCGTCCTCCTCGCGCATCACCTGCGTGCTCTGCACCGTGATCCCGCGCGTGCCCGCGACGGAGTTCACGCGCTCCTGAAGCGCGGCCGCGCCGATCGCGCCGGTCGCGCCGGGCAGGAGCCGCGTGCGCGCCTGGTCGAGCTTCTGCTTCAGGTCGTCGCGCTCGGCACGGAGCGACTCGAGCGCCCCGACGAAGCGCTCCGCCTGCTCCAGCTGTTCGTGTCCCTCGGCGATCTCCTCGGCAACGGAGCGCCGGTAGTCGACGATCGGCTCGACGACCGCGATGTAGACGAGCGACAGCCCGACTGCGACCGCGACGCCCAGGATGATGCGCCGGTCACGCTCGCCGTGCGACTGGTACCAGCGTCGCAGGCGGTCGAGGAGGTCGCGGTAGTTCACTTCTCGAGCTCCAGCGTGAGCGTGAACCGCTCCTTGTCGCCGACCTTCGTCGTGGGCGAGCTGAAGCTGACGTTGCGGAAGAGCTTGGACTTATCCAGCGCCGGCACGAGCTCGGACGCCGAACGCGCGAGCCCCTCCAGGGTGATGCGCTCCTGGCGCATGTTCACCGAGGTGAGGTTGGCATCCTGCGGGATCAGGTCGCTCAGCTCCTTCAGCACCGCGAGCGCACGCCGCTCCTGCCCCGGGGCCAGCACGTCGAGCTGGTGCTTGTAGTCGGCGACCTCGGCCTGGAGGTTCTTCGCCTCCTCGACCTGCGGCGCGCGCGCAGCCAGCTGGTCGCGAAGCTGGCGGCGGAGGAGCTCGTCCTTGACCAGCGCGCTCCCGCCCCAGACGAGGAGCAGGATGCCCGCCATCGCGACGAGCACGATGGTGGTGAGCGAGATGCCCTCGTCGCGGAGCCGGCCCTCGGCCGGCAGTAGGTTCAGGGGCAGGCTGCCCTCGCGCACGGCGTCGAGCGCGGCACCCACCGCCGGCAGCAGCGCAGGCTCGCGTGCCTCGAAGAACTCCGTCGGGGCCTGGAGCCGGCCGCTGGCGAGCTTCAGCAGGTCGCCATCGCCGATCTCCGGCAGCGCCGGGCCCGACCCGTTCGCGAGCTGCCAGCGGTAGAGCTGCGTCTCCTCCGCGGCCACGGCGCCGTCGGCGAGCTGCCGCGCCAGCGAGCGCGTGAGCTCGGCGGCGCTCGCCGCGTTCTGCGCGGGGAGGAGCTGGCTCGCCACCAGGCGGCCGTCGGAGACGAGGGCGAGCTCGACCGAGCGGCCGTCGCCGATCATGAGCCCGATCGGGCCACGCGAGCCGCCGCCCTGGCAGAAGGCGAGGTAGTCGGCGATGGCCGTCGAGGCGAGCACGATGCCCCGCGGGCGCACGAAGGCGTCCGCGAGCGACTCGAGGTACACGCGCACGACCTCGCGCGGGATGCACATGAGGAGCACCTCGATGCGATCCTCGCCGAGCGGGCGCACGGACCAGTCGAGGAAGAGCTGGTCCTTCGGGATGGGCACCAGGTGCTCGAGCTCGTACTCGAGGACCTGCGCGAGGTTCTCGCGCGCCGCCGCCGGGAGAACGACGCGGTTGAAGAGCGCCTCCTCGCGCGGCACGCACAGGTACGCGCGCCGCGTGTCCACGCTCCGCTCGCCGACGAACGCCAGCACCGCCTGCGTGAGGGCCTGGCGCCGCTCCGCCGGCCGGTCGGCCGCGGGCAGCGGGAACGTCCGCGCCCGGCGGAGGGTCACGTTGAAGAAGCGCTTGCTGACGTGCGCGAGCGCCACCTCGTGCGTGCCGACGTAGATGCCGAGCCCGTCGAGGAAGTCCGCTCGCCGCAAACGCTGCGACAGCTCGCCGAGCGTCACGCCGGCGGTTCTCCGCCGGCGCCTGTGGCGGTGGTCGGCAGGCTCCCCTGCCACGGCGCGCGGTCGAACCAGCGGATGATCCGGATGCCCTCCGTCAGCTCGGAAGACAGCTCCATGACCGCCATGACGCGCGCCTGGTTCCGCGGCTGGGACACGTCGGCGCGGGCCTCGACGCGGACCATCTTCGCGCTGCCGCCGCGGTTCACCTGCTCGGCGAGCACGGGGTCGAGCACGCGAAGCCGCTCCAGCACCTGCGTCTCGAAGACCAGCGGGTCGTCCTCCTCGCGGAGATCGATCAGCTCCTGAGTCTCCTCCGGCGTGGTGTTGAGCAAGGCCTGCAGCACCGCCGCCGGCGCCCGGCGCAGGTTCACCTTCGGATGGTCGCCGCGCGCCTGCACGTACGGGGTGAAGATGTCCTTCAGGCCGGGCACGCCTTCCACGCCGTAGTACAGCTCGGGCGTCACGCCGCGTACCTGCAGGAGCTCCTCGATGGAGTCGAAGTCGCCGTTCTTCGCCGGATACGGCGGCTCGCGGTCGAGGTAGAAGGGGGTCTCGGCCCCGTGCACACCCTCCTCGTCGTCGCGGTCGTACCAGTCGACGATGGAGTCGACGACGGTCGCGACCGCGGCGTCGCCCTTGCGATCGGTGCCCGAGGTGCCGCCGTAGCCGAGCAAATTCTTGATGACGTGGCGGAGGAGCGTCGCGCCGGGCTCACGGGCGGCGTCGTTCAGCGAGATGAGCGAGCCCTCGTCGCTCACGCGCACGCCGTAGCGGACGCCGTTCAGCACCTCTTCGTGCCATTCGCCGTCCGCGGCCGCGAGGCCGACGTCCTCGCCCTCCTCGCCGGTCGCGGCGTCGCTCCCGTCGTCCTCGTCCTCGTCGTCGTCTGCGTCGTCGTCGGCGGCGGCCCCGGCCCTGGACCGCTTCCTCGCGCAGGCGCCGCCGCTGCACGCGGCCGTCTCGCCGTGGCCGCGCGACGCCAGCATCGTCCGGCCCTCGGGCGTCGCCGACGCGGCGTCGGTACGCTCCTGCTCCAGGTCGTAGATGGCGCGGTTCATGCCGCCGACGGCGATGTAGTAGTTGCGCGTCTCCTCGGCGAGGTTCAGCGCCGCGATGGCGTCGTCGCGCATGTAGCGCGCGAAGTCGAACGCCAGGACGCCGAGGATCATGAACACCCACGTCACCATGACGAGGGCGATCCCCCGCTGCCGCTTCCGCCTCACGACGTGGGCCCCGGCGGCGGCGCCTGCAGCTCATCGCTGCCCTCGTCGCGGCTGCAGTTGCCGACGTCGCCATCGTCGACCTCGCCGACGTTGTCGCCGGAGACGAGCATGACGGGGATCTCCTGGCCCCACGTGTCGAGCTCGATGCCGGGCAGGCCGTCGACCAGCACGCGGACGGCGGCGGGGAGCATCTCCTCCTCGTAGGAGTCCCACTCGTCGCGCCACTCCGTGTCGACGCCGTCGTTCATCATGTACTGGAAGCGCAGCGTCTTGAACCCGTCGAGCAGCACGGCCGCGCGATCCGTGGGCGGCGGCAGGTTCTGCTCGCCGAGCATGGCGGGCGAGAAGCGCGTGCCCTCGGCCACGACCAGGCGCGTCGGGTTCTCGACGAGTTGATAGGCCACCCGCGTGAGCCCGCCGCCGCCCTCGAGGCCCGCGGCCGTGATGAACGTCATGGACGTGGCCGTACCGACGAAGTACGGGTACACCTCTTCTTCCTCGTTGCAGGCCGGGTACGCCACGATCGATTTGACCTGGCGGATCAGCACGTCGCTCGCGACGCGCAGCCGCTGCGCCGTCACCACCGCCACCTCACCCCGCTCCACCGCCCGGATCCCCAGGTGAAACGCGCCGTAGCAGATCATGGCGACGAGCGCGAGCGCCGACATGGCGAGCACCAGCTCGAGGAGCGTGAACCCGCGCTGGAGGTCATTCATTCTCGGGTGCCGAGCGCATGCTGCTGACCGTGTAGCTCTTCTGCCCGAGGCCGTCCTGCCAGACGACGTCGACCTGGACGTAGCGCAGCGTCGTCTCCGGCGTCTCGTCCGCGTCGGACTGCTCGGGCGCCCCTTCCTCGGTGGTCGCGTGGCGCACCAGGATGTGCGTCACGAAGCCGTCCGCGGTCGTGCGCTCCTCGGTGTGGTCGGCGATCTCCGGCTGGAAGAGCAGCGCGTCCATCGTGGCGCGCGCGTGCAGGACCGCGCGGCTTTCGCGTGCGGCGCGGTCCTGGAGCTTCAGGCTGCCGCTGAAGATGTTGAGGCAGATCACGACGCCGACGCCGAGGATCGAGAGCGCCACCGCGATCTCGAGCAGCGTGAACCCGGCCTGCCTCCGCGCCCGACGCCTCCTCATGTGGTGGTGTCCTCGACGCGCACGGAGCCGAGCAGCGGGTCGAGGGCCACGCGGAGACGGTTCGTGAAGCGATCGCGCCGGCTGGCGAGCTGCACCTCGACCCCGCTCGTGCTGCCGTTCGGGAAGAAGAGGACCTGCACCATGCCGTCGCCGAGCGGGTTGCCGCCGTGTACGTCGACGATCACGGCGCGGTCGGTGAGGACCGCCCAGCGGTCCCAGCCGGTCGTGTGGATGGTGTTGCGGTAGGTGTCGATGACCAGCTCCTGCGGTGCGCCGAGGCTCACCGCCTCGCCGCGGCAGTAGTGCATCGTCGACGCGATCTGGCGGGCGGCGCGCCGGACCTCACGCGAGTCGAACCCGCCCTCGATCATCGGCAGCGCGAGCGCCGATGCCATCGCGATGATGACCATCACGATGGCGATCTCGAGGAACGTGAACCCCGCGCGCCGGTCGCGCCGGTCGCTCACCCCTTGTCCCCCTCCCAGCTCGTGACGTCGCGGTTGTCACCCTCGCCGCCCGGCGCGCCGTCGGCGCCGAGCGACACGATGTCGTACGGCCGGCCGGCCTCTCCGGGGCTGCGGTAGATGTACGGGCGATCCCACGGATCCTTCGGGACGTCCTTCTTGAGGTAGGGGCCGTCCCACCGGTCGACGCCGAAGGGACGTTGGCGGAGCGCGGCGAGCCCCTCCTGCGTGGTCGGATAGCGTCCGACGTCGAGCCGATACGTGTCGAGCGTGAGCCCCAGCTGCTCGATCTGGATGCGGGCCGCCTGCGCCTGCGCCTTCTCGCCCTGGCGGATGAAGCGCGGGCCGACGACGGCCATGAGGAGACCGATGATCATCATGACGACCATGATCTCGATGAGGGTGAAGCCTGCACGGGCGTTTCGTTTGCGCATGAGGTGTCCTTTCCTCAGACCGGCAGATCGTTGATGCTGAAAATCGCCGACAGCATCGAGACGACGATGAACCCCACGGCCAGGCCCATGATCACGATGAGGGCCGGCTCGAGGAGCCGCGTGAACTGTTGGATGGCCGTTCGCACCTCACGGTCGAAATGGTCCGCCACCTTGATCAGGAGCTCGTCCAGCCGGCCCGTCTCCTCGCCCACCCCGATCATCTGCACCGCGAGCTGCGGGAACACGCCGGATTGCGAGAGCGGCGCCGCGATGCCGGCGCCCTCGCGGGCGCCCACCTCGACGTCGCCGAGCGCGCGGGCGATCACCTGGTTGCCGACGATCTCTCGGACGATGCTCAGGGACTGCAGCAGCGGCACGCCGCTCTTGAGGAGCGTGCCGAGCGTGCGCGCGAGGCTGGCCACCTCCATGCGCCGGAGCAGGCTCCCGAGGAGCGGGAGGCGCAGCTTCCACTGGTCCCATCCGTAGCGCCCGCGCGGCGTGCTCATCGAGTAGCGGATCGCGCCGACGGCGACGCCGACCAGGCCCAGGATGGCCCACCAGTAGGCGCGGATGACGTCCGACATGCCGATGACGATACGCGCCTGGAGGGGCACGGCCTTCCCCAGGTCGGCGAAGAGGGCGGCGAACTGTGGCAGCACGTAGATGAGGAGGAACACGAGCGAGCCGCCGAGGATGCACACCAGCAGCACCGGATACGTGAGCGCCGAGGTCACGTCGTCGCGGAGCGCCTGCGAGCGGTCGAGGTATTCCTCCAGGCGCTGGAGCGCGTTCTCGAGGAACCCGCCTGTCTCGCCCGCACGGATCATGTTGACGAAGATCGGCGGGAACACCTTCTGCGCGGCGAGCGCCTCGGCGAGCGACTTCCCGCCCTGCACCGCGTGCAGCACCTCGGTGATCACGCGCTTCAGCTCGGCGTGCTGGGTGAGGTCGGCGAGGGTCGCGAGGCTCCGGTCGAGGGGCAGGCCCGCGGAGACCAGCGCCGTCAGCTCCTGCGTCATCACGAGGAGGTCCCGGCGCTTCACCCGCTTCCCGCCGAAGGTCGGCAGGGTGGGCAGGCTGACCCGGCGGCCCTTCGGCCGCGTCCCGGCCGTGACCTCGCCGATGTTGATCGGAATGAGCCCGCGGTCGTGCAGCCGCGCGACGACCGCCGGCACCTCGGCGGCGTCGATGGTGCCCTCTACAAGCTTCCCCTGAGCGTCAACGGCTCGATACTGGAACTGCGCCAAGAGTACTCCCCATGGACGTCCCCCACCCTTCCGCACATCCGGGAGCTAAGTCCCCAGAAACACTTCGGTATCCATATACCCTGGCGAAGCGTCGTTTCAACTCGCCGGAGTCGCCGGGTGCGGCCCGTGCGCCCTGTTAGACTCGTTTCCCCGGCGTCTGTTCAGGCGGAGAGGCGCACGCGACCGTCCATGTCACCCGGGGGCGGAACCCCGAGCAGCGAGAGGATGGTGGGTGCGAGGTCGACGATGTCCAGGTCGTCGGTCGGCACGTCCGGACGGTTCACGAAGAACAGCGAGTCGTCGTAGGTGTGCATCCCGGTGAGCGCGCTCCGGCCGAACACCTCGGTGCGCGCGAGCGCGCCCTTGGGATCGTAGCCGGGGGCGAAGTCGAGGACGAGGTCGGGCGCGCGGTCGACGCAGGAGCCGCGGTAGATCTCGTCGCGGGTCCACACGCGCGGCACCGGGCGTCCGCCCGCCGGCGCGCCCGCGGAGTCGTCGCGCAGGCCGAGAAACTCCTCGCGCAACTGGGCGACCAGCTCGCCGGCCTCCGACGCTCCCACGCTGCCCAGGGGGAACCGCCCCGCACGGTGCACGTACACGCGGCCGGGATCCAGGACGAACGCCTTGGTCACCGGATCGATGTCGGCGAGGCCCTTCGGCTTGTCGGTGGTGAAGCGCAGGAGCCCGCGCTCCCGTAGACGCGCGTTCGGGTAGAACTCGCGGTGGATCAGCGTGTGTCCGTGGTCGGCGACGATGAAGAGCGGCGTGCCGGCCGGCAGCGCGGACGCCATCTCGCCGATCACCTCGTCGAGCCGCCTGTAGAAGTCGAGGAAGCGACCGTGCCGCGGCGCCGCCGGATCCGCGTACTGGTCCCAGAAGTAGTGATGCAGGCGGTCGCACTCGGTGACGACGCCGATGAACAGGTCCCACGGCTCGTCGCGGAGGAGCTTCCGATACACCCGCCGCCGCGCCTGCAGCGCGCGGTCGAGGCCGTCGAAGAACTCGTCGGGCCGCTGGTCGGCGTTCTGGTAGTCCACGTCGATCTGGTAGTCGTCGGCGGTGAGGCGCCGGAGGAGCTCCGCCGGGTACACCGCACGCTCGAGCTTGATGGCGACGAAGCCGGACACCATCATCCCCGTGAGCGGCCGCGCCGGATACGTGTTCGGCACGTTCATCACGATCGAGCGCCTTCCCGCCTTCCCCGCGACGTCCCAGAGCGTGTCGCTCTTCACGTCGCCGAAGTTCGGGAAGAACATGGTGAAGGTCCCCGGCCGCACGTCGGTGAACCCGTAGACACCGTGCTTCCCCGGGTTGCGGCCGGTCATGAAGTTCGTCCACGAGACGCTGGAGATGGTCGGGATGGACGAGCGCATCGGCGCGAGCGTCCCGCCCTGGACGAGCGCGCCCAGCGCCGGCATGACGCCGCGGTCGATGAGCTCGCGGACCAGGGGAAGGCCCACCCCGTCCAGGCCGATCACGGCCACGCGCCCTGCCGACTGCCCCGGCGCGCTGCGGGAGACGCTCCGCCGGAGGCGGTCGAGCAGGCCCAGGGGCTAGACCTCCTCCTGCGTGACCCGGACGACCTCCGCGACCGTGGTGAGCCCGGCGCGCACCTGGCGCCACCCGTCGTCGCGCAGCGTACGCATGCCCTCGCCGACCGCGGCGTCGCGGATCACGTCCGCCGACGAGCGCTTGAGGATCAGCTGGCGGACGGCGTCGCTCATGACGAGCAGCTCATAGATGCCCGCGCGGCCGCGGTATCCCGTGCGCGAGCACTCCTCGCACCCGGCGCCCTCGAACGCCTCCGACGTGCCGCCGACCTCCTGCGCCACGCCGGCCGTCAGCGTGACCGGCCGCTTGCACTTGGCGCATACGCGCCGCACGAGGCGCTGCGCGAGGACGCCGAGGAGCGACGAGGCCAGGAGGTAGTCCTCGACACCCATTTCGAGGAGCCGCGACACGGCGCCGGCGGCGTCGTTCGTGTGCAGCGTCGAGAACACGAGGTGGCCCGTGAGCGCCGCCTGGATGGCGATCTCCGCCGTCTCGGCGTCGCGGATCTCGCCGACCATGATGACGTCGGGGTCCTGGCGGACGATCGAGCGGAGCCCGTTGGCGAACGTCAGCCCGATCGCCGGCTTCACGTGGATCTGGTTGACGCCGAAGAGCTGGTACTCGACCGGGTCCTCGATGGTGATGATCTTCTTGTCGGGCGAGTTGATCTTGTCGAGCGCGCCGTAGAGCGTCGTCGTCTTGCCGCTGCCGGTGGGGCCGGTCACGAGCACCATGCCGTACGGCTTGGTGATGAGGCGCGAGAAGCCCTCGAGCGTGTCCTCGTTGAAGCCGAGCGAGTCGAGGTTCACGACGATGTTCGAGCGGTCGAGGATGCGGAGGACGACACTCTCGCCGTAGAGCGTCGGGAGCGTCGAGACGCGGAGGTCGATCTCGCGCCCCAGAAGGCGGAGCTTGATGCGCCCGTCCTGCGGGAGGCGGCGCTCGGCGATGTTGAGCTTCGCCATGATCTTGATGCGCGATACGATCGCGGCCTGGAGGCGGCGCTGCGGGGTCTCGACGTCGTGCAGCACGCCGTCGATGCGGTAGCGGACCTTGAGCTCGTTCTCGAACGGCTCGATGTGGATGTCCGAGGCGCGCTGCTCCACCGCGCGGTTGATGAGCATGTTGACGAGGCGGATGACCGGCGCCTCGCTCGCCAGGTCACGGAGGTGGTTGACGTCCTCCTCGTCGTCCGAGAGAAACTCGAGCTCCCCGTCCGTGGCCTCGGCGCCCTCCCCACCCCCGTTGCCGTTGCCACCGCCGTACGCCGTGTCGAGCTGCTCGAGCACGTCGCGCTCGCGCGCGAGCCGCGGCATGATGTCGAGCCCGGTGGCGAGCCGCAGGCCCTGGATGGTGTAGTAGTCGGCCGGGTCGGCCATCGCGACCACGAGCGTGCCGTTCTGCTGGCTGAGCGGCAGCACCTTCGCGTGCCGCAGGTACTTGTAGGTCAGCGGGCCGAGTGGCACGGGCTCCGCGGGGAAGTCCTTCCGCTGCACCGCCTCGACGCCGAGGTACGCCGCCAGCAGGGGCAGCAGGTCCTCCTCGGAGATGAAGCCGAGGTCGAGCAGGAGGCGCTCCAGCCGCTCGCCGCGCTCCTGCTGGAGGCGCTTCACGCGGCGGAGATCCTCCGCGCTGATGCGGCCCTGCTCGAGCAGCATCTGCTCGAGCGTGCGGTGCTGGAGCTCCATGGGCTGACCGTCGAGTCTACCCGCGGGGTCCCGGAGCGGCAAGCCGAAGTCGGCCGTGCGCGCCGCTATCCCTCAGCGCCGATGCGCGAGCGCCAGTCGTCGAGGAGCGCGCCGAGCGTGTCGTCCAGCGGGATGCGCGGCGCCCACCCCGTGTCGCGGGTGGCGCGGTCGTGGCTGCCGACGATGCGCTCGACGTCGACCGCGCGGCGCAGGGCCTGGTCGCTGTGCACGCGGACCGGCACGCGCGCGTGGGTGCGCAGGATGGCGATCACCTCCGCGATGCTGGAGCCGCTGCCGGAGCAGAGGTTGTAGGCCTCCCCCGCGCGGCCGCGCTCGAGGAGCGCAACGTAGCCGGCCGCGATGTCGCGGACGTCGGAGAAGTCGCGGACCGGGTCGACGTTTCCGACGCGGAGCGTGTCGGCCTGCTTCCCCGCCTCGATGGCGGCGACCTGGCGCGCGAGCGCGCTGCAGACGAACGACGCCTCCTGCCCCGGGCCGGTGTGGTTGAACGGGCGCGCGCGGACGACGTCCAGCCGGTACGCGCGCGCCCACTGCGCAGCGGCGATGTCCGCCGCCGCCTTGCTGGCGCCGTAGACGCTGACCGGCCGGAACGGCGTCTCCTCGCGGATGGGCAGCTCGCCGCGCTCGACGGCGCCGTACACGTCGGCGGACCCGACGGCGAGGACGCGCGCCTTCGGCGTCTCGGCGCGCACGGCCCCGAGCAGTGCGAGCAGCCCGCCGACGTTCACGCGGTACGTCTCCGCGGGATCGCGCTCCGCCGCCGGCACGAACGTGACGCCGGCGAGGTGCAC